>ERZ826764.146-NODE-146-length-105341-cov-5.996628_pt1 | contig 105341 bp, 97 predicted proteins | sample MGYA00519870_ERZ826764 | MGnify/ENA primary metagenome ERZ826764 (study PRJEB31778, sample SAMEA3449239) | human gut metagenome | biome: human gut; feature: human-associated habitat; material: faeces | place: United Kingdom | collected 2010/2012 ... | reverse complement strand
TGTGACACAACGTTTTCGTTTTACGACACGTAATTGGCAGCGATAGAACAAGCTTAGCTTCAATAAATTACTTGTGACACAACGTTTTCGTTTTACGACACGTAATTGGCAGCGATAGAACAAGCTTAGCTTCAATAAATTACTTGTGACACAACGTTTTCGTTTTACGACACGTAATTGGCAGCGATAGAACAAGCTTGGCTTCAATAAATTACGTGTGGGACAGCGTTTCGGTTTTACGACACGTAATTGGCTGCGATAAATATATAAGAAATCATAACAATTTCCTTAATGTATTAGTTTTGTTATTGCATTAACTTGCTATCTCTTCTTTTTTAAAAAATATAATTGCGTAGCTGGAAAATATATATAGTAAAGTATACATAAATATGTTACGCTATAAATATAAGACAAGGTACGGAAATTTATTTTTGTTGTCATATTTTGGCGAGTTTATTCGTTATATTCAATAGAAGGGCTTAACTAACCCAAATGAGCGTGGATAAAAAAACAAAGAGAGGAGTAAAGAGTATAAGAAACTGATTGATTGGTGTTGATACAAGTGTTTTGTATCTGATGAGAGGAGGAAAACCAATGAAAAAGATAATTGCAATTATATTGGTAATAACTATGTTAGCCTGTAATTCAGTGAATGCAGCATCTTTTGTGCAGGACAAGAAAGTGGAGTTAAACAATGAACATATGAAGGACTACAATAATTCATCTGTTAAATGGAAATTTGATGAAAAGAGCAGTGTTCTTAGTTTTAGCGGTTGTGAAAAATTAGAAAAGGTAGATGTAGGGCAGATAAAAAATCAGGTTAGGTATATTGTTTTGGCAGATGATATTAAGGAAATATCATCAGGATCATTATCAGGATATTTTAATCTAAGTAAGGTAACAATATTGGGAGATGTTGTGGCTACCGGAAATGCGTTTTACTTAGATACTCCAAGAACACTGGAGTTGGCAGGAAGATGTGAAAATTTGGGAGAGATGATTAGCAGCGACATGGCCCCATTTCCGAAAATAGTTTTAATTAATAACAACAAGTACTATGAAGAAAAAGACAGAATGTTGTTAACAAAAGATGGGAAAGAATTAGTGCTATTTTATGGTGGAGAATCTTTGAAGGTGCCTGACACTGTGGAAAAAATAGACTCTTATGCCTGCTATCAGCTGGGAAATTTGAGTGATGTGAAACTGAATGGCAAGCTGAAAGAAATCGGGGACTATGCTTTTTATCACACAGGAATTAGTACATTAAAGTTAAAAAACAATATTCAAATAATTGGTGAACAGGCTTTTGCCGGTAACGATATTAAAACAGTTAAGTTTAATAAGAAAATAAAATTGATTGGCAAATATTGTTTTGATGACAATCTTTTAAGAAAAGTATATTTGCGTAGCAATCCCAGAATAGAAGAGGGAGCTTTTCCAAAAGATGCAGTTATCCAGTATTCAAAAAAGGCAAAGAACAAGGGTAGCGTAGCAGAGCTTGGATATAAAGTAAAAACAAAAAAGCTATATGTTGTAGCGAATAAAATAAAAAAGGCTAGTGGCTATCAGATTGTGGTTACACAAAAAAGCAATAAACTGAAGAAAAAATTCAATACTAAAAAAGGAGAATTGAATAAGAAGTTAAAACTTAATTTAAAGTACCAAGTTCAGGAAGGCGTAATAAAAGTAAACAGCAGGAACAGTATTTATGTAAAAGTAAGACCATATTTTGGAAAGAAGAACAATAAAAAATACGGTAAGTGGAGCATAAAATACAAAGTGCCGGTTTATAAATAACACGAATAAAATTTAAAACATTCAAGGAGCTGTGTCTTTAGTGGTTGACAAACCATTGGAGTGCAGCTCCTTAACTATTATTCCTAAAAATGTATGATTTTGTTTTATAAGCACAAACTATTTTAGAGAATCCAAGTATATAAATTCATAACCTTAAAATCGTAAAATAAAGCGACTTGAATGAGAAAATGTATAAATAAAGTACTAGTGACTAAAAATGTAACTTGCATATAATTTTTAGATGAATTATTATATTAGCATAATTAGTTAAAAATATACAAAAAGTAATAAAAAATCGGACAAAATGCACAATTTTGTATAGGGAAGGAGGTTAGTATGATAAAGGAAACAGTTGATGCGGTTAGGTTAGCAGAGCTTGAAGGGGACAAGGTTATAAGCACTGCAAAAGTTAACGGGCAGGACATGAAGAATCAAGTTAAGATACAAGGGGCTGAATATCGAACTGAAAGGTTAAAGGAAGCCAAGGAAAAAGCAGAAAAGGAAATGGCAGAGACAGTTGCAAAATGCGAAAAGTACAATGAGGAGCAACAGAAAGAGATTGACTTAAAGGTTATGCAATTGAAGAACAAGTCATATGAGAAAATGGATGGCACGGTGAAAGCCATAGTAGAGTATTTATTTTAGGATTACAGAGCAGGTCACAATCCGTGTAATCCTAAGGTAGAGGGGAACATTTAAATTATTTTAAGGCATAACCCGTCATTTAAATGACAGAATGGAGAATTTATGGCAGTTTTGAAAATGTGCAAAATAAATATATGCGCAATGAAGAAAGACCGAAAAAAGATTTTGGAACTTTTGCAATTAAAGGGCTGTCTGGAAGTCCATGAGGAAGTGAAAGAGGATAAGGTGTTTGAAAAAGTGAACACGGCAACCCAGATTTCACTTTACGAGAGACAGGCGGCGTTAACGGACAATGCATTAGAAATTCTTGAAGCTTATATTCCTGAAGAAAAGTCTATGCTTTCAAGCCTTGAAGGAAAGAAAGTTATTAGCTCGGACGATTATTACGAAATAGTAAATAAGCGAAATGAAATTAACGGGCTTGTTAATGACATAATCGAGCAGAAGAAAAGTATAGATGAAAAAGAGTCAGGAAAGCAGAAATGCTTAGACGAAATACAGGCATTGCAACCGTGGCTTGAACTTGATGTCCCAATGAATTTTCAGGGAACCAAAAACACCGGATTTATGGTGGGCGTTATTTCAGGTTCATATACGGAACAGGATTTGATAAGAAAAATAGAAAGCTTAAAAGAATGTCCAAAATCACTGTATATGCAGATAGTTTCGGCGGACAAATATCAGACTTATGTAACCGTATCTTATATGAAACATGATTTGGAGCAGGTTGAAAAAGCCTTAAGGCAACTGGATTTTAGCAAACCACCTATTATGGTTCATCACATACCAACAGCTTCGGTTACAAAACGAGAGGATAGAATTAAAGAATATAATCTGGACATTGAAAATATAAAAGCTCAAATGGAAAGAGAAGCAGATTACAGATTTGAGTTTAAGAAAATAAGAGATTATTACAAAACCAGAGCGGACAAGTACAAGGTGGTAGGAAAGCTTTTACAGTCCAAACATACTTTTTTTGTTACAGGTTATATGCCTGAGAAACAGGTTGAGGCATTAAAAGAAGAACTGGAAATCAAGTTTAATGTGGCAATTGACGTGGAACAGCCAACGGAAAAAGAGGACGTTCCGGTGCTGTTAACTAACGGAAAAGTTCAGGGAGCAGTTGAAGGTGTTGTAACATCATTTGGTTTTCCTAACAAAATGGAAATTGATCCAACGGCAATAACAGCATTCTTCTATTATTTCTTATTTGGAATAATGCTGTCAGACGCAGCTTACGGATTTTTAATGTTTATTGGATGTTTTATAGTTTTAAAAAAATTCCCGAACATGGAAGAAACAATGGCGAAAACACTTAGAATGTTTATGTACTGTGGAATTTCAACATTAATATGGGGAATACTTTTCGGAGGATATTTCGGAGATGCAATAACAGTTATAGGAAAAACATTCTTTGGAGTAAACATAGGAATACCGGCGCTGTGGTTTGAACCTATTAAACAGCCAATGAAAATGCTTATATATTGTTTATGTTTCGGTATTGTTCATTTGTTTACCGGACTTGGAATTAAGGGATATATGATGCTAAAGCAAAAAGATGTAATGTCATTTGTATGCGATGTTGTTCTTTGGTATGTATTTTTGATTGGATTAATATTAATGCTTATTCCAACAAGTATATTTGCCTCATTGGCAGGAAGCACAATAGTCTTCCCAGCGTGGCTTAGTATGCTATCAAAGATAATGACAATAGGTGGCATGGTTGGAATACTTCTTATGGCAGGAAGAAGAGCAAAAAATCCTGTGAAGCGATTATTGCTTGGAGCCTACAGCCTGTATGACACAACAAGCTGGCTAAGTGATTTGCTATCATATTCAAGATTACTTGCCCTTGGACTTGCAACAGGAGTAATAGCCCAGGTAATTAACACAATGGCAGCAATGATGGGAAAATCAATATTGGGAGTAATTTTCTTTATAGTGGTTTTCCTAATCGGACACACATTCAATATGGCAATAAACCTTTTGGGAGCCTACGTTCATACCAACAGACTACAGTTTGTTGAATTTTTTGGAAAATTTTATGAAGGTGGCGGAAGAGAGTTTAAACCATTTAAGGCGGATACAAAATATGTAAAAGTAAAGGAGAATTAATTATGACTTTAGGAACATTTTTCGATAATTTAGGTTTATTTTATGCATTGCTTGGAGCAGCACTTGCAGTACTTATGGCAGGCGCAGGTTCAGCAATAGGTGTAGGTATTGCAGGACAGGCTGCATCAGGAGTAATGACGGAAGATCCATCAAAATTTGCAAAAGTACTTATTATGCAGTTACTTCCGGGCACACAGGGCTTATATGGACTTCTTATTGGATTCATTACATTATCAAAAATCGGAATCATTGGCAGTGGAGCAGTTGCAGTAACATCATCACAGGGATTACAGATATTGGCAGCATGCCTTCCAATGGCAATAGTTGGTTTAATCTCAGGTAAGTATCAGGGAAAAACATCAGCAGCCAGCATTGGAATTGTGGCAAAAAGACCGGAACAATTCGCAAAGGCGATGTTGTTCCCTGCAATGGTAGAAACATACGCAATTTTAGCTCTTTTGATATCATTCTTATCAGTAAACGGTATTGCACTATAATTTTCTTTCACATCCCTGTGGTAGGATGAAATCTTTATCGAAGGCACGCTCCCGCTACCTTCAGCTCGTAGCGGTACTAAGAAGCCGTGACAGCTTTCGCTGCCCCACCTTCTAAGGACCGACGGCTTCAGAGTACCTTCTTCTAAAGTTTTCATCCCCCACAGGGGCGAAAGTAATTAGAGTGAATAATACTGAAAGAAAAAATAGGTAATGGAAATTACACGTTTTCAACCATTGCAGTGAGAAAAGATTATGTGAGAATTGTTGTTGTGGTTAATGACGTGCAAAAGAAAGGAGGGGCTGCATGAGTGGTTTGGATAACATTGTAGAGGAGATTAGGAATCAGTCTAAGCAGGAAGCAGATGAAATTCTGAAAGAAGCAGATGTTTTTTGCAAGGACTATATGAATAAAATTAAAAAAGACGTAGAAGTAGAAGTTGTTTCGATTGAGAAGAAGGCTTTGGCTGACCGCAAGCTTTATGAGGAGAAGACGGTTTCAGGTATGGAGTTTTTGGAACGTAATTCTATTCTTAGGGCTAAGCAGCAGGTTATTGAACAGGCTATTGATAAGGCTAGGGAGAGTATAGCAGGTCTTAATGATGAAGAATATTTTAACGTTTTGGAGAAGCTTTTAAGGAAGAATGTTCAGCAGGGCAAGGGAAAGATTTGTTTTTCTAAAAAGGATTTGGATAGGATTCCTAATGGTTTTGAAGATAGAGTAAAAGAGATTGTAGCAGAGAATCAGGGAGAGCTTGTAATTGATAAGGAGCCGGCTAATATTAAGGACGGTTTTGTATTAGTTTATGGAGAGATTGAAGAGAATTGTACTTTGAAGGCCTTGTTTGATTCTAATATTGACAGAATAAAAGATATTGCCAATAAGCAGTTGTTTGGATAGGGGGTAATGCCATGGAGCAGGAATATATTTATGGTGTTGCCAGAATCAGAGCACTTGAAGGTAGTTTGTTTACAGATGAAACCATTAATCAGTTGGTGCAGTGCAAGGATTATGACGAGGCTATGGATTTCTTAAGAACCAAGGGCTGGGGGAACGGAAACCCGGACCAGAGTTTGGAGGAAATGCTTGAACAGGAGCGAAGGAGAACGTGGAAGGTTCTGGATGAATTAATTGAAGACAAGGAACAATGTGAGATTCTCACCATTGCCAACGAGTACCATAATCTTAAGGCGGCAATTAAGCAGGTTTGTACTGAACTTGAAACTGAAAATGTGTTTTATGAAGATACAAAAACAGACACGGAATTCTTGAAAAATTGTATAAGGCAGGGCAATTACAATCTGCTTCCTAAAGGCATGGAGCAGGCGGCAAAGGATGCAACAACAGTTCTTATGCAGACTGGCGATGGACAGTTGTGCGATGTGATTATTGACAGGGCAACACTGGAGGCAATTAAGCAGGCAGGTCAGGAAGCAACTAATGAAATGATTAAAAAATACGCAGATGACCTGGTTACCATATCAGACATTAAAATAGCAGTAAGATGTGCAGCTACAAATAAGGACGCATCTTTTGTTTCAAAAGCACTTGTAAGTTGTGACGGAGTAAGCGTTACGGAATTGATTATAGCTTGCAAGGACGGCTTAGATGGAGTTTGTTCTTATCTTGAAAAGATAGGCTATAGTCAGGCAGTTAGTGCTTTAAAAATATCAAAATCAGTTTTTGAATGCTGGTGTGACAATAAGATTGTGGAAGATATAAAGTCACAGAAATATGACTCTTTTTCAATAGGACCGATTATTGCTTATGTTATTGCAAGAGAGAATGAAATTAAAACAGTAAAAATTATTCTTTCAGGCAAAATTAATGGTTTTGACAATGAGTTTATAAAAGAAAGGGTAAGGGTAATGTATGCATAAAGTAGCAGTTATAGGTGATTATGACAGTATATATGGCTTTAGCGCACTGGGACTTGATACATTTCCGGTTACCGACGTAACAGAGGCAGCACATTTGCTAAGAAAAATAGCTGCAGGTGAATATGCCATTATATACATTACAGAAATGTTAGCAAAACAGCTTTCAGCAGAGATAGAAAAATACAGAGAGCAGATGGTTCCTGCAATTATTCTTATTCCGGGTGTAAAAGGAAACACGGGAGACGGAGTAAAAGGCGTTAAGGATTGTGTAGAGCAGGCTATTGGTTCGGATATTGTATTTGGGAAGGAATAAGACATGGAGTATAGCAAGGGTGTAATTAAGAAAGTAGCAGGACCTCTTGTAATAGCAGAGGGAATGCGTGATGCCAATATGTTTGACGTGGTTAGGGTTAGCGACAAGCATCTTATTGGTGAAATTATAGAAATGCATGAAGATAGAGCATCAATTCAGGTTTATGAGGAGACAGCCGGACTTGGGCCGGGAGAGCCTGTTGTATCAACGGGAGCGCCTATGTCAGTAGAACTTGGACCGGGTCTTATCGGTAGTATTTATGACGGAATTCAAAGACCACTTGATGATATTATGAAGGTATCGGGCAATCTTCTAAAGAGAGGTGTTTCCGTACCTTCTTTGAAAAGAGAGTTAAAATGGGAGTTTGTTCCAACAGCTTCAGTTGGGGACATTGTTGAACCGGGAGATGTTATTGGAATAGTAAAAGAGACAGCGGCAGTTACTCAGAAAATAATGGTTCCATATGGAATTAAAGGCGAAATTACAAGCATTAAAGGCGGAACATATGACGTTACTGAAACTGTTGCCACAGTTAAGACAGAAGATGGTGAAAAGGAATTAACTTTAATGCAGAAATGGCCTGTTAGAAAAGGCAGACCTTATAAAGAGAAAAAAGCTCCTTATAAGCCTTTGGTTACAGGACAAAGAGTTATCGATACTTTGTTTCCAATTGCCAGAGGTGGCGTTGCAGCAGTTCCGGGACCTTTCGGAAGTGGAAAAACAGTTATTCAGCATCAGCTTGCAAAATGGGCTGAGGCAGATATTGTAGTATACATTGGTTGTGGTGAGCGTGGAAATGAAATGACAGACGTTCTTAATGAGTTCCCAGAATTAAAGGATCCAAAAACAGGACAGTCATTAATGGAAAGAACAGTTCTTATAGCCAACACATCTGACATGCCTGTTGCAGCAAGAGAAGCTTCAATTTATACAGGAATTACAATAGCAGAATATTTTAGAGACATGGGCTATTCAGTAGCTTTAATGGCAGACTCAACATCACGTTGGGCAGAGGCTTTAAGAGAGATGTCAGGACGTTTGGAAGAGATGCCCGGTGAAGAAGGTTATCCGGCATACCTTGGAAGCCGTCTTGCACAGTTTTATGAACGTGCCGGGGATGTTGTTACCCTTGGAAAAGAAGGCAGGGAAGGAGCTTTGTCAGTTATCGGTGCTGTATCTCCTCCAGGTGGTGATATTTCAGAACCTGTATCTCAGGCAACACTTCGTATTGTAAAAGTATTCTGGGGACTTGATTCAAACCTTGCATACAAGAGACATTTTCCGGCAATTAACTGGCTTACAAGTTATTCACTTTATGTAGACAGAATTGGTGGATGGTTTGAAGAAAATGTTAATAAAGATTGGTTAAAGCTTCGACAGGAGTTAATGAAATTATTGCAGGAAGAAGCAGAGCTTGATGAAATCGTAAAAATGGTAGGCATGGATGCTTTGTCTGCACCTGACAGATTAAAGATGGAAGCAAGCCGTTCAATAAGAGAAGATTATTTGCATCAGAACTCTTTCCATGAAGTTGATACTTATACATCACTTAGAAAGCAGTATATGATGATGGAATTGGTACTTGGTTTCTATAATAAGTCAATGGAAGCTCTTAAACAGGGAGCAAGCGTTGATAAGCTTATTAAGATGCCTGTACGTGAAGCAATCGGACGTTTTAAATATACACACGAAGACCGGCTTGATGAAGCGTTCAATGAAATAATGGACAAGCTTGCCGAAGAGGTGGCAAATACACTGGAAAAGGAGGACTTCTAATATGCCAAAGGAATATAGAACAATTCAGGAAGTAGCAGGACCACTTATGATGGTTAGAAATGTGGAAAATGTTACTTACGATGAATTAGGTGAAATAGAACTTGCAAACGGTGAAGTAAGAAGATGTAAAGTTCTTGAGGTTAATGGAAATAATGCTCTGGTTCAGCTATTTGAAGACTCTACAGGTATTAATTTGTCTAATAGCAAAGTACGTTTTCTTGGAAGAAGCATGGAACTTGGAGTTTCGCCGGATATGCTTGGAAGAGTTTTTGACGGCTTGGGAAATCCAATAGATGGAGGTCCTGACATTCTTCCGGAGGAAAGACGAGATATTAACGGTGTGGCGATGAATCCGGCAGCGAGAAATTATCCTTCTGAATTTATCCAGACAGGAATTTCAGCAATTGACGGACTTAACACTCTTGTAAGAGGACAAAAACTTCCAATCTTTTCAGCTTCAGGTTTGCCACATGCCAACCTTGCAGCCCAGATTGCAAAACAGGCAAAGGTTATTGGAACTGACGAACCTTTTGCAGTTGTTTTTGCGGCAGTTGGTATTACTTTTGAAGAATCAAACTTTTTTATAAATAGTTTTAAGGAAACAGGGGCAATTGACAGAACGGTATTGTTTATCAATCTTGCCAATGATCCGGCGGTAGAACGTATTGCAACGCCTAGAATGGCACTTACTGCAGCAGAATATCTTGCCTTCGAAAAAGGAATGCACGTACTTGTAATTATAACTGATATTACAAACTACGCAGACGCATTAAGAGAAGTTTCTGCAGCAAGAAAGGAAGTTCCGGGCAGACGTGGTTATCCGGGATATATGTATACTGACCTTGCAACAATGTATGAGCGTGCAGGTCGTCAGCGTGGCAAAGACGGTAGTATTACAATGATTCCGATTCTTACAATGCCTGAAGATGACAAGACGCATCCTATCCCTGACCTTACAGGTTATATTACAGAGGGACAGATTATCTTAAGCCGTGACCTTTACAGAAAAGGAATTACACCACCAATAGATGTACTTCCATCTCTTTCAAGACTTAAGGACAAAGGTATTGGCGAAGGAAAAACAAGAGCTGACCACAGTAACGTAATGAATCAGCTTTTCTCAGCCTACGCAAGAGGCAAGGAAGCCAAAGAACTTATGACAATTCTTGGTGAGGCTGCACTGTCAGACATTGATCTTATTTATGCTAAGTTTGCAGACGAGTTTGAGAAGGAATATGTTTCACAGGGCTATGACGCAAACCGTTCCATTGAGGAAACGATGGATATTGGCTGGAAACTTTTGTCAATGCTTCCTAAGTCGGAGTTAAAGAGAATTGATGATAAGTTCCTTGAAAAATATTATAAGCAGCAGGATTAGAATTAATATTGGTTGTATTGATTTTTTAGATAGTTTTTAGAAATGAGGGAAAATTATGGCAGGAACAAGAGTAAATCCAACCCGAATGGAATTAACGAAACAGAAGAAAAAGCTGCTTTCTGCTACTAGAGGTCACAAGCTTTTAAAGGATAAAAGAGATGAGCTGGTAAGACAGTTTATGGATCTTATAAAAGAAAATATGGAATTAAGACTTAAAGTTGAAAAAGGCATAAAAAATGCCAACATGGAGTTTGCCATTGCAAGGGCAGGAATGAGCGAACAGGTTTTGAACACTGCACTTATGGCATCAAAGAAAAGCCTGAATATTAATCAAGGTGTTAAGAATGTAATGAGCGTTGACATACCTACTTTTTCAACTAATGACGAAATAAGTGGAAATGACATATACTCTTATGGCTATGCTTTTACAGCAGGAGATTTGGATGACGCAGTATACTCCTTAAGTACTGTTTTTGAAGATATGCTTAAACTGGCAGAGGTAGAAAAATCCTGTCAGCTTATGGCAACTGAAATTGAAAAAACAAGAAGAAGAGTAAATGCCTTAGAACATGTAATAATTCCTGAAGCAATGGAAAACATAAAGTATATAACAATGAAGTTGGATGAAAATGAGCGTAGCACACAGATTCGTCTAATGAAGGTTAAAGATATGATGGTTCAGCAGGCAGTGGAAGAGAGACGAGTGCAGGATGGATTATAATAAATTGACTGAAAACAAAAATTGACATATTACGATTAAAACTTTATAACTAAGTTAATCCATATGGAAATTTAAATGTTAGGAAGGTGTAGGTATGAAAATTTTATTTTATGATACAAAGAAATATGACAAGGAATCTTTTGATAAGGTTTTGCCAAAGTATGAGGACATTGAAATCGAATACGTTGATAGTGATATTTCCGTAAGAAACGCAGTGTATGCCAAAGGCTTTGAGGCTGTATGTGGTTTTGTAAGTTCAGATTTCAGTGCTAAGGTTATAGATGTTTTGGCAGACAATGGTGTAAAGATTATTCTTTTAAGATGTGCCGGTTTTAATAATGTTGACATTAAAAGAGCTAAGGAAAGAGGAGTTTTAGTTCTGAGAGTTCCGGGATACTCACCGGAGGCAGTGGCAGAACACGCTATGGCACTTGCCCTTGCAAGTAACAGACACATTCATAAGGGATACATCAAGGTTAGAGAAAACAACTTTAGCCTTGTGGGTCTTACAGGACTTAATTTCTTTAAGAAAACAGCAGGAATAATCGGCACCGGAAAAATCGGTGCAGCAATGTGTAGAATTTGTAAAGGTTTTGGAATGAGAGTTATTGCATATGACATATATCAGAATCCTGACTTGGATTTCGTAGAATATGTCGACCTTGATACATTGTTAGCAGAAAGTGATTTAATTTCACTTCATTGCCCATTAACAGATGATTCTTATCATATGATAAATTCAGAATCAATAAATAAGATGAAAGACAATGTAGTTCTTGTAAACACATCAAGAGGTGCATTAATTGATACAGAAGACTTGATTAAGGGAATACGTCAGCACAAATTCCACAGCGTAGGTCTTGATGTTTACGAGGAAGAAACAGCTAACGTATTCGAAAACCGTGAAGACGATATAATGGAAACATCCATTACATCAAGACTTCTATCATTCCCAAATGTAATCGTAACATCCCATCAGGCATTCTTAACAGAAGAAGCCTTGGAGGCAATCAGCTATACAACACTTGAAAATGCCCAAAGCTATATTGAAGGACATGTAATCAAGCAGAATTTAGTATTGCCACGGGAATAGGGGAAAAGACTGAAGAAAAAAGGACACTTTAAAAATCAAGTGCCCTAGTGTATAAACCAGTTAGAAAGTGAATCGGATGTAATTCCGATTTGCCCTCAGTAAATTAAAAACAAATAAAAATACCATAAAAACTATACAAATTGGCGATAAATCCTTGAAAATTCACCACTTTATTGTATAATAATGTCAATAGCAGAAAATAAAAACGTTTTCGGATGATTCAATAAGAATATTGAATTATTGACAATAACACATTTAAATCAGGAAAACATGAATTGAAAAGGAGATTTTGTATGAGAAAGGTATTAGCTTTTGCAGTGGTAGCTACAGCTACATTAGGTATTGGTTTTGCAGGAACTACAGTTAAAGCAGCAGAACCAGCACAGAATATTGATATTTCAAAGATGAAAGTTAACTGGAGTGATGAATTTAATGGAACAGAACTTAACAGTGACCATTGGACTCCGGAGATTGGAAATGGAAACTGGGGCTGGGGAAACAATGAGAAAGAATACTATAAAGCAAACAACATATCTGTATCAGATGGAACAATGAAGATTAAAGCCCAGACAGAAAAAGTTGGTAGTTACAATTGGACATCTGGAAGAATCAAAAGTGCAGGAAAGGTTAACATCGGATATGGATATGTTGAAGCAAGAATAAAGATTCCTTCATCACGGGGAATTTGGCCGGCATTTTGGATGCTTGGAACTAACGGAAAGACTTGGCCTGCATGTGGTGAGATTGATATTATGGAAGCTTTCAACACAAGATCAGATATCCAGAGCACAATCCATTATCCAAAATGGAATGGAGCAGATCAGTATGTTTACACTAACCGTAATATAAGTAATAAGACAGAATGGCATACATATGGATGTTACAGAGATGGAAGCATATGTGCATTCTACATAGATGGTAAGCTTTTAACATCATACGGAACATGGACAAATAAGTTTGTAAGAATAACTGATTTCGCAGAAACATATTCAACAGCAGATTTAACAACAGGAAACTATGCAGGACAGCGTAGCGTATTAAATGATGATTACTATCTTTTGTTTAATGTGGCATGTGGCGGAAACTTAGCACAGGGCAACCCTCCAACAAACAGTGATTGGAGTGCTACAATGGAAGTTGACTATGTAAGATACTACGTACCAAAAACAGCAGAAGAACTCGAACAGGACAAAAAAAATGAAGTTAACAAAAAAGACGACGACAAGAACACAACAATTGTCACAGCACCTGCAAGAGCAAAAATCAAAACTCTTAAAAATGTAAAGAAGAGAAAAATGCAGATTAAACTTGCTAAAGTAAGTGGTGCAAAAGGCTACCAGATTCGTTACTGCGATAACAAGAAATTCCAGGGCTACAGTGTTAAGAACATTAAGAAGACAACAGTTACAATTAAGAAGCTTGACAAAAAAGAAACCTATTGGGTTAAGGCAAGAGCTTACAAAGTAGTAAACGGTTCAAAGAAATACGGCGCATGGTCAAAAGTTAAAAAAGTAAAAATCAAAAAATAAAAAATAGCAATAACAAAAATAATTGAACAAATAGTGGAATGAGAGATGTTTCTGATTAGTGAAACACTATCGGAAACGAAAGAGAATCTAAAAAAGCATACTTTGGGGTAAAATACCTCCGAAGTATGCTTTTGTGCGTTGTGGTGATTCACTAAAGAGAAACTCAGTTTACAGGAAATTCACAGAGTATCCTTTTTTATCCATTTATTAATGGGTGTTCTTTTTTCTAAAAATATGTTAAAATGGAATTTGTGAAATTGTATATCAAAACGAAATGAAAAATATAATTTGGGAGATAACAATGGAAGAAAAAAACAACAAAGAAAAAATCGCTGAAGAAAGCGTACAGAGTAATGAAAATACTGTAGCAGAAGAAGCAAACAATAAAGAATTAGAAATAAATAAAGAAGAAACTACAGTAGAGCAGGAAAGTGCAGAAGCAGAAAAGATTGTAGAAACTGCCGAACAGAAAGAAGCAGCAGAGTCAACAAAAGAGGTTGCAACACAGGAAGATTCAGAGCAGAAGCAAACTGCAAAAAAGAAAGATTCAAAGAGTGAAGAATCTGAACCGGAAGAAAAAGAAAATGGCAGATACAAGGTTATTGCCAAGTTAGAGCCAAATCTTTGGACATACGGAAGCCCTGTTTTGTTTGAAAAGGGAACTCTTGAGAGAGACCAGGTAAGTAACATTAACAGACTTTCACTTATATTTACAAATATCTATGAAGAGAAGGAGATAAGAGATCTCTATATTACAATCTATGCAGATGACGGTGAAGGCAATGTTGAACAGATTAACCATAGCTATCTTGCAATGGGACAGGAATACCTTGCATCAAAAGGCAAGGCTGCAAAGATTACAATAAAGAATGAGAATGCAGTCAAGTTTATCATAAAGATAGACAGGGTAGTTTTTGTAGACGGTTCAGTTTGGACTAAGAAAGACGCTGTACTTGAAAGCGCAGGAGAGATGGAAGACGTAGAAGTTTTTGCACAGGCAAAGACTAAAGACTACGAAGACAACTACGTCTCAGGAATGGAAGAAGTACAGAAAGACGATTCTGCAAGCATTGGAAATGGAATTGAAATTCTTAAACGAATTGCGTGGTACAAGAATAGCAAGGAATTAATAAAGACAGCACATAAGAAATACGATATTGCCGTAAAGAATGAAGAAAGAAAACAGGCAAGCGAAAACAGACGTGCTAACAGACAGAAAGATGTAAAGAAGAAATATATGACAGCTTTGGTAGCAGTTGGTGTAATTATTGCAATTGTAGCCATAGTCACAGTAGCGTTCTTTATTCCAAACAAGAAATATAAGAATGCAGAAAAATTGCTTAAGAACCAGAAGTACACACAGGCAGTAACAGAGTTTAAGGACCTTGGAGGATTTAGAAAGAGCAAGGGGTTCTTGGCAGAAGCATATTACAACATTGGTTTACAGGCACTTAATGAAAACTATGAAGACAAGGCTTCAGACTATTTTAAGAAGAGTAACGATGCTGACAAGAGCTCAGAATATGGCAAGCAGGCAGGTGCTTTCCTTGATTATTACGCAGCAACAGATGCATTAGACAAGAAAGATTACGACAAGGCACAGCAGTTATTTACATCAAGTGCCCAGGCAGCATCTGATTTTAATTTAATTAATAAGGCAAGTGCAGGAATGGCCCAGGTTTCATATATTAAGGCAGATTACAGCACAGCATGGCAGACAATCAAGAACGTATATGCAAAGGACAACAAGACTTTCCAGGCACAGTATGCGGAATATGGTTATGCCTACGCAAAACAGTTAATTGACAAAGGCTCAATTAAAGAGGGAATGGAAGTTTACTCAAAAGTAGAAAAACTTTCAAAGTCAGCAAACTTAAGCGAAAGTGTTTATAATCAGGCAGTTAAACTTGGCGAGGCAGGAAAGATTCAGGAAAGCTTGAATCTTTTGAATCAGATTAAAGGCAACTACGCAAAAGCAAAAACACTTTACGACTCAATGAACTCATTCCATAAGAAAGTGTCATTATGGTTAGGAACTTGGAAGCATAGAGGAACTGTAAATGGTGAGAAAACAACTTACTACATCACTTTCTCAGAAGTGTTGTATAAGGGTGAACCATGCATCAAAATTAAGGACATGAACAACAAGTCATTAGGTTATAATGTGGAAATCAGTAGCAAGAACCATATAACACAGATTGAAGTTGGAAAATATATGATTCACTTCAAGCTTAAGAATAATCACAATCAGAAATTAACATACACACTTCTTGAAGGAAAGAAGATGTTAAGAGAGCTTAAGTACGAAGGTGTAACATACAAGACAAAATACAAAAAGAAATAATAACAAATTGGCAGAATTAAAAAGTACAACAGTACATTAATTCTGCCTTTGAACTATATGTAGTCCCTAAACGTTTTTATCGGAAAGATTTAAGAGGTTATATATGAAAAAAATAATATCAATAATTATGGCATTGGCAATGCTGGTGACTCCCGTAAATATAACTAGTGTAAAGGCTGACCAAATTTATAATATAGAAAAAAGTAGTCAAAGTCAGATTACAGAAAATAAAATAGAAAAGCTTATAAGCAGTCAAAAAGCTGATATAAGAACCGGAACGGTAAAAATCGAGAACAAAAAACTTGAATCGATAAGTCTTCCGAGAGCCAATTATGGAACAATAAATCAGGCAGCAACCACATTGAAAAAGGCTATGTTGGCGCACCAAAGCACGCTTTATGTTTTGGTAAAGTCAAAGAGTTCTGCAGCAGACCAAATTTACTACGATATAGAAGATAAGGCAGCAAGTGTAACAGACAACCCTATTGAGGGAGACTATATGTTTTGGGATATTAGTAGCAGAGATGTTTCTTATAGGGCTCAGAAGAGCAACGGATACTATTTGTATCAGTTTCTTATAAAGATAAAATATTTTACAACATTGGAACAGAGAAGCCTGGTAGATGATAAAGTGAATCAAATCATAGAAGAGCTAGGCTTTACATCAGAAACGACAGATTATGAAAAAGTTAAGGCAGTTTACGATTATGTGTGTAAACATGTTACATATGCTCAAAGTCTTGACGATGAAATAGTTTTTACAGCATATTCAGCATTATATAATGGAGAAGCGGTTTGTCAGGGATATGCCCAACTTATCTATAGAATATTGAAACAACTTGGAATATCCGTAAGAGTAATCCCCGGGTATGGAAAAGACAAAACAGTGCGTCACGGTTGGAACATAGTAAAGCTTGGAGATTATTATTATAATCTGGATGCAACATGGGATTCACAGCTTTCACAGGCAGGAATCAGATATAGATACTTCTTAAAGGGCGACAATTTCAAAGATCATACAAGAGATGACCAATACAAAAATTCAGATTTTTATAGAAATTATCCAATGGCGGCATCAGATTACGTATCAGATTTGCAAAATGAACAATCTGAGAAAACTAAAAACAGTTTTTTTGAAAATCAAAAAACAAAGATAAAAAACATTTCAAAAAACAAAATAAAGTTAAAAAAGATAGAAAATGCCACAGGATACAAGATACAATACTCAACAAATAAGAAATTTAAGAAGAAAGTAAGAACAATCAAAACAAAGAAAACGACTTACAAAATTAAGAAACTAAAAAAGGGAAAAACCTACTATATACGCTATAAAGCGTACAGAAAAAGCTCAGAAGGACAGGTTAGTACAGACTGGTCAAAGACAAAAAAAATAAAATTGAAAAAATAAAAACAATAAAGAGGACTAAGAAATAATAAGGAAGTCCTCTTTTTTTACATAAAAACGAAAATCAATAAAAACATTTCAAATACTTGTGAAAATGCACAAATAAAAACAATTTTCCCCCCTTGTAATGTTTGAAAACGCACAAAAAAGGTGCTAAACTGTCATTAGTACATTTATTCGGGTTTTCGAAGATAAATCGTAATTATATTCAAAAGGGAAGGGAGATAAGAAGAAATATGAAAAGAATGAAAAAAGTACTATCTATTGTATTATCGCTTGCAATGATTTTGACTTCAATTACAGTATACAATACGAAAATAGCAAAGGCGGCAGGATTGTTTCCATTTAAATATGGACAAATTGACAGAAGTGAGTTTATAGTTGGAGCCAATCAAATAAATGTTGTATTTTCATGGGATAGAAATACATATCCTGTGGGTCAATATACTTTTAAAGTATATTACGAAAATAATCAAATAATTTCAAACGACGGTGCTTGGGAACAGGTGCGTGTACCTTTTGGCAGAGATTCATATACTTTTAGAGTTGATGTTTGTGACAAAGAAAATAATAATGAAGTTGTTGCCACAGATACTTTCGACTGGACTAGCCCAACAAATAATGATTGTGGAGTAGTAGCAACCGTTGGAAAGGTGGCTTCTCTTTCTTGGAAACCAATAAGTGGTGCTGTTAGGTATGCTGTTTTAGTCGATGACAGTATTATTGCAGATAATATCACTGATGTCTCATATGAATGTGAAGTTTCAGCAAATGAAGAACATAATATTACAATAAACGCTTACAATTCAGATGGGAAAATTATAGAATCAACTAACAATACGGCAAAGGTAATTATTGAAACAAGGACTGAAGATACCAAAACTGCTATAATACAAGAGCCTATCGAACTTACAGGAAATGAAAAATGGGTTGCTTTTGATAAAAAAACAAAAGAAAATAATGCAACAGTATACATTGAAGAAGATACTTTGAATAAGGTGTTAACCAATTCAGGTTTAAGAGGATTATATGATAAAGGTTCAGATGGACCTGATTGGAATGATGTGCGCAAAACAATCATTTCAGATTTACCGGTATTTGCATTTATACAAGGTTCAACTAATGTTTCAATTGTTGATAAAAATGGTGAAGGTTATGAATATACAAATACTACAGATAAAACAAACTCTGAAGTATGGCGTGGAAACGATTGTATATATATTAACCAAAATCTTATTGATGCTAAACCAGGTGAAGAAAAAGTCTTTAGAATAACATTAACTAACACAAGCTTTTTAATTAGAGTAGTCGGAGAAGAATCAGAACAGTATACAGCTACTGTGGATGGAGAAGGGCTTGCTGTTACAAACAATACTGTAACACTTCCAACAACTGCAGATTATGGTTATTACTGTAATGGAAAGATGTACAAAAAAGGTTCTGTTGTTACTTTGAAAGAAAATATGACATTCACATCTGTCAATAAACTTGATTTAAAAATAACAAATGGAGTATCTATTAGATTGGTAACTGGTGAAACAGGTTTAAGATATAAAGCTACTATTACATCAGATAACAATGAAGCTATTAATTCTGACGCAATACAGGAAGGTATATTAATAACAACACAGGCTAATTACAATGACACTGACTCAAATATTGAAATTGGTAGTGATAACGTTTTGAATGTTGCTAATGTATCAGAAACAAATAATAAATGGTATGCTGAAAAGAATGATACTATAAACAATGAATATGGTGGTACATTCTGCGGTTCAATTATAAAAATGATTGATTCAAACATTCCAAGACCATTTGTTGCAAGAGCTTACGCAACTATAAAGTATGAAGGAGATTCTAACGCAACAGTTATTAAATATACTGATGTTATCGGAAAGAAATCAATCAAAGATATTGCAAAACTTATTCAAAAAGGTACTAGATACAATACTGAAAATGGTTATAGTGTAGATGAAATTAAAATAATTAATGATTTCGCAAATTATGCAGATGCACAATAGGAGGGTATTATGAAGAAAACATATATTAATCCTGAAATGGAAATATTAGAAATAAAAAATAATAACATAATAACAACAAGCACAGGTCAGGCTGTGTTCGGCGACGATGGTTGGTCAGAAGATATTATGTTAGATGGATTAAATCAGTAATAATTAGAAATTTATATAAAAAATCCCAGACGATTTTCGCCTGGGATTTTTTTGCCTTTAAAACTTTATTAATTATTAATGGAATTTAGAATATTTACCAAATTCATTTTTATCTTCAAAAATACTATTTGCAATTCCTTTAATGGTTCTAATCACTGATTTTGAATATTCATCACCATTATTCTGAGAATATACATAATTAAAACCACATGTTACATCAACATCGGCTTTAAATCTAATTCCACCAGCCTGATTGTCATCAATTCTGATTGCAGCACCATTTGTAAGGTTAACTGAAAGTTTATCAATTGAAACTATATTAATGTCATCTCCAACAGTAATCTTGCTTCCTGCTTTATAAATTTCTTTTGTATCAGTATTATAATATCCATAACCTGTACTACCAAAAGTATATTCTTTTCCTTCGCCTATATAAGCTTTATATGAATTGTTAATTGTAATTACTTTTTTAGGAATGTATTTAATTGCAAATGTAGCAGTAGCCGTTTCACCTACAATAGCAATATAGTTAATACCTTCAGTTATGTCAACATATGCAGCTACTGCTGAACCTGTAGGATATGATGAATCATCCCAAGTAATGTCAACCTTTACACTGTTTTCTATTGGCGCAATTTTAAATGTTTCTGTTACATCAACAGGCGTAGCCCCTTCGTCCGCCTTTGCTGTATTTCAATGTTTTTGCGTCCATTCTTTTTTGGAATTGGCAATGGTTTAAGTAATCTTAGATTGTGTTTTGTAATGTGTTCATTTGTATTCTCCTTTTTCTTTAAAATATAGATAAAATTGTAATACAAAGACGAAAAAAGTATTAATTTTGTGTAAAGTCTGATATAATGAAAACACCAAGATTGAGCGGAATTTAAACGGGGATTATGTTGAGGAAACGAGAGAAAATAGATATAAAAGCTTAACAGATTTACAATTTTTGGAAGTTCATTTTGAGTACGAAACTGAAATGATTATGTAATTAAAACAGTGAAAAGTGTTTGCTATAATGAAAAAAATAGGGAATAGTTTGTTAATGAAAAAAGAAAGTTAAAAAATAAGAGAAAAGGAGAAAATGTAATAGAAGTATTCTTAAAAGTAGTGAAAGCAAATAGAAGTTTTAGATGGTACAGTAATGGAATTTTTATGCAAAATATTTTTGAATCAAATTATGAAAGAGTATGTAGCAAAGTGTTATAAAAATAAGTAAATTGGAGGAATGAGGATGAAAAAAGCAAAAGTTAAATTTATTATTATGTTAACAATGATGATATTGAGCTTAGGTATAACTTTTAAGGTAATGGCATTGCAATCACCTAATTTAATGTTATCAGGAAGCGAGAATGTTATAACCGATAACAATGCAATTTTGCACGCAACTCTTTATAATGCACAGGCAGAGGGAATAAATGTTAAGGCATTTAAATGGACTATATATAAAGGTAAGATTAGTAACAATGTTGTAGTGAAAAGCATTGAAAAAGTTAATACAGCAGCTGGTAATAAGATTGAGATTGAATGCAATGTCAATAAGGATATGGGAATAAAGCTGGAGCCTAATACTGAATATTGGTACCAGATTGTTACAATAGCGGATAAGGATTTGAATATGCAATTGTTTAGCCAGTCACATTATTTTACAACTTTGGCAGAAGGTCAGGGACCTAAAGAAAGTACTAGCGTTGCAGAAACATCAACTGTTCAGATAACAACTCCTCAGGAAATTAGTACAACAAAAATCAAGGCAAGTAAGATTACTTCAGTTAAGGTTAAGAAAGCTAAGGGAACAAGTAAGAAGTCAGTATTAATTAAGTTTAAAAAAGTTAATGGAGCAAAGAAATACAAACTTCAATATGCTAATAATAAGAAGTTTAAAAAGGCTAAGACTAAGGTTGTTAAGAATAATACATACTTAATTAAAAAGCTTAAGTCAGGCAAGGCATACTATTTTAGAGTACGTGTTAATGGTGCGGATGACAATTGGAGTAAATGGTCTAATGTTAAACGTGTTTTCATAAAGAAGTAGTAAAAACCAAGGCTCACCATATACTATACCAACATATTGTGCAAGCGAGGCGATTTTATGAAGATTAAACAGGCGGCAAGTTATCAGGATCAGGTTAGAATTTTAAAATCTAAAGGGCTTATTATTGAAGATAAGAATGATTGTATGCAGTTTTTGAAGCATACTAATTATTATAGATTTTCTGCTTATTGTGAGTCTTTCAGATATGAGGGCAAGGGCAGGTTCATTGAGGGAACTACTTTTGACCAGATTAGAAATGTGTATATGTTTGACCAGAAGCTTAGAGCGTGGCTTTTTGAGGTGGTTGAGGAGATTGAGTTTGCTTTGCGTACACAGATTTCCTATCACCACGGTACTAAGTATGGTCCGGACGGATATCTTGATCCAAATAATTTCAGCAGGTATCACGATGGCAGGAATTTTCAACACCATCTTAGAACCATTTTGCGTGAGAATAAGGATTCACCTGTTGTAAAACATCATAATGATAAATACGATGGCAAGTATCCTTTGTGGGTTATTATTGAGTTTTTTTCTATGGGTATGCTTTCAAGGTTTTTTAAGGATATGTACAATGAGGATAAGAATATTATTGCTAATCTTTATTCTACTACGGGAGCCTGTCTGGAGAATTGGATTCAGTGTGTGACAACTATTAGAAACAGATGTGCCCATTATTCCAGGTTTTATGATTGGGAGTTTGCGGATTATCCGGTTTTTACCGAGAAGGCTTTGCCAAGGGAGAATACCAAGGTTTGGGGACATTTGCTTGTGCTGAGAAATATGTATCCTAATGAATATGAGTGGAATACTGAATTAGTTCCGCGATTAGAGGATATAATTAATAGATATAAGGACGATATTAAGTTTGAGCACTTAGGCTTGCCACAAAATTGGAATGAATGGTTGATAAAATGATGCGACTAATTTGCAGTGGCAGTGTAAATTAGTTGCAAATTAAATAGGTGGTGTTATTTTGGATTTATTCGTGGTATAATCTGAAACGAATAGATATCATAAGGAGGTAGCATTATGGACGATAAGGAAAAGATGATAGATGATATTGTTGCCATGCTTGACAATAGTGTTAAGAAAGGCGATGGACATATTAACGTTGTTATAGATGAAAATCAGAAGGATTCAAAGGAAGTTACAAGAGGTTGTGCAGATTGTTCTGTTAACCCCATGGCCTGTAGTGTTCCAACTATAGAACTTCCGGGCGATGAAGATTTTGAAAGATAGAAGCCGAAAGAGGTTTTGTGATTGATCAGGTATTGATTTTTGCATTACTTGGTTAATTGAATAGTTGAGCACTACAATTAAGGAGCTGTCGCACTATGCTTATAGGGTGGCAGCCCTTGTTTTTCTGTGAAATTATTTTGAAAAAGATTATTTTTTGAAAATATTGTTTGTAAGTTACAGCTATTGTTACTAGAAAATGAATTTTCATAAAAATAGGAAATTTAGGAACTCTAATAATATGGAATTTTTGATTAGTATTTAGGTTGTTTTTTTACAACATAATTAAAAATATAATGATATTTAACGAAAGTTGAGGAAGATTAAGTGGATAAGAAGAGAACAGTTTTACATTTTATTTTGCAATACATTGGGATTACCATTGCTTCAATTATGTATGCAATGGCGTTGGCATGGTTCCTTAATCCTAATCAGCTGGCACCGGGAGGCGTGTCAGGTATTGCCATTGTTTTGAAGGAGATTTTTCCATTTTTGCCGGGAATTGGTGCACTTATTTTGATTTTTAATATTCCAATTCTTCTTCTTGGAGTTTGGAAGTTTGGCGTGAAGTTTACTATTTCAACTATTTATACGGTTGTTTTTTCGTCTATTGTCATTGACCTGATTCCAAGTATTACAGGCATTAAGGCCATTACTATGGATCCTATGCTTGCAGCGGTTATCGGTGGTGCTTTGCATGGTATTGCCATTGGTATTTTGTTTAGACTTGAAACTACAACAGGCGGAACTGACGTTATTATTAAAATTATCAGACAGAAGAAACCTCATCTTAAAACAGGTCAGCTTTATATTATTTTGGACCTTGTAATTCTTGCAGCGTCTGCTGTGGCGTTTAGAAATATCGAGGTTGCTCTTTATGCGGGAATTACTATTTATATTACTTCAGCGGTTATGGATAAGGCGTTGTACAACGGCGACCAACAGACTATGGTTTATATTGTAAGTGCTAAGCGTAAAATTATTGCAGACAGAATGCTTCAGGAACTTGATCTTGGGGTGACTATGCTTCAGGCAGTTGGTGCTTATAAGAATAACGAAACTGAGGTTATTATGTGCGTTATGAGAAAAGCAACTTTGGTTAAGGTTAGAAATCTGTTGAAGGAAGTTGATCCGGATGCATTTATGATTGTTAGCACAGCTAATGAAGTTTTCGGTGAAGGATTTAAGAACCAGTACGAAACTGAGATTTAAGTAAAGAATTTAGAAAAAATTATGAAATTGAAAAAATGGAATTAATATAAATTGAATTTGATTGAAATATAAATCAAGTGTTTTGAACATTTTTATACAAAATTAGCGCTGGTTTAGTTTACAAATGAATATACTTGTTTTAAAATAAAAATGTTTATGACGTAAAGTTATTAAGGTACCTAAATGGATTGAATAAAAGACGGGAGAAATTATGGCAACATTAAAAGACGTAAAGAGAATTGTAATTAAAGTAGGAACATCAACATTGACTCACCATACGGGAAAGAGCAATATCAGACAGATTAAGAAGCTGGTTGCAGTTATTTCAGATATTGTTAATTCAGGTGTTGAAGTGGCACTTGTTACTTCAGGTGCTATTGGAGTTGGTGTTGGTAAGTTGGGACTTCGCGATAGACCGACTAATACGGCAGGCAAGCAGGCAGCGGCAACTATCGGTCAGTGCGAGTTAATGTTTATGTATGACAAGATGTTTGCAGAATTTGGTCACACAGTTGGACAGTTTCTTATAACTAAGAGAGACGTTGATAATGACGAGTGCAGAGAGAATCTTATAAACGCGTTTGAGAAAACTTTTGAATACGGAGCAATTCCGATTATTAATGAAAATGATGCAGTGGCGGTTGAGGAAATTGTTTTTGGTGACAACGACAGTCTTTCAGCCATTGTTGCAAAATTAATTAAGGCTGATGCGTTGTTGATTCTTACAGATATTGACGGACTTTATGATAAGGATCCACATAAGGATGAAGATGCCAGAATTATTCCTGTTGTTGAAGAAATAACAGAGCATTTGTTTGAAATTGCAGGTGGTAAGGGCTCAAAATTCGGAACCGGTGGAATGATTACAAAGCTTCAGGCAGCACAGATTGCTACAGAAGTTGGAATTCCTACAATTGTTATGAATGGTGGAGATTCTGATAATATCTATAGAGTGTTGGAGGGACATCAGGTAGGAACATTTTTTACTGCAAAGTAGATAGAATATAATAGGTATTCATATAATGAAAAAATATAATAATGCATATATAATTACAAAGGACTGAAAAAGGAGGGCATATGTTAGAAAGATTAGGTATAAATGCCAAAGAAGCTGAAAAAACATTAATGGTTGCTTCAAGTGAAAAGAAGAATCAGGCTTTAAAGAAGATTGCAGAAGGTCTTATTGAAAATACAGATAAGATTATTGAAGCTAACAAGGTTGATTTGGAAAATGGTGAAAAAAACGGAATGGCAAAGTCCATGCTTGACCGTCTTAAATTAGATAAAGAAAGAATCGAAGGAATGGCTAAGGGAGTTCTTGATGTGGCAACTCTTCCTGAACCTGTAGGAAGAATTCTTTCAGCCACAGAAAGACCTAATGGTCTTAGAATAGAAAAAGTGTCTACTCCAATTGGAGTTATTGCAGTTATTTTTGAGGCAAGACCGAATGTTACTTCTGATGCAGCAGCCCTTTGTCTGAAATCAGGAAATACTGTTATTTTGAGAGGTGGCAAGGAAGCAATTAATTCTAACAAAACAATTGCCAAAGTAATGCGCCAGGCTGTGAAAGAAGCAGGAATGCCGGAAGATGTAATACAGTTAGTTGAAGATACATCAAGGGAAAGTGCTAACGAATTAATGAAGATGAATGAGTATGTTGATGTGCTTATTCCACGAGGCGGTGCCGGATTAATTCAGGCAGTTGTAAAGAATGCTACAGTTCCTGTTATTGAAACAGGTGTTGGTAATTGTCATATTTATATTGACAAGAATGCAGACCTTAAAAAAGCAGTTGATATTGTATTTAATGCAAAAACATCAAGACCTTCAGTATGCAATGCGGCTGAAAGTTTGTTAATACATAAAGATATTGCAAAAGAAGCCCTTGTTGCAATAAAAAACAAATTAGACGAAAAAGATGTAACTTTGGTAGGGGACAGTAAAGCAAGAGAGATAATTCCGGATATGGAAAAAGCAACAGACGCAGATTGGGCAACAGAATATCTTGATTATAAGATGTCTGTTAAGATTGTAGATTCAGTAGAAGAAGCAATAGACCATATTTATAAATATAGTACAGGACACAGTGAATGTATTGTTACTGAAAATGCAGGAACTGCAGAAAAGTTTATGAATCAGGTTGATTCAGCAGCGGTTTATTTGAATGCAAGCACAAGATTTACAGATGGTGGAGAGTTTGGTTTCGGTGCAGAAATCGGAATTTCCACACAGAAACTTCATGCAAGAGGACCAATTGGTTTGCCTGAGTTGCAGTCATTTAAGTATAAGATATACGGTGATGGACAGATAAGATAGTAGTTTAGGTAATATAAAAATCGGAGGAGATATGTGGAAAATATAATCCTTCGATTTTTTTATTCTATAGAAAATTTCTATGAAATTCCTATAGAATAAAATGCTTTGCAGGATTGCAGATTATTGTTAGTTCATAATTTTTTAATTTATAATTAATGGACTAAATGTGAAAAATTTGATATATTAATAGTTAAAATGAAAATAAAAACATTTAGATATGAAATATGAGGAAAAAGGGAAAATAAATACAAAGGAGTATAATAATAGTTATGAAAAAATTATTATTCATTATTAATCCTAAAGCGGGGGTAAAAAAGAACAAACATTTTGTAGATGATGCCCTTGAGATTTTTGAAAGAGCGGGATATAAGGTTGGAGTTAAGTATACAAAGAAGAGAGCAGATGGAACACGCATAGCAAGAGATTATGGCGCTAAGGCAGACTTGATTGTGTGTATGGGTGGAGACGGAACACTCAACGAGGTTATGCAGGGAATGCTGGAAGGTGAAATTTCAACACCTTTAGGATATATTCCGGCAGGCTCAACTAATGATTTTGCTAATAGTTTAGGATTAAGAACCAACCCTAAGGATCAGGCAGAGTTTATTATGGAAACAGAAGCAAAATCACTTGATCTGGGATGGTTTAATGGAAGATATTTCGTTTATACTGCATCTGCAGGTATTTTTACGGAAACATCTTACTCAACACCACAGGAATTAAAAAATAGATTAGGACATTTTGCTTATATACTTCATGGAATTAGAGAAGTGTTCAAAATCAGAAGGTTAAAACTTAGAATTGAGACAGAAGATGAGGTGTATGAGAATAAATATATATTCGTAGCCATAAACAATGCAAAAAAAGTTGGCGGAATAATGAGATTGGACAAGGCTCATGTAGAGTTTAATGATGGCGAGTTTGAACTTATGCTTGTTGAATTTCCAAAGGATTTTATTCAGTTAATGAAGACTGTTGGGAAGATATTTATGCAGGATTTTTCAGGCAACATAACATTTAAACAGATTAAAAGTGCAAAGATTACAAACTGTTCAGATGTTAACTGGTCATTAGACGGTGAAAAAGAGAAAGCCCATGATTTTGTTGAATTTAAAGTTATTCACAATGCCATAAACTTTATATATTAAAAAATCAAATTGCAAAAGATAAATCTAATATACCTCAGTAGTATATTTGACAATAAAAACAAGACTGGATGTAAGAGAGGTTTATATGACTGTAACTAAGGAAAATATTAAGGATTTTACTAAAAAATATGCACAGATTTGTCGTAAAAATGACACAGTTGAGAAAGAACTTTTTACTGAGTATGGAGTAAAAAGAGGACTTAGAGATTTAAACGGAAAAGGTGTACTTACAGGTATAACTAACATTTCAAGAGTTGAATCTTCTAAGATAGTTGATGGAAAGAGTGTGCCTTGCGAAGGACGACTTTATTTCAGGGGTTATAAAATTCAGGATTTAGTTAACGGATTTATGTCTGAGAACAGATTTGGTTTTGAAGAAGTAGCATATTTATTGCTTTTTGGAGAATTACCAAGTGAAGATAATCTGACTGAATTTAAGAAAATGATGGCTGTATCAAGACGATTGCCAACTAACTTTGTGCGTGACGTAATTATGAAAGCACCAAGTGAAGATATTATGAACACATTGTCTAAGTGTGTTTTGACTTTGGCATCATATGACAAGAATATGTCAGATACATCAGTGGAAAATGTTATTAGACAGAGCATTAATTTAATCAGTACATTCCCTATGATTTCTGTATATGGTTACCATGCATATAACCATTATAAGAGAAACAAAAGTTTATATATTCACAGACCTAAGCCGGAGCTTTCAACAAGCGAAAACATTCTTAGAATGTTAAGACCGGATAAGAAATACACAGAATTAGAAGCCAAGGTTTTAGACTTAGCATTGGTTCTTCATATGGAACATGGTGGTGGTAATAACTCTACTTTTACAACAAGAGTTGTAACTTCATCAGGTTCAGATACTTATGCTACAATTTCAGCAGCACTTTCTTCATTGAAAGGACCACGTCATGGTGGTGCGAATATTAAAGTTGTAGAAATGTTTAAGGACATTAAACATAATGTTCATGATATAACGGATAGGGATGAAGTTAAGGAGTATTTAAGAAAGATACTTAATAAAGAAGTTTTTAACAGACAGGGACTTATTTATGGTATGGGTCATGCAGTATATTCAATTTCTGACCCAAGAGCTGAGATTTTCAAAAGCTTCGTAGAGAAGTTAGCTACTGAAAAGGGCAGAACTAAAGATTTTAACTTGTATAGTATGATTGAAACTTTGGCTCCGCAGGTTATTGCAGAGGAAAGACAGATTTACAAGGGCGTTAGTGCCAACGTAGACTTTTACAGTGGTTTGGTTTACAGTATGCTTGATATTCCTGAAGAGCTATTTACACCTATGTTTGCAATAGCACGTATTGTAGGATGGAGTGCTCATCGTATCGAGGAAATCATTACAGCAGATAAGATTATGCGTCCGGCATATGTAAGCAACTGCGACTACTATGATTATACAAATATTGAAGAAAGATAAGAATTTTGGATAATAATCCATAGTAAAAAATGCAATTTTGTAATATAAAAATGCATTAACGAATGTAATAAAAAACACATCAATAAATGTAATAAAAAAGTATAAAAAATCGGTTACAAAAAGATTAAGACATAAACACTAAACGAAAATATTAAAACGTAAATATTAAGGTGTAAACGCCAATATGTAGATATTAAAATATAAATGTTGAAGTGTAATGTTAAACGTGAAGATTATAATTAAATGCAAATAGTACTAGAAATAGTACTGTTTGCATTTATTTTTTTGCAATTAAGCGAAAAAAACTGTACAAATTCTAAACAGTTCAGGATAGCAACAGAAGTTAAAAAGGATGAGGAAAGACAGGGTGACAACTTTGTCCCCTAATTTGAGTGGTGACAGAAATGAGAAAAATTAAGTATTTTGATAACGAGCTATCAGTTGAGGAATATATAAAAATACAGCTGGTTAGAAATGATGGAACTAAGAGTTTAGTATATAGACAAGATTTGATTGATGAATGCAAGTCGGGAAACATTCAGACCAAAGCTACATCAACAAAGGAGCAGCTTGTGGAGTTGTTAGTTAATAATGGAGTTACTTATAAAGAACTGGCCAGTAAATACAAAATCGGAGTAACAAGTAAAGCATATCAGGATACGTTTGGAATAAATCATAATCAGGTGAAGAAGTTGGAAAAGAAGAAAGTAATTGATGTAGTTGGTCAATATGAGTTTAGAGCTTATGGACGAAATTTAACAGCACCTTTATATGATATATACCAATTTGCTTCTATACCGGAAGAAGTTATTAAAAATATTTAAAAGATTAGAAAGAGAGGTTATTTTTATGAGATTACAGGAAGTTCTAAATAAATTTACTAATTGCGATTTTTTAATTACGGTTAATGGCTGGTGTAGCGAGTTATACTTTGGAGAATATGAGGATGAAAAGAAGAGAGAGTACTGGAAAGAATATAAGGATAAGAAAGTAAAAAGTATGGCAATCCTTACGACAAATGGAGAGCCGGAACTTTGCATTGAAATAGAGGAGTAAAAATAAATGAAAATAATATGTAACAATAAAGTGATTGATTTAGATAAATTTGACACTGTAACCTGCAGGGAAAGTCTTGTTGGTGAAGGTTTTCCAATTGAGGCAGTTAGAAGAGAAGCAGGTGGATTTTTTGGAGGAATTGAAAAAATTACGGAAGAAATATGCCGAATGAAAAAAATGGAGTATGCAGAGGCAGTTTTGAAAAAGATTACTGAAAGTTGGATAAATGAAGAAGCATTCATATCCATTGATGAAGTGATAAAAAATTTGTAGGAAGTAAAGCAACAATTAATGGAGGGGATTAATTAAATGCAACAGAGTGAAAATCAATTAACAAGATTAAAAAGGAAATGTGTACCTGTAACGGTGGTTACTTTGATGATGGTAATTATGGCAATAGTGATGTCAATAATCATATTTAGGATGATATTACTTAGATGCTGATTACATAAATAATTTTAAAAAAAAGGAGGCGGCATGTATGCCAAGAGCAAGAATATCATACGAACAGAGAGTAATAATCGAGGACATGAGAAAAAACGGATATAAGGCTAAGGACATATGTGAAGCCATTGGAATAAGTTCCTATGACTATCAGAGAGAACTTATTTTAGGTTTTACGGAAGATAAGAAATACAGTGCGATGAAGGCACAGATGTCACTAAAATAGGAGGCTTAAATGGAAAACGAGAAGATGACAGCAAAGGAACTATATGAGGCAATGATTGAAGGTAACCTTGAATACACGATAGATTACAGTGTCCTCAAAAAAAAGAAAAAGAAAAAAAGAAAAAAATAATATGAAACGCACATTGAAAACAGAATACGTATGAATTGTTTAATTACTGAAATCTTTACCTATTATTCGACTACAAAATATATTATAATTGGATAACAGAAATTATTAAAATTCAAATTGAAACAATAGTGAAGAGGAGGGATTACATGAAAAAGTTAAAACACGTAATGGCAGGAATCGTTTTTACATTTGCAGTAGGATTGATGCTGGGCTGTCAGGTAAAGGCAGAAACAACCATAGACTTAAATGGAAACAAGGTTGAGGTTTCAGTTTGGACCAAACAGACTTCAATGAAAGACGGAAGCTACAAAATTATATCATCAGAAGCAGGAACAATTGCTTACTTTGATAAGGATGGAAACTTGCTAAAGGTAGAAAATAAGGCTACAGGTAAAATCATCATGAACAACATGAAGGAACCGGAAACGACCACAAAGCAACCTGAAACAAGTGTAAAGGCTGCTGATAAGATTACAATGCCAAAAGTAAAGAAGCTTAAGAAAAAAACAAAGTATTCTTATTATAAGGGTGTTAAGTCAGTCAAGAAGAATGGTAAGCCAAATTGGGGCAAGATTAAATATAAATATGGGATTAAGCTTACATGGAGCAAGGTAAAGAATGCAAATGGCTATGAAGTATACAGATATGAAAATGCCAAAGGTTGTTGGACAAAAATTAAGACAGTCAAAAAAACAACATACACTCTTACAAACATGCTTGAAGGTGAAAAGGTTAAGATAAGAATAAGAGCATACAAGAAGTCAGGCAGTGGTAATGAATACGGAAAGTATTCAGATACATTAAGTTTTAAGACTAAGAATATGTACACAAAGAAATACAAAAATGGAAAGACTAAAGGATTTTATAGTAAGTGGGCTTCAGAAGATGCTTTTGTACTGCAGAATAAACTGAGAACAAAGGCAGGTGTAAATCAATTAAAATGGAGTGACAGAATCTATGAAATAGCATCTCTTAGAGCATACATGATGGCAACAAAAGATGGCTTGACACATGCAGGAGAATGGAGAGATGAAAAAAGTATTTTAAAAAAATGGGGATATACAGATAAAGAATTAAGCAATGCTCCGGATGTAACATGTGAAATTGCGGCGGATGCATTTAAAACCCCAAAGAAGGTAGTAAATGGTTGGAAGCATAGTGAAAATCATTACGCGAGCAACATAAATAAGGAATATAAAGTCGCAGCTACAGCAGTATATTATGTTTATGATCATAAGAATGGATATACAACAAAATGGTGCTCTAATTTTACACCAGATATAAATTATGACAAAACAATAAATGAAAAACAAAGATAAAAATGGTAAAGCAGTTCATACGTAAATGTATGGGCTGTTTTTTATTGCAGCTAAGAAAACAGGATGTTAAATATCCTTGGATATATGACATAGATAAAAAACACAGGAGGTAACGAAAGTGAAAAGTAAGAAACTCGTAAACAGATTGTTATCTGTCCTTATGGCAGTAATTATGACAATCGGATTAATACCGATGGGGTCAGTTACCGTTAAGGCAGAAACAAAAAATGCAACGTTGTCAAACCTGGGGGAACTGGGAACAGTTAAGATCGGCAATAAGTCCGAAAGTGGTACATGGTATCAGACGGAAGTTGCAGGAACCCCGGTGTTTTGCATGGATCTTGGAAAGGCATGCCATGCAGGGGATGTGTATGTAAGCAGTGATGACACATATTCAAGTAACAGTTCCAATGCAAAAAAAGCCAATGAGGCAAAGATTGGTTACTGGTACTCAGTCACAAAAAGTGAAGCAACTAAGGCGTGGGTTTATGCACAGGCACTCATGTGGTCCTGCGAGGAAGGTCACACTTCCGAAAAGGACTTAAAGGATGTAATAAGTCAGGTGCGAAAGAACACAGGTTATTACAACAACAAGAGTGCAGCCGATTTATATGACGAAATATTTGGCATATCAACAACTGTTACATGTAACGTCAAGATATGGAAGTATGGCGGAAGCGGTGAATACAGACAGGTGTTACTAGAGATTACAAGTACTCCACCATTAGACTTTCCTTATGAAAAAATCAATGACACACTTGTATACCGTCAGAGAATAACAATAGACAAGACGGATGAGGATGGTAACCCTGTTGCACGTGTTCCGTTTGAAGTGACAGCACAGAACTATAAGGAACTTTATGATTACAAGGTTAACGGCTGGGGTAATGCTGAAACCGGTGATGCCGATGGAGACAGTGTTTTCAGCTCAGTGGCTGAGACTGATTCAAAAGGAAGAATCACATACAAGTTTAATTATCAGATTCAGAGTAAGAATTATGGATATGTAAAGGCTTCTGACTTAAAAAACATGACTGCAGATGACAAGAAGGCTGTTAAGGAAAAAATGGATGACAAGAACATTACTTATGCATCTAACCTTACACAGACCGGAGCGAAAGAACTCATGCAGGCTGACCTTGATGCACAGATGAAGAAAATCAGCAATCAATATGCAGTCAAGGAAGTTGGTGCCGGAAGTGATGACATGCTTGTCAATTCAGAGTATGCAAATGGAAAGATAATCACAATTGAATCTGCAGGAAGCTGGACTAAGGTTAACGGCTCATGGCCTGAAACAGCAGATAAAACTTATGCAGATTATGGTAAGGCAACAAAACTTGGAATTGTAAATAAGTACAAGAAGGCAACTATTGTTGTAAATAAAAAAGTTGAAAACACATCAGACAACACAGCTCACGGTGACACATCTGTTGATGGAGCAGTTTACAGAATGTACACTGATGCAGCCTGCACAAATCCGGTTACAACAGTTTATGATGCAAACGGAAATGCAAAGGCAGCATCTGATTACACAATCAAGAATGGAACACTTGAAACTGATTACATAAGAACAAAAGATACGGTGTACATTAAGGAAATCAAGGCACCGGAAGGATTCTTCCTTGATCCAACAGTTCATCAGATTAAGGTGGATGGTTCACAGTTCGATGTTGAATACAAGGCAAAGGCAGTTATTGAGGATTCTTACGAAAGTGAGAAAAAGGGATTCTTTGAAGTGTACAAGATGTCATCTGACGGTTCTACAGGACCTGCAGATTTTGAAGAGGGAGCAGAGTTCCAAATTTATCTTAGATCAAATGGAAGCTATGACAAGTGCAAGGATGACGAGCATTCAACACTTACAATTGATAAAAAGGGAAGTGCAAAGACTGCATCAGCTTTGGCTTATGGTACGTACGTGCTTCATCAGACAAAGACAGGTGCAAAGGACACTGAAAAGATTGATGACCAAATTATCGAAATTGGTAAGGACATCACAAGTGAGGGACTTAATTACAAAACATATACATATCTCTATAACAACAAACCATTTGAGGCATACTTAAAGGTTGTTAAAAAGGATGGAGACACAGACAAGACAGTACTTAAGGCAAACACAAAGTATCAGATTTACAAGGTTAACAAGGATGGAAGCGAGACAAAGGTTGTACAACAGTATTCAAATGGAAACAAGCTTGTAGACATTGACACATTCGTTACAGATGAATCCGGAGAAATAATGACAGTCAAGGCTCTTAAAAGCGGACAGTACAAGATTTACGAAATTGACAGTGCATCAGGGCTTGTCATTAAGGATGAATTTATTGACGTAACAATTGGAAGTGGCAATCCAAATTATACATCCTGGACTGATTCAGACGGAAACAGCCACGCACTTGTAACAGTACATTATGTAAATAAGGAAGCAAAGGGAAAACTAACACTTACTAAAACAGGTGAAGTATTAAATAGCTTTAACAAGGATGTTTCAAATCCTGAAAAAAATAAATTCAATTATAAGGATGAATACCTGAAAGGTCAGACATTTAACATTTATGCTGCAGATACAATAGTAACTCAGGATAATCAGGGAACAAATTGGTTTGACAAGGGAGAACTTGTTGCAACGGTTACTACAGGCAAGGGAGCAGACTTTACAAAGCAGTGCAGTGACATTACTACAGCAACGGTTGATGATGAAACCGGAGCAGTAACTATATATCTCCCACTTGGTAAGTATACAGTGAAGGAAGAAGAAACACTTTATGGTTATGTAATTCCTGACAAGAATACATGGGACATTGAATTTAAGTGGAATGATGCAAAGACAGATGTTGTTAGCAATTCAACAAAAGACACAGACAAGGAAGGCAATCTTAACATTAAGAATGAAAGAGCAAAGGCTGATGTCGAAATTAACAAGAAGGACATGACAGCAGACCTTGGAGTGGCAGACACAGTATTTAATTTTTACACAAAGAATGACATTTACAATGCAAATGGTGAATTAATTCTTAAGGCTGATGAGTTAATAACAACAGTAAAGACAGACAAGAATGGCAAGGCAAGTCTTAACACTGACCTTCCACTAATGAGTGAGGAATACAACAAGGCAGAAGACAAGACCGGTCTTAACAGCGGCGATTATTACTTTGTGGAAGACAAGATTTCAGACAGTTATTACATTGACAAGACACCTGTAGAGATTCACTTGGAATACAAGGATGCAAAAACTGCAAAAATCAAGGCAGAGGCAAAGAAGCTTAACAAGTCAACTGAAATTAAACTGTCAAAGGTTAAGCTTACAGACAGTACAGAACTTGCAGGAGCATCACTTAAGGTTAGTGATGTTAATGGCAATGAAATCATTTCTTGGATTAGCGGAAATGCTGATTCAATAAAAATAACTGACAAGGCAGATGAACTTGGTTACAGAAACCTTAGGGCAACAATGGTAAACGGCAATCTTGTAATCAACGGTCTTTTACAGAATGCAGTCTATGAAATGACGGAAACAAGACCGGCAGACGGATTTGCAACTGCAGAAAGCATCAGATTTAAGTTAACAGAGGGAAATGCTAACGGAGAAGTCAAAACAATAGCTACAGTTATTGGAAATGACGGAAGTGAAAGCGTTCAGCCTGAAAACAATGTAGTAATGAAGGATGACACAACAAAGGTAAGCTTTTCAAAAACTGCAATTACAGGAAGCAGGGAGCTTCCGGGATGTGACTTAAAGATTATCGATGAAAACGGCAATGTCATTGAAAAATGGACATCAACAAAGAAACCGCACGTAATTGATGGAAAGCTTGTTGCAGGAAAGAATTATAAGTTTACTGAAACAAGACCAAAAGATGGTTATGCAACAGCGAAAAGCATTAAGTTTACCGTAAGTGACACAGGAGAGATTCAGAAAGTCAGAATGAAGGATGACACTATTAAGGTTGAAGTTCTTAAGACTGACAAGAAGGATAAGGACAAGGTTCTTAAGGATGCCGAGTTTACATTCAAGCTTAATGGAAAGGTAGTTGCAAAGGCAACAACTAACAGCAAGGGAATTGCAAAAATATACGGAAAACTTGCTGCAGGAAAGACTTACAGGGTTGAAGAATCAAAAGCTCCTGAAGGATATAAGAAGGTACCAGCATTTGATTATAAGGTTAAGGATACCGGAGACATTCAGACAATAAAGGTATCTGATGAAAGAAGTGGTGATGCAACACCGGCAACACCAAACTGGAGAGATTCAGGAGCAAATTCACCACAGACAGGTGAGGTTGGCAATCCGCTCTTCTGGATTATATTATTCCTTATTTCTTTTGTGGGAATTGTAAACAAGTACAAGATACGTAAAAAAGATGAAGAAGCAAACTAAATTAAGGATTATATCTTTTTTTTCACTTTTGTTTTTGTTGTCGTTTTCGGTTTCCGTTTTTGCGGAGACCGAGACGGTGACAAAGATTGAAACATATAAGAGCAATGATAAAAATGAAAAAAGGGAGAGTGAAAAACAATTTAGCAAGGATGGAATTAAGTACAAATTCCTAGATGAAACTTACGAGATTGTTAATCAGGAAGATAATTTTGACAACGAAATTAAGACATTAACGATTAACAAGGAAACAAGAAGCAAGACATATTCACCTAAAAAGATAATTAAGAAAAATGGCATTACCTACAAGCTTAAAAATGTGGAAAACAGCGTTAGAACAGTCAAAAAGAAAAATGGTAGAAAGGTGACAGGTTATCTTTCGTTTGATTCCAAAAGTGAGGCTTTGAGTGCACCAGCAACAAGAGTATTTAGCGCAAATGGAGCCACTGCAAAATGCAAAAAAAAGAACATGGTAAAGGAAAAGGCTGCAAGCTGGCAAAGCAGTTGGATAGACTTTACATTTACATCGTCAGACAAGGATTACTATGAATGGAATGGACATGAGATTGATGGAAAATCCAAAAATCCATTAAGGGGATATGATGATGAAATTCTAAAAAGCATTAACGTGGATAAGAGTAATTATAAAATAGGCGATACTTATTGGAAGGGTTCGGCACACAAAAAGAATGGCATTTACACAAGAAAACTCCGGGTGGAAGTTAAGAAAAAAGTGCCACATTACAGGGTTAATTATGAAGGCTATTCAGATGATGAAACAGAGGACATAATAACTTACAAACTTACATATGAGGGAACAGTACAGGTTAAGACAGATGCAACCTATCAGATTAAAAAAACATCTTTTTATGAAAAGATTGTGGAACCTAAAAAGACAGTTAAGGAAGTCTTAATGAGCGTAGGACTGCTTATGCTTGAAATAGTCTTTGTGGGTGTATTGTTCATTGTCTTTTTAAAGAAAGGCAATACGAAAAATAAATAGTAACAGCATGGATGCAGGGCATTTGTGCATGGATAAAAGATGACATTTTCCAAGATGTAAATAATATATATCACGAAAACTCTTATTAAATGGCATTAATTTAATCAAAAAAAAGAAAGGAATTTATAGATGGATAAATTTGCAAATAACATTAAAAACTTACTTGAAGCATGCACACCATATGCATGGATTTTACCAATAATAGGTTTTGCAATAGTTGGTATAGCATTGGCGATTCCGTCGGACAAAACAAAGGAGTTTGCCAAGTCACACTGGGCATCAGTCATAGTTGGAACAATAATTGTGTGCGGATGCGTATACCTCGGAGATTGGGTATTTAAAAAAATCTCATTCTAGCAATTTATAAAATTGAAATACATGTTCTTCTGTCATAACTTAAAAATGGCAGAAGAACTAAAAAAGATGGGAGACAACATGAAAAAGAAAAATCCAAAAAGAGTAATGCAGCTGGAAAGATATTTAAGTGATACAAGAATAATAATGGCAATAATCATTGGAATAGACTTATTCTTTTTCATGGTTATGAACTTTGTGATCAATACCCTGATTGCGATTCCTGAAATGTTTAAGGATTTGGATAATCCGGGAAAATATGTTGGACTTAAAAATGTGTTACCAAATATTAATAACATAAGGACATATGGCGGAATATACATTCCAATATTCATAATATTACTTATTTTTCTGCTGGCTTTAGATGCATGTACAGCTTATAAAATGAAAGTGGCATGGTCTGAGGAATACTTTAACATAGGCCAGAAGGGTGATGAAAGATGGACCACTGATGAGGAAATAAAACAACAGTTTTTGGAAATACCGGACAAGAATGAAAGTTTTCCGGGATATGGAGGAACGATAGTTTCAAGAATGGGAAACAAGCTCTACATTGATACTTCACCCGTTAACAACATGATTATAGGTATAACACGTTCAGGTAAGGGTGAAATGTATGTTTTTCCTTCAATAGACGTATACTCAAGAGCTGAAAAAAAGGCTTCTCTTGTCATTAATGACATGAAGCTTGAATTGTATAAAAGTTCAAAGAAAACACTTGAAAAGAGAGGGTATAAGGTATACCTGTTAAATTTTGATGATCCGATTCATTCGATGGGATTTAATCCGCTTACGGTAATAATTGAACTTGCGGTTAATGGAGATTATGAAAATGCAGAGCTTCTTGCTCAGGCATTTGCCTTTTCCATATTTAATCCGGATGAACCGGCTAACACTGACAGGTTTTGGAATGATGCATCGTCATCACTTCTTGCAGCTCTCATATTGGCCCATTTGGAAGATTGTTTGAGAATGGATGAAATGGATAACGACAGAAGATATAAGATATGGACTGAAAAAAGAGTAGCATATGACGGACTTGATGATGATTTAAAGGAAAAAGCAGATAAATTATATGAGGAAGAATTAAATAAAAACGAAAAATCAGACATTATATTAAATCCTGCCGTAATGTACTTACCGGAAGATGCAGGATATGAAAAAATTTATGACAATGTAAAGAAAATAAACATGTATTCAATCATTAACACATTTACGGAGCTTGCAAGAGTGCATAATCCTGATAATCCGGACATAACGGCACTCGACATATATTTTTCAAAAAGACCACAGCTTGACAGGGCAAAGCTTAAGTATGCGGCCATAGAAATCGCAGGCGACAAACCGAAGAGTTCAATTTTTGGAGTGATGCTTTCAAGATTAACAACATTCACATATGAAAGCATGGCAAAGATGACTGCAGAAAGCAGTTTTGACTTGGAAGAGATAGGATTTGGAGAAAAACCGGTAGCAGTATTTCTTGGACTTCCGGATTATGATACATCAAAACATTTTCTTGCCACGGTGTTCATAAGACAGGTATCGCTTGTTTTATCAAAGCGGGCCAACAGAGACAGGAGTGGTAAATGCAAAAGACTTGTTAAGTTCATCGTTGATGAGGCCGGAAACATGCCGGCAATAGAAGGACTTGAGACATACATAACAATGAACCTTGGCCGTAACATCAGTTATGACTTTTACATACAGTCTTACTCACAGTTTGAAAAGAAATATGGAGAAGGTTGGAAGACAATCAAGGGAAACTGCGGTAATCAAATATATATTCTGACAAGTGATGGTGACACAGCACAGACGTTTTCGGAAGACCTTGGAAACGAAACGATTGTTGACCTGCAGAGAACAGGAGAAAAGCTATCAACACACAAGCATTTTATGGAAAACACACAGGAAAAGCCGTTACTTAATAAGAATCAGTTAATGCGACTTAATGAAGGTGAATGTGTTGTAAAACGTGTAATGAAGAGAAAGGACTTAAACGGCAACAGGGTTGAGCCAACACCAATATTTAATTCAGAGGAATCAGGAAAGAGATTTTTGTACAGGTATGAATATCTTACAGATACATTTCCTAATCCAAATGAGATAGATTTATATGAAATTAACACGGCTGACAGAAGCCACATAAACCTAAGAGAAAGAGTTTGGGATTACAACATATCAATGACGTGGTTATCAAATGATGTCATGGATTATGGCAGGGATAGTCTTAAGGTAAGGGATTTATCAAATGGTAATGACGTTATGAGTGCATTGGAAAGAATAATGGAAGTCACGGACTTAAGAAACATTAATGAAGAAATGGAATTATCAGAGCTTACGGATCTGATATATAAAAGGATAGATAAAAAAGATGAAAGGGATGCAATATTATCTCTAGTCAAGATAGGAAGTGAGACAGGGAATGAATAAAGTGCTTAAGGGAAAAAAACTGAAAATCACGCTGATGGTATTAGGAACTTTGACATGTATGTTTTTTCTTTTTAAGGGGACAATCCTTGCGGAAACAGATGATGAAACGCTGATAAAAATATATACGGATTACAGTGATCTGTTTAAACAAAATGACCTTGTATCAAATGCATTCAGGTCATTTGGATGCGGTGTTCTGTCAGTTATAGTTACAATCGCAGATGCATCATCAGGACTTTTTGAAAAATCATTTGGAATGATTGATTTTACAAAGTATAAGGCAGTACAGGATTTCATAGAGGAGTGGAGAGTAGTATGGAGTGCGCTGTTGTGTGTGGCCATTGGATGGCTTGGAGTGACACTTGTTTTCAGTTCAGACAAGAATCCAAAGATAGCCACAAACATATGCGTTGGAATACTTGTTGTAACATCAATGACGTGGATGGTAGGAAAAATGAACACGCTACTTTCAACAGATGTAAGAAGTGAAATTCTTGGAACAACAAGCACAAATACGGTATACAAGACACTTGGAAACAACGTGCATGACTTAAGATACATTGATTCGGTTGTGGGGCTTGAAAACATCGGCAGTAAAAATGCAAATGGAGTTAAGTATGCAGATGCCGGAACACCGATGAATAAGAAAATATGGAAGGCAGTAAAAATTAATGAAGTTGTAAAGCCTGACGATGTAAAGTCTGAGAGTAAGAGTATTGTTGAGAATTATAAGACCGACATACCTACTGCAGACGGTAAGGTTAAGTCCACCATATCTGAATGTTATGACGGTGTGGCTTGGACGGATCTGCTTAACACTTATTATTATCGATATGAAATTAACTGGATGGAGGCATTCCTTGAACTTATAAGCATTGCATTAGTATACATATTCTTTTCATACAAGGTAGTAAGAACATTCATAGAGATAGTTTATTCTGAAGTACTTGCAATGCTCTATTCTCCAAATCTTAATAATGGTCAGAAGGCATTAAAGATTCTAGACGGAATAAAGGACAGTTACATTATTGTAATGCTGTCTCTCGTGTCGATAAGAATGTACATGATTGCAACGGAATATATTTCAGGAAAAAGTTGGAACGGCTTCATAAAGGCAATGTTTTTACTGTTCATAGCATTTGTCGTAATTGACGGGCCAAACATTGTACAACGAATTACCGGCATGGATGCAGGAATGTCTGACGGAATGCAGAAGGTAATGAGTACATATTATGCAGGCGGAATGATGGCAGGAGCTGCAAGAGGTGCCGCTCACGTTGCAGGTGGACTTGGAAGAACTGCAGGAAAGTTTGGAAAGACAGTTGGTAGTGCAATGAAAGGCAATAATGCAGGAAAGGATGCACTAAACGGAATGGGTGGTGCAACCAAAGCCGGAGCATCTGAAGCATTTAATAGCAATGAAAACAACAGTGACAATGAAGATAATAATGAAAACAGGCAAAACGAGGAATCAAGGTTTAACAGTGACGAAAGCAATAATCTGAATCAGAATGAAAATGGCATAACTAATGAAACACAGGGTTCTTCAGATGAGAATGGTAAAAATTCAATTGATGCAAATGCCAATGCTGCAGGTGACAGAAAATCAATGGACGATTCAGGAATTAATTCAATAAATCCTGATAATGCAAGGGCTGATGCATTAAACGGAATGGATCCCCTTGGAAAATCCTCCGTCAATGACAAAACAAGCAGAATGGATAGAGAGCTTGATAGTGAAAGTTCGATGTCTGCATTTAACGGAAGTGGGGAAAGAGGTATCTTGTCTGAAAAATCTGATTTCTCTTCAAAATTTGAAAGCCCTGGAGCAAGTGACACAGATGCATCAGGATTAAACTTAGGGAATAAAGACGTTGGAAGAAATTTTGAAGCAGGAAATAACATTTCAGGAATGAGAACATCAGGAGAAAGCACAAAGAGTTCAAAGGGAATGAACAAGCCTACGGGAAAAAATTATGGCGAGATTAAGCATTCAACAAGTAAAAATAGCGGAGCTTCTGAAAGATTAAAAAAAGATGTCTTAAAGAAAAAATAAGGAGATGGTAATATGAATGATTTTAAGTTTATTGCAATGGATGAAACTAAAAGCGAAACAAAAGTTACCGGAAACATTTACCTGTATGATTTGTTTTTCATGCTTATCTATTTTACGGTAGCAGCAATGCTTGGAACAGTTGTGTCATCAACATTAAGAATAGCTTATTATGCGTTTAATGTAATATGTGCTTTCTGGCTCACCATGAAAAGCCACAGTAACAGGCAGAGAAGAAATTATCAAAGCATTGTGATGTTTTTAAGACGTGATTATAAGGTGTACAAGGACATTGTTGTCATTGAGGACAACGGAAGGGACGGCAATGAAGAATAAGAACAAAAAAGAAAAAATTCACATTACAGATACCGTTAAGGATGTAATAGATGTTTACTTTTACGATGATAAATTAAAATGCTTCATCATGAAGGACAAGTCATACATGGACATAATTCAGATTAACACAAAGGACTTGGTAAGTGCATCAGAAGATGACATTGAATATGACATCATGAGATACATAAAGCTTTATAAAATGTATGCGGATGACATGAAAATCGTTGCCATGAATTTTCCATGCAGAACAGGAAAACAGCAAGAATATTTCAGACACAAGCTTCAGAATACATCAAATGAAATATATAAGAGATTCTTGCAGCGAAATCTTGATGAACTAGTTTGGATTGAAAAAAATGACATGGTCAGGGAATATTACTACATGATTTTTGGAAAGAAGGATACAGACATTAAGAAAAACAGGGATTTAATGTTTAATGTTTTGGGAAAGGGAAGAAGCGAACTTTTAAGTGAAATGGATAAAAACAAGAAGATTCAGATTCTTGAGAGAATGAATAACAAGTGCTTCTTACTTAATTAGGAGATAATACAATGATAGCAGCTAAAAAGGAAAGAAAAACAAAAAAGCCTGAAAGAGACATGAATCTGTTAAATGAGATTAAGCCTGCAGGAGGAATAACATTTAAGGATGTCAAGTACATTACGACAGGTTCCGGTTATGAAGGATGCATTCACATTTACAAGTTTCCTGAAAGCATTGACACGTACTGGATGGCCAAGGTCTGCAACATTAATGGAACAGTGGCATTGGTTGACATATCCACGGATAACATGTCAGAAGTTAAGAAAAATCTTAACAAGTCAATGAAAGAGCAGGCAGGAAGAAGAAGCGGAGCAAAGGATTTTGCAGAGTTGTATGATGCAGATAAACGACTTGAAGAAATGAAGAGAATGTATGACGAGATAAATGCCTATAATGAGGTAATTAAGCTTGTACACATAAGAATTTTTCTTGCTGACAGAAGTTTCGATTCTCTTGAAAAGAAGATAAAAAACATAATGGATAAGCTTGAAACGGATTCAGGATTCCTTACAACTATTTACTTAAATGAGAGCAAGGCAGAATATAAGTCAATGACAAGGTCATATAAGAAACAGAATGAGGAAATGTTTTTCCCAAAGGGACAATCACTTACCGCAACCGGAGTTGCGCACGGAGATCCATTTCATTTTTCAAGTCTTGATGATGAGACGGGAGAATTTCTCGGAACAACGCCTTGCGGAGGAAATGTGCTTTTTGACCTGTTCACAAAAACATCAACAAGACTTTATTATAATTTCCTTGCCATTGGTGAAATGGGATCAGGAAAATCAACCTTGTTAAAAAAACAGTTTAAGAGTAATGCAATTAAGGGAAATTATGTAAGAACTTTTGACATATCCGGAGAATTTACCATATTAACGAAAACTCTTGGAGGAAAAGTCATTAAGCTTGACGGCACAGAAGGTATTTTAAATCCGCTTGAAATATTGAAAGCCGGTGATGATGAAAACATATCATTCACTCGTCATATATCAAAAGTAAGTACATTTTACAAGTTCCTTGTTGGAGGAAGTGTAAGTGCAGAGGAAATAGCAGAATTTGAGGATGTTTTAAAACAACTGTATGCAAAGTTTGGTTTGTGGTCCGATGAAAGAAGAGATATTCAGTGTACCGGACTTCCGGCAACAAGCTATCCAACATTTACTGATTATCTTAATTTCCTCACGGAGAGCATGAAGGAAATGCAGGAAGGTAAGTATTCTCACATAGAGGAACAGGTAATTGTTAATACGCTTTTGTTAAGAGACAAGATTAGAAAAGTAATAAAAAACATAGTTGACACGTATGGAAGTCTTTTTGATGGACATACATCAATTGACAACATTCTTGATGAACAGATAGTTACTTTTGACATTTCAACACTCAAGGAGCTTAAGGATGAGGTGTTTGATGCAATGATCATCAACATGATATCACTATGTTGGGACAACTGCGTAACCAACGGCAAGCTGATGTTGAACATGCTAAGGGAAGGAAAGATTAAGTTATGGGATGTAACAAGATTTCTGATTTTAATAGACGAAAGTCACAGATGGCTTAATGCTAAGAAAACACATGCACTTGATCTTGTATCTGTTTATTTAAGAGAGGCAAGAAAGTATTTTGGCGGAATAGGTCTTGCATCTCAAAGAGCTGCAGATTATGTTCCTGAAGGATCTGACAATGATGCGGTTAACAAGCTTAAGAACATCTTTGAACTTACTCAATATAAATTTGTGTTTAGACAAAGCTCCAATGCAAAGAAGCTTCTTTATCAGATTTTTGATGGAGAACTGACAGGAACACAGATTGAAAAGATACCGAAGCTTGAAATAGGACAGTGCATTTTACTCATAAGTGGTGACAAGAACATTGAGTTTAAAGTTCACTTAACCAAGGAAGAAGACAGACTGTTTTCCGGAGGACTTTAAGAGGAGTATACATGAAGAAAAAATTGATAACGGCTGCAGCCATTATATGCACACTTTTCATGGTAGTTATTATAATCATTGGAAGCGTGATGGCAAGTCTTGCGGCCGTGCTTTCCGGTGGAGAGGAAGAAGAACATAAAACTGCAGATAATGATGTTTATGTTGAGAACTCTCCACTGTCTGATACAGTGCTTGCACTTAAGGATGAAATTGAAAACGAATTAAAAAAATATGGAAAGGAAGAATATGTTTATCTTGTTCTGGCACTTGTACAACAGGAATCAGGAGGGCAGGGAGAAGACATATTTCAGTGTTCAGAAAGCCTTGGAAAAGCTCCAAACTCAATAGACAGAAAAACATCCATTGAACATGGTGTAAAGGTCATTTGCAATCTTTTAAATCACGAAAAAATAAAGGTATCATCACCGCAGGACATAGATCATATCAAAATAGCACTGCAGGCTTACAACTACGGTGGTGGTTACATTACATACATTAATGACACATCAGGATTTGGAAGGGATACAACAAAGGAACAGATCTCAAATGTGGGTAAATGGACACAGAGTAATGCCCTTGCATATCAGAAAAAAATGAGTGCGCAGCTTAACGGCGGCACAGCAAAGAAAAGAAGTGGAAGTTCTGCAGAAATACTTGGCCCATATGCTTACGGTGATGCATATTACACTACACACGTTTTAAGATATTATCTTTCAGATGATACAGGCGGAGTGACAGAGGTTAAGGCGGGAGAAGCTGCAAAGATTAAGTATGAAGACAAGCAGAAATTCATATGGAACGGAGCAGTGCTTCCAAGCAGTCAGGATGCTGTTAAAAAATACTTAACAACAATAGAAGTAAAGATATATGACGAAAACGGTAAAAGCACAACCATGAAATTAACAGTACACAAGAAGCTTGCAGGAGAATTTAAGGCAGTATTTGATGACATGTACAAGATTAAATTCAGAATTAAGGCTTCTCAGACTGCAGCGTATGTTTGGAAAACAATAATCGGAACTGGAACAGTGTCGCAGCATTCATATGGACTTGCCATTGACATTAACTGGAACGATAATCCTTGTTTCTATAACATTAACACGGATGTATCTAATGGTTATGGTGGTTATCAGCCGGGAAAAAATCAGTACAGTGTAACCAAGGAAGTAATTAGCATATGGAAAGCACACGGATTTTATTGGGGCGGTGACTGGCAGGGAAAAAAAGATACTATGCATTTTTCATATACAGAAAGGTAGAAAGTCATGAACAAAAACAAGCTATTTGGAATAACTTTAATAATCATTGCAATAGTGATTGCAGGTTACAATATTTTAACCCCTCTATTAAGAAAAAACAAAAGCAGTGATGAAAAGGAAACAATTACTACTACAGTCCAAAACAGTGTGGAGGTAACAGAACCGGTGACGGTCATGGAGACAGTTGGTGAGGAAGAAACAACGCCTGAAGAAACCATTAATGAAAATGTGACAGTTGATGAATTTAGGGAAGAACACCTTGAAATGCAGGAATTTGAAGTACGTCTTCCGGGTGATGATGTAATGGCAATGGTCGACAATGACAGTGAAAACCTGAAAAAAACAGTGCAGGCTTTTGTCAACGGTTATGGTTATGGCAATGCCAAGTATGCTGACTATGCCGGTGACATTCAAATTAATACAAATGACGGAATTGTTGAGATGACGTATTATCTAAAATTTGAAAGAGATAAGGCAGTATATTTTTATGTGACTTATGACAGGAACACTAAGGAATGGGATACAAGATTAGCCTGAAAGGAGAGAACATGAAAAATAACAGAAGAGCATTTTTATGTTGCAGTGATGGAATGGAAAGTTTCTATGAAGATTTATGGGACAAGAGACTTGGTGAATATATTACAAGGGTGGATTCGATTGATGATTCAACTGGGGTTTACATTATAGACAGAAAAAACATTGATAATGACAAGGTTAAGAAGGTTGTTGTGGAAGCACAGATGAAAGGCATAAGAGTATGGAATCTTAATAAACAACTGATTGATGAGGAACTTGTTGATGCAATTTATAATGACAGACTTAATTCAAGAATCAAAGGAGCTGAGATTGAAATTGAAAGATAAGTTAAGAAAGAACAAGGAAGCCATAAGATTTTTCATTATTATTTTCTTTTTTGTGGGAGGCTATGTTTTCTTTTTCTCTTCTACTGTCTGGATGCCGGCATCTGCGGATGCCTCTTATCTTACAAACATAGGAGAGGAAAACAAATGGGAAGACAGATACATTACAATTAACAGATGGCAGTATTCAGAAAATCAGCATTTAATGGAAATTGACCTTACAGTTGATAATAAATCATATGATGGCATTAACAAATATAAATACAGTGCCGTTGACTTAATGGGAAATGTTCTTAAGTGTGAAGCAAAAATAGAAGAAGACAATTGGATTGTTCTAAGAATATCTGACATTCCAAAAAAATGGAGTGACATTTCATTAAGGCTTGAAATGCCTGACGGTAAGGGAAATTGGTTAAAGCTATATACAAACATTGTGGATGTGGAAAAGGTTGCAAAATTTGACAATCTGGACCGAAACGGTTATCAGGCTCAGAAATTTAACATCGAAATTAAAAACATGCAAAAAGAGATTCAGAAGAATAATAAACAGATTAATAAGCTTAATGACGAAATAGCAGAAGTTCAGAAGGAAATTGAAAGAATTAACAAGGATAAACTTTATCAGACGGAAAGTGAACAGGCAGAAAGTGATTCACTGATAGCAGATGCAAATTCGACTATAGCATCAAAACAAAAACAAATACAGGAATTAATTGCAGACACAGATGAAATAAACAAACGAATAGAAATGAAAAACAGAGAAAAAACAGATTTAGGTATTTAATCATGAAAGCTAAAGAAAAGTGTGAATGGATAAAACAGAATATAAGCATTGTTGATTATGCGTCTTCCATTGGTTTTACAGTGGTTAGAAAAGGAAAATTTTATAGCCTTAAAGAACATGATTCCATTATGATTGATCCTTATAAAAATGTATATTGGCAAAATTCCATTCCGGGATATGGAAGATGTATAGGTGAGAAGGGATCAATAATAGATTTCATAATGCGATTTGACAACATGAGTTTATATGAAGTCATAAGACAGTTTGAGGGAGAAATCCCAAACGACAGTCAATGTCACGTTAGAAAGGAAAAAAGAGTTTTCTCCAAAACAATGAAGCTTCCGGAAAAGGATACAAACATGAGAAAAGTGTTTGCCTATCTTATTAAAACAAGAAAAATAAATCAAAAAGTTGTTCAGTTTCTTGTTGATAATAAAATGCTTTATCAGGATTTAAACGGTAATTGTGTATTTGTTTCATATGACATTAAAAACAAGAACATTCCGGTATTTGCCTGCAGAAGAGGAACAAACACTTACAAGCCGTTTTATGGAGATGTAGAGGGATGCGATTATAGTCAATGTTTTTATGTTGACAATGAAAGTAACGAAATTGTAGTGACAGAATCTGTCATAGATGCAATGAGCATCATGACCATGATAAATAATCATAAAAAATAAAACTATTTGGCTCTTGCAGGTGTCGGAAAATGGGAAGCAATTAAGACTTATCTTGACAAGGGAAAAATTAAAAAAATCATAATTGCCACTGACAATGACAAGACAAATGATAACCAAGGCGGTATCCCATGCGCACAGCTTATATGTTCGTACGTTAAGGAAAATTATCCTGACGTGGAAAGAAAATGGAAATTACCACCGGCAAACTGTGGAAAAGATTGGAATGATGTTTTAAAAGGAATGGAGGAATTAAGATGATTATATTTGTAGGAAGCAAGGAAAAAGGATATTTTTGTGAAGATGTTGCCACAAAGATTGATACTACAGTTGAATATATTGATACAGACATTCACATTAATAATCAGATACCGGAAATAATGAATTACAAGGAAAACTGCGAATACCTTGTCATTGATGTTGAACAGTATGCAGATGATGCGAATTTAATCATTGATTCCATTATGAAAATAAAAGAAGCTGTTAACACAAAGGTAATTATATATGCAGTAGCGTTTTCACCTAAGTCTGAACTTTTATCAGGATTATATGAAAAAGGAATTCAAAATTATATTTTTTCGGAACTTTTGAGTGATAAAAAAAGAGATTTAACTAATTGCATTAACGGTTTCCACGAAACTTTCGGATATGAAAGTATGGGAATTTATTTTGAAGGTGAGGATGAGGAACAGTCAGAAGAAGCAGCTAAAAAGGAAAAGGTTAAAACAATAGGAGTTGCCGGTTCGGTAAGAAGAATGGGAACAACAACACAGGCACTACAGATTGTAAAGTACCTTAAATTTAATGGATACAAGGCAGCTTATTTTGAAATGAACAATCATGGCTTTGTAAATGCAGTAAGGGAATTTTATGAGGAAGCTGAATTTGATGAAATGGAAGGACTTACAACATATCAGAGTGTTGACATGTACTACAAAGCTGAACGTCTGAAGGAAATTCAGGATAAGGATTATGAATACATAGTATATGATTATGGAGTTTACAACGAACATGATTTTAACAAGGTTTCTTTTTTGGAAAAGGACATTCAGATATTTGTAGTAGGAAGCAAGCCTGATGAATTTGGAAGAACATACGATTTGATCAAGAGTAATTTTTACAATGATGTGTTTTACATATTTAATTTTACTTCTGAAGCTGAAAAGAAAGATATAAAAGAACTCATGGAGGATAAGGCAGACAAGACTTTTTTTGCCGATGAATCAAAGGATCCTTTTACTTTTGGAAATTCAGACATATATAGGAAAATGATTCCAATAGAAAACAAGAGCGAAGAGAAAAAGGAAAAGAAATCAGGATTTTTCAGAAAAAGAAAAAAATAAGGAGGAAGACAATGGATAGCAGAACAGAAAAATTTATGAAATTAATGGAACAACTTGGGGCAGACATTGACATCCCGGATGAATTTGAGTTCGAAAAGCCTGATGAAGAAGTAATTCATGAGTGGGATGAGTTAGAAGGTGGTGGTACGGATGAAGCTTAACAGAATGCGTGAGGAAATGATTAACAGTTTTATTGACTGTCTTAAAAAAGATACTATTCCCTGGCACATGGCATGGAGCACGGACAGACCAGTAAATGCCGTAACAAACACAAGATATCGTGGAATAAACAAGATGTGGCTGTCATTCATCCAGAAAATGGAAGGATGGGAAGATCCAAGATGGTGCACTTTTAAACAGGCACAGACACAAGGCTGGAAAATAAAGCCCGGATCAAAAGGAACAAGAGTGGAATTTTGGTCTTTATATGACACGGAGGAAAAGAGAAAACTTACTCAAAGGGAAGCTAAACAGTTATCCGATGAATTAACACTTGAAGAGTTCAAGAATAGAGTAAAACCAATATCCAATGTGTATACGGTGTTTAATGGTGAGCAGATAGATGGAATTCCAAAATATGAGGAAAAAACATACGAGTTAAATACAGAAGAACTTTTACAGAAAAGAGACACCTTACTAAAAAACATGAATGTTGATTTTTCGGAAGGTGGGGACAAGGCATTTTATAACCCAAGTCGTGACAGAATAACATTACCTGAAATGAACAGATTTGAGACTGAATATGATTACATGGCAACACTGCTTCATGAAGCAGGACATGCAACAGGTCATATAAGCAGACTTAATAGAGATATGACAGGGGTGTTTGGAAGCCCTGAATATGCAAAGGAAGAATTAAGGGCTGAAATTGCATCAGCTTTTACTGCGCAGGAATTAGGCCTTGATTATGAACAAAATGAGCACATGGAAAACCATGAGGCTTACGTGCAAAATTGGATTGATGTTTTGGAAAACGAGCCAAATGAACTGTTTGCAGCCATTAAGGATGCAGAAAAAATTTCAGACTATCTAATAGAAAAGGGCGAATTTGGATTAGAAGAAACTGAAATGTCAAAAGATGCATCTTTCATGAAACATATGGATACGTACGTTGCTTTGCACAGAGAATACATTGAAGAGGTATCACAAAATAAAGAGCCGATAGTAATAAACGGTTACGGCGGACCGGGAGCAGGCAAGTCTACAGCATGCTTGGAAATTACTGCAGCCCTGAAAAAGGAAGGCTACAATGCTGAATATGTTCAGGAATATGCCAAGGAACTTGTTTATGAAAAGGACATGGAAATGTTGGATGGATCTCCGGAACACCAATATGAAATTTTAAAGGAACAGACAAGAAGAATGGACAGGCTATATGATCAGGTTGATTTTATAGTGACTGATTCTCCGGTGATGTTAAACACAATTTACAACAAGCAGTTAACACCTGAATATGAATCGCTTGTAAATGAACTGCAGGGAGAATACATTAATTATTCTTTTTTTATGGAGAGGGATGTCTCAAACTTTGAAGAAGAGGGACGTATTCACAATCTTACAGAAAGCATTGAAAAAGACAATGAAATTAAGGACATGCTTCAAAAGAATGAGATTAAATACAAAACCTATAATCACGAAAATGTTAATGAAATAGTTAATGATGCAATAGATTTCTATGAAAAAATTAACGAAGGAAAGAGTAACGAAAAAGAGGTGGTTAGGGATGCAGAAAACATTCAATTAACCGGTGCAGAAGCTGCAAGATTTAGAATGGCCATGAAAGGTCAGGAACGTGCGCTTGACATGTTCATGAATGATGAAAGCATTCCTGAACACATTAAAAGTGACAGCATGGCCATAGGGAAAGAGGCCGAGAAATATTTTAGTGAAGGATTAAGCATTGGTGAAGTTATCATGAATCATACACAGGACATAGATAATTCATGCAACATTTTTAATCCAGCGTACACAAAAAATCTTCTTTCAGGATTGTACGCAAAAACTAATGATGAATATAGAAATCTGAAGGAATTGCCTAACTTATGGAATGAAAGAGAACTGGTGGAAATATCGGAAGGACTGGCAGAGCAGCTCATAAATGAACAGATACCAATAGCATCAGGAATGTTTGCATTGGATCAGGTAGATAATCCGAGAGAATTTCAAAGCTATAAGAGTTCCAAATTTTTTGTGAATGAAAACGTGCTAATAAATGCATGTGAAAATGGCAAGGTTAATCTTGTTAAGTGTGAGCAGGTCGAAAGTGCGGGATTTGAAACGGGTAAGTATTATACGGTAAGCGAGTATGATTTTATATCAAGGGAAATCGACAGAGAATATACGCAGGGCAATAAATATCTTTGGGACAGATATAAGACGCAGGAGAATATTGATAACATAAAAAATCCGGAAGAGCAGAAATACATTGAACCAAAGACTAACAAGTTTAAACTTATCCTGAAAGGAAAGGAACATTCGGATGGCATTACATTTGGAGAAGGAAAAGGCGGAATCGTAAAACAAATGTCAGGAAAGGCATTTTCAGACGGAGTGGCAAATGCCTTTAAGAAAGATGAACAGTTCAGAAGCTTTATAAACAAGGTAAAGGATGTTTATGAATTTGAAAATAGCAAAGGAATACCAAAAGAGTTCAGAACAACCACGGATGATATGGAAGTAATCAATAAGGACATGTTACTTACACAGCATGAGTTAATTAGCAACATGAAGCAACCTGAAATGAAAGCACCGGAACAAAATGTCATGGATTTTTTCAAGAATACCGGAACTACTAATACAAAAGCAAGGGGGATGAACAGAAGAATGGAAATGGAATTGTAAGGAGGATTTAAATGAAAGAAGAGTATATATATTCAGTGCAGGCAGCTTTTCTTTTACAAAAAACAATGCGGGAAATACAACATATGTGTGAAAAAGGAAGACTTAGGGCTACAAAAATAACAAAAGGAAAAGAGAAACTTCTAATTGATGCATCATCGGTGGAAGACATCTTTTATAAACAGATATCAAGATATAACAGAGTTTATAAGTACCTTAATTTGTCCGAGGAAGAAAGACTTGATTACTGGAATAATGTTGAGAAAAACATACAGATAAAGTTAAACACTGTAGATTATCTAAGCTTAAAGCAAGTGGCATATCTGCTAAACGTATCAGGTCAGGCCGTAACAACAATGATAGATACAAAAGAAGTAATGTGCTTCAATCTGTTTTATAAGGGAAGGGAAAGAAAATTCATCGATGAAATTTCCCTGGCAAAATTTGTCAAGAGACGTCTTGATGAAATTAAGGAAAAATATAAGTACCTCATATCATACATTAATACGGAAAACAAGATGTTATTTTGGGAGGAACATGAGGAGGACATCGAAAAAATAATTGATTTTGACAACAAGAAAAGAGTGAGACAGTTAAGAAATCAAAGAGAAAGGGAAAGAATGAGTAAGCAGACGGAAACGTTAGCTGATAATAAGGAAAATGGCAAAGTTTAAAAAAGGTTTAGTTAATGACATAAGAGATGAATACGACAGAGAAGAAAAGCAGAAGAAATTAAGAGAAAAATATGAAACTCCGGAAGATGTTTTAATTGTTGAAAAAGACAATACTGTTAAGTTTTTTGTAAGAACAACCGGAAACGTTATTAAGCTTGTTGTTGGAATCATAATATTCATTCTTGCAGTCATTGGATTAACAGCAATTGTATATCCTGAAACAAGAAATGAACTCATTCATCAGGGAATGGCCATTCTTAATGAATTAAAGGGATATGTAGGATTGTAGGAGGAAAAAATGTTTTTAACTGAAAAGGATTTACGTGATGCATTTTGGAAAAATTACAATTACTCAAAAAGAGCTTTAAAGTACCAGTTTGAATGTGATGTACGGCCGGGAGCTGCAGATCTGGTTACGGTTGAACAGTTTCAAGGCAATTATCAGATTAATGCATTTGAATTTAAATTAAGCGACATAAAAAAAGCCATACTTCAGGCCAAGGAAAATGCAAAATTTGTAAACAAGAGTTGGATAGTAATTCCTGATGAAAAGAAAGAGTTGGTTGAAATGAAATATGGAAACATTTTAAGAAATTATGGGATTGGTGCAATTACTGTTGAAGAAGGTGGCAGATGGAACATGATCATAAGACCGTTATACAGAACAGAAATTATGCTTAATCAGACAATAATAAATTTGCTTTTTAATTAAAAATAAAAAAGCACCTTACGATGCTTTTTTATGGATCATAATAAATATTACCAAGATATATAAATATAAAAATAAATATAAATATAAATATAAATATAATCATATCTTTGAAAAAATTAAAAATATATAAAGACAACTTAATAAATTCCATTGACAATAAATATAATTATATCGTTGATAATATTAAAAATATATAAAGACAATATGATTATATTTCCTCAATTATATATTGTCAATATTAGATAAATAACAACTTGATAAAAAACGATACAAAATAAGAAGAAATACTAAAAAGAGGGAATAATCATGAAAATCAAAAATAAAATAATAACAAAACTTATAAACCTAACAGAATGTGAGTGGAAGTTGTTTGAATACATGATCAGACGACAGGACAATTCAGGAAAAGTATTTGCTGTTCATAATAAAGCAGTCTGCCAGACTACAAAAATGTCAAAGCAGAGTTTTTATAATGCCTTAAGAGGGTTGGCTGAAAAGAAAGTAATAACATATGAAGCGGGAGTTCCTGAATATACAGTTAATCCGGTAGCAAAACATAAGATTTTTGGCAGAAGCATTGATTACAATGTTACCATCATAGATAACGATTTTTCTTATGAAGGAGCAGAAAGAGAAGGTTATGTATCCCTGCAGCGTAAATTATTCAGAAGCAAGGAATATGCATCATTGAAGGCAAATGAAAAGTTTCTTTTGTTTTGGTTCGCTCACTTAACCAACGAAAACACTCAATCATACAAAAGAAAAGCCAAGGAGTTTTTAGGGCAGTACTCAGCAATGCTTGGCGTGAGCAAGCGTGTAGTTCGTTCGTACATGCATACTCTTAAAAACTTTTTTGCAATCGGCGTAAAGAAAGGAATATGCTACATTACATATTTGCATGAAAAATTTGAAAAGGACTACAGTTCAAATCAGCGAAATAATGTTCAGGAAAATTACATTCAGGGACTTGTTAGACATATGAAAATAAAGAAGGCAAGCACAAGAGACATCAAGGATACAGCTTATTTAATGTCGCAGTATGATAAATTAGCAGAAGTGCATGGACGTGACATTAAGCTGCTGATCACAAAGATAATCATGTCTTGTGCACGTAAGGAAAAAGAAACAAAGAACAGAGTACTTAATGCAAAGTACATACATAAAATAGTGAGAAGTGAATTGGCACTTTTTTAAAATACATATCTTAATTTCATAAATATACTCTACAGCCTGCAGGTCAGGTTTATTTGTCGTGCATTAAAAAATTAATAAGCTATTCCGGGAGAAAAGTAAATACACAATATTTTCAAAAATAAGATGAAATTCAGAAAAAATCTAAAAAAGCTGACTTTTTTCTTGTTTTTTTACATTAAGTCAGTCTAAATTTATGTATATTTTTTACTATATGGTCAAAATAATATGATTACTACTTATTTTTCTAGTCAAAATTACTGCAGGATGTTTTTGTGGGAATCCCTTATAATAAGGGGATTTTTGGGAGGCTGAAAGTTTTCTATATATATTCTTTCTTTTTTATTTTTTCTATTTATATATTCTTTTAGCAAATAAGGTAGCGTTGCTCATTTAAATGTGTCCTTCGGCCACGGAGCAACGCAAGATAGCTAACGCTATCCTAAACTTGTCGTGGAAGAATATAATTTAAAGGCTTACATTTTATGTTTTTCTTTTTTTAAGGGAACATCCCTTAAAAGAAAAAATGAAATTGATTTTAAACCGTATCGCTTATACAATTTAAGCAGGAATGTAATAAGTGGAGGTGCAATATGGTAGAACCTACATTATTTAATGGTGGAATAGAATTATATTGATTAATAAAGTGTTCAGAACTGTTGAGTTTTGAATACTTTATTTTTTTGTAATACATTAGTAACATTTTAGAATTGACATGTATTTTTATAAATGCTAAACTATATTCATAAGTTATGTTCATAAGTGAATGAACAATTTTGTAACATTTGAGGTGGTTTTTATGAAATATGGCTATGCAAGGGTGAGCACTCATTGGCAGGCTGCAGATGGTAATTCGTTAGAAGCACAGATTGATAAATTGAACGCTGCAGGAGCTGAGAAGATATTTATGGATGAGTATTCCGGAAAGACTACGAGGCGGCCACAGTTGGAAGAGTTGCTTTCAGTTATTTCTTCTGAGGATGAGTTAATTGTCACAAAGCTTGATAGAATTGCCAGATCAGTGATTGAAGGCTCTGAACTTATTAAAAAATTGCAAAATGATGATGTAGTGGTGAATGTGTTAAACATGGGATGCATGGATAATAGCCCGACAGGTCGTTTAATTACAAATGTGATGTTGGCATTTGCAGAATTTGAAAGAGACATGATCATTGAACGAACTCAGGAAGGAAAGAATGCAGCTAAAAAGAATAATCCGAATTTTAGGGATGGTAGACCTTTGAAATTTGGAGAAGAACAGATGGAGTTGGCATTGAAATTATTGGAGAAACATAGCTACAAGGAGGTGAGCAACATGACAGGAATTAGCAAGTCAACATTGCAGAGAGCAAAGAAAAAAAGATTGATTAAGTATTTTGAGCTATACAATAATGTTGAAAATTTGGAGAAAAATGTAAAGAAAAAGCTTGATGAAGCCAAGAATGATTAAGTTAAATTTGTTAGGGGACAATTTTGTCCCCTTTTTTTCTTTTGAAGTTTTGTAAGTATTTTTAGAGTTTTTTAGCAAACTGTTAGCAAGATTTTTTTGACAACTTTTTGAAATTTTATTTTCGCAAGAAAAGTTTGGAAGAAGAAAGATTTTATTTAGGTACCATTCCTACCCAGTCAGCTACGCTGATAGCCCTGCCCGTCTCCCAGGGCATTATGAAAAGATGTGGATATTAAGCCCTGCTTAATATCTTTTATGAAAAGAAGAGAAAAGTCCGAGGTGTCGGACTTTTTTTATTTTTCTCACCCTCCAACCCCCGAATCACCGGGGGCTTTAGCTTGTTGGTCGCACCCCGTCACTGTATAGGCCATTTTAGTGGCTACTCATTAAAATTTAAGTTCCGGCAGTTTCCATCTGATGAAATTATCAATGTGCCTGTCTTGCTTGATGCCATATTACTGCAGAACCTGCTTTATTACTGCAAGGATAAAATGTACGTGCGAGCACGTCCTTGCAGTACGCAGAACCTGCAGTTTTTTGATGCCATCGCAAGACGATAAAGGCACATTGACAATTAAATATCATCAGAAGGGAAACAAGCCTTGAAACTTATAAATTTTCAATAATAAGTAGTCACTAAAAATAAAACTAAACAGTGGCGGAAGGAGCTTAATATGTTAGTTGAGTTTAATTCTTATTCCATTAATGACAAGGTCATAACATTGTATTGTACAAATGTTGAAGACCTATTCGACAGAAACAGACATTGCCCTCAGGAAGTAATGTATAGCTTTGATACTTCAAAGAAGTATCAAACAAGAACACTTATGAGCTGGCTGTTAAAACAGAAAGCTGTTCAAAAACTTGAAGGAACCAACCCGACATGGGGAGACGTGCTTACATCCATTCTTGGAACGGTTGTAAACGTAAGCTGGAGTAAATATAGAGTCTACGCCTAAGTAGGCTCTTTTAATTTATAAAAATAAATTTTTAAGCCCAATGGGCGGAAAGGATAATAACATGAATACTTTAAAAGAAGAAATGATTAAGAGAGTAGAGGAACTTAATGAAAAGTTAGGGGAAAAGGAATTTCACCTAGAAGTTAAGGAGGCTTTTAAAAATAATGGTAACAAGTTTGGAATTACAATTTTGTCCGATAATAATAAGTACAAAATGTGTCCAACAGTTTATAAGGAGTGTATGGAAGATATTTGGTATGACGATGACAAAGTAATTGAGTTCTTGGAAAGGATATATGAAGAAAACAAAGACAAAAAGCTTGATGTTAAAACGTTATGCAGTCGAGATTATATCTTGGAAAATGTAAGATTAAGAGTTGTTTCAGATGCAAATATAGGTGAAATTAAGAAAATGAATATAGCTTATAAACATTATCTTGACATGTTGATTTTATTTTACATAGATGTTTCAGAAGCTTCATCGGTAGATGCTACTGCAAGCGTAACATTAAGAAAAGAAGAATTAGCAAGAGCAGGCATTGAACAGACAGAACTTCTTAATAGTGCCATAAGAAACATAGAAAACGACTACGTTGTATCTAGTATGGAAAAAGTAATTTGTGAAATACTGGATATCCCGGTAGAAGAAGCACCTGACATGTCAGGGGACGTTGAAATGTATGTAATAACAAATTCACATAAGATATTCGGAGCTGCTTCAATTTTAAGTACAAGAATACTTAATGCGGTATCTTATCTTATCGGTGGTGATTTTATCATTCTTCCATCAAGCATACATGAATGTATTGCTGTTCCTTATGGAAAGATGGAATCAGAAGAACTTAGAGAAATGGTTAGAGAGGTTAATGACAATCAAGTTTCACCAGAAGACAGACTTACATACAATGTATACAAGTATTCAAAAGGTGAGTTAAGCATTATGTAGAATAATTAAACTGAAAGAGGGAGAAAAGCTTTGCTTCTCTCCTGCTTTCAGAAAAGGAGAAAAATCATGGAGTTTAAGCTGAATTTAAAGAACTGCAGAATTAGTGGCAATGAACTAATTCTTTGCGATAAGCAGATTGTAGGCATACACAATTTTTTTGAAAGACAATGCATGCTTGAATATGTTGGAAACAATAATTGCAACTGGCCCGATGAAAAAATTGAGTTTGTGGCCGGCAGAGCGTATGAAATACTTCAGGAAGATGTTGATGATGAGAATGAACATTATGCAATTGAAAGTGCATTGGAAGAATGGGAGGAAAAGTATGCTTAGAAAATATGAAATGGAATTGGACGAACTTAAGCATCCGTTAATGGTAGAAGAAAGCTCTTATGAATGTCCGGACGAAAGGCTTAACAGCCCGGAGAAAATAGTAAGGCTTCTTAATGAATGTTTCAGGCTTGATAAAAAAGCAGAGGAATATGTATACATGCTTGCATTTGATGCAAAATGTAATCCATTGGGAGTATTTGAATTAGGTCATGGTTCAGTGAATGCATGCATTTTGAATCCCAGAGAGATTTTTCAAAGAGCATTGATATGTGGAGCAGTGAACATAGTAATTGCTCACAATCATCCTTCACATGACACTACCCCATCAAAAGATGATAATGTTGCTGCATCGAAGATAAGTGAGGCAGGAAAGCTTATGAAAATTCAGCTTGTTGATTTTATCATAATAGGCAATGGTTATTTTTCGTATGCAGAAGAAAAGAGAATATGAAAATAAAAAAGAAACAGAGATATCAAATTTTGATATGCTCTTTTTCTTTTTTATGGGCCGCCCCTCCCCGCCTGATTTGTTTACATCCAGATTCGCACTTCACACGTTGCGTTTTGTGCAGAATCTGTCATACAAACAAATCAGTTGCCGAACCCCCAACCGTAGGGACGGCCATTGTATTTATTCCTTATCCCACCACGTTATTGGAAACGGACGTTGATATTTTCGTTTTCATGCATCCCAGGTCATTCTTTAAATTATGTTTCCTGATATGTTGGAAGGTTTGCTTTTTTGCACCATTAAATCATTGAAAAAATGTTCTGCAAGGGTAAATTGCACGTGCGATGCACGCCCTTGCGAGAAATTTTCACAATGATTTTTTTAATGTGCAAGCAAACCAAAAACCAACATATACAGAAACAAATTTAATTTAAAGAAAGAAGGAGATTTAGCATGAAAACTTAATATCAACTAACAAAGGGAAGCACCCAATCCCAAACATGCCAGAAACAAATTTTAAATTTTAAAACCGGAGGTAAAGGAAATGATTAGAAAAAATAGCAAAGTGAAGGTTCACATATTCGACAGCAATAACAAGGTTATTAAGACAAGAGTATATGGAGAAGTATTTAACGTGCATGAGGAAAATGGAAAGTTAGGAATAACATGGAACAAGGAATTTAAACCGTTTAGTCTCTTTGCTCCAAGTGTACAATTTGAAAATGTGATGACTGGTAGAGAATATCATTTTAGCAACATAACAGAAAGATTGGAAAGGATATAGGTGATAAGAATGGAAGATTTACAAAAGGTATGCGATTTGCTCACAGAAGTATTAAGAGAAACTAGAAATTTAGGGGAATTGAAAAATTTGAATTATGACAAATCGACAGAAACAGTAACGGCAACATTTGGATGTGGCGGTACAAAAAAAGCGAATGTTGCAGGTGATTCAGGAACGGCAATGATTAGTGACATCATAAAACAAATAGTTTAAGGAGAAAACAGATATGACAAGAGAACAAAGAAAAAAGCAATTAAAGGGAAATATTCAGTTAACAGTTATTTTAATAATGTATATGTGGATGGTTTCGGCTATTTTAATTAGACTTTTGGAATAAAATATTATATGGTATATTAAATACCATATAATGTGATAAATAAAGAAAAAGGAAAGGAAGAAAGAAATGTATAGAGATTTTTTGAAAGTAAAAGGAGTAAACCTTACTGTAAAGGAATTAAAAAAACAGAATAAAGAGGAAAATTTGTATGATGTAGAAATCATAGATGAATTTTTTAAGGATTGTGACGAAGATGAAAAAGTTTTAATTGCTGCACAAGGATGGGCAGAAGAAAAGAATGGATTTACAATTTTATTTGAAGAAACAACATAATATTGAAAAAAATAAAACATGTGAATATAATAAAAGTAAGAAAGTAAGAAAATCTTATTGTTTGAAATGGAGGTATTAACATGTTGACAGAATTAAGACAGAAATCACAAATAACAATTCCAAAGGAAATAGTTACAAAGTTGGGTTTAGCAGAAGGAGATAAACTGAACATTATGGAAAAAGACGGAATGATTTATATAATGCCAGTTACGGTATATCCGAAAAAATACTTGAACGAGCTAAGAAATGAAATTGATGATGTTAAGGAAAAATTAAAGGCAGGGGAACAACCTGTATTTGATAATCTGGATGCATTGTTTGATAAGTTGGAGGAATAAATGGCTTTTAGAATAACATATACACCAAGGTTTGAAAAAAACTTTAAGAAATTATCAGATAAGGAACGGGCACAATTTAAAAAGAAGTTAAAAATATTTGTTGAAAATCCATTTCACCCATCGCTTAGAACAAAACGCATTCAGGGAACGGAAGACTTGTTTGAGTTCAGTGTGAACATGGATATAAGAGTAATATGGTATTATGAAAATGATGAAATAGTTATGATTGTTGATATAGGACATCATGACATTCTTAAAAAATTTTAAAACGGTGCCAGCAGGCAGGAAAGTATCACAGAAATGTGGTACTTTTTTTTCGCCCGAATTATTAAATTTTTTCTTTTAAGGGACGGCGTAGCCGTCGATTTTTCAGCTAGGTTTTCACGAAGCAGTGCGGACAGCCAGTGAAAAAAGAGCATAAGGGAAATCTGACATCAACTTCGTTGATTGTTCGGCAGTGCCGAACGATTTCGTGGGGGCAGAAAAAAAATAAATAATATGGATTCCATATCATTTATTTTTCTTAAATTTGTCATTTCAGATGCGTTGCATATTGAAAATGATAGGAAAATGTTATAATATATATTGCAAAAATAATATAAACTGAAAGGATATATATATGGATATAAAAGTCAGAAATGTTGATCCGGTTGCAATTAAAAAGATTGATGAACTAGCAAAGGCAAAAGGAATCAGCAGAAATGAATATTTAAAGAAATATATTTCACAGATTGCTGCAATGAAGGAAATGAAAGAAGTTGAAAATAAATATTCAAATCTGGTAAATGCAGTTGTAGACAGACTGGAACAGGCAAATGATGTAATAAGAGAAAACAGCATGCTGCTTGAAAACATAAGGGATAAATATTAGGTGACAAAATTGTCCCCTAGAATTTGAAGTGAAAGGAATTTATAAATGGCAATAAGAAAAAACATATATTTTGATGAAAAGGAATATGAAAAACTGCAGGACATGAAATTGAAGTATGGATTAAAAAGTGATAGTGCGGCGGTAAACTTTTTGTTGGAGTCCGGGGACTTTACTCAAAACATTGCAAGGGAAGTTATAAGGGAGATGGAAGAAAATTACATGAAAAGCGAACGATTAAAATGGGCAACTAAAACGGCGGAGCAAAATAGTGTGTTATTACTAGATTCCATCAATACAATCTTAAATGCTTTGAAGGTGAGCAAATTAATTTCAGTAGATGAACAGGAAAGTCCGGTGATAAAGGAATCCAGAAAAAAACTTGATAAAAAAATAGAAAATAGGAAACAGAGAAAAAAGAAGTTTTAATTACAAAAGGAGTAATATTTAATATGGCAGTTACAAGAGCAATTAATTTTTCAGATGAAGATTATGAAAAATTAAGGGAAATTAAGAAAATGTATAATTTAAAATCAGATAGTGCAACAATAAGCTTTTTGCTTGGAAAAGGAGAACTGTCTGATCAGATAGCTAAAAAACTGGTTAAGGAATTTGAGGAAAGTTACATGAAGAGCGAAAGACTTAAATGGGCAACCAAGACAGCTGAACAAAACAGCATAGTCATATTGGATGCAATGAACACGTTGCTTCACATGTTCAAGGCTGATGCACTCATATCTGCGGAGCTTGCACCTAACGTGGTTATAGAGCAGTCACAGAAAAACATAAAAGATAAAATTGCATACTTTAAACAGAAGAGTGATGAAAGAAAAAGGCAGGGAAAAAAGTAGGTGACAAAATTGTCTCCTAAAATGGAGAAAAGCAGGGTGACAAAATTGTCCCCTAAGATGAAGAAAGGTTAGGGTGACAAAATTGTCCCCTAAGATGAAGAAAAGCAAGGTGACAAAATTGTCCCCTAGATGAAGAAAGGATAAGGTGACAAAATTGTCACCTAAAAAATACCGGGAGGAAACATGGGAAAAATCAAGGTAGGTGTCGTAGTGGTTACGGAGTTTTGCAGACCGAGCGATAAAAGATTTCAGGGATACATTGATTACATTAACAGAAGCAAGGCAATAAGAAATAAGAACACAGCAAAATATAATCTGTATCAGGATTACATGGGAAATCCAAACAAGACAAGTGGACTGTTTACATCTGAAAAGGATAATTTATCGGAAGATGAAAAGATGCAGCTAAAGGAAATATTTGAACAGGCACAGAGCAATGAATCAGTGATGTGGCAAACAGTAATATCCTTTGACAATCGTTGGCTAAAACAAAATGGAATAATAAGTGAAAATGATGATGCAATAGATGAGGCAAAATTAAAGGAAGTTGCAAGAGGCGGAGTTAACAGAATGCTTGAAGCGGAAAAGTTGGATAATGCAGTCTGGTCGGGGGCAATTCATTTTAATACTGACAACATCCACATTCACATTGCAACTGTCGAGCCTGTTCCAATGAGAGAGAAGAAGGAATACACACAGTACGAATATGCATATCAAAATGGAAAAAGAATCAGGAAACCAATCTTGGATGAAAATGGAAAGCCACTAACCAAGATGGAATATAAAGGAAGATTAAAGCCAAAGAGCATAGAAAAATGTAAGAGCTATGTTGTTAATGAATTAGTAAATGACAAGGAGAATAACATAAAGATTAACCAGATAATCAGGGACAGCATAGTTAAACAGAAGAGTGAGCATCCTCTTGTACAGGATGAAGAACTTGTGAAACTGTTTGAGGAACTGTATCAAAAAATGCCTGACTGTAACAGAAACTTATGGAACTATAATAATCCGATAATGGCAAGGCTGCGAACAGACATTGATAACATAAGTACCCACTATTTGGAAAAGTATCATTCAGATGAATTTAAGGAATTGAAGGAGAGAATAAACACGCAGGAAGAAGTATATAAGCAGGCTTACGGTGACAGTAAGAAAGATTACGGTAAAAACAAGATGAAGGATTTGTATACAAGACTGGGAAATGCAATTCTTAAGGAAATAAAAAAGTATGATAATGAACTAAAAAACGCAGAGGAAAAACTAGGGGACAATTTTGTCCCCTTAGACACAGAAGATGAAAAAGAGCAAATCAATAAGGTTTATTCAACAGAAATTTATGAAGCTGAAAATGAAATGAATGATGTTGATGTGGATGACTTCATAGAGCCGGAAGCGGATGTGGAGGATTCCTATTATGAGTGGAGTAAAAAATATAAAAAGGCAAGAAGACTAATACATCAAAAAAATCCTGATTATGAAACAGCAACAATGCTTCTGCTGGAAGAACACAATGACGGAAACATACTTGCTACATATGAGCTGGGAGACATTTATAAAAAGGGAATTGGAACAAAGATAAATGTTAAAACAGCGGAGCATTATTACCAGAGAGCATTCAGAGGCTTTGAAGTTCAATTGAAAAATTGTTCAAGTGAAGACAAAAAATCAAGTTACGTAAATTACAGGTTAGGAAAAATGCATTATTATGGTCAGGGAACAGAAAAGAATTATGAGCTGGCAAAACAGCGATTTGAATTATCTGAAAATGATTATTCAAGATACATGCTTGGAAAAATGAAATATTATGGTCAGGGTATGGATAAGGATTTTCAGGGAGCGTTTAGTGACTTTGAATCGGTTTCTGAAAATAACGGATATGCAGCCTATAAGGCAGCCAGCATGATAGAAAATGATGAGGTAAATTTAGGGGACAATTTTGTCCCCCTCGAAAAAAAGGAAGAATTATATGACAGTGCATTCATTCAATTTTCAGAAATGGAGAGAAAAAATCCTGATGATAACTTGGAGTACAGAATTGGAATGATGTACTTGAATGGTCAGGGAACAGAACAGAATAACGAAAAGGGAAAGGAATATTTAGAAAAATCTGCAGAAGCAAAAAATGTGTATGCAATGAACAAACTGGCAAAAATTTATCTTGAAGAAAAGAACATTGAAATGTTACCTAAAGCATTAGAATATCTAAAGGAAGCTGCAACAGTCGGAAAAAGCGACATGGCAATGTATGTATTGGGAAACGTATACAGTGATAATGAGTATGGAATGAAAGATAAACTGGAGGCTGAAAAGTGGTACAGGATGGCAGAAAAAGAAGGAAATGGATATGCAGCTTATAAGCTTGGAAAGTTAAAAATTGATGATGGAAACATCAGGGAAGCAGTTGAGCATCTATCAATGGCAGACAATAAGTATGCATGGTACAAGTTGGGAAAAATATATTTAAATGAAAACGAGGAAATGTTTAATCCTGAAAAGGGAATAATGTATATGGAGAAGTCTGCAGAAGAGGGAAATTCATTTGCACAGTATCAGATTGGAAAAATATACAATAATGGAAAGTACATTGAAAGGGATGAAGAAAAATCCATGTATTGGTTTGGCAGGGCATCGGAGCAGAATAACGAATATGCTGCTTACCAACTTGGAAAAATTTATTATGACAAAAAGGACTATCCAAATTCAGAGCAACAATTTTTAAAGTGCGAAAATGAAAGCATCAAACCATATTCAGATTATTACTTGGGTAGAATGTATCTTGATACGGAAGGTCAGCTCTATAATCCAAACAAGGGAATTGAATGCATGGAATGCTCAGCCGGGGCAGGCAATGACACGGCTGCGTTCATGCTTGGAATTACTTATCTGAAAGGAGAAGCAGTAAGACAAGATAAAACATTAGGACGGCAATGGATTGAAAGAGCTGCAGAAAATGGAAATGAATATGCATCGGATTTTTTGAAAAAAATGAATGATGGGAAAAATGCAAGTTTCAGATTAGGACACAGAAAAGCAATGATATTATCCAATGCTACCAGAGCATTAAAGAAAGCATTGAAAGAGGAATGGCAAAAGAGGCAGAATGAGAAGGAACACGAAAAACTTGTTGAGGAAAGCATTGATATTTAGAATGTAGAAATACAAGGGGACAAAATTGTCCCCTAAATTTATAAGAAAAACTTGACAATATATGGTCAAAGAAATATAATTGTATTGTCAAGACAATATATAGAAAGGAAGACAAAAAAATGAAAACAATTGCATTTATAAATAACAAGGGTGGCGTAGGAAAGACTGCTTCGGTAACATCAGTTGCACATATGCTTGCGACAAGATATAATAAAAAAGTATTGGTGGTGGATACGGACCCACAGATGAATACAACAATGATGTTCAGCAATGTGGACTTTGTAAGCATTTTCAATAAGATATATAAAGGTGGAATGGAGAATACGGCAAAAAACATAGAGACATTGCTACTGGAAAGAAATGTAGACATACATGATTGTATCTTACATACAGATTATGAAAACTTAGACATTATTCAAAGTTGTTTAACGTTGTCGGAGGCAGAAGAAAGAATTAAGGGAGATGTTATTTCGCCTCAACAGTTTAAACTTAAAAGACATTTAAAGAAAGTTGAAGACGAATATGATTATTGCATAATCGACACCAGCCCATCATTATCAATCATTAACATTAACGGATTGGTAGCGGCTGATGAAATTTATATTCCGCTTAAATGTGATGGAGGTTCGCTTCTAGGAGTGGCAATCATTATGAGCATAGTTGATGTTGTTAGAGAAAGTAATCCGGAATTAAAGGTAGGTGGAATGTTTTTCACACAGTGGAATGGAAGAAAGAATGTGTCAAAGGCAGTGTACGAATTGCTTAATGATTCTTTTGGCGAATACATCATTCCTATTTCAATAGCAACAAACAAGAACATTGAGGAAGGCAGCCTTATGCAGATTCCGTTGCTGGCTTATGATAATGGAAAAAACAAGTGCAAGGCTACAAAGGATTACATAGAACTTACAGAATACATTTTAAATAGAAAATAGCTTAATGAGACAAGGGGACAAAGTGTCCCCTAAAAGGGAAAGGAGACAAAATGGGAAAATTCAGTGTTAATTCCATAAGAGGAAATGAAGACGGAAAAGGATTAAAGGTTGATGCATTGGAGGGCGAAAAAAAGCTAAGACTTGGAGAAGGTCTTCTTAATGATGCATCAAAGGATGTTATCAAAATGAGAATAGTTAATCTCGATAGAAATAAAATAAGGAAAAATTCAAAAAACAATTACAGTATCAAGGACATAGATTCGCTGGCAGAATCAATAAGGATTTATGGAATTGCTTCACCTCTTAATGTAAAGAAAATAAATGATAATGAATACATGCTTTTAGGTGGAGAACGAAGAATAACAGCTATAGACAAACTGATAGAGGATCCAAATGTTCCGGAATGGAATGAAGATACATTGATACCATGTACCATAAAGGACTTGGATAAAATAAAATTGCCATTATCAGATGAGGCTAAGGAACAGTATGCAATCATAACTACAAACAAAGAGGCAAGAAAATATACTGATGCAGACAGATACATTGAAGTTCAGGCATGGAAAAGAATAATTGATGAACTAAGAGCGAATGGTGTAGACACAATCAACATGGAAGACAAGGACATTCAAATCAAGGGAGAAAAGACAAGAGACATATTGGCAAGAACAACCGGAATGTCACAAGGCCAAATACAGAGATACAACAAGGTTGAAAACAATGCAACTGCAAATTTGATTAATTCAGTGTTAGATGATGAAATAAGCATTGGTGTTGCAGAAAGAGCAGTTGATATTCTAACACCTAGAGAGCAGGACAGTCTGGCAGAGGCTGCAAGGTCACAGAAGATAGCTCCAATAGATGTTGATACCTTTAAAAAGGAAGAACCAAAGGAAGAATACACAGACAAGGTTAATTCAGATGTTGAAGAATTATTGGAGAATATTAAGAATAAGAAAATCTATTTTACAGAGAAGCAGGAAAGGGAATACACAAAGCTGATTAAAAAACTTGCAAATATTCTTAACAAATAATAAAATATAGAAAGTAAAAAATGTGGGTGACAATTTTGTCACCTACAATTTAATGAGATTAGGGTGACAAAGTTGTCCCCCTGCTTGGAAAGGATATACGATGGCAAGAATGAGAAAAAATGCTGTAGCATTTTCAAGCTATATTACACAAGATTTAAAAAACATAATGGAGTTTTTAATAGAGAGAGAAGAAATAACCAAGGTTGTATTTATTAGAAAAGCAGTAAGATATTTTCTTAGTGGTGACAGGGTAATTGATAAAAGAGTAATGATACCAAGAGGAGAACCAAATTACATATCAAGAAGTGCTCTTATAACCAGTTACATTGACATTGACCAGAAGAAAGAATTGGAAGACATAGCATGGTCGCAAGGCTCTAATTTTTCTGCAGCATTATATCAGGCGTTATTAGAGTATAGCGCAATGATGATTACGATAGATGATACAGGTTTTGTTTACAAGAAAAAATAATATGATTTGACAGGGCTACAGAAATGTAGCCCTTAATGTTTATGAGGGGATACATATGCGAAAAAATTTTAAGCAACTTACAAGAGAACAACGAATTAAAATTGAGGCTTATCATAACTTGAAGATGTCCGTAAAGGAAATCGCAGAGCATGTAGGATGCCATTTTACTACAATATACAGAGAATTAAAAAGAGGTAAGACAACAAAAATATCAGGAAGTGATTGGAAGGATAAGGAAATATACAGTTACGATTTGGGGCAAATCGCACATGAAGTTAATAAGAAGAAATGTGGTAGAAAAAGGATTCTGCAAGATGACATTGAATATATCGAGTACGTTGAAATGATGATATTGGATTACAAATATTCACCAGCCGCAATTCGACAGGAAATCATAAGAGACAAATTGGAGTTTAATACTAAAGTATGTACTACTACGATATATAACTACATAAAAGCAAATGTATTTCCAAATGTAGTATTAGCTGATTGCCCATATAGAAAAAAGAAAAAGGTAAAACGTAAAAAGAGACAAATTCAAAAGCGCTTTTCAAAAGGCACAAGTATAGATGAAAGACCAAAAATAATAGAAGACAGAGAAGAAGTCGGACATTGGGAAATGGATTCAGTGGTTGGCCCTCAGGGTGAAGGTTCAAAAGCGCTACTAGTTTTAACTGAAAGAAAAACAAGAAAAGAGATTATCAGAAGGGTAAATAATCACACATCACAAGAAGTAGTGAAAACATTAAACAGACTGGAAAGAAACATGGGAGAAAGGAAGTTCAGGGAAACATTCAAGACAATTACTGTAGACAATGGAACAGAATTTTCTGATTGGAAAGGAATGGAGAAAAGCAGGCGAAACAAAAAGATTCCCAGAACAAAGATATATTACTGCCATGCATACAGAAGCTGCGAACGTGGAAGCAACGAAAATCAAAATCGAATGATAAGACGCTTTTTCCCAAAAGGTACAAACTTTGATAACGTATCCAAGAATGCAATTAAAGAAGTTCAGAAATGGATGAATGACTATCCTAGAAAAATTTTAGGATGGCTTACGCCTGATGAACTTTATAATATGGAAATAAACATAAGCCCGTAGTCAATAACTGTTAGGAGACAATTTTGTCACCCTTTATAGAAAAGTAAAATTCAATTAAAAAGTCCAAGGGTGGAGTTTGGTCTTTTTTAATATATTCAAAAAGCAATACCTATATAATGACGAAATTTTTATTTAGAAAAAGCAGAAAATGCATACAAAAAAGTTCTAAAAAAAATATTTGCATTTATTATTGACTTTGGCAGAAGTGTAATGTTAAAGCTTGATAAAGTTGTAACCGATTTTTTTTAGTGTTATAATAAAATGATTAGAGAAAGTACAAGATTTTAATAAAAACAGGAGGCATTATGAAGCTTACACAGAGTGATGTTGAAAAAATAAAAGAAGAAATTGAACATAGAAAATTAGTCGTAAGGCCTGAGGCTATCGAAGCTGTAAAAGAGGCAAGAGCCCAGGGAGATTTAAGTGAAAATTTTGAATATTATGCAGCAAAGAAAGACAAGAACAAAAACGAGGGACGTATCAGATACCTTGAAAGAGTATTGAAGACAGCTACAATTATAAGTGACGAATCAGCAGATGATGAAGTGGGATTAAATAACACTGTTCAGGTTTATTTTGAAGACGATGACGAAACAGAAACTTTCAAGATTGTAAGTACAATGCGTGGAGATTCAATTAGCGGTAGAATAAGCGGCGACTCTCCTATGGGAGCAGCCCTTATGGGACACAAGGTTGGAGACAGAGTTGAAGTAAAGGTAAACGAAAAAGTAAGTTATTATGTTGTGATTAAATCTATTGAAAATACAGGTGAAGAGGAAACAGACACAATTAGGACTTTTTAATATGAAAAATAATATAAAAAAGGGCAGATTAACTATTTATACAAGTTATAGTCCCGGAGCCGGAAAGACCCATATAATGTTAAGGGATGCTTTACAAAATTATGGGGAGAAGGTTGTTATAGGCTTTTTAAATGGCAAGGAAAGAAAAATCAAAGGCTCTAACATAAAACCGGTTCATCATTATTCATTAGAAAAAATAGTTTCAAAATACAATTTTGAGAATGTTGTGATTATGGACGAAATGGGAATGGGCGGAAAATGTGAGGATGATAAATCTTTTATTTATGAAGATATTGAAAGAATACTGAATGCAGGAATAAATGTATATACAAGTACTAATTTAAAGAGATTTCAGAATGTAAATAGCAGTTTTAAAGAAATATCAGGAATAGGTGTAAAGAAAACCATTCCGATAAGGTTCCTTGAAATGGCTGATAGAATTGTTTTTGTAGATAGAAAACCGGAGCTTTTGGAAAATGATTACAAAAACGGAGAACTTTTTTGCAATAAAAATCAAAATTCACGGATTATGCAGAAAAATTTTAACCCGGAAATTCTTAAAAAATATAGAGTTATAAGTTTGGAAATATTGAAGGAATATAGAAACAAAATTGAAATTATAGAAAATAATGATAAAAATATATAAAAACAGTGTTTTTTATAATTAGAAAGTATTTGTAAAAGTATAATCCCGTGATAAAATATAGTGTAAGAATATACGAAACGGGAATGAAAATAATTGAAAAATGGAGGAAGAAAGCATGAATATTATGCATGATATTTCACCGGAAAGAATTAGACCGGCTGATTTCATTGCGACAATCGAAATAACTAAAGGAAGCAAGAAGAAATATGAATTAGATAAAGAAACCGGATTATTGATTTTAGACAGAGTTTTGTATTCTTCAGTTCACTATCCGGCTAATTATGGATTTATTCCAAGAACTATTGATGAAGATGGAGATCCATTAGATGTTTTGGTTTTGTGTTCAGAACCTATAGAACCTATGTCTTTAGTAAGATGCTATCCTATAGGCGTTATGTATATGGTTGACGGTGGTGATAATGATGATAAGATTATTGCTATTCCATATGGAGATCCAACCTATAATTGCTACACAGATATTAATCAGTTACCATCACATATTTTTGAAGAAATAAAGAATTTCTTTAATATTTACAAGAATCTGGAAGGAAAACAGACTAAAGTTGACGAGTTTGGCGGACCTGTAGATGCGGCAAAGATTATATATAAGTGTATAGATATTTATAATGAAAAATACAATAATTCAACAGAAAAGTAATACATAATCTTAGAGGAGCAGGATGATGACAGTTAATGAAAAGATTAAGGCTCTAAGAGATAGAATGAGTAGGCACAATATAGATATTTATATTGTGCCTACTTGCGATTTTCACGGGTCGGAATATGTAGGGGATTATTTTAAAACAAGAGAATTTATTTCAGGATTTACAGGATCGGCAGGAACCGTTGTTGTTACTTTGAAAGAAGCAGCGCTGTGGACTGATGGAAGATATTTTCTTCAGGCAGAAAGCCAGCTTAAGAACACAGAGATTAAGCTTATGAAAAGTGGCCAGTGTAATGTTCCGACTATCAGGGAATATTTGCAAAAAAATGCAACAGAATCTTTGGTGGTAGGTTTTGATGGAAGAATGATGACAGCCACAATGGCAGAAGAAATAGAATCCATAAAAAATATATCAGTTATAAGTGATGTAGATCTTGTTGGAGAAATTTGGGAGAACAGACCTTTAATGTGCTGTAAGCCTGTATGGAATCTTTCGTTAGAATATTGCGGAAAAACAAGGGCTCATAAGCTTGGTGATATAAGGGAAGAAATGAAAAACAAAGAGGTGGATGTTTTAGTTTTGACTTCTTTAGAAGAAACAGCCTGGACGTTAAATCTTCGTGGTGATGATGTGGAATGTACACCTGTATTTCTCTCTTTTATGTTAATAACTTCTTTAGATGCCACATTATATGTTCAGAAAGCATCCATACAAGATGAGATAGTTAAAGAATTAGAGAATGACGGAATAGTAGTTGAAGATTATTTTAAAATATATGACGCATTAGAAAATACAAAAAACAAAAAAGTATGGATTGATAAGAATAGTGCTAATTATAATATTGTCAAAAAAATAAAGAACCATAATGAAGTTATAAACTGTTTTACACCTGCACTGAATCAGAAAGCTATTAAGAATCCAACGGAAATTTCTAATATGAAAAAAGCTCATTTGTTAGATGGTATTGCAATGACCAAATTTATTTATTGGCTTAAGACTAATGTTGGAAAAGAAAAAATTACGGAACTTTCTTTAGGAGAAAAATTAGAAGAATTTAGAACTGTGGCAAAAAGCTATATTGAGCCAAGCTTTACGCCTATAGTTGGCTATAATGATCATGGAGCCATTGTTCATTATAGTGCAAATAAAGAATCAGATTATGAAATTAAAGATGAAGGTATGGTATTAATAGATTCAGGGGGACATTACCTTGAAGGAACAACAGATATAACAAGAACAATAAGTCTCGGAAAAGTTACACCTAAAATGAAAAAGATGTATACGGCTGTACTTAAGGGCCATTTGAATTTGGCAGCGTCAGTATTTAAGGAAGGCTGTTCAGGAGTTGCCATAGACTATAATGCCAGACAACCATTATGGGACTTAGGACTTGATTACAATCATGGTACGGGACATGGAGTGGGCTATTTGCTTAGTGTTCATGAACCACCTAATGCCATAAGGTACAGAATTCTTCCGGATAATCAATTTAATCCAGTATTTAAAGAAGGAATGATAACTAGCAATGAACCGGGAGTTTATTTAGAGGGAGAGTTTGGAATAAGAATTGAAAACTTAGTTTTATGTGAGAAAAAAGAGCAGAACCAATGGGGAACATTTTTATGTTTTAAACCATTAACATTGGTTCCGTATGATAGGGAACTTATATCTTTTGAGGACATGGCAGATAAAGAAATTGAATTACTTGATAATTATCACAAAATGGTATATGAAATGATTTCTCCATATTTAACATTAGAAGAAAAAATATGGTTAAGAGATACTGTTAATTGAAGATTTGCTTGAAAAGAATCATAGAAATGGTATGGAAGAAATTTTAAATAATATGGATACTATGCAGAAGCTAATGTCATCAATAGCAGTAACATATGATACATCAGACGAATCTCCGGAAAGCCAATGGAGTAAACTGTATTTTGAAGATTTAGAGGATTTGGAAAATGTATCAGGTGTGAAATATTATTCTGTAGAGCAACTTCAGGATAAGAATGTAGTTGAACAGCAAATGCATTTAAGTGAGACTAAAATTAATGCGTTAATTAATTCGGGAGCTATGGCTATTTCTGATGTGTTTAATTCAGGAAAATATAATGGAATTAATACATTTTGTATGGCGATGCCTGTTAGACAGAAAGTTTATTCAATAAGGCTGACGAGGCTATGTATTATTCTAAAACGCATGGTAAAGGTCAGGCACATATATCATAAAAATAGAGAATATTAAAAAAGTCCTCTGCGTACATTATATAAAGAATGTATGCAGGGGATTTTTTTGAGAGAATATATTGAAGAAAGGGCAATGGAAAGTGCAAGATACATTGTAAAAAATAAGGCTACGGTAAGACAGGCCGCAAAGGTTTTTGGGATAAGTAAAAGTACAGTACATAAAGATGTAACGGAAAGGCTTGAAGTTATTAATCCGGGATTGGCAGGGGAAATAAGAAAAGTGCTAGATGTGAATAAAGCTGAACGGCATTTACGAGGTGGTATGGCGACAAGAGAGAAGTATAGTCATATGAGAAAATAAAAAAGACCTTAGCTTTTGCTAAGGTCATCATTTGCGGGGGACCTAGAGGGAATCTCACCCTCTAGGTTGAGTATGAAAAACTTAAAATACGCCATTATAGGGTATGACGTATACAAACTATGTGCACCACCTAATCGGTAGTACACAGATAATATAATAGGGAAATGTTACAAAAATATGAATAAAATGTAAAAAAGTAGAAAAATGTAATATTTTATACATAAAAGTTGTAATAATTGTAAAATAACAGAATGTTCAAAATTTGTAGCAAATATTTACTTTTATTTTCTTTTTAAATTGTATATAATGATTACAGTGTCAAGATTTTAAAGCTTTGATATCTAAATTAATATAACAAAAAATAGTTTAGGGAAAAGATTATTACATATACTATAATTACTGTTTGAAAACTTAAAGGAGTAACAAATGTTTAATACAGATATTGGAATAGATTTAGGAACGGCAAGTGTGCTTGTTTTTATAAAAGGAAAAGGTGTGGTTTTAAAGGAACCTTCAGTTGTTGCAGTTGATAGAGATACTGAAAAGATTAAGGCTGTAGGAGAAGAAGCGAGACTTATGATTGGAAGAACTCCTGAAAATATTGTGGCTGTAAGACCACTTAAACAGGGAGTTATTTCAGATTATTCAATTACCGAACAGATGATAAGATATTTTATACAGAAGGCAATCGGAAAGCGCTCATTTAAGAAACCACGTATTTGCGTATGTGTACCTAGTGGTGCAACAGAAGTTGAAATTAAGGCAGTTCAGGATGCAGCTTTTCAGGCTGGCGCAAGAGAGGTCTTTATTGTAGAAGAGCCTGTTGCAGCAGCCATTGGTGCAGGAATTGACATAAGTAAGCCTTGTGGAAATATGATAGTTGACATTGGCGGAGGAACTACAGATGTGGCAGTTATTTCTCTTGGAGGAACAGTTGTAAGCACATCTATTAAGGTTGCCGGAGATGATTTTGATGATGCCATTGTAAGATATATGAGAAAGAAACATAATCTTCTTATAGGAGATAGAACTGCCGAGGAGATTAAGATTGGAATAGGAACATGTTTCAATAAATCTGATAATAAGAAGATGGAAGTACGTGGAAGAAATCTTGTAACAGGATTACCTAAAACTATTGAAATTACTTCAGAAGAGACTGAGGAAGCCCTTAAGGATGTTTCTGCAAGTATAGTTGAAGCAGTTCACAGAGTACTTGAACAGACACCACCGGAATTGGCAGCAGATATTGCAGTGCGTGGTATAGTGTTAACAGGTGGCGGATGTTTGCTTCATGGATTAGATCAGTTAATTGAATCTAAGACAGGTATTAATACTATGACAGCCGAAGATCCAATGACTGTTGTTGCCATTGGAACAGGTCAGTATTTGGATTATATTGATGAAGCGGCAAAAGAAAAGATTAATTAAAAACAACCAATAAATATTTATATAAAATGCTGTCCCAATGTGTATCTTTTAACTGTAGTTAAGAGATGCTTAAAAAGGATGGCATTTTTATTCCATAAAGATTTGGATATTTTGACATTCAAATCAGGTAAAAGATATATTTAAAAGCAACTAATAAGTATTTGAATGATACGATTGAAAAAAGAGAGTAACTAGAAGGCAGTTATTAAGGAAAGAGAAAATATACCAGATGAAAACAGTTAGCGGATATGTTGAAAATATAACATTTAGAAATGAAGATAATGGTTTTACTGTGTTAACATTATCCAGTGGAAAAGAAGATATAACATGTACAGGTAATTTTGGATATATTGGTCAGGGAGAATATGTAGAAATAGAAGGTGAGGAAGTTTTCCATGAGATTTATGGAAAACAAATAAAGGCAACAAACTATAAAATTGTTCCTGCAACAGATGAATTATCGTTAAAAAAATATTTAGGTTCTGGAGCTATAAAGGGTCTTGGCGCAGTGCTTGCAGATAGAATAGTAGACAAGTTTGGTGAGGATACTTTTAGAATTATAGAAGAGGAGCCGGAGCGCCTTGCAGAAATCAGAGGAATTACTACAAGAAAAGCTATGGACATTAGTACTCAGCTTGAAGAAAAAAAGGATATGCGTGATGTTATGATTTTTCTTCAGGGATATGGAATTTCTCCTACATTAAGTACGAAAATATTTAATAATTACGGAACAAGGGTTTATGACATAATTAAAACTAATCCGTATCAGCTTGCAGATGATGTGACAGGTATTGGCTTTAAGACGGCAGATGAAATTGCCAGAAGAGCCGGTGTGGAAGTTAATGCGTCTGTAAGAATAAAAAGTGGAATGTGCTATGCTTTAACAGAAGCGTCTTTATCAGGACATACATATCTTCCTAAGGAAAAAATGGTGGAAACTACCATTAATTTGCTTGGACTAAGGGATCAGTACTTAAATGCTGACGGAACATACAATATGGAATTGCTTGATAACTGTTTTACGGAACTTGTACTTGAAAAGAAGTTAATTTTAAAAGAAATTGATGACAATCAGGCAGTGTTTTTGTCTACTTTTTATTATACAGAATTAAATATTGCAAGAATGTTGCTTGAATTAAATATTTCAACACCGGAAGATGATTATATTCTTGGGGTGAAAATGGATACAGTTGAGGATATGTCAGGAATTCATTTAGATGACCTTCAAAGACAGGCAGTTGTGGCAACACAGAATAACGGTGTATCTATTATAACCGGTGGCCCGGGAACAGGAAAGACAACAACAATTAATGCTATAATTCAGCTGTTTGAATCTGACGGATTAGAAGTAAGTCTTGCGGCTCCAACGGGACGTGCAGCAAAGCGTATGACTGAGGCTACAGGCCATGAGGCAAAGACTATTCACAGAATGCTTGAAATATCAGGTGGGCAAAGTGATGATCCTGAACTTGATGCGAAGTTTGGAAGAAACGAACAAAATCCATTGGAAACAGATGTTGTTATTGTAGATGAAATGTCTATGGTAGATACTTTTTTGATGCATGCGTTTTTGAAAGCTGTAACTGTTGGAACAAGATTAGTTTTTGTTGGAGACGTTAATCAGCTTGCAAGTGTTGGCCCGGGAAATGTTTTGAAGGATATTATTGAATCTGAATGCTTTAAAGTTGTACGTCTTACAAAAGTTTTTCGTCAGGCAGGGGAAAGTGGAATAGTAACTAATGCTCATAAGATTAATGAAGGAAAAGAAGTTAAACTTGACAATAGTTTTGGAGATTTTTTATATATAGAAAGAGAAAATGCTCAGATGGCATTAAATGCAACAATAGGTCTGATAAAAACAAAACTTCCAGCATACGTAGGAGCAAATGAAATGGACATACAGGTTCTTACACCTATGCGTAATGGAATTTTAGGCGTCAACTCTCTTAATCCGGGATTACAGATGTATATGAATCCGCCTGATAAAAATAAGAACGAAAAAGAGATAGCCGGTGTCGTTTTCCGAGAAGGCGACAAGGTTATGCAGATTAAAAATAATTATCAGCTTGAATGGGAGCAGAGAACAGATAAAGGTTTTCTTGTGGATTCCGGCTCCGGCATTTTTAACGGAGATATGGGAATTATTACAAAAATAAATAATCTTACTAATTATATAGAAGTAAAGTTTGATGATGACAGATATGTTACATATGATTCTAAACAGGCAGAAGAGTTGGAACTGGCTTACGCTGTTACAATTCATAAATCTCAAGGTAGCGAATATCCGGCAGTTGTAATGCCTTTGGTTTCGGGAGCTTCGATGCTTATGACAAGGAATCTTTTGTATACGGGAGTTACAAGAGCAAAGAAATGTGTGTGCATAGTCGGCAGAAAAGAAACTTTTAACGCAATGGTTAAAAATGAAGATCAGCATAAGAGATATTCAGGATTGAAATGGCAACTTATTAATTATTATCAATAAGAAAAGGTGGGGGAATGTTAGGCAGAGTAATTGAGTGGATGTATCCAACAGTTTGCCCGGTTTGTCAAAAAGTTCTTGGCAAGGGAAAGATTATATGTGATACATGTAAAGATGAGTTACATATCATTAATGAGCCAAGGTGTGCTAAGTGTGGCAAACCATTAACAGACAGTGGTAAAACATATTGTAATGATTGCAAAAAGATGAAACATTACTATGACAGGGCAAGGTCTGTTTTTGAATACACAGGGGAAATGAAACTTGTTTTATACAGATTTAAATATGGAAATTCCAGGGATTATGGGAAATTTTTTGCAAAAGTGGCAAAAGATGTATTGGAAAATAAATTGAAAGAATGGAATGTTCAGGCAATAATTCCGGTTCCAATGTATAAAGATAAGGAAATAAAGAGAGGTTATAATCAGGCGGAAGTTTTTGGCAGAGCGCTAAGTAAGGAGACGGGAATTGCTTTAGACGATAAATGTATTATTAGAAAGAAGTCTACGGTTCCCCAGAAAAAGCTTAGCAATGAAATGCGGAAAATTAATTTGCAGAAAGCCTTTGGCGTGGACAGGAAAATATGCTCCGAATATAAAACAGTACTTTTAGTTGATGACATATATACAACAGGTAGTACTTTTGATGCCTGTGCAAAGGTGTTAAAGGTGGCAGGAGTTGAGAAAGTGTATTGTCTTTCCGTGGCAGTTGGAAGGGATGGATAGAATAGTAAAAAAGACTATAGTTTATGAATTAATCCAGGTTCAAAATATAAATCGTAAATATTAATAAAAAAATGTTGACGCATTTGTATTTACGTGTTATATTTATGAGGCGAGCAACTAGGTCTTTTTTTTTTGCAAAAAAATTTAGACTTTAAACATATAAAAAATGCGGAGGTGAAACTCATGAGAACAAGAATTACATTAGAATGTACTGAATGTAAACAGCGTAATTACAATACAACAAAGGATAAGAAGACTCATCCAGACAGAGTTGAAACAAAGAAGTATTGTAAATTCTGCCAGAAACATACATTACACAAAGAAACTAAATAGTTTGAGTTAATGGAGGGTAAGAAAATGGCAGAGGCAACTAAGAAGAAAGAAAGTCGTATTAAGACTTGGTGGACAGGTGTTAAGGCTGAATTTTCAAGAATTATCTGGCCGGATAAAGCAACAATTATTAGACAGACAGTTGTTGTTGTGGTAATCACAATTATCGTAGGTGTTCTTATTTCTCTCATTGATAGTGTTGTACAATTAGGATTAGATGCTATTATTGGAAGATAAGAATTAAAAATATGAGGTGATTAAATGTCAGAAGCAAATTGGTACGTTGTTCATACTTATTCAGGGTATGAGAATAAAGTTAAGACTACTATTGAACAGACAATTGAGAATAGAAAATTGCACGATCAAATATTAGAAGTATCAGTACCTACACAGGAAGTTGTCGAACTTAAAAACGGCGTAAGAAAAGTTTCTGAGAAAAAACTTTTCCCAGGTTATGTGCTTATAAACATGGTTATGAATGATGATACATGGTATGTTGTAAGAAACACAAGAGGTGTTACAGGGTTTGTAGGTCCTGGATCTAAGCCGGTTCCACTTACTGATACAGAAATGCTTTCTCTTGGAATCAAGAATGAAAAAGTTGAAGTTGATTTTAAAGAAGGCGATATGATTGCAGTCATCGGTGGCGTTTGGTCAGGTACAGCAGGCGTGGTTAAACGTATTGATGAGAACAGACAGACAGTCACAATTAATGTTGACATGTTTGGTAGAGAAACTCCTGTAGAATTAAACTTTACAGAAGTTAAAAAGATGAATTAAGATTCACATTGTGAATTTTAATAATGCACATAAGTGCTAATAGAAGAAGGTTTTGCAATGAATAGCAAGGCCGTGGGAGGGATTCCCGCTAATACCACAAATTTAGGAGGTGCCGAAAGATGGCAAAGAAAGTAGAAGGTTACATTAAATTGCAGATCGAAGCTGGCAAAGCAACACCAGCTCCACCAGTTGGTCCAGCACTTGGACAGCATGGATTAAACATCGTTCAGTTCACAAAGGACTTTAACGCAAGAACAGCTGATCAGCCGGGAATGATTATTCCAGTTGTTATCACTGTTTACCAGGATAAGAGTTTTAGTTTCGTAACAAAAACTCCTCCAGCAGCAGTATTATTAAAGAAAGCTTGCAAGATCCAGAAGGGTGCAGGCAATTCATTAAAAGAAACAGTTGCTACAATCTCAAAGGCTGATTTACAGCAGATCGCTGAAACAAAGATGCAGGATTTAAATGCTGCAAGCATTGAAGCTGCTATGAGCATGATCGCAGGAACAGCTAGAAGTATGGGAATTAAGGTTGAAGACTAATTTTAAAATGAATTGAAAAAAGTGGGAGGTATATCCGCTATTACCACTAGGAGGTTTAAATGAAAAGAGGAAAGAAATATACAGAGGCAGCAAAGTTAATCGATAGAGCTGCACAGTATGACACAGAAGAAGCTATTTCTTTAGTAAAGAAAGCAGCAGTTGCAAAATTTGATGAAACAATAGAATGTCACATCAGAACAGGTTGTGATGGACGTCATGCAGATCAGCAGATCCGTGGTGCTGTAGTATTACCTAACGGTACAGGTAAAACTGTTAAAGTTTTAGTTTTCGCTAAAGGTGCTAAGGCTGATGAAGCTCAGGCAGCAGGTGCTGATTTTGTAGGCGGTGAAGAGTTAATACCAAGAATCCAGAATGATGGATGGTTAGACTTCGACGTTGTTGTTGCTACACCAGACATGATGGGTGTTGTTGGTAGACTTGGTCGTGTACTTGGACCTAAGGGCTTAATGCCAAACCCTAAAGCAGGTACAGTTACAATGGACGTAACAAAAGCTATTGATGATATTAAAGCTGGTAAGATTGAATATAGATTAGACAAGGCTAATATCATTCATGTTCCAGTTGGAAAAGCTTCATTTACAGAAGAACAGTTAGTAGAAAACTTCAATGCACTTATGGGTGCTATTAATAAAGTTAAACCAGCTGCAGTTAAGGGTGCTTACTTAAAGAGCGTTACTCTTACATCAACAATGGGACCTGGAGTAAAGGTTAACCCAACTAAGTTAGTAAACGCTAACGCATAATTTAAGGTTGTTACTGAACAATCAGTTGACAATAAAATAAAAATGTGCTATTATGCACGAGTGGTTTAATACCAATTGCCGAAGACAGTAGGTGCCTATGGGGATTTATCCTTGACAAGGGCGTAAACTTAGTACCTACCGAGGAATGAAGTTATAAATATGACTGACAATACCTCTCTGTTTCGGCAGAGAGGTTTTTTATACTATTGTATAATATTCGGCGCAATGTTTGGTTGCAGACCTAAATTTTATAAGGAGGCAAAACAATCATGGCAAAAGTAGAGTTAAAGAAACCTGTCGTTGAAGAGATTTCAGAATTACTCAATGGTGCAGCTACAGCAGTTGTTGTAGATTACCGTGGACTTACTGTTGCAGAAGATACAGAACTTCGTAAGCAGTTAAGAGAAGCTGGTGTTGTATACAAAGTATACAAGAACACTATGATTAATTTTGCAATCAAAGATACTGAATTCGCAGATTTAGCTCAGCATCTTGAAGGACCAACAGCTATTGCAGTATGTAAAGATGATGCTACAGCAGCAGCTAGAGTATTAGCAAAATTCGCTAAGACAGCTGAGGCTTTAGAAATCAAAGGTGGCGTAGTTGACGGAATTTACTACGATGCAGTAGGAATCGGTCAGATTGCATCTATCCCATCAAGAGAAGTACTTCTCTCAAAATTACTTGGATCTATGCAGTCACCAGTTACAAACTTCGCTCGTGTTATTAAGCAGATTGCTGAAAAGAACGAAGAAGTTGCATAATCAGGCATAACCTGATAATGAATGCGAAGCATTCACATTAAAGATGGATTTAATAACATCGAAACAATTATAAAGAATTATTAATGGAGGAAATTACAATGACAACAGCAGAAATCATTGAAGTAATCAAAGGATTAACAGTTTTAGAATTAAACGATTTAGTAAAAGCATGTGAAGAAGAATTTGGCGTATCTGCAGCAGCAGGTGTTGTAGTAGCAGCAGCTGGAGCAGAAGGTGGAGCAGCTGAAGAAAAGACAGAATTCGACGTAGAATTAACAGAAGTTGGTGCTAACAAGGTTAAGGTTATCAAGGCTGTTAAGGATGCTACAGGATTAGGATTAAAGGAAGCTAAGGAAGTAGTTGACGGAGCTCCTAAGGTAGTTAAAGAAGGTGCTACAAAGGAAGAAGCAGAAGCATTAAAGGCTCAGTTAGAAGAAGTTGGAGCAGTTGTAACATTAAAATAATCGCTACAAACTTTTCACAGAGCGTGCGCTCAAACATAAAAGAGAGACAGGGTTGTGTTTACACAAAACCCTGTCTCTCTTTTTGTGTTTGAGTGCGTACATTCTACAAATGTACGCGTGCTTTCTTCGATACCAAGTTGATAGTGCTTAAAAATATAACTCCAATAATCAAACAGAAATATTCAATAAAAAAGCCCTTGACACCAATTGTTTCCTATGGTAAAATTCTACTGTTATGCTTAAAAGTAGGCGTAGTGCGCCCTTTTGACAGCAATGAAAGTGCTAAAACAGTACAAAAACTTAATTTTATTAAGCAAAAGTAACTAAAAAAGTAATAAAATAAAGACAAGGAGTGAAATGTCAATGGAGAAAAACAGAATTCGCCCTGTGAAATCAGGAAAAGGCATACGTATGAGTTATTCAAGACAAAAAGAAGTTCTTGGAATGCCTAATCTTATTGAAGTTCAGAGAGATTCATATGAGTGGTTCCTGAGTACAGGTCTTAAGGAAGTATTGGAAGATATATCTCCGATTGAAGATTACGCACAAAACTTAAGCCTTGAGTTTGTTGACTTCAAATTATGCGAAGATGAGAAGAAGTATACAATCGAGGAATGTAAGGAAAGAGATGCAACATATTCTGCACCTTTAAAAGTTAAAGTAAGACTTCATAACAAGGAGACAGGTGAATTTACAGAACACGATATTTTCATGGGTGATTTACCACTTATGACTGCAACAGGTACATTCGTTATCAATGGTGCAGAACGTGTTATCGTAAGCCAGTTAGTTCGTTCACCAGGTATCTACTACGTTATCGGTCATGATAAAGTAGGTAAGGAATTATATACATCACAGGTTATTCCTAACAGAGGTGCATGGCTTGAATACGAAACAGATTCAAATGATATTTTCTATGTTCGTGTAGATAGAACAAGAAAGCTTCCTGTAACAGTTCTTATTAGAGCTTTAGGAATTGGAACAAATGCTGAAATCACTGAATTATTCGGTGAAGAAGAAAAACTTACAGCAACATTTGAGAAAGATCCAAGTACAAGCTATGAAGAAGGCCTTTTAGAACTTTACAAAAAGATTCGTCCGGGTGAACCTCTTAGCGTTGACAGTGCTGAATCAATCGTTGCAGGTATGTTCTTTGATGCAAGAAGATATGACCTTGCAAGAGTTGGTCGTTATAAATACAACAAGAAATTGGCTTACAAGAACCGTATTAAAGGTTTACCATTAGCTGAAGATGTTGTAGATATGACAACAGGAGAAGTTTTAGCAGAAGCCGGAACTGTTGTAACAGAAGAACTTGCTATTAAGATTCAGAATGCAGCTGTTCCATCAGTAATGATTCAGACAGATATTAAGAATGAAAAAGTTCTTTCAAACCTTGCTGTAGATATTAATGCATATGTTGACTTTGATTGTAAAGAATTGGGAATTAATGAAGAGGTTTATTACCCTGTTCTTGCTGAAATTCTTGCTGAAAATGAAACAGAAGAAGAATTAAAAGATGCAATTAAGAGAAACGTACACGAATTAATTCCAAAGCATATTACTAAGGAAGATATTTTCGCTACAATCAACTATTGTATGAATATTGAATATGGAATCGGTTCAGAAGATGATATTGACCACTTAGGAAACAGACGTATCCGTGCAGTTGGTGAATTACTTCAGAATCAGTATAGAATCGGTCTTTCAAGAATGGAAAGAGTTGTTCGTGAACGTATGACAACTCAGGATCTTGAAGGAGTTTCTCCACAGACATTAATTAATATAAAACCTGTAACTGCAGCTGTTAAGGAATTCTTCGGAAGTTCACAGTTGTCACAGTTTATGGATCAGAATAACCCATTGGGTGAATTAACACATAAGAGACGTTTATCAGCCTTAGGACCAGGTGGTCTTTCAAGAGACCGTGCCGGATTCGAGGTTCGAGACGTTCACTATACACATTACGGTAGAATGTGTCCTATTGAGACACCTGAAGGTCCTAACATCGGACTTATTAACTCATTTGCATCTTTTGCAAGATTAAATGAGTACGGATTTGTTGAGGCTCCATATAGAGTAGTAGACAAGTCAGATCCTGAAAATCCAAGAGTAACAGATGAAGTTGTTTACCTTACAGCAGATGAAGAAGATAATTACACTGTTGCACAGGCTAATGAACCATTGGATGCAGAAGGACATTTTGTACACAATAACGTATCAGGACGTTATAGAGAAGAAACATCACAGTTTGATAAGAAGAGAATTGACTTAATGGACGTTTCTCCTAGAATGGTATTTTCAGTTGCAACATCAATGATTCCATTCTTACAGAACGACGACTCAAACCGTGCCCTCATGGGATCAAACATGCAGCGTCAGGCCGTTCCACTTATTACAACAGAAGCTCCTGTTGTTGGTACAGGTATGGAAGCAAAGGCAGCTGTTGACTCAGGTGTTTGTGTTGTTGCTAAGCGTGCCGGTGTTATTGAAAGATCAACATCAAAAGAAATTACTATCAGATATGATGATAATGGAGAAAAAGAAACATATAAGCTTCTTAAATTCCAGAGAAGTAACCAGAGTAACTGTTATAACCAGCGTTCAATAGTATTTAAGGGAGACCACGTAGAAGCAGGTGAAGTTATTGCTGATGGTGCATCAACATCTAACGGTGAAATTGCACTTGGTAAGAATCCACTTATCGGTTTCATGACATGGGAAGGTTATAACTACGAAGATGCTGTACTTCTTAGTGAAAGATTAGTTCAGGATGATGTTTATACATCAATTCATATAGAAGAATACGAAACAGAAGCAAGAGATACTAAGCTTGGACCTGAAGAGATTACAAATGATGTTCCTGGCGTAGGTGATGAAGCCCGTAAAGACCTTGATGAAAGAGGTATTATCAGAATTGGTGCTGAAGTTCGTGCCGGAGATATTCTTGTTGGTAAGGTTACACCTAAGGGTGAAACAGAGCTTACACCTGAAGAAAGACTTTTGAGAGCAATCTTCGGTGAAAAGGCAAGAGAGGTAAGAGATACATCACTTAAGGTTCCACACGGTGAACAGGGTATCATTGTTGATGCTAAGGTATTCAAGAGAGAAAATGGAGACGAATTAGCTCCAGGCGTAAACGAATCAGTTCGTATTTACATTGCTCAGAAGAGAAAAATTTCCGTTGGTGATAAGATGGCCGGACGTCATGGTAACAAGGGTGTAGTTTCACGAGTATTACCAGTAGAAGATATGCCATTCCTTCCAAACGGAAGACCACTTGATATCGTACTTAACCCATTGGGCGTACCTTCACGTATGAACATTGGTCAGGTCCTTGAAATTCACTTAAGCCTTGCAGCTAAAGTATTAGGATTTAACATTGCAACACCTGTATTTGACGGTGCTGACGAGTACGACATTATGGATACACTTGAAATGGCAAACGATTATGCCAATACAGAGTGGGAAGATTTCCAGGCAAAATATCAGGATAAATTAAATCCTGAAGTTATGGAATATCTTGGTGAACACCTTGATCATAGAGAAGAATGGAAGGGTGTTCCAATTGCAAGAGATGGTAAGGTTAGACTTAGAGATGGTAGAACAGGTGATTACTTCGATAACCCTGTTACAATCGGATTCATGCATTACCTTAAGTTACATCACTTGGTTGATGATAAGATTCATGCACGTTCAACAGGTCCTTACTCATTAGTAACACAGCAGCCACTTGGTGGTAAAGCTCAGTTCGGTGGACAGAGATTTGGTGAAATGGAAGTTTGGGCACTTGAAGCTTACGGTGCATCATATACATTACAGGAAATCTTAACAGTTAAGTCTGATGACGTTGTAGGACGTGTTAAGACTTATGAAGCAATTATTAAGGGTGAAAACATCCCTCAGCCGGGAATTCCTGAATCATTCAAAGTACTTATTAAGGAACTTCAGTCATTAGCACTTGATGTTAAGGTATTAGATGAAAATGACAACGAAGTAGAATTAAAAGAAAGCATTGATTACGGTGAAACAAACTTTAATGCAATTCTTAATGATAATAAGAACTATAGCCAGAAGAAAGAAGACAGCCAGAGCTTTGAACAGGCTGGTTATAGCACACAGGAATTTGTAGGTGAAGAACTCCAGACTGTTGATGCTCAGGGAAATGTAGTTGAAGATGGAATGGATGAATAATTAAGAAGGGAGATTTGATCATGGCAGATAATAACGTTAGTGAACAGGTATCATTTGACAAAATCAAAATTGGTCTTGCTTCACCTGAAAAAATCAGAGAATGGTCAAGAGGCGAAGTTACAAAGCCTGAGACAATAAATTACAGAACTTTAAAACCTGAAAAAGATGGTTTATTCTGTGAAAAGATTTTCGGACCAAGCAAAGACTGGGAATGTCATTGTGGTAAATACAAGAAAATCAGATATAAAGGTGTAGTCTGCGACAGATGTGGCGTTGAAGTAACAAAAGCCAGCGTACGTAGAGAACGTATGGGTAGTGTTGAACTTGCTACTCCTGTATCACATATTTGGTACTTTAAAGGAATCCCTTCAAGAATGGGATTAATCCTTGATATTTCACCAAGAGTATTAGAAAAAGTATTATACTTTGCTTCATATATCGTGCTTGATCCAATGGAAACAACATTGGATTACAAGCAGGTATTGTCAGAAAAAGAATTCAGAGAAGCATATGAAGAATTCGGCGGAAAATTCCGTGTAGGAATGGGTGCTGAAGCTATCAAGGAATTGCTTATGGACATCGATGTTGAAAAAGAAGCAGAGCAATTAAAATCAGAATTATTTGAAGCAACAGGACAGAAAAAAGCAAAAATCGTTAAGAGATTGGAAGTTTTTGAAGCGTTCAGAAATTCAGGTAACAAGCCAGAATGGATGATTTTAGATGTAATTCCTGTAATTCCACCTGATTTAAGACCTATGGTTCAGTTAGATGGTGGTAGATTTGCTACATCTGATTTAAATGATTTATATAGAAGAATTATTAACAGAAACAATCGTCTTAAGAGACTTCTTGAATTAGGCGCTCCAGAAATTATCGTAAGAAATGAAAAGAGAATGCTTCAGGAAGCTGTAGATGCATTAATTGATAATGGTAGACGTGGTAGACCTGTAACAGGACCTGGTAACAGAGCACTTAAGTCTTTATCAGATATGTTAAAGGGTAAGCAGGGACGTTTCCGTCAGAACTTACTTGGTAAGCGTGTTGACTACTCAGGACGTTCAGTTATCGTAGTAGGACCGGAACTTAAGATTTACCAGTGTGGTCTTCCAAAAGAAATGGCTATTGAATTATTCAAGCCTTTCGTAATGAAAGAATTAGTAGCTAATGGTACAGCTCACAATATTAAGAGTGCGAAGAAGATGGTTGAAAGACTTCAGACAGAAGTTTGGGATGTACTTGAAGATGTAATCAAAGAACATCCTGTTATGTTAAACCGTGCCCCTACACTTCATAGACTTGGTATTCAGGCGTTTGAACCAATTCTTGTAGAAGGTAAGGCTATCAAACTTCATCCATTGGTATGTACAGCGTTCAACGCCGATTTCGACGGTGACCAGATGGCTGTTCATCTTCCACTTTCAGTAGAAGCACAGGCTGAATGTAGATTCCTTTTACTTTCACCTAATAACTTGTTAAAACCATCAGATGGTGCACCTGTAGCAGTTCCTTCACAGGATATGGTACTTGGTATTTACTATTTGACAATGGATAGAATGGTTGATCATTCTAAGGAAGAAGAAATTGCTTCTACAGTAGCTGAAGATGCTCCTATTTATGATACAGATGAAGAAATCAAGGAAGCTTTAGATAAAGGAATTATCGGAGCTCACGATATGATTAAGTATCATACAGATGATAGAGTTGTAATTTGTGAACCTGTTGATGCATTAGGACATTCATTTAGTGATATTAATCAGGCTATTTTAGCTTATGAAAATAAAGAAATTTCACTTCACCAGAGAATTAAGGTTAAGAGAACTGTATTCAACGGAGAAGGAAAAGAAGTAACAGGTATTATTGACACTACACTTGGACGTTGTTTATTTAACGAAATTCTTCCACAGGATTTAGGATTCGTTAAGAGAGAAACTGATGAAGATTACCTTAAATTGGAAGTTGATTTCCACGTAGGTAAGAAACAGTTAAAGCAGATTCTTGAAAAGGTTATTAATAACCATGGAGCAACTAAGACTGCAGAAGTTCTTGATAACATTAAGGCTATGGGTTATAAGTTCTCAACAAGGGCAGCTATGACAGTTTCAATTTCAGATATGACAGTACCTGAATCAAAGAAACAGATTCTTGCAGATGCAGAACACACAGTTGATGAAATTACAAAGCATTATCGTCGTGGTTTCTTAACTGATGAAGAAAGATACAAAGAAGTTATCGAAACATGGCAGGCAGCCGATAATGAACTTACAACAGCCCTTCTTAGTGGTCTTGATAAGTACAACAACATCTTTATGATGGCCGATTCAGGTGCCCGTGGTTCTGATAAACAGATTAAACAGCTTGCCGGAATGCGTGGTTTGATGGCTGATACAACAGGTAAGACTATCGAACTTCCTATTAAGTCTAACTTCCGTGAGGGTCTTGACGTATTGGAATACTTCATTTCAGCCCATGGTGCTAGAAAGGGTATGTCAGATACTGCCCTTAGAACAGCCGATTCAGGTTACCTTACAAGAAGACTTGTAGACGTTTCACAGGATCTTATTATTAGAGATGTAGATTGTTGTGAAGGTAAGGCTATTCCATTTATGGAAATCGAAGACTTAGTTGATGGAAACGAAGTAATCGAAAGTCTTGAAGAAAGAATCACAGGTAGAACTGCTGCAGAAACAATGTATGATGCAGAAGGCAATATGATTGTTAAAGCTAACCATATGATTACACCAAAGCGTGCAGCAAGAATTGTTGCTACAGGTGTTAAATCAGTTAAGATTAGAACAATTCTTACATGTAAGTCACACGTAGGTGTATGTGCTAAATGTTATGGTGCAAATATGGCAACAGGACAGAGAGTACAGGTTGGTGAGGCAGTAGGTATCATCGCTGCTCAGTCAATCGGTGAACCTGGTACACAGCTTACTATGAGAACATTCCATACTGGTGGTGTAGCCGGTGACGATATTACACAGGGTCTTCCTAGAGTAGAAGAATTATTTGAAGCAAGAAAGCCAAAGGGACTTGCAATTATCGCAGAGTTCGGTGGTGTTGCTGAAATTAAGGAAACAAAGAAGAAACGTGAAATTATCGTAACTAACCCTGAAACTGGCGAATCAAAAGCTTATCTTATCCCTTATGGATCAAAGATTAAGATTCTTGATGGTGCTGTTCTTGAAGCCGGTGACGAACTTACAGAAGGTAGCATTAACCCACATGATTTATTAAAGATTAAGGGACTTCGTGCAGTTCAGGATTATATGATCCGTGAAGTACAGAGAGTTTACCGTCTACAGGGTGTAGAAATCAATGATAAGCACGTTGAAGTTATTGTTCGTCAGATGCTTAAGAAGATTAAGGTTGACACAGCCGGTGATTCAGAATTCTTACCAGGAACAACAGTTGAAGTTCTTGACTTTAACGAAGTTAATGAACAGCTTGAAGCAGAAGGCAAGGAACCTGCAACAGGTACACAGATTATGCTTGGTATCACAAAGGCTTCACTTGCAACAAGCTCATTTTTATCAGCAGCTTCATTCCAGGAAACAACAAGAGTTCTTACAGAAGCAGCTATCAATGGTAAGGTTGATCCACTTGTAGGTCTTAAGGAAAACGTAATTATTGGTAAGTTAATTCCTGCAGGTACAGGTATGAAGAGATACGGAGATGTAAAGTTAAGTACAGATGAACGTATCGCAAGAGAAAAGGAACAGGCAGCATTAGCAGTTTCAGCAGAAGATGTAGAAGATGAAGCAGAAAATGCTAAAGAGAACAATGATGTAATTGAAGTTTCAGAAGAAACAATTGAAATTACTGAAGAATAAAACATTTGATGGAAATTTATAATAAAGTTTCCATAAAATAATAACAGACAGTTCGTAACCATCCTGTCTATAAACAAAACTAAGGAAGAATCTGCTAGATATAGCAGTTTAAAAAGAGTGTCCTTAGTAGGCACTCTTTTTATTTTATAGGAGAAAAACAATGGTAGAAGGATTTAATCCAATAAGATATTCTGTCATAGAAGACAAGAACCCTAGAGAGATAGTAATGTTAGTTGGAGATGGATGTAAATGGAGAAAATGCAGATTTTGTGATTATCATTTAGATTCAAGCAAAGACATAGAAGCCAATTTTCAGTTGAATAAGCAGGTTTTAAGTAATGTAACAGGAAAATTTGGGGAACTTGAAGTTATAAACTCAGGAAGTTTTGTTGATTTAGATAAAAAAACTATAGAATTGATTAAGAAAATATGTTTGAAAAAAGGTATAAAAGAAATCCATTTTGAATGTCATTATATGCATAAAGATGATGTTCAAAATTTTAAAAATTCTTTTTTGAATATTGGAATTAAACCGATTATAAAGTTAGGTTTAGAAACTTTTGACTATGATTTAAGAGAGAAAGTTTTAGTTAAGGGAATTGAAGAAAAGAGTCCTGAAGTAATTGCAAATTATTTTGATGAAATTAATTTGTTACAGGGAATTTCAGGACAAACAAAGGAATCAATGATTAGTGATATTGAGACAGGTTTAAAATATTTTAGCAGAATATGTGTAAATATTATGGTTGAAAATCAGATGCCGATTAAACCGGATAAAAAGGTTATTGAACAGTTTATGGAATATGTTTATCCTTTGTACAAAGATAATGATAGGGTAGATATATTATTAAATAATACAGATTTTGGTGTAGGATGATTAAAGGAGAAAATAAAAATGTCTAATGAAATATTACTGGTTTTATCAATATTTATAATTTACGGAAGCGTAATAGTAATGTATAAATTATTTGGAAAGCAGGGATTATTCTGCTTTACAAGTATAGCAACAATTGCAGCTAACATAGAAGTTTTAATAATGGTCAAAGCATTTGGAATGGTTATGACATTGGGAAACGTTTTATTTGCGTCGACATTCCTTATAACAGACATTGTAAGTGAAGTATATGGAAAGAAAGATGCGAAAAGAGCAGTACATATTGGAATTACAACATCAATTGTATTTATAATACTTTCACAGTGGTGGCTTTTATACACACCGGACAGCACAGATTTTGCAATGCCTGCAATGCAGACAATTTTTTCAAATACACCAAGACTTATGATTACAAGTATGGTTGTATACGCTATAGTTCAGGAATTTGATGTTTGGGCATACCATAAATGGTGGGATTTTACTAACAAATTAGTAGGAGACAGGGAAAGATTTCTTTGGCTTAGAAACAATGGTTCAACATTAATTTCACAGTTTTTGAATAATATTTTGTATACATTTGGTGCATTCATAATTTTAAGACACTTATAAGTATTGCAATTTCAAGTTATGTAATATTTATAGTAACAAGCCTTGCAGATACACCATTTGTGTACTTGGCAAGAAGAATATCAAAGAAGATAAAAGAATAAGAAAAAGGGGCACACGATTGATTTGGTGTTGCCCCTTGCTTATTATTCAGAGTTTGTATAGATAGAAACTCCGTTGCAAACAATAGGCAACTTTTCGAAATTTTGCGAGTATAATTTAAGGCAAAAATCAACTGTTTGAGCCATAGGCGAGTTTTGATTTTTGTCTTATAATAAATGACGGAGCAAAACAAGAAAAGTAACGTGTTTGAAGCGGAGTTATCTAGCTATACAACGCATAAAATAAGTAAGGGGCAACACCAAACAAAAGTATGTACACAACATGTTTTATGTATTAAATAAGTAATTAAAGAAAAAAAATCACCAGATGCACAAATGTATCGAGTGATTTTTTAAAATAATTTTATTTATTAAATACAGATATTAAACCGTTTACAATTATGAACAGTGTTACAAGTGGAAGTATCCATTTGCAGTAGAAACGGATTTTTCCAGGAACTTTCAGGCCGTTTCCAGTGTTGACTTCTTTTAGGTAGTTGTCCCAGCCCCACCCATATTTGCTTGTGCAGAAGAGTGTGTAAATTAGGGAACCAATTGGAAGGATTAGGTTACTTACAAGGAAGTCTTCTAAGTCCATTACATTAGTGCCTTTTCCTAAAGGATGGAAGCCGGATAGGATGTTGAAGCCAAGAACGCAAGGGATTGAGCCTATTATTATTAAAATTGTATTAATGAGGGCTGTCTTTTTTCGTTCCCAGCCCCATAAGTCCATACAAGATGACATTATGTTTTCAAAGACGGCTATTACTGTTGAGAAAGCTGCAAAAGCCATAAAGATGAAGAAGCAGCTTCCAATTATTCTGCCACCGGGCATTTTTATAAAGATGTTTGGCAATGTTATAAAAATAAGACTTGGTCCCTGATCAGGATTTACTCCGAAAGCAAAACATGATGGGAATATTATAAGTCCTGAAACTATTGCAACAAAAGTGTCTAAGGCTACTATGTTGATTGATTCACCAAGTAGTGAATGGTCTTTACTTAAGTAGCTTCCGAAAATTGTCATGGAACCCATACCAATACTAAGTGTGAAAAATGCCTGATTCATTGCAGCAACAAGGACATTAATAAGTCCAATATTTTTTATTTGCTGAAAATCAGGTACTAAGTAGAAATACAAGCCCTTAGAAGCACCTTTTAAGAAAATGCTGTTCATTGCAAGTACAGCCATAATGACTAAAAGGGCAATCATCATACCTTTTGAAATTTTCTCAACACCATTCTGTAAGCCTAATGAGCAAACAAGAAATCCAATTATAATTACAACAACTGTCCAGAAAATCATTTCCGAAGGTACAGAATTCATATAAGTGAAATGATCCTTAACCTGAGAGGTTGTAGCACCAATAAAATCACCTTTGGCAGTGTCAAAGAAATATTTAAGCATCCATCCTGCAACTGTAGTATAAAACATCATTAATATATAATTGCCGGCCATTCCTATGTAACCATGTAAATGCCAAAACTGACCTTTCTTTTCTAAAGTTGTAAACGCTCTTGCAATACTTTGCTGACTAGCTCTACCAACAGAAAATTCCATTGTCAAAATAGGAAGACCTAGTATAACAAGAAATAAAACATAAAATAATACAAAACATCCGCCACCGTTATTTCCAACTACATAAGGAAAACGCCACACATTACCAATACCAATGGCGCAACCGGCAGAAATAAGTATAAATCCTAAACGGGATTTGAATTTTTCTCTTTCCATATAAATATAAAAACCTCAATTCTAAAATAGTCACTGAATCATATTAAATAATAAAAAACAATTTGTCAATTTAACGTATTAGAGCGATGAAATATGCAATAAATCGAATATGCTTGTAAATAATGATTAAATGTTGCAATTAATACTACATTTTATTATAATAAAAATATTGCTACTTTAGTACGCTAAAGACTGCATGGCTTATAAATACTCCTTTGGGAGTGAGAAAATATTAACAAAGAAGGATGGAAAAATGAAAGATACTCTTGAAATCAGATGGCACGGTAGAGGTGGACAGGGCGCTAAAACAGCAGCATTATTGTTAGCTGAAGTAGCGTTTAAGACTGGCAAGAATGCTCAGGGATTTCCTGAATATGGTCCGGAAAGAATGGGTGCCCCTATTACTGCATATGACAGAATCAGTGATCAGCCTATTAGAGTTCATTCTAATATTTATGATCCTCAGTATGTTGTGGTTGTTGATGAAACATTGATAGAGATAGTTGATGTAACAAAAGGCTTAAGAGAAGATGGAGCAATCCTTATTAATACAGCCAGACCAAAAGAAGAAATTATTCCACATTTAAAGGGATATAAAGGTAAAGTTTATACAGTAGATGCAAGAAAGATTGCAATGGAAACATTAGGAAAGAATTTCCCTAATACACCAATGCTTGCAGCCATTGTTAAAGTTACCGGAGTTATTGACGATGAAACTTTCCTTAATGAAATGGAAGGTTCTTTTAAGCACAAGTTTGCTAAGAAACCTGAAGTTATTAAAGGTAATATGGATGCGTTAAGAATAGCGTTAAGGGAGGTTAAGTAAATGGCAAAGACAGATATATCGAGATTAGGTCAGGATGTGGCATGGCAGGATGTTACATGTGGTAATACAATTGTAGGTTGTGGTACAACAAAACAGTTTATAACAGGAGACTGGACTAATGTTGCCCCTGTTATTGACGAAGAAAAGTGTAAACAGTGTCTTTTATGTGTGCCTGTTTGCCCGGACAGTGCAATTCCTGTAAAAGAATATAAAAGACAGACTATAGATTACGATCATTGTAAGGGATGTGGTATTTGCGTTAAGGCATGCCCATTTGGAGCAATTAAGATGGAGGTGAAAAAATAATGCCAAAGAGAGTTTTATTATCAGGAAATGAAGCTGTAGCCACAGCTTTAAGACAGATTAATCCGGATGTTTTCCCGGCATTTCCAATTACACCTTCAACAGAAATACCTCAGTATTTTTCTAATTATGTTTCAAACGGATTAGTAGATACTGAATTTATTACAGTAGAAAGTGAACATAGTTCTATGAGTGCGGCTATAGGAGCTTCAGCAGCAGGTGCAAGAGCCCTTACAGCAACATCATCTGCAGGTCTTGCATTTATGTGGGAAGTTTTAGGAGTTGCTGCTTCAAGTAGATTGCCTATTGCATTGACAGCAGTTTGTAGAGCACTTACAGGACCACTTAACATTAATTGTGACCATTCAGACACAATGGGAGCAAAAGACAGTGGTTGGATTCAAATTTATGCTGAAAATAATCAGGAAGCTTACGACAATATGGTTATGGCATATAATATTGCTGAAAACAAAGATGTTAGACTTCCTATTATGATTTGTCAGGATGGTTTTATTACAAGCCATGCTGTAAACGATATGGAAATTTTAGATGATATGACAGTTAAGGATTTTGTAGGCGAATATGAACCTGAAGATTATCTTCTTAATCCAAATGAAACATTTGCTGTTGGCCCTTATGCTGTATCAGATTATTATATGGAATCAAGAAAAGCTCAGGCTCATGCCATGGAAAATGCAAAGCAGGTTATTCTTGATGTGGCAAAGGATTTTGAAAAAATCTCAGGCCGTAAGTATGGTCTTATTGAAGAATATAAGATGGAAGATGCAGAATATGCAGTAGTTATAATCGGTTCTGCAGCAGGAACAACTAAGGATGCTATTGATCATATGAGAGAAAATGGTGAAAAAGTAGGTCTTGTAAAGATTAGATCATTTAGACCATTCCCAGGCAAAGAGATTGCAAAAGCATTAAAGAATTGTAAGGCAGTTGCAGTAATGGATCGTTCAGAGAGCTTTTCAACTAACGGAGGACCTGTTGGTGCTGAAACAATGCAGGCTATGTATATTGAAAAATGTCAGGCACTTGCTATCAACATTATGTATGGTATTGGTGGTAGAGATGTAAGAGTTGAAGACATGATTAATGTATATGAAACATTAAAAGAAATCGCAAGAACAGGTGAGACAGGTGATGTTTACCGTTATATGGGATTAAGAGACAAGGAGGCAAAATAATGGGCTATAATTTTAAAGAAGTAATGAATAAACCTGAAAGATTTGCTCCAGGTCATAGAATGTGTGCAGGTTGTGGAGCAACAATTTGTGCAAGAAACGTGCTTCGTGGACTTCACGAAGGAGACAAGGCTGTTATTGGTTGTGCAACAGGATGTCTTAATGTTTCATCTTTCCAGTATCCATACGTTGCATGGGAAGACAGTTATATTCATAGTGCATTTGAAAATGCCAGCTCAACAATGGCAGGTGTTGAAGGGGCTTACAAGGCTATGAAGCGTAAAGGCAAGCTTAAAGAAGATTATAAGTTTATTGTATTTGGCGGTGATGGTGGTACATATGATATTGGTATTCAGTCATTGTCAGGTGCAATGGAACGTGGAACAAATTATACATATGTGTGTTATGACAATGGTGCTTATATGAATACAGGAACACAGCGTTCTTCAGCTACACCTATGTATGCTGATACAACAACAACTCCTGTAGGCACACAGTGCAATGGTAAGGAACAGTACAGAAAAGATCTTGCAGCAATTCTTGCAGCACATGATATTCCTTATGTTGCTCAGACTACATATTTCAATGGAATGAAGGATTTGCATACGAAGGCTGAGAAGGCTATTTATACAGAAGGACCTGCATTTCTTAATGTTATGGCTCCATGTCCAACAGGTTGGAAGTATAAAACAGATGAAATTATGGATATTTGCAAATTAGCAGTAGAAACTAATTATTGGCCATTGTTTGAAGTAATTGATGGAAAGTGGATTTTAAACTATGAACCTAAGAACAGACTTCCAATCGAAGATTTCTTGAGAACACAGGGTAGATTTAAGCACTTATTTAAACCAGGTAATGAACATCTTATTGAAAAATTCCAGAAGGAAGTTGATAGAAGATGGGAAGATTTATTATTTAAGTGTAGCAGATAATATTAATCACAAAAAACGTGATTGGAATGGTGAATTATGAAGAGTTTTAAGTTTAACAGAAAAAAAGAAGATTTGCTTCCTGTAATGAAGGCTAAAGCTGAAAAAGCAAACATTAAAATGACAAAAGAGAAGGACAAGATTTCTCTAATGTTAGAAACCGGAAAGTTTCAAAACGGTGAAGATGCAGTGCCTGTAATCTTTAAAGGGAAAATAACAAACACAGAAACAGGTTGTACATTTGATGGAAAATATACATACGGTTTTTATTTGTATACATTGGTTATAGTTGCAGCAATTCTTATAGTTGCAAGATTTTCCTGGTCGGCATATCAACATCAGATGGATAATATGATACTTTGTGGTATAGTAACAGTATTATTGATTGGATTGATTGTTGTTGTAACAAAAAAATCAAAAGGTGGAAAGAAAGTTATAGAGAATCTTCTAAATAATTTGGATTTAAAATAATAAAAACTTGACATAGTCATTGATGTAATTTAATATTAACATAATACCAACGGAGGTAACAGAAATGTTGCCTCCGTTTTTGCGTTGCAAGGCAGGATTGTAGGAGTGCGAAGCAGGTTACAATCCGTAGAGTTAAGATTTGGGCTTTTGAAACTTAAATCATTATATGCAGAAAAATTGTTGCAGACGCGAATATAATAAAAAGGAAGAGAGGTAGGTTTATGAGTTTGGCAGAAATTGTATCAAAGATGGATGATTTTGTTTGGGGACCTGTAATGTTGATCCTTTTGGTGGGAACAGGTATTTTTCTCACTATAAGATTAAAGTTCAGACCTTGGAGAAACTTGGGATATGCACTAAAAAGTACATTAAGTAAAGAAGCAAGAACCAAAAGTCGTGGAGAGGGAGATGTGTCACCGTTCTCGGCTTTGACAACAGCTTTGGCAGCTACAATTGGTACCGGAAATATTGTAGGTGTTGCCACAGCCATGGTAGCAGGTGGACCAGGAGCTTTGGTTTGGATGTGGATTTCAGCCTGTTTTGGCTTAACTTCTAAGTTTAGTGAATGTATGTTGGCTATCAAGTACAGAGAAGTTAATGAAAAAGGTGAAATGTCAGGTGGTCCAATGTACACAATGAAAAAAGGTTTCAAAAACAAGAAAGTTGGAGCAGTACTTGGTATGTTTTTTGCAATTTTTGCAGTTATAGCTTCTTTTGGAATAGGAAATATGACACAGGCAAATTCAATTTCAGAAGCTTTAAATAATACATTTGGTGCACCGTCAGCAATTGTTGGAGTTGTGCTTACTGTTTTATCCTTAATTATTATTGTTGGTGGTATTAAGAGTATTTCAAAAGTTTCATCAATAGTAGTACCTGTAATGGCAATTTTTTATGTGATAGCAGGATTGATTGTTATTTTGATAAATATTAAAAATGTTCCATCAGGACTTGCAATGATTTTTAAAATGGCATTTAACTTTAATGCAGTAGGTGGCGGACTTTGTGGTGCAATAACAGCATCACTTATGAATGCTATGCGTTATGGTGTTGCAAGAGGTGTTTTTTCTAATGAAGCAGGAATGGGTTCAGCAGCAATTACAGCTGCAGCAGCTACTACAGATGATCCTGTAAGACAAGGGTATATTAATATGACAGGTACATTTTGGGATACAATTGTTGTTTGTACAATTACAGGACTTTGTATTGCATCATCAGGTGTTCTGGGAATAACAAGTGATAGCGTAACGGGAACATATAACAGAATAGGAGACAACGTGGCAATTGTAGCTCAGACAGTTTCAGATGGAAAGGTGGCAGATGAAGATTACCTGATTAAAAAAATAGATTGTAATTCATTAACAATGATAAGTAATAACTTAAAAAACGAAACAACAGAACTACAGTTAAGGTATAAAGGAGAAAACACAAACAATAATATAGAAGGAACTTGGTGCGATTCTGCAGGAAATGAATATGTTTTCGACAAAAACGGAAAATATACATACAAAGAATTAGTTCAGGGTTCTGCATTAACAATAGAAGCTTTTTCATCGGCATTTAAGAAAATAAACAAGAACTTTGGTGGCTTTGGTGCATGGCTTGTTACAATAGGAATTACTTTATTTGCCTTTTCAACCATACTTGGCTGGGAATATCACGGTGAGAAAGCCTTCGAATACATATTTAAAACACACAAATACAATATGGTGTACAGAGTCGTGTTTTCGCTGGTTGTTTATGTAGGAGCAACCCAGTCATTACAACTTGTTTGGAACTTCTCGGACATAGCAAATGCACTTATGGCAATACCAAATCTAATCTGCTTGCTTGCAATGAGTGGTGTAATAGCTAAGGAAGTAGAAAGATACCAAAAGGTAATTGAGAAAGAAAAGAAATAGAAAACGGCTGACAGGCGACAAGTTTTTTTACTTGAGCAGCTTGACTATATTTATATGAAAAAAAGAGGGATATGTTTTAGATAATAATTGATTCACAAAATCAATTATTAAGATGCACTGAACAGAGAATTTATCAAAAATTCTCTGTGAATTGCATCGGTTCTAAAATAAATAAACCTCTTTTTTTCATCAATAAATATTCAAGCTGTGAAGTAAAAGACTGTCGCCTGTCAGCCGTTTTCTGGTGAATTTTCGGCAACAGAAAAATTCTTTTTCCTTGATAATAATTAGAAAAATAGATATACTTAATAGCGTACTACTTTTACAAGGGATAAAGTTGGAGGCTATATAATGAATTTAATTGAGATTAAGGATTTGTATGAAAACAAAGAAAATTTTATAAATAAAGAAATCGAGGTTGGCGGCTGGGTTCGTAGCATTAGAGATTCAAAGACTTTTGGATTTATTGTCTTAAATGATGGAACTTGCTTTAAACCATTACAGGTTGTTTACAGCGATAAGCTTGATAACTTTGGCGAAGTTTCTAAGACAAATATTGGTGCTGCATTAATAGTAAAGGGTAAGCTTGTGGCAACTCCTAATGCTAAGCAGCCTTTTGAAATTCAGGCAGATGAAGTATATGTGGAAGGTGAAAGTACACCGGATTATCCATTACAGAAGAAGCGACACAGTTTTGAATACCTTAGAACTATTTCACATTTAAGACCTAGAACAAATACATTCCAGGCAGTTTTCAGAGTGCGCTCACTTTGTGCTTACGCAATTCACAAATTTTTCCAGGAGCAGGGATTTGTTTATGTGCACACACCACTTATAACAGGAAGCGACTGTGAAGGCGCAGGAGAAATGTTTCAGGTTACAACAATGGACTTAAATAATGTGCCAAAAACAGAAGAAGGAAAAGTAGATTATACAGAAGACTTCTTCGGAAAGCCAACTAACTTAACAGTTTCAGGTCAGTTAAATGGCGAAACTTATGCAATGGCATTTAAGAAGATTTATACATTTGGGCCAACATTCAGAGCCGAAAATTCTAACACAACAAGACACGCAGCAGAATTTTGGATGATTGAACCTGAAATAGCTTTTGCAGACCTTGCAGATGACATGGAACTTGCAGAAGCAATGATAAAATACGTAATAAAGTATGTTTTGGAAAACGCACCGGAAGAAATGAATTTCTTTAACAGCTTTGTTGACAAAGGATTATTAGATAGATTAAATCACGTAATAAATTCAGAATTTGGTCGTGTTACTTATACAGAGGCAATTAAATTATTGGAAGAACACAATGATAAGTTTGAATACAAAGTAAGCTGGGGTGTAGATCTTCAGACAGAACATGAACGTTACCTTACAGAGCAGATTTTTAAACGCCCTGTATTTGTAACAGATTATCCAAAGGAAATAAAAGCATTCTATATGAAGCTAAACAAAGATGGAAAAACAGTTGCTGCAATGGACTGTTTAGTTCCGGGAATCGGTGAAATCATAGGTGGAAGTCAGAGAGAAGAAAATTATGAAGTATTAACTAAGAGAATGGAAGAATTAGGACTTAACGAAAAAGACTACCAGTTCTATCTTGACCTTAGAAAATATGGAACAGCAAGACATGCCGGTTTTGGATTAGGATTTGAAAGAATGATAATGTATTTAACAGGTATGGGAAATATTCGTGACGTAATCCCATTCCCAAGAACTGTAAATAACTGCGAATTGTAAGAAAACGGCTGACAGGTGGCAAAGTTTTTTACTTGAGCAGCTTGATTCATTTGTATAGAAAAAATAGGGATATTTTTTCTATAAACAAATGTTCAAGATGTGAAGTAAAAGACTGCCACCTGTCAGCCGTTTTCGGAAAAAAAACAGTAATTTAAAGTTCTTGGAAGGCACATTAAGAATTTCTTAAGAATTGTTGTAAGTTGTTTTTAAAATTTTAACATTAATATATAGGCATATGATGAAGATGTGTGAAAAATGCAGTGTCATATTTAGATGGAGGGTAATATGTACAATATTTTAGTTTGTGATGATGACAAAGATATAGTGGAGGCTATTGATATTTATTTGTCAAAGGAAGGTTATAACATTATTAAGGCTTATGACGGAATGGAAGCAATGGAAATTTTGAAGAAGGAAGATATTCAGTTACTTCTTATTGATGTTATGATGCCAAGACTTGACGGTATAAGAGCTACTTTGAAAATAAGAGAAAAAAGCATTATTCCAATTATTATTTTGTCAGCAAAATCAGAAGATTCAGACAAGATTATAGGACTTGATGTGGGAGCGGATGATTATATCACAAAGCCATTTAATCCATTGGAATTAATTGCAAGAGTTAAGTCTCAGATTAGACGTTACACAAGACTTGGCACAATTGCAGAGCCTAAAAGTAATGTTTATAGCGTAGGCGGTCTTGAAATCGACGACGAGTGTAAAGAAGTAAAAGTTGACGGAGAAATAGTGAAACTTACACCTTTTGAGTATAATATTTTACTTTTCTTAGTTAAGAACCCGGGAAGAGTTTTTACAATCGACCAGATTTATGAGGCTGTTTGGAATGAGGAAGCTGTTGCGGCAGACAATACAGTGGCTGTACATATTAGACATATCCGAGAAAAAATCGAAATTAATCCAAAAGAACCAAGATACTTAAAAGTAGTGTGGGGAGTTGGATACAAAATCGAGAAGCAGTAGAAAGGAAATGAGATATGAAAAAGCAAAGAATATTTTTACATACTTTAATATTAGTGCTTGCGGCAGCCTGCTTTGGAACAGCAGCCTATGGTTGGACTAAATATGCTAATGTAAAAGCTAAAAATGAGTATAGGTGGGAATACCAGGACCAGTATGAGACACTTGTAACTGATTCGTTGCAGGATATTGTAGCACAATATTTGTATATAAAGAATTTTTCTGATAATAAAAAAGTTCTTGTTGAAAGTAGTGAGTATGGAAATTTAACAGCAAAAGACATAAAAAAACTTTATAAAAATGAAGATAAAAAAAATGAGTTCTATAATAAGTTATATGATTTAGAAAACACGAAAAATGATGATGAAATTTTTATGACAGATGAGCAGAATAATCAATATAAATATTATAAGAAAGCAGTGAAATATATAGCTGAATATGAAGATATACAAGATTTTGATGCTGTAAAAAGTATGATTTATGATAAATCTAATATTCCTGAAATTAATTCAGCAAGAGATGGACTGAATTATGAGATAATGTATACTGACGGTGAAAATTCACATAAAATCACTACAAGTAATAATTTGTCCGATAACAATAAATATAGAGATTATTGTATTATTGAAAATGGGGCAATAAATCCACTGGAAAATAAAGGCATAATGGAAAATTTTAATATGTATATTGAAGATATGTTTGAAAATTCCAGTGGCGAGGGAGGATATGAAACGTCAATATATTTAAGTGATAGAGCTGAAGAATTATGGGTAAATTATTATGATGATGTAAAAGATTTTCCAAAAGCTCTTATTGAATGTTCTTTTGCTGTAGATAAGACAGATAGTGGATATTTAAATAAATTGCATGCTAATTATGAAAAGGCACCATCTAATCTTTCAGGTACTAAGAAAAGTTTATCAGTAATTGTATTAATGTGTGGCATATATGTTTTGGTGGCATTTGTATTATATTTGTTACTAATGGTTCAGGCGGGCCATAAGGAGAAAGGTGATAAGCCTTTATTAAACAAGTCAGATAAATTGTGGTGGGATGTAGAAGTGTTTGTGGCATTTATTGCTTGCTTCATTGCAATTATTCCGTTGTCACAGAATGTATATTACAATTGGAAGTATGAGGAGAAAACTTTGTTCAAGATTCTTCTGGTAGGCACAGGCATAGCATCACTTGTTGCTGTGGAATTAACAGTTTTGTTAAGTGAAAGTTTTGTCAGAAGAATAAAATGCAAAACATTTTGGAAGACAACTTTAATAGGAAAGATTTTTTATGGAATCAAAAAAATAATTAATTATTTACTGTTAAATGTAAAAACATCAATTCTTGTTATTGCTTTTGGAATAGCCAGCTTTATCTGGTGCAGTATGGCGATATTGGGAGCTTATAATGAATATACATTGTTTGTTCCAACTTTAATGATAATAATTTTAATAGTTGTAGTTTGTGCATTTGTACTTATTTTCTTTAAAGAATATGATTCAATTACAGAAGGAACAAAGAAAATATCAGAAGGTAATTTGGATTATAAGATTGAAGATGAGTATAAATTCAAATTAAACAGAAGTTTGAAAGAATCAATAAATAATATTGGCGACGGATTGAGCAAGGCTGTGGCAGAAAGTGTTAAAAATGAGAGAACTAAAACTGAACTTATTACTAATGTTTCCCACGACCTGAAAACACCACTTACTTCTATTATTAATTATGTAGGGTTGTTAAAAACAGAAGGACTTAAAAGTGATAATGCAGAAAAATATTTGGAGGTAATTGACAGAAAATCCATAAGGCTTAAAAATCTTACAGAAGATTTGGTGGAGGCATCTAAGTTAAATGCAGGGGCAATCAATTTTGAAATGCAGCAGATAGACATAGTTCAATTAGTGAACCAAAGTCTTGGAGAGTATGAAGAAAAATTCGAAGAAAAACATCTTACTGTAATGAAAACAATACAGGAAGAACCATTATATGTAATGGCAGACGGAAGAAAAACATGGAGAGTGTTTGAAAATTTATACGGAAATATTTATAAATATGCAATGGATAATACAAGAGTTTATGTGGATATAACAAGACAAAATGACAAGGTTGTTATATTTATAAGAAACATTTCAGCATCTCCGTTAAACTTTAATGCCAAGGAATTAACGGAAAGATTTGTAAGAGGCGATAAGTCAAGAACTACTGAAGGCAGTGGTCTTGGATTATCAATTGCAAAATCCATCGTCGAAAAACAAAATGGTCAGATGAATATTTATTTAGATGGCGATTTGTTTAAGGTTGAGATAATGATGAACTTAAAACAGGCTTAAAATAAAATTAATATCAGAGTGTACAAAAAGTCTTCTCCACACCGTTATACAGGCGAAAGTGTGAAGAAGGCTTTTTTAAAAGTAATCAAAAAAAGGTGTTGACTTTTGGAAAATGCTCTCATATAATGGAACGGTACGTTTATAGGTTGTAATATGCCTATGCGTAAAATAAATATGTGATTAACACATAATTCTAATAACAGGAGGTGAAAACGGAATGCCTACATTTAACCAGTTAGTAAGAAAAGGACGTCAGTCAGCAGTTAAGAAGTCTACTGCACCAGCATTGTTAAAGAGTTATAACTCACTTAACAAGAAGATGAATGATACAGCTTCTCCACAGAAGCGTGGTGTTTGTACAGCAGTTAAGACAGCTACACCTAAGAAGCCTAACTCAGCTCTTAGAAAGATTGCCAGAGTTCGTCTTTCTAATGGTATCGAAGTAACAAGCTACATCCCAGGTGAAGGACATAACCTTCAGGAACATAGCGTTGTTCTTA
>ERZ826764.145-NODE-145-length-105926-cov-4.620482_pt1 | contig 105926 bp, 94 predicted proteins | sample MGYA00519870_ERZ826764 | MGnify/ENA primary metagenome ERZ826764 (study PRJEB31778, sample SAMEA3449239) | human gut metagenome | biome: human gut; feature: human-associated habitat; material: faeces | place: United Kingdom | collected 2010/2012 ... | reverse complement strand
TTGGCGGTTCCTACGCTTCAAAAATACCATTTTATGTAAATTTGCTGACAAAATTCCGAAAAAAAGAAGATTTTGTCAGCACCGGAAGATCTGTTTCTCCTCACGCCTATGACTCAAATCTCTTTATTCGGCATTTGGAGTGAACAAAGCCTGTCCGTAGGTATCAACTCCATATTCTCCGATAAGTTTTTGTACTTCATCCGAGCATATCCATTCTATAAAAGCATTAGCTCCCTCAATATTAGTATCCTCATACTTTTCGGGATTTACAGCAATTACGCCATACTGATTCAGGAGATTCGCATCGCCTTCACAGACTATGTTAAGATCTATAGCAAGATCAGCATCATTTTTGTACTTCAGCCATGTGCCTCTGTCGGTTAAACAATATCCTTGCATTTCATCAGCCATGGTTATGGTCGCTCCCATCCCCTGACCTGATTCCACATAATTAGGATTGGCTGAAGTATCGATACCGAGGGTAGACCATATTTCTTTTTCCTTTTTATCCGTTCCGGAATCATCACCTCTGGATACAAAAGGCAGCTGGCCATCCTGTATAGCATTGAAGCATGCAGATACATCGTCTCCGTATTTTCCCTCTTCGTCCGGTCCTACAACTACAAAATCGTTATACATAACCTGAAATCTTTCTACTCCAAAGCCGTTCTCTACAAACTCTTCTTCGCTGGCTTTAGCATGTACCAAAACTACGTCAACATCGCCGTTTTCGCCCAGCTTAAGGGCTTCTCCCGTTCCTACTGCGGTCCATTCCAAAGTCCATCCCGTATCTTCCTTAAATATAGGAGCCAGATAGTCCAAAAGGCCTGTATCTTCTGTACTTGTGGTTGTAGCCATCATAACCGTGCCTTTGTCTTCTACAGCCCCATTACCGTCCGGAATAGCTGTTTCCTCGTCATTTCCGCAGGCCGCTATGCAAAACACCATCATTACAATAAGCAGCACACTAAAAATCTTCTTCATTTTTCTCCTCCTCAATAAAAATTGAAAAAGGGCGTTAAAGAAAAAACTCCCGAAAGAGAGCCAACAAAAAACAAGCAGAGCTTATTGATTGAAGGAAATCTTTTCAAATCCGGAAGGCATCTTCTTTTCAAAAAACACCCATCGGCTTTAGATCATAGCCCTTTCTGCCATATGGGCCTTAGACCGTCAAGCTCGAATTCCTCTACTTTATTATAACCCTGCTTGCCCCATCATTCAATATTATATTAATTACCTTACAAAATTGGTAAATATCGGAATTTCCTCTTTTGGCAATTCTATGCCGGTTTTTTTACCTGCTTCAAAACATTTTAACATATATGCCATGTTTCTTCCCAGAACTCTCATCGTATACAGCCCCTCCTTGTCTTCCAGCACCTCATCGGCACAAGTCCCATGAACCATGTTCCAATATCTGGAGGAAACTATCGGCATTTGACTTATGGTAAAATATTTGTTCAGCTGGTCGAAAGATGCTGTCGTTCCCGCTCTCCTGGCGGAAAGGACTGCTGCCGCCGGCTTCATATAAAAGACTTTGCCTCCGTTTCCCTGTCCCTCGGAATAAAAAAGTCTATCCATAAAAGATTTCATATTACCGGAAATAGACGCATAGTGAACAGGACTGCCGAATACAAATCCATCAGCTTCATAAGCTTTTGCCCGAAAGTCATTGACAGAATCGTTAAAAACACATCTGCCCGATTCAGCACATTTGTGGCAGGCGATACAACCACCGGCCATCTTATTTCCTATCCAAAAAATTTCTGTATCTATGTTTTCTTCCTTCAACGCTTCAGCCACATGGCAGAGCGCCGTATAAGTACATCCTTCCTTATGAGGACTGCCGTTTACCAATAAGACTTTCATTTGGTATCTCCTTCTTTATATGTTTCATTATCAATACATAGCAAACACAATGTGCTGCAAGTGTTATAAACCAAGTCACAGGATATGACAAATATACAACAGTTATAGTATGGAACTGCTCTATCTGGAAAATCGTAGCCAGCCATAATAATCTGAGTCCGCATGCTCCCACCAGAGACACTATCATTGGGACGATGGAATATCCCAATCCTCTCATTACTCCAACCATGGTGTCCATCATACCGCATAATGCATAAGTAGTGCATATTATTGCAAGACGTTTCATCCCTTCTTCTATAACATCAGGGCTTCCGGTATAAATTCCCAGCAAAGTGTGCCCGAAAAGATACGCCAGATTTCCCAGCACTAAACCTGTTACAGCCGCACATGATACGGATCTTATCATTATAGGTTTTACTCTGTCATATCGGAAAGCCCCCACATTCTGACTCGTAAAAGATATGGCTGACTGATAGAACGCATTCATCCCGAAGTACACAAAGTTTTCTATGTTGCTGGCTGCCGCGCTTCCTGCCATGGTTACATCTCCAAAAGAGTTTATAGAAGCCTGCACTACCACGTTAGATATGGCAAAGAGCACGCCTTGGAATCCCGAAGGCAGACCTACTCGCAGTATGCTTTTGAAGTGCTCCTTATTTACACCCAGTTTTTTTAAGCTAAGCTTGAAGCCTTCCTCTTCTCTGAGCAGACACCTTATTACCAATGCCGCAGATAAAGTCTGCGCAATGGCTGTAGCAGCTGCCACGCCGGCTACACTCATGTTAAATGCTATTACAAACACCAAATCCAACACCACATTGGTAACGCCTGCTGCCAGCAAGAAGAAAAGAGGCCTTTTCGTATCGCCTTTGGCTCTCAAAATAGCGCTTCCGAAATTGTAAAGCATCATGGAAGGCATCCCCAAGAACAGCACTCTCATATAAAGAGCTGCCAGCCCTACCAGATTATCCGGTGTCTGCATAAGCCTTAAGATAGGTTCTGCCGCTATGAATCCGATTACAGCCAACATCAAGCCGCTGGCAAAGCTGATGGTTACCGCTGTATGTATAGCTTCATTGAGTTGCTGCATTTTGCGACCGCCGAAATACCTGCCCACCAGCACGTTTGCACCCACTGACAATCCGATAAAAAGATTAGTTAACAGATTGATAAGAGACGATGTTGACCCTACCGCCGCCAGCGAATGGTCACCTACAAATTGCCCGAGTATTACTATATCAGTAGCGTTAAAAAGCATCTGCATTATACTCGAAAGCATTAGCGGCAAAGCAAAAACAAGCATTTTTTTCAATATGGGACCATTTACCATATCTATCTCATGCTTTTTCCTTTTTCCTTTATCTTTCCCTGTATTTCCTCCAGATTCATTGATATTCTCCGAAGTTTTTTCTGAAGTTTCTTCTACAGTTTCCCCTATATCAGACACTTTTGCCTCCTTGAACATATTTTTTAAACATTTGAAATATTCGATCATTAAAGCATACAAAAGTCACTTTAATATCATAGTCCATATTTTTTTCAATCCAGCCATACACTGCATTCACTGCTATAGGCACGGCTTTTTCTATGGGATATCCGTATACTCCGGTTGAAATAGCCGGAAAGGCTATAGAATGAATTTCATGCTCCTTAGCCAATTCTAAAGAGTTTATATAGCAATTCTTCAGCATAATTTCGTCTGTATCCTTGCCGCTGTAAACGGGACCTACCGTGTGAATTACATATTTTGCTTTTAGATTATATCCTTTTGTCAATTTTGCCTGGCCGGTCTGGCATCCTCCCAGCGTCTTGCATTCTTCCAGAAGCTGTCTTCCCGCTGCTCTGTGAATGGCACCGTCAACGCCTCCGCCACCCAGCAAACTTTTATTGGCTGCGTTTACTATGGCATCGCAGCTCAACTCTGTTATATCTCCCGATTCTATATCTATTCTATCACTGAATATTATTTTTTTCATCAGAATCCTTGCTCCTTTTATAAATATTTTTTTCCGTGAAAACCTTTTCCATAGGTATATCATGTTCTTCTGCCGGAACTGCAGATACCTTTTGTACCTCAAATGCCACAGCGATCACATGAGCATTAATACATAGCGGCAAGAATCTGTCATAATATCCTCCGCCCATGCCCAGTCTGTTACATTTATCATCAAATGCTGCGCATGGGCAAATTATCATATCAATATCTTCAGGCTTTATAAAAGCAGACATCTCTTCTAAAGGTTCCGGTATTCCATATCTTCCCTTTGTCCAAGCTTCATCACAGTTAGGAGATAATGCTGCCATTTCGCTTTTGCTTATGCAATATGGATATACCAGTATTTTACCCGTTTTTTCCCCTTGCTTTTCCAAAGTCTCTAAACACACTTCGCTGCCAACAGCTTTATACAACATGATGGTCTTTGCTTTTTCATATTCTTCGGAGGTCACGATTAAATTTACGATTTTATCAGAATAAATCAGTCTTTCTTTGGCAGATATTTTATCTCTTCTTTCAATCGCTTTTCGGCGAGTTTCTTTCTTCATTTCTTCTCTTCCCCTTAACATCGCTGTTTACAAATTAAAAGCTTTTTCATAATATACAGGGTTTTCTTTGAAAAGATTCCGTACCGATGGCAAAAAAACTATAATCGACGTGGCGGAAGCGAGCAATGCATATATAGGATCAGTAAAAATAACAGGAGGATTAAGTCCTAGAATCATATCTCTTATTACGCCTCCTCCTACAGCTGTAGTTATGCCAAGAATAGCCACTCCGAATATATCCATTTTCTTGGAAATTCCAACCATGGCTCCTGATATGGAAAAAGCCACCGTACCTATGATTTCAAACACCATCTGTAAAGTTTCAGACATAATAAAAAGCCTCCAAATAAAAGAATAGTGAAAAATCTGTAAGCAAACCGCAAATCCTTTATATGGAACTTGTAAATATACAAAAACCCACGATTTGAACAGTTTTGCTTAAAAACGTGGGGCAAAAACCCACTTTTTTTATATAAAAAGTTTAAATCATGGGTTTTTGCCCCACTTTTTTTGATTTTTTTATCTGAATAGTGGGTATCTCTTGTCAAGGGAAAGAATTAAGCGAGGCCGACGCCCGAACATGAGATATCCGTTCTATCTTTCCGTGTGTACCGGTATGCCGCCAGGGCGCTTTTCACAATGCTCTTTCGCAACTGACTTTCACACTGCTCAGGCTCGGTTTTCCTCACTGCCGCAGGCTAATCAGTGTAATTATCGAAATATCCTTGGATATATATGAACGGAGTACCCTTGTCACCCGAGCCGGATGTAAGGTCACACAAAGAACCTAAGAGATCTGTCAAGCGTCTAGGAGTAGTTCCCTCCGTAACCATCTGCCCTACCAGATTATCGTCCTTTTCGCGAATAGCCGCTTCGATAGCTGCCTTCAGCTCGTCTCCTCTCAAATTGGCAAAATCGTTATCAGCCAAATATTTAAGTTTAAGCTCGTTAGGCTGTCCCTTAAGACCTGACGTGTATCCCGGAGAAACTACCGGATCAGCCAGCTCCCAGATCTTTCCTACAGGATCTTTGAAGGCACCGTCTCCGTAAATCATAACCTCAACCGTCTTGCCTGTCCTGTTTTTGATTTCAGCCTGTACGCTCTCTACGAATTCTTGGCAATTTATCGGGAACAGTTTAATGGTGTCTTCCGTTGCCTTATTTGAGCCTAATATACCATAATCAGGATTGTATCCTGAACCGTTTACCGGCTGATTTAAAAGCTCATCCATACCTATTACCACGTCGCCTCCGGCATTCTTAATCATGCGTTTTGTTCTTGCTCTTGTATGAATGTCGGCGCATATGACCTTGTCAGTGTAATCAAGTATCTTTCTAGGATCATTGGCAAAGATTATCTCAGCTTCAGCGCCCTCTTCCTCAATGATATCCTTATAGTAATTGACATAGTCCATATCTGTAAAAGTATGGCGAGATTTGCCGAATGCAGACTCAAACTGGGCCTGAGTCAGCACATCGGTGTAAGGATTTATTCCCTTTGAATCCAGCAAATCTATGTCAAGAAGGTGATTTCCCACCTCATCGCTAGGGTAGCTGAGCATCAAAACGATTTTCTTGCTTCCCCTGGCTATACCGCGGAGGCAGATGGCGAATCTGTTTCTGCTCAATATAGGGAAAACCACGCCTATAGTCTCTCCGCCCAGCTTATTTTTCACATCTTCTGCCAGCTGGTCTTTGGTGGCATAGTTAGCTTGAGCACGAGCCAAGATAGATTCGGTTATGGCCAGCACGTCTTTGCTGCCTATCTCAAAATCTCCGTTTTCAATGCATGCCATGAGAGTATCTACCACTATCGTTTTAAGATCGTCTCCTTCTTTTATTATCGGTCCTCTCAGGCCTCTGGAAACTGTACCTATTCTTCTCTCCATATGTTATTCTCTCCTTATTTAAAATACTTTACAGCTGATTCAAACATCTTCATATCAAACTGACCAGGAACGTTTTTATAAAGGCCGTATCCTGTTCTCTCTGAATGGCCCATCTTGCCCAGCACTCTTCCATCCGGAGAAACGATTCCTTCCACTGCCATATCGGAGCCGTTAGGATTAAACTGAATCTCGTTGGTAGCATTACCATCCAAATCAACATACTGAGTAATTATCTGCCCGTTTTCCGCCAGCTCGCAAAGCAGTTCTCTGTCAGCAATAAATCTTCCCTCTCCATGAGAAATAGGAACCGTATATATGTCGCCTACATTGACCTGCGCAAGCCATGGCGAATTGTTGGAAGCTATCCTCGTTCTTACCAGCTTGGACTGGTGGCGTGAAATTTTATTATAAGTAAGCGTAGGGAAGCTTTCGTCGGTATCCAATATCTGACCAAACGGTACAAGACCCAGTTTGATAAGCGCCTGGAAACCGTTGCATATGCCGGCCATAAGACCGTCGCGTTCTTCCAGAAGCTCTGTCACAGCTTCTTTTATCTCTTCATTTCTGAAAAATGCAGTTATCAGCTTGCCTGAACCGTCAGGCTCGTCGCCTCCGGAAAATCCGCCGGGGATGAATATAATCTGGCTGCTGCGAACTTTTTCAGCAAAGTCAGTAACTGATTTTGCCACATCTGCCGATGTCAGATTGTTGAGCACAAATATCTCCGGCTCCGCCCCGGCCCTGTCAAAGGCCTTAGCCGTATCATATTCACAGTTGGTTCCCGGAAATACAGGTATCAGAACATGAGGTTTTGCAACTTTTATAGATGAAGTGAACTCTTTATTTACTGAGAAATTCAAGTTGGAAGGTTTCTCCCCATCCGTACTGATATTGCACGGATAGACTGTTTCCAGCTTGTCTTCATATATCCTGCAGAGTTCTTCAAGGCTCAGCCTGTCTTCACCGCGGCAAATGCAGAAGTCTTCCGTCGTCTCTCCTATCATTACAACATCTAAGCTGTCTGTTTCTATGCCGATTTCTCCATCAGTCTCCACTATGAAAGAGCCGTAGCTATATCCAAAGATTTCTTCTATGCTCAACGCGTCATTAAATGAAAATCCGATGCCGTTACCCATGGCCATCTTCAGCACAGCCTCTGCTACTCCGCCAAAGCCGGCAGTATAGCAGGATTTGGCAACTCTGCTTCTCATAAGCTCAATCACTTTGGAATATACTTCCTTGAGAGATTGCCCGTCCGGCAGGCCTGCGCTGTTCTTTTTAGGACTTAATAAATATACCCGGTGTCCTGCCTCCTTAAACTCAGGAGAGATGATATTATCTATTTCTTCAGTGGTAACTGCGAAAGAAACCAGTGTCGGAGGCACATGAATGTCCTCAAAAGTGCCGCTCATGGAATCTTTGCCTCCTATGGCAGCCACACCCAGATCCAGCTGAGCTTCCAAAGCTCCCAGCAAAGCAGCCAAAGGCTTGCCCCACTTTTCAGGATCTTTATCTAATTTTTCAAAATACTCCTGGAAAGACAGATAAACATCTTCGAATTTTGCGCCTGCGGCTACCAGCTTTGAAACCGATTCCACCACTGCCAGATAAGCTCCGTGATAAGGGCTCTTTTCGGTTATATACGGATTATATCCCCATGCCATCAAGCTGCAGGTGCTGGTATCCTCTTTTTCAACAGATACCTTGTTTACCATAGCCTGTATAGGCGTTCTCTGATATCTGCCTCCGAAAGGCATCAGCACAGTACCTGCGCCTATGGTAGAGTCGAATCTCTCTGAAAGTCCTCTTTTGGAGCACACATTCAGATCTCCTGCCATAGCTTTATAGTTTTCTGCGAAGCTGCCGTTTATGGTTTTTTCATAATCTTCTCCGCTGACAGCTTGAGCGCTTATATGCTTTTCCGCTCCGTTGGAGTTTAAAAATTCTCTTGAAATATTTACTATTTTTTCACCGTTCCAGCTCATGGACAGTACCGGCTCTTCCGTGACTTCTGCCACCACTGTAGCCTCAAGATTTTCCTCTCTGGCCAGCCTGCAGAATGTATCAACATCTTTATCCGCCACTACTACAGCCATTCTTTCCTGAGATTCGCTGATGGCCAGCTCAGTGCCATCCAGCCCCTCATACTTCTTTGGTACTTTATTCAAGTCGATCTTAAGGCCATCTGCCAATTCTCCTATGGCTACCGAAACTCCGCCGGCTCCAAAGTCATTGCAGCGCTTTATCAATTTGGAGGCTTGAGGATTTCTGAAGAGTCTCTGAAGCTTCCTCTCTTCAGGAGCATTTCCCTTTTGAACTTCAGCGCCGCAGCTTTCCAGCGAAGATACGTCGTGCGACTTGGAAGAACCTGTCGCGCCGCCGCAGCCATCTCTCCCTGTGCGTCCGCCCAGCAAGATGACTTTATCTGTCGGCTCAGGCTTTTTTCTTATGACGTTTTCCGCCGGTGCCGCTGCAATGACTGCTCCGATTTCCATCCTTTTGGCCACATAACCGGGATGATACAATTCATCCACCTGGCCGGTAGCCAGTCCTATCTGGTTACCGTAAGAGCTGTACCCGGCTGCGGCTGTAGTTACCAGCTTGCGCTGAGGCAGCTTGCCGGCAATGGTCTGTGAAACAGGAACCAGCGGGTCTCCTGCTCCTGTGACGCGCATGGCTGAGTACACATAGCTTCTGCCTGACAACGGATCTCTTATGGCTCCGCCTACACAGGTGGCTGCACCGCCGAAAGGCTCGATTTCAGTCGGATGGTTGTGAGTCTCGTTTTTGAACAGCAACAGCCAGTCTTCTGCTTTGCCGTCTATGTTAACCTTTATCTTAACGGTGCAAGCGTTGATCTCCTCTGATTCATCCAGCTTGTCCAGCTTTCCGTCTTTTTTCAGCTGCTTGGCAGCTATAGTTCCGATGTCCATCAACGTCACAGGCTTGGTTCTGCCCAAAGATTTTCTTACATCTATATATCTGTCATATGCTTTCTGCAGCACTTCATCTTCGAATTTAACGCTGTCTATGATCGTATTGAAGGTGGTGTGGCGGCAGTGGTCAGACCAATATGTGTCTATCATCTTGATTTCGGTGATAGTAGGCTCTCTATCCTCGCCCTTGAAATACTGCTGGCACAACTTTATGTCGGCTAAATCCATGGCAAGGCCTCTGTCAGAAATAAAGTCTGCCAATTCCTCTTCATTGAAAGAGCAAAAGCCGTTTAGAACTTCCACCGGCGCCGGCATCTCATATTCGGTCATCAGAGTTTTAGGCAGAGACATATCAGCTTCTCTGGCTTCAACGCTGTTGATAACATATTTTTTAACAGCTTCCACGTCTTCCTTGCTCAAGCCGCCGTAAAGAGCATATACCTTGGCAGTCTTCACGGTAGGCCTGTCTCCCTTGGATATTATCTGTATGCACTCAGCGGCAGAAGCAGCTCTCTGATCAAACTGTCCCGGAAGATATTCTACTGCGAATAAATAGTCAGCTTCCGGAAGTTTTTCAGTTACATTATCCAATTGAGGTTCTGAAAACACCGTATTAACAGCATATCGGAACAGCTCTTTGTCGATGTCATCCACGTCATATCTGTTAAACAGACGCACTTGTTCGATGCCCTCTATCTGCAGCAGTTCCTTTATGTCGTTTTTTAAACTTTGAGCTTCATTATCAAGCCCCGGTTTTTTCTCTACGAAAATCCTAAAAACCATATGTCAATTCCTTTCTGCCATAAGGGCGCGCCTGCCTATATCCTTTCTGTAATAGGCGTTGGCAAAATCTATCGTATCGACAACAGCATAAGCTTTATCGATGGCTTCCCCCAAAGTAGGAGCTGTTTCCGTCACTCCCAGGACTCTTCCTCCGGAGGTCTCCAGCTTGCCGCCGTTAAGTTTGGCTCCGGCCACATATATGTTCTTATCCTTCGGCATTGTAATTTCAAAACCTGTTTCATATTTTTTAGGATAACCGTTTGATGCCATGACCACACATGCAGCGCATTGATCTTTGAATTTAACTTCTGCATCGGAAAGCTTTCCATCGTATATTTTAAGCATGATGTCCAGAAGGTCGCTTTCCAGAAGAGGCAGTACCACCTGAGTTTCCGGATCACCAAACCTGCAGTTATACTCTATAACCTTAGGGCCGTCTGCCGTCAGCATCAAGCCGAAATACAGGCATCCTGAAAAAGGTCTGCCTTCTTTGTTCAAAGCTTCTATGGTAGGCTTGAAGATGGTTTCCATGCAGATTTTCGCTATATCTTCAGTATAGTAAGGATTAGGCGCTATAGTACCCATGCCGCCGGTGTTGGGACCTTTGTCTCCATCTAAAGCACGCTTGTGGTCCATAGATGATACCATCGGAACAACGGTCTTTCCATCGGTAAAGGATAAGACAGAGACTTCCGGACCTGTAAGAAATTCTTCTATCACGATCTTATCGCCGCTGGCTCCGAATACCTTGTCCTCCATAGCTGCTCTGACAGCATCTATAGCAACTTCTCTTGTCTCTGCTATGGTAACGCCCTTGCCCAAAGCCAATCCGTCGGCCTTTACAACTATAGGGAGAGGGCATGTCTTAATATATCCCAAAGCTTTTTCCATATCATCAAAGGTCTCATAAGCTGCTGTAGGAATGTTATATTTCTTCATCAATTCTTTTGAGAAAGCTTTGCTGCCTTCTATGATGGCTGCCTTCTTGTCAGGGCCGAAGGTCTTGATACCCTTTGCTCTCAATGCATCCACCGCGCCCAATACGAGGGGATCATCCGGAGCCACAATGGCAAAATCTATGCTGTTTTTTACAGCAAAATCCACCATGCCGTCTATATCCTTAGCCCCTATATCCACACATACAGCGTCTGCCGCTATGCCTCCGTTGCCGGGAAGGGCATATATGGTTTCTACAATGGGATTTTCTTTAATTTTCTTTATGATGGCGTGTTCTCTGCCACCGCCGCCTACTACCATTACTTTCATATTGTTTCATATACCTCCGCCAAGCGATTAATGATGGAACAATCTCATGCCGGTCATGGCCATCACCATGCCGAATCTGTCGCAAGTTTCGATTACGTTGTCATCTCTGATGGAGCCTCCCGGCTGAGCCACATAAGTAACTCCGCTTTTGGCGGCCCTTTCTATATTGTCTCCGAACGGGAAGAACGCGTCTGAAGCCAGGCAAACGCCCTTCAGAGACGCCAAATATTCTCTTTGCTCTTTTCTTGAGAAGATTTCAGGCTTCTCAGTAAATAACTGCTGCCATTTGCCTTCTCCTATGACGTCTTCGTAATCTTCCGACAGATAAACATCTATGGCATTATCTCTGTCAGGTCTTTTTATCTCTTCCTTAAAAGGAAGGCTCAGAACCTTATCATGCTGGCGCAGATGCCATTTGTCGGCCTTTTCCCCTGCCAATCTGGTGCAGTGTATTCTGGACTGCTGGCCGGCGCCTACACCTATAACTTGTCCGCCTTCAGCAAAACATACGGAATTGGACTGAGTATATTTTAAAGTTATGAGCGCTATTACTAAATTTATTTTAGCCTCTTCAGTCATATCCTTATTGTCAGTCACTATGTTCTCCAAAAGGCTTTTATCTATCTTAAAGTCATTGCGTTTCTGCTGGAAAGTGATACCGTATACCTGCTTCTGTTCGATTGGGTCAGGTACGTATGACTGGTCTATCTTTATTATCGTATAGTTTCCTTTTCTCTTTCCTTTTAAAATCTCCAGGGCGTCATCATCGTAATCCGGCGCTATGATACCATCTGAAACTTCTCTCGCAATAAGTCTGGCGCATACTGCATCACACTTGTCGGAAAGGGCTATCCAATCTCCGAAAGAGCTCATTCTGTCAGTACCTCTTGCTCTTGCATAGGCCGTAGCTATGGGAGACTCGTCCAGTCCTTCTATATCATCTACAAAGAAAGCCTTTTTCATCTTTTCATTCATAGGTATGCCCACTGCTGCCGAAGTAGGGCTGACATGCTTGAAGGAAGTAGCTGCGCACATGCCCAGAGCTTCTTTTATCTCTTTTACCAGCTGCCAGCTGTTCATGGCGTCCAGCAGATTTATGTATCCGGCTTTACCGTTGAGTATTTCTATGGGTAGCTCTGAGCCATCGTTCATAAAAATCTTTGCCGGCTTTTGATTAGGGTTGCAACCGTATTTTAATTCGTAATCTTTCATAATTTTAACCGCCCCCTTGATTACTTGTTCTTATTTATAAGCTTGTTTTCTGCTTTGCCTGTCTCCAAATCTATATATCTGACATACAGGGAAATTTTCTTTTCTTCATTAAGGTTATCCCATATGTCACTGGTAAATTCTTCGATATCGTCAGGAATAATAATTCGCCTTGGCTCCCCTTGGAACGTCGGAAGCGGCTGGCCGTCATGTTCATATGTATGAATAAAGTGGCCCAGTCCTGAAACGGCCGGATAAGAATAGGTATATCTGGCACATGCACTGCCCTCTTCATCCACACTCTTTAAAATGCTCATTTCATAGGAAAAGTCTCCGTCCGCAAAAGTGAGCATAGCGCTGATTCTCGGCGTCCAGTTGGGGCCATCCGGTTCAAACTCTCTGGTAGCAAGGGCCTCTTTGAAGGACTTTCCTTCTTTGACAAAGTCATATATGGTATCTGTCTGGTCTCCGTTGGTCACTATGACCTTGTCATCTAATTTTTTAACAGGCGAATAAATTATAAGAGACGGGTCTTCCACTTTAGACTCATCGAAAGGATAGATGACCACGTCGTCACCTTCTTCCTTGAAAACCCTGTTTTTCGAGTTTTCACTTCTACCCATGATAAAATACCCTATTGCAGCCTTTTTTCCGTCTGCAGTTTTGCCGACTGCTATGCCTCTGCCTACATACGAGTTATCTCGTATGGTATCTCCCATGGACTTTGACGTATATACGCTCATTTTATCCGCCTCCTTACAATTTCTTCGCAAATCATCTGCGTAGCCTCAGGCAGAAGTTTCCATTCAGCCTCTTCCATCACTCTTCGCTGCAGAGTTTGGGGAGTATCGTCAGGCTTTACCTCCACGGCTTTCTGCAATATTATTCTGCCTCCGTCTGTTATCTCATTGACATAATGAACTGTAGCCCCGGTTACTTTTACACCGTAATCGAGGGCTGCCTGATGGACTTTAATCCCATAGTAACCTTTCCCGCAGAAGGATGGGATGAGAGAAGGATGAACGTTTATTATCCTTCCTGCATATCTGCTGGTAAAATCTCCGCTGAGTATGCTCATAAAGCCTGCCATCACTATGAGATCCGTCTGATTTTTGTCTATCAGCTGAGACATCTTTTCTTCGTATTCTTTCTGAGACTCAAAATCTTTACGGCATACCACTGCTTGATCTATTCCGTTGGCCTCGGCCCTCTTGAGAGCATAGGCATCCTTTTTGCTGGAAATGACCAACGTTATCTGTCCGTCTTCAATTGCTCCGCTTTTTTGTGCGTCTATCAATGCCTGCAGGTTGGTTCCTCCGCCTGACACCAGCACTGTTATTCTGGCTTTCAGCATATTTCCACCTTTTCATCAGACTTGGTTATATTACCTATGATATAAGCGTCCTCTCCGGCTGCTTTAAGTATATCGACAGCTTTCTGACTGTCTTCTTGAGATACTACTACGCTCATTCCTACACCCATATTAAATGTATTGAACATATCATGTTCAGGGATGTTTCCGGTCTTGGCGATCAGATGGAAGATAGGCAATATCTTAAGAGCAGCCTTATCTATTTTAGCACAGAATCCGTCCGGTATGCTTCTCGGAATGTTTTCATAAAAACCTCCGCCTGTTATGTGGGATACAGCCTTAACCTCAACTTGCTTGAAAAGCTCCAGCATTGGCTTAACATATATCTTCGTAGGGGTGAGCAAAGTCTCGCCTAAAGAAGCTCCTCCCAGTTCTTCAACAGGAGCTTTTAAATCTATCTTCTCCACATCAAATATCTTTCTCACCAAAGAAAAGCCGTTGGAGTGGACTCCGCTGGAAGGAAGGGCGATTATCACATCGCCTTCTTTAACCTTGGTTTTATCCAGCACTTTGGACTTGTCCACAGCTCCCACAGAAAATCCTGCCAAGTCGTATTCATCTTCGCTGTAAAATCCCGGCATTTCCGCTGTTTCTCCGCCTATAAGTTCGCATCCTGCTTGTACGCATCCTTCAGCGATGCCGGAAACTATCTGCGCTATCTTTTCAGGATAATTTTTTCCGCATGCTATATAATCCAGGAAAAACAATGGTTTTGCTCCGCAGCAGATGATGTCGTTGACGCACATAGCTACACAGTCTATTCCTACTGTATCATGCTTGTCCATGAGAAAAGCCATCTTAAGCTTGGTTCCTACTCCATCAGTGCCGCTGACCAGTACCGGCTTCTTCATATCGGTGATATCCAGCTCAAACAAGCCGCCAAAGCCTCCTATGTCATCGCTCTTACCGTTTATCATGGTTCTTGCGATATGTTTCTTCATCAGTTCTACAGCTTTATAGCCTGCGGTTATATCCACGCCTGCAGCCGCGTAGCTGTCCGATTTTGATTTGGTATTCATAACCTGTTTTCCTTTCTATGCCTATTGTTTTTCATTTTCCGTAGCGTCTTGATTGCTCTTTACCTATTCTTTGCCTACTCTTTGCCGCTCCAGCAATAAGTACAGAGCTTGCACGGCTCGAGACCGATAGCTTCTATTACTCCCTCCAGCGATTGAAATTCCAGGGAAGCAAAATTGAATTTCTCACATATGGCCCTTCTTAAAGCTTGACCTCTTTCTGTATCGGAATTGCTGTACTCTTCTATGTGTTTCTGACCTTCATCGCCCTCCAGCTCTTGAATTATTCTTCTGGCCAGAAGTTCCATATCTCCTCTTCCTCTGGAGAAGTTTAAAAATTTGCATCCGTACATTATAGGCGGGCATGCTGAACGCATATGGACAGCTTTTGCGCCGTTATCATATAGAAAATCCACAGTTTCCTTAAGCTGAGTTCCTCTTACTATGGAATCGTCTACAAACAGCAGATTCTTATCTTGAATAAGCTCATGAACCGGTATCTGCTTCATCTTGGCTACCTTGTCACGTTCTTTCTGGTTGGTCGGCATGAAGCTTCTGGGCCAAGTAGGCGTATATTTTATAAACGGTCTGGCAAAAGGCACATCGCTTTTGTTGGCATATCCTATGGCATGAGGAGTTCCCGAGTCAGGCACACCGCCTACATAGTCCAAGTCCTGAACCAGGCCTTTCTTCATGTCTCTTTCAGCCATTATCTCGCCATTCCTGTATCGCATGGCCTCTACGTTGATTCCTTCGTAGTTGGATGTTGGATAACCGTAATATGACCATAAGAAAGCGCATATTTTCATTTCTTTGCCTGCCGGCGCCAGCTGAGTCATGCTTTCGGCCGTAAGTTCGACTATTTCTCCCGGTCCAAGCTCACAAACATCTTCATATCCCAGCTTGGTGTATGCGAAGGACTCAAATGACACACAATAGCCCAGCTCGTCTTTGCCTATATGAACAGGTATCCTTCCGAACCTGTCTCTGGCGGCTATTATATGTCCTTCGTCTGTAAGAATTAAAATAGATGCAGTTCCTTTAATGGATTCCTGCGCATATTTGATTCCTTCCACAAAATCCCTTTTCTGACTTATAAGAGCTGCCACAAGTTCGGTATTGTTAACTTCTCCTCCCGTCATAGAATCAAAATGTCCGCCTCCCAGAGTCAAATAATCGTCTATGAGCTCTTTGGCATTGTTTATTATGCCGATTATGCATATGGCATAAGTACCGAGATGAGAACGGATGAGAAGCGGTTGGGGGTCCGAATCGCTTATACAGCCGATAGCCGACCTTCCCTTCATCTCATCGAATATATTCTCAAATTTTGTTCTGAACGGTGAGTTCTCTATATTATGAATTTCCCTCTGAAGACCGATCTTTTCATCGTAAGCAGCAAGGCCTCCTCTTCTGGTTCCAAGGTGTGAATGATAATCCACGCCAAAGAACACATCTACCATGCAATCTTCCTTCGAGGCAACTCCAAAAAATCCACCCATTATATTTTACATCCTCCTGTCACCTAAGCTGTCCCTTGCCTATCTTGTCTCTCGTTCTTTAACCTGAAATTACGCGAAAAACAGTTCTGAAAGTGTCATAGGATCAATATATTTTCCGTCTTTGTACACTCTCATATTACCTGAGGCAATCTCATCAATAAGCATTACGTTTCCATCTTTATCATATCCGAATTCGAACTTGATATCGTACAGAACCAGTCCTTTTTCTTTTAAATCGTCAGCCACAATCTGAGTTATGCGCTGAGTCATGGATTTTATATCTTCATACTGGCTGTCTGTCATCACGCCGAGAACCACAAGAGCATCCTTTGTTACCAGCGGATCGCCTTTTTCGTCATTCTTAAAAGTTGTTTCAACATAAGCAGGCAAATCTGCGCCTTCTTCTATGTATTCTCCATAGCGGCGGATAAAGCTGCCTACTGCCTTATGACGGCATATTACTTCAAGACCGTGGCCGAATACCTTGGCCGGCAAAACTTCCATGGTGGTGTTTTCCAAATCAGCACTTACGTAATGAGTCTTTATTCCTGCCTGATTGATTTTCTCGAAGAAATATATTGACATGCGCAGGTTAACGTCGCCTACTCCATCGATGGTAAGTCCTATGGAATTTTCGCCCGGGTCGAAAACTCCGTCTTTTCCTGTGCAGTCATCTTTAAACTTTAAAAGGTAATTTCCGTTGTCCAGCTCGAATACATTTTTTGTCTTTCCTGTGTAAACCAATTTGTTTTCCATAATCTTTTCTCCTTGTCGCAAATAAATATTATATAAAATTTTTGATATGTCGCCTTTAATCTGACTAAAACCTTGCAGAAATATCTGCATCCTTTTCCAGAACCTTTTTAGCGTCGGCATCTCTCTTGGCCTGAAGTCTTGCTGCCAGTTCTTCATCTTCTATAGCCAGCATCTGGCATGAAAGCAAAGCGGCATTGACTGCTCCGTCTATGGCAACTGTAGCTACAGGAATTCCCGAAGGCATCTGAACAGTTGAAAGCAATGCGTCAATGCCGTCTAAAGTCGAAGATTTTACAGGTACGCCTATTACGGGAAGGCATGTGCCTGCTGCAAGAGAGCCTGCCAGATGAGCAGCTTTTCCGGCAAAAGCTATGATCGCGCCAAACCCTTTTTCTCTGGCGGTGCGAGCAAATTCAGCAGCCTCCTTAGGAGTTCTGTGTGCAGAATAAACATGTACTTCAAAAGGTACTCCCAGTTCTTTCAATGTGTCTGCCGCTTTTTCAGCAACAGCCAGGTCACTGTCAGAACCCATTACGATTCCAATCTTTTTCATCTTTTATCCTCCAAGAATGTCAGTAGAATATATCTTTATATATTAGGCCTTGGGCCATTCAACAAAAAAGGGTATATTCGTCCCTCTTTTGCAAGGAACAAATACACCCAGACGGTCGGCTATCTAAGCTTTCTGCTTCCTTGCGGTTATCCGCGTCTTCCGTCAGTCACAAAAAGCTGCCTTGTGATTTCATTATACCAACATAACAAAAACATTGTCAAGAAAAACAGCAGCTCTCCCCTTGTAATTTCTCTCGTGGAAAGCCGCCGTTCATATTCAAAGTCTTGTATTGTATCTTCCGCTTAATTGAAATTCTTACTCTTGAACCTTCTGTCCTTTCTGTCTTCTGGCGCCTATATCAGCTGCCGCCGTAAATAACACGTCTGTAGAAGAGTTAAGCGCTGTCTCGCATGAATCCTGAATAACTCCAATTATGAATCCCACGCCTACAACTTGCATAGCGATATCGTTAGGAATTCCAAACAGAGAACATGCCAGCGGTATCAACAGCAGCGAACCTCCGGCAACTCCTGACGCACCGCAGGCTCCTATGGCAGAAACCACGCATAGCAGTATCGCCATACCAAGATCTACAGAAATACCCAGGGTGTTAGCAGCTGCCAAAGTAAGCACGGAGATGGTCACCGCAGCGCCTTCCATATTAATGGTGGCGCCGAGAGGAATTGATATAGAATAAGTATCCTTATCTAATTTCAGTTCTTCGCATAGTTTCATATTAACCGGAATGTTGGCTGCAGAACTTCTGGTGAAGAAGGCGGTTATGCCGCTGTCCTTCAGGCACTTGAAAACGAGCGGATAAGGATTCCTTCGAATCTTAATAAACACCAGCAGTGGATTGACTATAAGCGCATCAAACAGCATCGTGCATACTAAAAGTAAAATAATCTTTCCGTATCCCAATAAAGTTGAAAGTCCGCTGGTTGCTATGGAATTAAATACAAGTCCCATAACGCCCAGAGGCGCCAATTTTATTACCCATCTTACAGCTTTAGATACGGCTTCAGCTATGTCAGCTAAAACGTTTTTAGTAGCATCAGAAGCATGTCTCAAAGCTATTCCAAGAACTATGGCCCAAGCCAATATTCCTATGTAGTTGGCGTTGAGTATGGCATCTACAGGATTGGATACTATGCTGAATATCAAATTTCCAAGGACTTCTCCGATTCCTCCCGGAGGCGCCACATCTTCAGAGCCGGTAGGAAGAGTGAGTTCCATCTTAAATATGAAACTGGCTATAACAGCTATCGTACCTGCTAAAAACGTTCCCAAAAGATATAAAACTATAATCGCTTTCATATTGGTCTTTTGTCCGGCCCTATGCTGAGATATGGCAGACATAACCAAAAATAACACCAATACCGGCGCTATGGCTTTTAACGCTCCTACAAACAAGTCACCTAAGACCGTTATGCCTGACAGCTGTTTTGGAAACGCCAACGCCAGTATTATTCCTACTATAAGACCTATAATAATTTGTTTTACAAGGCTTATCTTGTTCCAACGAATAAGTAAATTTTTCAGCATTATTTTTCTCCTCTTCTCATTTTGCATTTTAATTTACTAAGAATTAACATCAATCTCGCCGGTCAATATCCTCTTGTAGTCTTCATAATTTCTTTTCAGCAAGTCAGGCACCTTAAGCTCATAAGGGCATTTTTGCATGCACTGACCGCATTCAACACACCTTTCGATTTTTTTCATTTCCTCCTTCCAAGTTTCACTCAGGTATGCTGATGATGGCGCACGGCGCAGCATCAACGACATCCTGGCGCATTGATTTATGATTATGCCTTGAGGGCACGGCATGCAATAACCGCATCCGCGGCAAAAATCACCATCCAGTTCCTTTTTATCTGCTTCAATTATGCTTATTATCTCATCGTTCATCACCGGCGTATCTTCCATACATGAAAGCCACTCCGAAATTTCCTTTTCTCTCTGCACGCCCCATATCGGCAACACGTTATCAAACTGAGAAATGAAAGCATAAGCGGCCTTATAATTATCTATCAGACCTCCTGCCAGCGCTTTCATGGCTATAAAGCCCATTTCCTTATCCTTGCACATCTCCACCAGGTTCTTTTCGCGTTCTCCGGAAAGATAACTGAAAGGGAACTGCATGGTGGCATACAGTCCTGATTTTATGCACTCTTCTGCTACGCCTACCTTGTGGCACGTGATTCCTATATTTCTTATCATTCCCTGCCGTTTAAAGTCTTCCATAAGCTCATACATGCCGCTTCCGTCTCCGGGCGCTATGCATCTGCCGGCCAGATGAAATTGGTATAAATCCACATAATCTGTCTTAAGATTTTTAAGAGACGTCTCCAGCTGGATTTTCATATCTTCTGTGTTGTCAGCCATAGTTTTAGTAGCAATAAATATGCGATTTCTCACATCTGAAAGCGCCATTCCTATCTTCTTTTCACTGTCTGTATAAGCTCTAGCAGTATCAAAGAAAGTTATGCCTCCTTCGTAAGCCCGGCGAAGAATCTTTATGGCAGTTTCATCATCGCATCTCTGAATAGGCAAAGCTCCGAATCCGTTCTGCGGAGTAACTATGCCCGTTTTTCCCAATGTTACCATTCTCATTTTTTGTACCTCCGGTCATCTTGATGATGATATATAACAATTACCATATGCCCATGAAATGCTGTACAGCCAGACTGGTGAAAGTTATCCCAAGCCAACAGCAAGCTCCCATGAAAAGCGGTTTGCCGCCTGTTTTAATAAGCTTTACTATATCCGTATTGAAGCCTATGGCCGCCATAGCCATGACTATAAAAAACTTGCTCAAGTCTTTTAAAGGCGAAAATACCGATGAATCTACGCCTGCTGCAGTTGCAATTGTGGTAATCAGCGACGCAGCTATAAAATATAATATAAAGAAAGGAAAGATCTTCTTCAAGCTTACTTTCTTATTTTCTTCGCTTTTATTCTTTCTGGTCGTCATAAACGCTAAAACCAAAGTTATAGGTATTATGGCCAGAGTCCTGGTCAGCTTGACGGTTACAGCTTTATCCAGCGTGGCGCTTCCCAAATTCCACATGCTGTCCCACGTGGAAGCCGCAGCAGTAACCGAAGACGTATCGTTAACCGCTGTGCCGGCAAAGATTCCGAAGGCCTCGCCGGAAGTGGTATCAAACCCTATGAAACTGCCCATAGTGGGGAATATCACTGCTGCCAGAACATTAAAGAAAAAGATAACGGAAATAGCCTGCGCCACCTCCTCATCATCGGCATTTATAACCGGAGCGGTAGCAGCTATGGCCGATCCTCCGCATATGGAAGACCCTACTCCCACCAATGTAGATATGTTGGAAGGTATCTTCATCCACTTATGTAACAGAAAAGCTATTATGAGAGAAACAGCTATCGTGCAAATTATTATTGGTAATGATTGTTTGCCGGTCTCCAGAACTACATTTAAGTCAAGTCCGAAACCTAAAAGAATGACTGCCCATTGAAGTATTTTTTTTGATGTAAATTTAATACCTGCCTCAAAGCTTCCCTTCTCTTTGAAAAACAATGTTATTACCATTCCCAGCAATATGGCGATAACAGGTCCTCCTACCACGGGAGCCAGCTTTCCCAGAAGCCAAGCCGGGACAGCTATGGCGAGGCAAAGTATTATGCCCTTTAAATTCTTATTGACAAAATCCATATAACTCCTTATCTTTTGTCTTTTTTATCCCTCTAAAGAGGCTTCGTCTGATAACCAGGCGAAGCCTCTCCATTCGATGACAAGATTTTATTTTTTGTTTTTTAATATTATACTCAATATCGGGCAGATTTTCAATCTCAATTAATATTCATTATATGAGATCTTCCATTACCTTTAAATACTCAACGATAATTTTGGCACATTGGTCTATGGTCATGAGACTGGTATTTAAACACAAATCGTAATTCCTGGCGTCGTTCCATTCTCTTCCGGTATAATATCTGTTATACTGTGCCCTTTCCTTGTCAGTTTTCTCAATCATGCGCCGTGCTTCATCTTCATCTACGCCATCCTTTTCTTTTACTCTTTCTATGCATTGAGCCATATCGGCATAGACAAATACCTTTATCACATTCCGCTCATCTTTAAGCACATGATGGGCGCATCTTCCTACGATTATGCAAGGTTCGCCCTTCTCATGCAGTTGCTTTATTATCTTTGCCTGCATATTGAACAAATTTTCTCTGGAAAGAAATTCGCTGCTGTCCGGCGAGGCAATCTCGCGAGAAGTGTATTTTTTAAATCCCAAGCCTCTTGGCTTCTCATCGGCCAGATTGAACAAAGCTTCATTAATACCTGTGTCCTCTGAAGCCTTGCGTATGAGGTCTCTATCATAATATTTTATACCCAGCTGCTTAGCAAGCGTTTTGGCAACCGTCTTGCCGCCGCTGCCATACCCTCTTGATATGGTAATCACGAAACTTTTCATAACATATCTCCTATTTTAGCTCATTTTTCTAAGGTCCTTTTTTTAAATTATTCCCCCAGGTAAGCTTTTTTGACAGACTCATCATTCATAAGTTCCTTAGCATCGCCGCTTAAAACGATTTTCCCTGTTTCAAGCACGTAAGCCCTGTCAGCGATGGCAAGAGCCTTTTTGGCATTCTGCTCTACCAAAAGTACTGTAGTGCCGCTGGCCTTAATTTCTTCTATTATTTTAAATACTTCTGTCACAAACAATGGTGACAGCCCCATAGAAGGTTCATCCATCAGAATTATTTTAGGGTTAGACATAAGAGCTCTGCCCATGGCCAGCATTTGTTGTTCACCGCCAGATAATGTTCCTGCTATCTGTTTTTTTCGTTCTTCAAGCCTTGGGAATTTTTCGTATACCTTATTAAGACTTTCTTCTACGGCTTTCTTGTCTTTCCTTGTAAATGCACCAAGGGTTAAATTCTTATATACCGTCAGCTGTTGGAAAATCCTTCTTCCTTCCGGAACATGAGCCATGCCCATTTCTACAATTTTGTGAGGAGCTAATTTGAGTATGTCTGTTCCTTCAAACATCACGCTCCCCGATTTTGCCTTGAGTAATCCCGTAATAGTTTGAAGTGTGGTTGTTTTACCGGCTCCATTGGCCCCTATCAAAGCTATAACTTCTCCCTGGTTTACGTCAAAAGAAATCTTTTTTATAGCGTTGATAGCGCCGTAATTGACCTCTAGGTCTCTTATTTCAAGCATTGCCATCTTCAATCGATCTCCTTTCACTATTCTCCCAGATATGCTTTGATAACTTCTGGATCTTTAAGTACTTGGCTGGTCTTTCCCTGAGCTAAAACAGTACCAAAATTAAGCACGGTTAATTCTTCACAAATACCGGATACGAGTCTCATATCATGCTCGATGAGCAATATGGTCATATCAAAATTATCTCTTACAAATTTTATAGTATCCATGAGCTCTTGAGTTTCATTAGGATTCATTCCTGCCGCCGGCTCATCCAAAAGCAAAAGTTTAGGCGACGTAGCCAATGCTCTGGCTATCTCCAGTTTTCTCTGTTTTCCATACGGCAAATTGGAAGACAGCCGGTCTTTTTCTTCTGACAGACCGAATACTTCCAGCAATTCCAACGCCTTTTCATCCATCTGCTTTTCTGTCTTAAAAAAGGAAGGTAATCTGAAAATTCCGGAAGCGGTTGAATATTTATAATCGTTATGAAGTCCTACTTTGACATTATCCAATACGCTCATCTGCTTAAACAACCTTATATTCTGGAAAGTTCTTGCTATTCCCTTTTTATTTATTTCTATTGTGCTGTGTCCTGTGAGTTTTTCACCGTCAAGGAAAAAATTCCCGCTGGTAGGTTTATATACTCCCGTCAACAAATTGAACACGGTTGTCTTGCCGGCTCCGTTGGGGCCTATCATTCCATAAAGCTGTCCTTTATTTATCTTAAGGTCAAGCCCATCGACAGCTTTTAATCCTCCAAAGGAGATACCTAAATTTTTTGTTTCAAGCATCACTGTCATATCAGCTCACCCCTTTACTTTCTTTTCTTTTGCTGCCGGTAACTTTATCCCTTATTCCACCGAAGAGTTTTTCTTTGTAATAACTTAATTTTTCGTTATTGTTGACCAGCATCATCACTATAAGGATGATAGCGTATATGAGCATTCTGTAATCATTGAGTCCTCTCAAAAGTTCAGGAAGCGCAGTTAATATAACAGCAGCAATCACCGAACCTCTCATGCTTCCGATGCCGCCCAATACTACAAAAACAAGGACTAATATGGAGTAATTATAATCAAATTTCGTCGCAACGAGAGAAGATAAGTTGTGTGAATAAAGTACTCCGGCAACTCCTGCAAAAAATGCAGATAAGGCAAATGCTATAAGCTTGTACTTTGTTATATTTATTCCTGTAGCTTCCGCTGCTATTCTATTATCTCTTATAGCCATTATGGCTCTCCCCGACCTGGAATTTACCAGATTCAGGATGACTATTAACGTTATAAAAATCAGTACAAACCCTATTACATAAGTAGAATCTTTAGGCGTTCCCGTTATACCCATAGCGCCGTTAACTATGACATTTGCACTGGAGGCATCTAAATCCATAGAGTTATATCCATCTACACCAAGGGCAAAATGCAATCCCTTAAGATCTGTAACTATGTACAAATTATTAACTATGTTTTTTATTATCTCGCCAAATGCTAAAGTTACTATCGCAAGATAGTCACCTCTGAGTCGTAAAACAGGTATTCCTACCAGTATTCCTATAACTGCTGCAGCCAAACCGCCAAGCAGCAGAGCGATAGGAAACCTTATTAGCGCTGATTCTATAGACGCTGAAGCTGCTACGGAAAATATGCTGCCCACAAAAGCCCCGACACACATGAAACCTGCATGCCCTAAACTTAATTCACCTAAAATACCGACAGTCAAATTAAGGGATATCGCAAGTATCACATTGACACATATAGGCACCAGTATCCCCTGAAACAGATTAGACGCAAGTCCTGTTTCTGTGTACACTACACAGAACAAAAACATCAAGGCAACTATTATGTAGGTAACCATACTGTTCTTTGTATTTTTGTTCATATCGCTTAAACGTTTCAAACCATGTCACCTACACTTTCTCGTTCATCTTCTTGCCCATTATACCTGTCGGTCTGATTATAAGCACGACGATGAGCACACCAAATACTATAGCGTCAGACAGCTGTGAGGATATATATGCCTTGCTCAGATTTTCTATTATGCCAAGCAATATTCCTCCTATCATCGCTCCCGGTATAGAACCTATGCCTCCGAAAACAGCAGCGACGAAAGCCTTGATTCCCGGCATTGCGCCTGTATAAGGACTTATCTGCGGGTATGCAGAGCACAAAAGCAGGCTAGCTACCGCAGCCAAAGCCGAACCTATAGCGAAAGTAAGAGAAATAGTGCTGTTCACATTGACTCCCATCAACTGAGCTGCACCTCTGTCTTCTGATACTGCCTGCATGGCGGCACCAGGTTTTGTATATTTCATAAACAGCATAAGACCTATCATTATGACAACAGTTACACATATAGTTACTACCGTAACTCCTGAAACCGTAAGTCCTTCTGCAATTTTCAAATCAGGTACATCTATAAGAACAGGGAAATTTTTTGCTGCTGAGCCAAATATTAAAAGCGCCGCATTCTGCAGCAAATAGCTGACACCTATGGCAGTAATAAGCACTGCAAGCGGCGTAGCATTTCTCAAAGGTTTATACGCCACCTTTTCAATGACTACTCCAAGTACAGTACATACGATTATCCCGCAAATTATAGCTACAACAGGAGATGTTCCTGCAGAGCTTATGGCGGTAAACATTACAAAACCGCCTATCATTATAACATCACCGTGGGCAAAGTTAAGCATTTTTGCAATTCCATAAACCATTGTATATCCCAAAGCGATCAATGCATAAACACTACCTAAACTTATCCCACTTATCAAATAAGATAAAAAATTCATTTTGATACCTCATCAAACACTTCAAGAGGGCGCCGCACAAGATATGCGATACCTGCAGAGCTTTCGCCCATCAGTGCGCACCGTCAAATGGCGCCCTCTTTCGGAGTTCTAATAGTAAGACTCTGTCTTTTTTATATTAAACTGCTGAGTAAGCGCCATCCTTTATAACCATTGCCTTAGGCTCCTTGGTAGGTTCGCCTGAAGCGTCCCAAGTCATGGTCCCTGTTACGCCTTCAACGGTTATCTCTGTCATAGCAACTTTCAGAGCTTCACACAAATCGCTTACACTCATGTCAGGCGTAGCCTCAGCTTGTTCGATAGCTGCTTTTATAATGTAAATTGCATCATAAGCATCTGCTGCAAACTGATTAGGTGTGGCACCGTCATATGCTTCCTGGTATGCAGCTGTAAAAGTTTGTGTCTTTTCGTCTTTCGCATCTGCTGCAAAAGGAGTAAGAAGCATTACACCTTCTGCCAGCTCAGCATTATCGCCCAACTGGCCTATAACTCCGTCAAGTCCATCGCATCCAAAGAAGGTTACATCAAGTCCCGCCTGGTCTGCCTGAGTAAGAATAAGAGCAGCTTCTTCATAATATATAGGAAGGAATACCAGATCCGCTCCGCTTTCTTTTATTTTTTGCAGCTGAACTGAAAAATCAGTCTTAGCGTCCTTTGTGAAAGCTTCAGTATCTACTATATCAACACCTTTTGTATCTGCTTCTGCAGCAAACTTTTCATAAATGCCGGAGGAATATACATCTGATGAATTGTATATTACAGCAACTTTGCTGTCGGCAAAATTTTCAGCAATATAATCTGCTGCGCCAATTCCCTGGTTAGGGTCACTGAAACATACTCTGAAAGCATTGTCTCCTGCGATAGATTCAACTGCTGAACCGGAAGGTGTCAGCTGGAACATGTTATCACTGCTGGTCTCTGCTACTACTGCCGCACAAGGCTGACTTGTAACTGTTCCCATCAGAATCTGTATTCCCTTATCTTTCAGCGAGTTATATGCGTTTACAGACTTCTCTGCGTCGTTTTCATCGTCCTGCCATTCGAATCTGATAGGAACACCATTGATTCCACCTGCTTCGTTTATTTCTTTAACCGCCAGCTCCGCTCCGTTTTTAACATTCTCGCCATAAGTAGCTGCTGAGCCTGTTGTAGGTCCTATGCCGCCGATTACGAATTCTTCTCCGCTGCTGCTCTCATTGCTGTCTCCGCCGCATCCTGTCAGCAGAGTTGCTGCCATGAGCACTGCCATAGCTGATACTGCAAATTTCTTTGCAAAACTTTTCTTTTTCATTTTTACTCCTCCTCACAATAAAAGCCTGCGAAAGGGTCGCAGGCTTATCTTTTAGGCATATTGCCAGCTATTAGTCAGACTGGCAACTTTCCGGAAGGTCATATGAGTCTCTTTTGATTACCTGCAGCCAAATAAACATTATTTTGTCCGATGCCGACCACGATGATGACGGCTAGAATAATGCTGGTAATGACTATTAGGCTTACAGTTAGAGTAAAGCTCATCATTTTCATTTCCTTCCTAAAAGTGATACGTTGATATTATCACATATTGACGCTTTGTGTCAATATGTCTTTCTGTTTTTCTCAAATTTTTTTATATTTTTTTGTTTTTTTGCACAAAATTCTCAGCATGGACGCGAACGGCAGGTGTCAAAACTGAAAATTATACAACATTCGTTCTTTGCCGACCCGGTCTAAACCGTGATTTTAGCTAAAATGTTGTAATATTTTTGAAAAAATCAAAATATTACAACATACTCAGATGCCGCATAAATATAATAGCCCCGAGGCAAACCCATGCCCGGGGCTATCTTAATATTCGAAGTCGTTTAATTCCTATACTATACCTCACTATACCTCTGATTATTCTACCGGCACTATCCAGCCGCGCTTATCTTCTATCTTGCCGGTCTGGATGCCGTACAACTCATCGTACAGACGCTGGGACAACTCACCGATTTTACCGTTGTTTATGATGAGATCCTTACCATCCCAGTTGAGTTCTCCGACAGGCGAGATAACCGCAGCAGTTCCTGTGGCAAAGACCTCTTCAAGTCTGCCCTCTTCACCTGCTTTAAAAATTTCATCGATGGTGAATCTTGTCTCATTAACCTTGTATCCCCAGTCTCTCATAACCTCGATCATCGAAGCCCTGGTGATACCCGGCAGAATTGTTCCTATCAGCGAGGAAGTGTAAATTTCGCCGTCTATTTTAAAGAAAGCGTTGGAAGTACCTATCTCTTCCACATACTTCTTTTCCTTAGCGTCCAACCAAAGTACCTGGTCAAAACCCATCTTGTGAGCTTTCTGCTCAGCAATCATAGCAGCGCCGTAGTTGCCTCCTATTTTAGCGAAACCGGTTCCGCCCATGGCAGACCTGATGTATTCATTTTCAACATATATTCTCGTAGGCGCAAGACCGTTTTCGTAGTAAGGTCCTACAGGGCTCAGTATTATTATAAATTTGTAAGTCTTTGAAACATCTACCCCCAGAAAAGCATCTGTCGCTATCATGAAAGGTCTGATGTAGAGAGCAGTGTCCTCCTTTTCAGGTATCCAGTCCTTGTCAACGCTTACGATGGCTTTGACCGCATCCACGAACAGTTCCTCATCCATAGCAGGCATGCACATTCTCTCGTTGGTGTTGTTAGCTCTTTTGGCGTTCATATCAGGCCTGAATAGCTGAACTTTGCCTTCTGCTGTCTTATAAGCTTTAAGCCCCTCAAACATTTCCTGGCCATAGTGGAAAACAGTGCTGGCAGGATCCAGTTCAAGAGGACCGTAAGGCACTATTCTTCCGTCATGCCAGCCTTTTTCTATATCATAATCCATGATGAACATGTGATCTGTAAATATCTTTCCAAAAGGCAGATGTTCAGGATCAGGTTTGGCCTTAGGCGAAGTTGTAAGTGTTACGCTGAATTTATTGTCCATTTTTTCTTCCTTTCCGATATATCGGCGCCCGTCCCCGCCTTGGCCTTCGGTAAGCCGGGCCCGGGCGCCCTGTCTTATCACAAACAGTTCTATTTTAAAACAGCTCCTGTGTTGGCCGAAGATACCAATCTTGAATATCTCTCCAACCAACCGCTCTTTACCTTCTTCTCAGGCTTTACATACTCCTTGCGCCGCTTGTCGAATTCTTCATCCGAAACTCTGGCGCTGATGGAATACTCAGGAATGTTTATATCTATGATATCTCCCTCACGTAGCAGGCCTATCTCTCCTCCGTCAGCAGCTTCAGGGCTTACATGCCCTATAGATGCTCCGCGGCTTGCTCCGCTGAAACGTCCGTCGGTAATCAGAGCTACCGTCTTATCAAGACCCATTCCGGCAAGGGCGCTGGTAGGGTTGAGCATTTCTCTCATTCCCGGACCGCCTTTCGGTCCCTCATATCTTATAACTACTACCTGTCCGTCCTTTATCTCGCCTGCATATATGGCAGCTATGGCTTCTTCCTCACCGTCAAATACTCTGGCAGGACCGGAATGAACCAGCATTTCAGGAGCTACAGCGCTTCTCTTAACTACGCATCCGTCTTTTGCGATATTACCCCAAAGTATGGCGATACCGCCGGTTTGGCTATACGGGTCATCTACAGGTCTTATGGCATCTGTATTTTTTATGATGCGGCCGTTGATGTTCTCTCCCACGCTCTTGCCGGATACCGTAGGCAGAGTAGTGTCTATCAAACCCTTAGATGCCAGCTGAGCCAGCACTGCAGGTACTCCTCCTGCGTTATCAAGATCGTGCATATGGGTGCCGCCGGCAGGAGCCAAATGGCATAGGTTAGGCGTAACCTGGCTTATTTCATTAAACAAGTTCAAGTCCACTGACACACCTGCTTCGTGAGCTATGGCCAGAAGATGAAGCACGCTGTTAGATGAACATCCGAGGGCCATGTCACATGCTATGGCGTTCTTTATGGATTTTTCGTTTATTATGTCTCTCGCCTTAACGTCTTTTTCTACCAAATCCATTATTGCCATGCCTGCGTGTTTTGCCAGCATTATTCTCCTGCTGGAAACTGCAGGTACAGTTCCGTTGCCCGGAAGAGCTATGCCTATGGCCTCGCATAAACAGTTCATGCTGTTGGCGGTATACATGCCGGAACATGAGCCGCAGCCTGGGCAGACGTTCTGTTCATATTCGAGAAGACCTTCGTCATCGATGATTCCGGCTTTTCTTGCGCCAACAGCTTCAAACATCTTGGAAAGGCTGGTTTCTACGCCTCCAACCAGTCCGGACATCATAGGTCCGCCGGAACATACGATAGACGGTATGTTCATTCTTACAGCCGCCATGACCATTCCGGGAACGATTTTGTCGCAGTTAGGTACTAAAACGACTCCGTCAAAGGCATGGGCAGTTACCATTGTCTCTACGCTGTCAGCTATGAGTTCGCGGCTTGGCAGCGAATATTTCATTCCTATATGTCCCATGGCTATGCCATCGCATACTCCTATGGCAGGCACCATGATAGGTGTTCCGCCTGCCATCCTTACGCCTGCTTTCACAGCTTCCGTTATCTTATCCAGATGCATATGACCCGGGACTATTTCGCTGTGAGCAGATACTACTGCTATGAGTGGTTTGGACAACTCCTCTTCAGTGTATCCCATAGCATAGAAGAGGCTTCGCATAGGAGCCTTTTCTACGCCTTCGGTAACAAGTTTGCTTCTTGTCTTATTCATACTTATCGCCTCTTATTTCTTCAGCCAGCTCATCATCTTTCTCAGTTCAGCGCCTGTCTTGCAAAGGAGATGAGAAGCTTCTTTCTTTCTTGTAGCAAGGAATCTTGCTTTGCCTCCTGCATTGAATTCCTGAATGAATTCGCTGGCAAAGGTTCCGTCCTGGATTTCGCCGAGAACCTTCTTCATTTCTTTTCTTGTATCTTCAGTGATTATTCTCTTTCCTGTTCTGTAATCTCCGTACTCAGCAGTGTTGGAGATGGAGTATCTCATCTTATCGAAGCCGCCTTCATTGATCAGGTCTACAATCAGCTTCATTTCGTGAATACATTCAAAGTAAGCCATCTCAGGTTCGTATCCTGCCTCTACCAGAGTATCGAATCCTGCTTTCATCAGCTCGCAAACTCCGCCGCAAAGAACTGCCTGTTCTCCGAAGAGGTCTGTTTCAGTTTCTTCTTTGAACGTAGTTTCCAGTATTCCGGCTCTACCTGCTCCGATTCCGCTGGCATAAGCAAGAGCATAATCTTTAGCTTTTCCGGAAGCGTCCTGATAGATGGCGATAAGGCTTGGAACGCCTTTTCCCTCTACATACTGGCTTCTTACAGTGTGTCCGGGTCCCTTAGGAGCGATCATGATAACGTCCAAATCTTTTGCAGGTACTATCTGATTAAAGTGAATATTGAATCCATGAGCAAAAGCAAGAACGTTGCCAGGCTTCATGTGTTTTTCTATCTGTTCTTTATAAAGGCTTGCCTGAAGTTCGTCAGGAGTAAGGATCATAACGATGTCTCCTGCTTCAGCTGCTTCTTCGATACCCATAACTTTAAGGCCTGCAGCCTCTGCCTTAGCAGTATGAGCTGATCCCGGTCTCAAACCTACAACTACGTTAGCTCCGCTTTCGGCCAGATTCATAGCGTGAGCATGACCCTGGCTTCCAAAGCCGATGATAGCGATGGTCTTTCCATCCAACATGCTGAAATTACAATCTGAGTCATAATACTTGTTAATCATTTTTTTATTCTCCTTTGCTAAAAAATTATTTGCTTAATATATTTTTAAGTGAAAAATCAATTGTCATCATTTCTCAATACCGGTAACTCCGGTCCTGCATATATCTACTATTTCATAATCCTCGATAAGGTCGAGAAATGCGTCCAGTTTTTCCGGCGCTCCTGTCAGTTCCAGAACCATCTCCTCTTTTGTGAGATTGATTATCTTGGCTCTGAAAATATCCACGATTTCTTTTATCTCTCTCCTTTTGGACTGGTCTGCTTTGACCTTTATCATCAACAGTTCTCTGAAAAAGCTTTTGCTTCCGTCAAGAGTCTTTATGCTTCTTACAACTTCCAGCTTTTCCGTCTGAGCTACTATCTGGTGGAGAGTAAGATTATCTCCTTCAAATACTATGGTTATCCTTGAAATTCCCGGGTCGTTTGTAGCAGATACAGTGAGAGAATCGATGTTGAAGCCTCTTCTTCCGTAAAGGCTTACCACTCTGGACAGCACATTCGCCTTATTGTCTACATATACGCTGACTACTTCTTTTTTCATGAGTTCTCTCCTTCCCTACTTATATATGATCTCATCTACCGTCTGCCCGTTTTGAATCATAGGTAATACCAGATCCTCAGCAGCAATATCGCAATCTATCCATGAAGGTCCGTCGCATTTCAGCGCCTGGCTGAAGGCATCTTTAAGCTCCTCCATGTTTTCTGCTCTGAAGCCATTGCCGCCGAAAGCTTCTATTAATTTGACAAAATCAGTTTTCCTGTTCGGAGTAGTCTGGGAATAACGTCTGTCATATATCAAAGTCTGCCACTGATAAACCATTCCCAATACTCTGTTATTAAAGATTACGGTTATTATCGGCAGCTTATTGGAAACTGCAGTACACGCTTCATTCAAGTTCATATGAAGTGAACCATCACCTGTCAAATGTACAACCCTCTTATCCGGATTGGCAAGTTGTGCACCGATAGCTGCTCCGTAGCCAAATCCCATAGTGCCAAGACCTCCGCTGGAGAGGAAATCTCTAGGCTTAGTCTGCTGTACATACTGGGCTGCCCACATCTGATGCTGTCCTACATCGGTAACATATATGGTTTCCTTATCAACATTAGAACATATGTATCTGATTATTTCTTCCGGATTCATTCTGGAGTTGCAATCCTTAACCTTTGTAGGCTTTTCTCTGTCCCAGGCTGCTATCTTTTCTATCCACTCTTTATGAGAATTTTCCGAAATCTGCGGAAGCAGCTTTTCCAGCACTTCTTTGCAGTCGCCGATAACGCTCTCTGTAGTCATAACGTTTTTATTTACTTCACTTCTGTCAAGGTCTATCTGCAGTACCTTGGCCTTTTTGGCAAATTTTTTCGGGTTAAGAGCGACCCTGTCGCTGAATCTTGTTCCCACAGCTAAAAGCAAGTCGGCCTCTGCCACGCACCTGTTGGCTGCATATGAACCGTGCATACCGAGCATGCCGAAGAAACGTTCTTCTGAACTTGGGACAGTGCCAAGGCCCATCAAAGTATTTACTACAGGTATATCGGCCTTCTTCATAAGCTGCTGTACCTCTTCAGCCGCTTCTGCCGCTATGGCTCCTCCTCCTACAAGCATGACAGGACGTTCAGCACTGTTTATATATTCGGCAATACGAGCCAGCTTAGTTTCCTCATGCGGATCCTGTTTTTTCTTCAACGGATAATTCGGCGCCGGCTCATAATCTACCAGAGCATCGGTAACATCTTTTGTCATATCCACCAGCACAGGTCCCTTTCGGCCTTCGTTGGCAATTCTGAAGGCGTCTCTCATGGCATCTACCAAATCTTCCTTCTTGTTGACAAAAAAGCTGTGTTTTGTTATAGGGAAAGTTACTCCCGTTATGCATACCTCTTGAAACGCATCTCTGCCGATCAGAGTATTTCCTACGTTGGCCGTAATAAATACTGTAGGTATGCTGTCCATATATGCTGTAGCTATGCCTGTAACCAGGTTTGTGGCTCCGGGACCGCTGGTAGCTATAGCAACTCCTGTTTTCCCTGTGGACCTGGCATATCCGTCAGCGGCATGAGCCGCGCCCTGTTCATGAGCTGTCAGAACATGCTTTATTTTATCGCTGTATTTATACAGTTCATCATACAAAATGATGGCGGTGCCGCCGGGATATCCGAAAACTGTATCTACGCCGTGTTCCAGAAGCACCTTTATAACTGCTTCAGCGCCTGTGATCTTCATACTGTTCCTTCCTCCATTCCTTTCAAATAATCTATAAACTGTCTGGCGCTTCTGCCTGAAACGCCGCCTCTGCGTATCTCCCATTTATTTGCTTCTTTATGAAGAGTATCCTTATCTATATTAAGGCACTCACGCTCTGCCATTGTTTCCACCATCTGATGAAATTCATCTTTTGTAGGTTTGCCGTAATATATCTGTACGCCAAATCTTTCTGCCAAGCTGAGCTTTTCCTCCATGGAATCGCTTCTGTGTATATCTCCGTCATAGTCCACATCATTTCTGTCTTTCCATGTTTCTTTTATTAGATGTCTGCGATTGGATGTAGCATATATTAGGATGTTTTCCGGTCTGGGTTCAAGCCCGCCTTCGATAACTGCCTTGAGATATTTGTATTCTGTTTCAAAGTCTTCAAAGGAAAGGTCGTCCATATATATAATAAACCTGTAATTTCTGTTTTTTATTTGATTTATTATCTGCGCCAGGTATTTCATCTGATGTCTGTATACCTGAATTATTCTAAGGCCCTTGCCCCAGTATTGGTTTATTATAGCCCTTATGCTGGTGGACTTTCCCGTACCGCCGTCTCCATAAAGGAGCACGTTATTGGCCGGTTTTTTTTCAATAAATGCTACGGTATTGGCTGTCAGCCTTTGCTTTTGCAGCTCGTATCCTATTAAATCGGAAAGCTTTATATCTTCCGTCTTTACAACCGGTCTCAGCGATGCCTTACCTTTTTCATCAACTTTTACAGTAAAAGCTCTGTTGATTCCTATAAGACCTGTCCCATATTTTTGATAAAAGCCGGCGACCGCTTGGAAAAACTCATCGTCGTCTTTTGCTGCTTCAAGGGAATCTTTAAGTTCAGAGACTGCCTTTCCCGCATCAGACATAACCGGAGCTGAAGCTGACGGATACATGTAATCAGCTATCGTCTCAGTCAAAAGTCTCTCCATATTGCTGTCCGGATAAGTGCAATCTATATTGAATATTTTTCTTAAAGTTATACAATCATCTGCGGCTGCCTTTAAAACCGCAGGCGGTACTTCACTGCTTCTCTCTTGATATAAAGAGAAAGGGTTCTCATCGGTTGCTATATAATAGGCCATGTAATTATGCCAAAGATTTCCGTCAAATCCATAATTATAAGCCAATTCCATCAGTTGTTTTATCAGTCTTCTGCACGATGCTTTTTTGTCTTCCTCAAGTCTTGTCAAGTTTTCTGCTGTATTTTCATCTATGTTCTCAGACAATACAGCTATTCCGTCTCTCAGTATCTGATGACCTTCCACTGAATATAGTATTAAATCATCCAGTAATCTTTGCATATTACATGTCCTTCTCTGCATATTTTATATTCTTTCAGCTATAAGAGTGCCTATCTGCGCCGTATCTGAAAGTTTTTTGCCTTCAGTCATTATATCAGGCGTTCTGTAACCCTCTTTCAGTACTTTCTTTACAGCATTCTCTACAGCGTTGGCTTCTTCTAAAAGTCCAAAGGTATATCTCAGCATCATCGCAGCTGAAAGTATAGCGGCCATCGGATTAGCCTTGCCGCTTCCGGCAATATCAGGAGCTGAACCGTGTACAGGCTCATACATACCGAAGGCACCTTCAGCCAGGCTTGCTGAAGGCAGCATTCCTATGGAGCCCGTTATCATACTGGCCTCGTCTGACAGTATATCTCCGAAGATGTTGCTGGTAACCAGGACGTCAAACTGTTTAGGGTTATATACCAATTGCATAGCAGCGTTGTCCACATAAAAGTTTTCCAGAGTGACTTCCGGATATTTTTCAGCGACTTCTGCAACGGTTTTTCTCCAAAGCCTTGAACTTTCCAGCACGTTGGCTTTGTCCACGCTGGTAACTTTCTTGTTTCTTTTCATAGCCATGTCAAAAGCTATTTCAGCTACCCTTCGGATTTCCTTTTCCGAATAAAGTTCCACATCATAGGCTGCCTTGCCGTCTTCCGTGTCTTTGATGCCTCTCTCGCCGAAATAAATGCCTCCTGTCAGTTCTCTCACCACCAGCAGGTCAAGGCCGCCTTCCACCTTTTCTTCTTTTAGCGGACAAGCGCCTTTCAATTCATCAAACATGATAGCAGGTCTTAAGTTGGCAAAAAGTCCCAATTCTTTTCTCAGTCTCAGGAGCGCCTTCTCAGGTCTTTCGTCTCCCGGGAGAGTATCCCATTTAGGTCCTCCTACAGCGCCAAGCAGTACCGCGTCTGAGCTTTTGGCAACATCTATCGTCTTTTGAGGAAGACACTCTCCTGCCTGGTCTATGGCAGCTCCTCCTGCCAACACATATTCGTAATCAAATTGATGGCCGAATCGGCGTCCCACAGCGTCAAGTGCCTTTACAGCTTCTCCTGTAACTTCAGGACCTATGCCGTCACCCGGTATGACAGCTATTTTATATTGCATGATTTTTCTCCTTTCAGTCTCCCATTATGCAAAGCTGCAACACAACGGCTTACATAAGCACGCTTATCTGTTTAGGATTATATCCTTCTTCTTCCAAAGCTCTGCAAATAGAATGTTTATGTGCTGTTCCAAACGCTTCTATGGTTATCTTAAGTTCAACTGCAGCAGTACGATTGGTAGATACAAACTGATTGTGCTCCAGTTTGACCACATTGCCTTGGTTCTGTGCTATAACAGAAGCAACTCTTACCAGCTCACCCGGCTTATCAGGCAGCATAACTGAAACGGTGAAGATCCTGTCTCTCTTGATTAGACCAAGCTGAACTACCGATGACATGGTAATTATGTCCATATTGCCTCCGCTTAAAATAGAAACTATCTTCTTACCTTTTACGTTTAAATGTTTCAGAGCCGCTACCGTAAGCAGTCCGGAATTTTCTACTACCAACTTATGATTTTCAACCATATCTAAAAAGGCTACTATCAGCTCATCGTCTTCCACTGTGATTATATCATCAAGGTTTTTCTTTAAGTAAGGGAAAATATTGCTTCCCGGCGTTTTAACAGCAGTGCCGTCGGCTATAGTTGAAACCTTATCTATGGTGGTAACCTTGCCGTTTTTGAAAGATTCCTGGAGGCAATTGGCTCCGGCAGGCTCCACACCTATAACTTTTATCTTTGGATTAAGATATTTAGCCAGCGTTGAAACTCCCGTAGCCAAACCGCCGCCGCCTACCGGTACCAATATGTAATCTACCAAAGGTAATTCCTTAATTATTTCCATGGCAATAGTGCCCTGTCCTGTAGCTACTGCCGGGTCGTCGAAAGGATGTATAAAAGTATATCCTTTTTCTTTTGCCAGATCCTGAGCATACTCAGCAGCTTCATCGTAAACATCTCCATAAAGCACCACTTCTGCTCCGTAACTTTTGGTTCTGTCCACTTTCATTAACGGAGTAGTCGTCGGCATAACAATGGTAGCCTTACAACCGTAAGCTTTGGCTGCGTAAGCGACTCCCTGGGCATGATTTCCGGCAGATGCGGTTACCAATCCTTTTTCCCTTTCTTCATCTGTAAGCGTACTTATTTTATAGTAAGCTCCCCTAAGCTTATATGCTCCCGTTTTTTGCAGGTTTTCAGGCTTAAGATAAACTTTATTGCCTGTCTGTTCGCTGAAAAAATCACTGTATATGAGTTTTGTTTCTATGGCAACTTTTTGGACGACTTCTGCTGCCTCTTCAAACGCCTTTAGTGTAAGCATCGTAGTTCCTTTCTTTGTCTTTCATTTATTCTTGTCTTATAGAATTGAGGAGGCCTCCCTTTTTAATTATATTATCAATAAACTCAGGGAAAGGCATTGCCTTATATTCTTGTTTTTTTGTAATGTTAGTTATTATTCCTGTTTCAAAGTCCACAGAAACTTCATCACCGTTGTCTATACCATCTGCTGCTTCAGGACATTCCATTATTGCTAATCCTATATTGATAGCATTTCTGTAGAATATCCTGGCAAAGGACTTAGCTATCACACACGAGATACCGCAGGCTTTGATAGCAATAGGCGCGTGTTCTCTGGAGGAACCGCATCCAAAATTGAAACCGCCTACCATTATATCACCATTCTTAACATTTTTAAAGAAGTCTTCATCAATAGGTTCCATGCAATGGGATGCCAGCTCTTTGCTGTCTGTAGTGTTCAAATACCTGGCAGGTATGATAATATCGGTATCTATGTTATCTCCATATTTATGTACTGTTCCTTGCGCTTTCATCTACATTACCTCCTTTGGGTCAGTAATCTTTCCTGTCACGGCAGAAGCTGCAGCGACAGCAGGATTGGCCAGATAAACTTCCGACAGCTTATGTCCCATTCTTCCTATAAAGTTCCTGTTGGTGGTAGCTATACATCTTTCATTTTCTGCCAGTATTCCCATATAGCCTCCCAGACAAGGTCCGCATGTAGGCGTTGAAACGGCGCAGCCGGCATCTATGAATATATCAATATATCCTTCCTTAATGCATTCTTTGTAAATCTTCTGGGTAGCAGGTATGACTATGCATCTCACGTCCCTGGCAACTTTCTTGCCTTTGAGGATTTCAGCTGCGGCTTTCATGTCCTCCAAACGTCCGTTGGTACAAGAGCCTATCACTACTTGATCTATCTTCACATCTCCCACCTGATCTATTGTTCTCGTGTTTTCCGGCAGATGCGGAAAGGCCACTGTCGGCTTCAAAGTTGACAAATCTATAGTAATGGTCTGATCATATTGGGCATCCGCGTCAGGTTCGAAAATCTTGTATTCCCTTTCGACTCTGTCTTTCATATATTCTTTAGTTATGTCATCTACCATAAAGATGCCGTTTTTTGCTCCGGCTTCTATGGCCATGTTGGAAATGCAAAGCCTATCGTCCATAGAGAGGGATGAAAGTCCTTCTCCCATGAATTCCAGAGATTTATAAAGCGCTCCGTCGACTCCTATGGTACCTATCAAGTGAAGAATAACGTCCTTTCCGGAAACGTACTCATTAAGTTTTCCCTTAAGTTCTACTTTGATAGCTGACGGAACCTTGAACCAAGCTTTGCCGGTAGCCATTCCTGCAGCCATATCGGTGCTTCCTACGCCTGTTGAAAAAGCTCCGAGGGCTCCGTATGTGCATGTATGAGAATCTGCTCCTATTATACATTCTCCGGCCGCCACAAGCCCCATCTCAGGCAACAGCGCATGTTCTATTCCTACGTTGCCCACGTCAAAGAAATTATCTATGTCGAATCTCCTTGCGAAAGTTCTTGTCTGTTTGCACTGCTGTGCTGCTTTTATGTCCTTGTTAGGAGTAAAATGGTCCATAACCAAAGCTATCTTCGATTTATCAAAAACGCTGTCAAAACCTGATTTTTCAAATTCATTTATAGCCACCGGAGAGGTGATGTCATTACCCAGCACCATGTCCAGTTTTGCCTCTATAAGCTGGCCTGCTTTGACTTCCGCAAGTCCCGCATGGTCGGCCAGAATCTTCTGTGTCATCGTCATGCTCATATATGTTACCTCCTTTTTGCTTCATTTTCTGCCAGAGCTCTGTTTATAGCCGACAGCAAAGCATTAATTGAAGCATAGATTATGTCGTTATGGACTCCAACACCCCAATGCATTCCGCCTTTTTTATCTTTGAGAGCTACGTATGCTGCCGCTCTGGAGTTGGACTCAGATTCCAAAGCATGTTCTTCATAAGTGATAAAATCGCAGTCTATGTTGTAAGGTCCTTTTCTCAGGGCATTCATTATAGCGTCCAGACGGCCGTTTCCTACGCCTGAAAGTTCATAAATCTTTCCGCCGGCTTCAGCTACTATATCAGCTTCTATGCCGTTATCTCCAAGGCTTTCAGTTTGAGGCAGCCTCTTAAATGTGGCATCTTTAAGCGTAATCTTGTCTTTTCTGTTGATATATTCTTTTTGAAAAATATCATGAATCTTATCAGCTGTCAGTTCTTTATGATTTACGTCGGAGACATGTTTCATAAGATATCCTATTTCTTCTCTCATAGCCTTAGGTATATTGTAACCGTAATTGGTCTCAAGAACATATGCCACTCCGCCTTTTCCTGACTGACTGTTGATTCTTATAACATCAGCTTCGTATTCTCTGTTGATATCATGCGGGTCGATAGGAATATAAGGCACATTCCATTTGTCCAAATTGAATTCCTCTCTATAATGCATGCCCTTGGCGATAGCGTCCTGATGAGAACCTGAAAAAGCAGCGAATACCAGCTTGCCGCCATATGGCTGCCTTGGAGGTACTTTCATATCCGTAAACTTTTCGTACATTTGAACTATATACGGCATATTGCTGAAGTCCAGTTTCGGATCCACTCCATGAGAGAACAAATTCATAGCTACAGTTACTATATCGACATTACCTGTACGTTCTCCGTTGCCGAAGAGGGTCCCCTCTACTCTCTGCCCTCCTGCTAAAAGCCCCAGTTCGCAATCTGCCACAGCAGTTCCTCTGTCGTTATGAGGATGAAGAGATACTATTACGTTTTCTCTATCATGAAGATTATCGGACATGTATTCTATTTGTGAAGCATAAACATGAGGCATCGACATGGACACAGTTGCCGGTAAATTGATTATGACCTGGCGTTTTGGAGTAGGTTTCCATATGTCTATTACCGCGTTGCATATATCCAAAGCAAATTCCATCTCAGTTCCGGTAAAGCTTTCCGGAGAATACTCGAACATGAATTCAGTTTCAGGCATCTTTTCTGCATATTCATTCAAAAGTTTTGCACCGAAAACAGCTATATCCTTGATTTCCTCTTTAGATTTTCTAAATACCTGCTCTCTCTGGGCAACGGAAGTGGAATTGTAAAGGTGCACCACTGCTTTTTTTACGCCTTTGAGGGAATCAAAAGTTTTTTCTATTATATGTTGTCTTGATTGAGTCAGCACTTGAATGGTCACGTCTTCCGGAATCAGGTCTTTTTCTATCAGAGTTCTTAAAAATTCGTATTCCGTTTCTGAAGCTGCAGGAAATCCTACTTCTATCTCTTTAAAGCCAATGTCGCACAGTAGTTTAAAGAATTCCAGCTTCTCCTCTAGGCTCATGGGTACAACCAGCGCCTGATTGCCGTCTCTTAGGTCTACGCTGCACCACATCGGAGCTTTATCCAGATGGTCTTTCTCCACCCATCTGTGGGAAACTACAGGAGGCATAAAATAGCCTACGCTGTATTTGGTATGGTTCTTCATACCTTTAGCTTTTTCTTTAATGTCTGTCGTCATTTCTCTTAAATTCCTTTCTTTATTATAAAAAAGCCTTGCTTCTACCACCAGAATAGAAACAAGGCTAAAATCAGCATTATTTTTTTGTTTACTCGGTTCGGGCAGAATATCAATGCATATTATTTTTTAGGTTTTCTAGCTGTAGACCGAGTAAAATAATGTATGACATTAATATTCTTCTCCCTTCTCAAACATAGTGTTATACTACGCTCTTTTTATAAAAAAGTCAATATGTTTTTTGTAGTTTTTTACAAATATTTTTCTGAATTTTATGTATTTTTTACAATACATTCAGATTCTGCATATTTTTTCAAAACTCCTTGCTTAACGCCTTTTAAACATGTTATATTATTAACATACAGTATAATATTTATATAGCAACCATTCAAGCGATATTTTAATTTTTAAGAGAGGGGGTTTCGGTTTGCTGTTTAAGTACAAACTAGCTCAGAAATTTCGCGAGTCGGCTGCTTCTGTTTTACCTGTGGCATTGATAGTCGCCATTTTATGCTTTTCTATCGCTCCAACGCCTACAGACTTGATGTTGTCCTTTGTAATAGGCACTGTTTTATTAATCTTAGGTCTTGGTCTGTTTACTTTCGGAGTAGAAAAATCTATGACTCTCATAGGCACTTATACCGGTGCCAAGCTTACAAAATTCAGAAATTTAGGCATTCTTCTCGTAATAAGTTTCATCTTGGGCGTTATAATTACCATTGCAGAACCTGATCTGCAAGTTTTGGCGGATAACACGCCTCACATCAATACAGTAATTCTCATTATTACCGTTTCGGTAGGAGTAGGATTATTCCTCATGCTATGTATGCTGCGCATAATTTTGGGTATACAGCTGCGTTATATATTGTTGTTTTTCTATATAGTTGTCTTTGTTCTGGCTATGTTTTCAGATCCCAACTATATAAGTGTGGCTTTTGACTCCGGTGGGGTTACGACAGGACCCATGACCGTGCCGTTCATCATGGCTATGGGTGTTGGTGTAGCTTCCATACGAAGCGATAAAAATGCTGAAGCTGATAGTTTCGGTTTGGTAGCTCTATGCTCAATCGGACCTATTCTTGCAGTTTTGCTTCTTGGATTTTTTTATGAAGGCGGAGAAGATGCAGTAACCACTTCTATAACAGAATCTTTTCAGGATACAGTTAATTTGAGCTTGGGATATATACATGCTATTCCTGAATATATGTTTGAAGTAGCTATTGCTCTGTCCCCTATAATTATTTTCTTTCTTATATTTCAGTTGGTAGCTTTAAAATTGCGTAAGCTTCCTTTTCTCAGAATAGTTTTAGGTATAGCGTTTACTTACGCAGGCCTGGTTTGCTTTCTTGTAGGTGTAAATGTTGGCTTTCTGCCTCTGGGCACCACGCTGGGCAGCGAATTGGGGACAGGTTGGACCGCATATCTCCTGATTCCTATCGCCGGAATAATCGGTTGGTTTATAGTTTCTGCTGAACCGGCTGTTCATGTGCTCACAAAACAAGTCGAGGAAATCAGTTCAGGCGCCGTTTCGGAAAAAGCCATAAGAATCAGTCTTTCTATTGCCATATCATTGGCTATGATGATAGCAATGTTCCGTGTAATCACAGGTATAAGTATCTTCTATTTTATAATACCGGGATACGCTGTCTCTCTGGCTCTCAGCTTTTTTGTTCCGCAAATGTTTACTGCTATAGCTTTCGACTCCGGCGGAGTTGCATCTGGACCTATGACGGCTACTTTTATGCTTCCTTTCGCTATGGGTGCATGTCAAGCTCTTGATGGCAATATGCTCACTGACGCTTTTGGGCTTGTTGCCATGGTCGCTATGATGCCGCTTATTACAATTCAGATCATGGGAGCAATATACGTATTCAAAAGCCGCAAGCAAGAAGAAATGCAAACTCAGCTTAATGTATTTGACGATACAGAAATCATAGAGCTTTGGGAGGTGAAATAATTGCATTTAAACTGTGTATTTACGATCATTGACAGAAACGAAGCAGAAATTGCCACTTCCGTATATGAAGATACAGATGTTCCTATGATACTGACTTTGTTAGGTAATGACCCCAATGCTGAAGAGCAAATGGACAAATACGGATTTCAATCTGAAGAAAAGGCTGTCATCATTGCTATTGCTAATGATGACAAAACGGCTCAGCTGATAAAAAACGCTAAAAGAAAGCTTTTTATCGGGGCGCCCGGTTATGGTATGGTAATGGCAGTACCGATAAAAAGTGTAGGAGGAGGAAAGACATTGGCATATCTTACAAATAATTCATCATCTGATAAAAAAACACCAAAATTTAAATTCGAATATGAACTTATATTGGTAGTTCTAAATCAAAGTTATATGGACGACGTAATGCAAGTAGCAAGAGCTGCAGGCGCTTCCGGCGGTACTGTACTTCATGCTAAGGGTACAAGCAAAGAGGCTCAAAAGTTTTTCGGCGTATCTTTAGCCAATGAAAAAGAAGTCATAATGATAGTCACCAAGGCTTCGGAAAAGGCAGGTATCATGAAAGCTATTTTAGAGCATACCGGCCCTGAAACTCCTGCCGGAGCCATTACGTTCTCACTGCCTATATCGGCAGCGGCAGGCATCAACGACGCTGTAGCGGATGCTTGATATAAATTCAGCGTGAATCGTACCGCTCGTTTTATCGTTTTATTGTCCTATCGTTTTATTGCCCTATCCATAAGCCCGGCTTGCCTTTAGACACAACGTTGTAAAATTTCACATCTCATTTAAAAATATACAACATCGCTGGCTTAAACACCTCGTGGAACAAACACAGAGCTAGAGTCTCACAAATTTAAAATGACGCATGGACATCAATGCCGCGCGAGCCTTCAATCCATGGGACAGACCGGCTCGCGCGACGCACGCTCATCAGACGCCAAGTTGTCCGTGCTTCTCGTAGCTGGAAACACGGTTTACTTTATTGTTATCATCCACGAATACCACTTTGGGCGGATTTTCTTTTATTTCTTCTCCGGACATCAAAGCGTAGCACATTATTATTATCTTATCTCCCTTTTGAACACATCTGGCAGCAGCGCCGTTGAGGCAAATCATTCCGCTGCCTCGCTGACCTGCAATGGTATAAGTTTCAAAACGCTGTCCATTGTTGATGTCTACAATCTGTACCTTCTCATATTCCAATATTCCTGCTGCCTCAAGCAGCTCTTCATCTATTGTAATGCTTCCCACATAGTCCAGCTCTGCCTGAACCACAGTCGCTCTGTGGATTTTTCCTTTAAGCATTTGCAAATACATGTTATTTTTCTTCCCCCTTAAAAATAAAGTTGTCTATCAATCGGGTTTTTCCTATGTATACAGCCATGGCTACCAAAACTTCTCCTATCATCTGCGGCACCGGTTCTATAGTGTTGGCGTCTACTGCCTTAACATAATCTATTTGAGCCAGCGGCTCTTTCGCTATGTGCTCTTTCATAGCAGAGACTATTTTATCAGCATCCGTTTCACCTTCTTCAGCCATCTTAAGTCCCAGAGAGACAGCCTGGCTCAGAACTAAAGCTGCTTTCCTCTCATCTGTGCTGAGATAAGTGTTTCGTGAGCTTTTAGCTAATCCGTCTTCTTCACGAATGATTGGGCAGCCTACTATTTCTATGTCAAAGTTTAAGTCTCTTACCATTCTTTTTATAACTGCCAGCTGTTGTGCGTCCTTCTGTCCGAAATAGGCTCTGTCGGGTCTTACTATGTTGAACAGCTTCGATACTACCGTACACACGCCTCTGAAATGAGTAGGCCTGGTTTTTCCGCAAAGTTCTTCAGTTATGGGGCCTCTCATGTCAACAACGGTTCCTGCATCTTCTTCATACATTTCTTCTACTGACGGATGGAAAATCAGATGAGCGCCTGCCGCTTGGCATAAGGCTGCATCTCTTTCCAGGTCTCTCGGATAGCTTTCCAGGTCTTCTCCCACTCCGAATTGAGTTGGGTTTACGAAATCGCTGACTACTACACGGTCATTTTCCAGGACAGCTCTGTCTATCAGGCTTTTGTGTCCTTCATGCAAAAATCCCATCGTGGGTACAAGGCCTACGGTCAAGCCTTCCTTTCTCCATTCTTTAATCTGCGCTCTCGTTTCTTCTATGGTGGTTGCTATCTTCATGGTATCTGCAATCTTCATTAAAGCGTTCCTCCTAATAAAGTTTTTCTATGATTTGATCGTCTATCTTGAAAGTGTGTTCTTCCGCCGGGAAAGTTCCAGCCTTTACTTCTTCTATATAAGCCTTGAAGCCTTCTCTCATTACGCTTCCCACATCGGCAAAATGTTTAACAAATTTCGGTTTGAAGTCTGAAAACAGCGCGAGCATATCCTGGTACACCAGAACTTGTCCATCGCAGCCGGCTCCTGCGCCGATACCTATAGTAGGGATATTGACAGTTTTTGTTATGAGCTCAGCCAGTTTTGCCGGAACGCATTCAAGGACAACGGCAAAAGCCCCGGCTTCTTCTACGGCTTTAGCCTCTTCTAAAATTCTTCTGGCAGCTTCCTCAGATTTTCCTTGCACTTTGAAGCCGCCAAAAGCATTGACTGACTGAGGTGTCAAGCCTATATGGGCCATCACAGGTATGGAAGCTTCTGTTATAGCTTTAATCTGAGGACAAACTGCTGCTCCTCCTTCCAGCTTAACTGCATTGCATCTGCCTTCCTTCATCAGCCTCCCTGCATTGACTACAGCATCATACACTGAAGCCTGATAACTCATGAAAGGCATGTCGCCTACTACCAATGCGTTTTTTGCCCCTCTGGCCACCGCTGCTGTATGATGAATCATATCTTCCATAGTTACAGATAGCGTATCTTCGTATCCCAGCATTACCATGCCGAGAGAGTCTCCCACCAACAGCATGTTTATGCCTGCTTCGTCCATCAGTTTTGCCGTCGAGTAGTCATATGCCGTAAGCATAGTTATTTTATCACCGTCTTTTTTCTGTTGTCTGGCTGTAGCTACAGTATTTTTCATCTTGTTGTCCTCCCGTTTTTAATATTCTATATAGTTTCGATAATAGTTTCGACAATTATACAATTCGGATAATTTTCTCAAGTGGTTCGTAATCTCTATCAGGATGTTTTTTATGGGCTATTTCTATCAGTCTGTCCGAAAGAAGCCTGTAAATCAGCTCTTGTTTTTCTCCCACATCTTTCAGCGCTCGCAAATGTCCCTCTACCGTAAGCGTATCTCCTCTCTCTACAGGTCCGGTCAAAGCCTTTTCAGGCCCCAGCATTGCCACGCTTCTGGCATTGCCCTCCAAAAGAGGTGCCAAAGCCTCCTTTGCCTCTTCTCTTTGAAATCCACATTCTATAAGCATCGATATCCCCAGATCCGCCAAAGCTGCTATATGATTGCTCACAGTGACGGCGGCGCAGTGATACAGGCTTTTTTTGTCTTTTGATATAACTATCACCTTATTGCCGAAAGATTGAAAAAGTTCTTTCATTTGTTTCAAGTGGTTATCACTGCCTTCCATGGAAAAATAAGCCTTTTCCAGTTCTTTATACGACTTTTTCTTATCGTTTATGGCATATATAGGGTGTATCGAATACGCTGACGCGCCTTTTTCTTCTGCATCAAAAAAAACGGTCGATGAAATCGAACCGCTGCAATGACATATATTCTTATCTTTTATTGGCAGATTACGCAATTCCTCCCACACTGTCCCTATAGCCCCGTCGGGTACGGTTATGAAAAGTGTGTCGCTGTCGTTAACTATATCAGCTAAGTTTTCGTAACTTTTGGTATCTGTAAATTCTGCCGCTTCTATGGCGGAACGGCTGCTCCTGCTGTAATATCCCGTAAGTTCCGTCCCTCTCTCTTTCAGATACTTTCCCAATGAAAAGCCGACTTTGCCGGCTCCTATAAATCCTGCCTTCATACTCATCACCTCTTTCTTGAGCGCTCTCCTTGAGCCAAACCGTTTCTCAAGCAATACACAGCATGACGGTATAAAGCGTATCTCTGTGCCAGTGCCACTCCTAAGCGCGGATGCAGCCTCGCGATTTCCAATAAAAAATATACAAATTATGTGGTACAGCTTGTTCAAAATGCCATCCACCAATTAATATAGCATTTTAGCAGAGATTTGTACAGGGAAATTTTATACTCACCTTCCGGCTTACTATTTAAAAAGTACTTGTTAATATTAAATGCATTTCACTTATATTTTTCGCATATCTTTATTGAAGACTTATTTATATCATACTTACACCCCGGGAGCCCCCTTATGAAAAAAATCAAAAAACTATCGATACTTTTTCTTGTCGTCTTCATTCTCTCATCTTCAATCTCCGTATTCGCCATAACAAGACCGTCATCTCTTGGCGGTTACGACGGAAACGCGCTGCGAGCTGTAGCTCTGTCTCAGGTAGGCAATTCAGGAGGCGAAAAATACTGGAAATGGTGCGGTTTTGAAACACGCGTAGACTGGTGCGCCTGTTTTGTTTCTTGGTGCCTTGCAAACTGCTATGGCAAGGACTCTGTCTCGCCTGCCTCTTTACAGCTCGAATCTCCGTCGCCTGCTTATCCCGCTTTTTCCTCTTGTGCTGAATTCATCAACTGGTTTAAAAGCAACCGTCTCTGGTATGGAACTTCTGTAGAGCCGTTGCCCGGAATGATAATTTTTTTCGACTGGGAAGGTGACGGTACTGCCGACCATATGGGTATTGTAAACAAAATCGAAGACCGGCAGATATACGTTATAGAAGGCAACAGCGGCAATCAATGCGCAATAAACAACTATGACATTGATTCCCCGGTCATATTCGGGTACGGAGCGGCTTGGCAGGATATCATAGGCAAATAGCCATGCAGCGATTATGCTGTTGTCTGCAAAGCTCAGTCCTGCACCAGGCCGAGCTTTACGGAAATGATATTGGAAATTTTAATATCCGTATCTTCTACTCGGATGATGCGGGAAATCTTGTCTAACTTTTTCACTCTGCCTAAAACGGTTACGTATTCTCCGAAATGATAATATTCCACCTCTACCATAGAACCCACTTCTATATCCGCAATCCGTCTGTTCAGTTCTTCTACCTCATCATCCAAAAGCTCTTTTGGAGCACATAATACTTTTTCTGCCTTTTCCAGCTCTTCTGCCAATCCTTTGAGCGCTGAAAAAGGCATGAATTGCTTAGCTCTTTCGGAACGTCTCATGGCGACATTTCTTTGTTGTTGCCGGCTCACGCTTTATGACCTCCTATCTGTTGATTTCTTTGGATAGCTGTGGCGCCCTCTTCCAAACTCATAGCTCTGAATAAAGCATTCTTTCCAAATTTGTGTTTTATATTTGATATGCTTTTGGACAGCTCCTTATCCTTTTCCAGTTCTGCGGCATCGTGCAAAAAGTTCAATTGAACGCTGCTATCACATATCAGGCCGTTAAAAGAAATATTTATGCGCTTTACAAAGCAGGTATCATCTATTATTTTTTCATAGAGTTCAACTGCGCTTTTTATGATTACGCTGTACGAACCGGTATGAAAAGGCAGCGATATGCTTCCGTTAGCTGAAGAACTGGACGTACGAAAGTTTTGTCGCTCCGCAACCATTCCTGAAAGCTCATCCTTCTTTGAATACCCTATCCATATGCTGATAGAATCGGTTAAAACTTCCTTTTCTGAAAGCTCTGCACACAAGCTTTCTACCATTTCTTTCAATATAAGGCGTGCTTTGCAACAGTCGTAAGGCTTTGAAAGGACCTGCCCTGACGTAATACTCCTGACCTTTGGCACATAAGTTTTTATATCTTCCATGGTAACAGTCTCCCTCCCCCACGCGTGGTCTATCAAAAGCTCCGCGTCTATGCCGAAATTTCGATATATCAACTTTTCATCAGCCTGAGCCAACTGCCCCATGGTGCTGATTCCATATTTGGCAAGTCTTTCTGCAGTGCCCCTTCCTATACGCCAAAAATCCGTTATCGGTTTATGATCCCATAAAATCTCCCTATAAGTTTTCTCATTGAGCACAGCTATGCCGTCTTTTGACTTTTTTGCTTCTATGTCAAGAGCAATCTTGGCCAGATACAAGTTGGTTCCTATTCCACACGCCGCAGTAATCCCTGTAGATTCAAAAATATCTTTAAGGATTGCCTTTACCATAGCTTCTGCATCTCGGCCGTACATCCCCAGATAACGGCTGGCATCTATAAACACTTCGTCTATGGAATATACGTGTATGTCATCTTTGCTGAAATATTTAAGATATATCTTGTATATTCTGGCCGAGTATTTGATATAGAGTTTCATCCTGGGTACAGCTTTTATATATTCAATAGTCGGCGGAATCTGAAAAATACGGCACCTGTTTTTTACGCCCATTTTTTTCAAAGTCGGGGTTACAGCCAAACATATCGTGTTATCTCCCCTTTCCGGATCAGCTACTACCAGTTTCGCCTTAAGAGGATCAAGGCCCCGCTCCACGCATTCTACAGAAGCATAGAATGATTTCAAGTCTATACACAAATAGCAACTTTCGTTCACCGCCGTCATCTCCAATCTGTTTTTTGTAAGTATAAGTTAATTATATAAGAACATACGTTCTTTTTCAACAGGAAAAATTTTTCCCTTTTGCTAATTTTTTGTTAATTTTTTTAATTTCTAAGCTTGAATAAAAATTTAAAGAGTATATAATAGTCTGAATAAAGGAGGTATTGATTATGGCAAAAAGTTTAGCACATATCGCAGAAAGAAAAGCTTTCGGAATGGCTTTAAATTCACTGATCGACAAGGGACGAAAGGGTACTTTTTCTGATGAGGCTTTAGCTTTAATTGACCGTATAGAAAAGATCCTAGGGGACTCCTGGCAAAGCTCTTCCTATGAAATGCTGAGAAATATCGCAAAATCTCCCGATAGTAAATGGGCGCACTTTGCAGATAGAATCGTCAGAGAGGTGGATCCTCATATTCTTAAAACATTTCTGCTGAATGCCGGATTTGAAGCCGGTTTCCGCGGTTTTAAGACTTCTACAGCCATGAAGAAAAAATATGACTGTAATATTCCATGGATAATACTTATGGACCCTACGACAGCGTGCAACATGCACTGCACAGGCTGCTGGGCTGCCGAATACGGCAACAAGCTGAATCTTTCCTATGAAGTTATGGATAAGATAATAACAGAGGGGAAAGAGCTTGGTATATATGCTTATCTTTTCACCGGCGGAGAACCTTTAATCCGCAAAGATGATATAATCAAGCTATGTGAAAAGCACAACGATGTAGCTTTCCACGCTTTTACCAACGGAACTCTCATCGACCAAAAATTCTGTGACGATTTGCTCAGAGTTGGTAATTTCTTCGTATCGGTAAGTATCGAGGGTTTCGAAGAAAGCAATGACGGCAGACGCGGTCAGGGGCATTATCATAAAGCGCTTGAAGCAATGGATCTTATGCACAAGAACCACATTCCTTTCGGCGTATCCATCTGCTATACAAGCAAGAACTATCTGACGGTCACCAGTGACGAATTCTTAGATATGCTTATAGATAAAGGCTGCGTATTCGCCTGGTATTTCCATTACATGCCTGTAGGTGTCAACGCCAGCACTGAGCTGTTGCTCACTCCTGAGCAAAGAACATACATGTATCACAAAATTCGTGAAATCCGCGGTCTTGAAGGCGGAAAAGAATTGTTCGCTATAGATTTCCAAAACGACGGAGAGTTTGTCCACGGTTGTATAGCCGGTGGAGAAAGATATTGCCATATAAACGCCAATGGTGATGTAGAACCTTGCGTTTTCATTCATTATTCAGGAGCCAACATCAAAGAGCAATCTCTTCTCGATTGTCTCAGACAACCTCTGTTTCTGGCTTACAAGGAGGGACAACCGTTCAACGACAATATGCTCAGACCTTGTCCTATGTTGGAGAATCCTGAAAAACTCCAGGAACTTGTTAAAGCTACAGGAGCAAAATCCACAGATTTGGAAGCTCCTGAATCTTGTGAACACCTCTGCGGTAAATGCGTTCAATATGCAAAAGATTGGGCGCCTGTAGCTGATAAGCTTTGGAAAGAAAGTCACGGAGAATAATAAAAAAATGTCCTTAACATGGTTGTTAAATCATGTCAGGGACATTTTTTATATATTAAATTTTTTATCAATTATCAGACATTGCTGTCAAAGCGGAGTCTCTTTTTATGGTTTTAACGCCAAACACAAAATAAACGATGTGGCATATCCATATAAAAGCCAATATGATACTCGGGATCAGAATATTTGCCCTCATCATCATGAAAAATCCAAGCCCCATAAGTAATGTAACAGGTATGATAATACTTACTTTGGTCTGCACAGTCATGCCTTTTTTCTTGACAAACGAATCCAAGTGTTTTTTATAAAGTTTAGTATTAATAAACCAGTTATGAAGCCGTTGGGATGACTTAGCAAAGCAAAACACTGTAACTAAAAAAAATGGTACTGTGGGTAAAATGGGAAGAACAACTCCCACACATCCCAACGCCATGAAGATAAACCCTAAAACCAAAAAAACAATCCGTTTTAATTTCATCTTTTACCTCCTAATTTTCTGTCTTCAGCTCATGCGCCCATGTTCTACAGAATACACTTTATCTGCAATTTTCATGGTAGATTGTCTATGCGACACAAGCACCACCGTTTTTCCATCACGTTCTTTGTCAAGAGATTTTAATATCACAGCTTCATTAAGGCTGTCTAAATTACTGGTCGGCTCATCAAGCAGTATAAACTTGGCTCCATGTAAAAAAGCTCTTGCCAATCCAATGCGTTGTCGTTCTCCTCCCGAAAGAGACTCGCCTAATTCTCCTGCTGGCGTATCGTACCCTTCAGGCAATGTCATTATAAAATCATGAATAGATGCTTTTCTGCAGGCCTCCATAATCTCTTCCTCTGTGGCAGCCAATTTAGCTATACGTATGTTATTCTTTATACTGTCATGAAAAAGATGTGTATCTTGAGTAACAAAGCTTTCCATATCTCTAAGATTATCAGTATTAATATCATTAACTTCGTTTCCTGATATTTTAATGCTGCCCTGTTGAATATCCCAAAATCTCATAAAAAGTTTAAGCAATGTAGACTTTCCACTGCCACTCTTGCCTATCAACCCCACAATAGAGTTCGGCGGAAAATAAACAGAAACATCTGAAAGAACCGGCGCCTCATTTTCATCATAAGAAAAAGTTACATTAGCAGCTTCCGCATCTAAAAATTCCACTTTCGGCTTTCCCACAACTTCACTTACTATAGGCGTGTCATCCAAAATATCCAAAACTCTATTGCCGGCAGCAAAAGTATTTTGAAGAGTACTTCCCAAATTGGCCAAAGCAATCACAGGTCCAAAAGATGAAAATAAAGTCAGCACAGATATAAGCATACCATCAAATTCTATCGAGCCCATTTGAAAGAGCCCAGCAGACAGGAACAGCATGGCAGCATCAAAAATCAATACTGTAACATTAGTAACAGCTCCGTTCCGTCCTGCTATATATTTGATTTTTTCTTCATCATTTTCCAGTTGACCCATTCTACTCTTCATTTCATTCAACCTGTTTTCTCCTTGATCGTACTGGAGTATCTCAGCTAATCCTCTCAGGCTGTCCAGTACAAAAGCTGACAGTTCGCCTGATTTGTTTCTAAAGGTCAATCCTATATCGCCACTTAATTTAGAAGTGGCCATCGGAATCGCTATGCCGACTGTAATATAGGATGCCAAAGCAAGAAGTCCAAGTATCCAATGGTAAGACCATATGATAAAACTCATAACCCCAGTGAACAAAAATGCTATTGCAGCCGGTGATACGGTATGAGCATAGAAAACTTCCAATAGCTCAATATCTGAAGTTATAACAGAAATCAAATCACCCTTGTCCCTAACTTCCAGCTTGGCCGGGCATAGTCTACGCAGTGCGCCGAACACCTTATCCCTGATAAGAGCCAAGAGTTTAAATGCAATAAAATGATTGCATGCTTGCTCAGCGTATCTTAAAATCCCTCGCATGACAGCACACAATGCTATCAATCCAAACAGACATCTAAGGCTCAATATGTCATAAATATGCAAGGCTTCCAGCACTGCATATCCACCGAGTACAGTTATAAAAGTAGCGCACAGATGACCTAAAAATCCCATGACGACGGCCAGCATCATGAAACCAGCAAGAGGCTTTACAAGTCCTATAAGCCTAAACATCACCATAAATCCGCTTCTACTGTGAGTATCTGTCCTGAAATCACTCTTTTTCATGATGAATCACCTCTATTTTTTCATAAGCCTCTAATTCTTGTTGAAAATCCCACATTTTTTTATACAAACCCGATTCATTGAGCAGATCGTCATGATTGCCCGATTCGGCCACAATACCGTCATTTAACACATAAATATTGTCTGCCTTTGATACATTGGCCAACCTATGTGAAATCAATATGACAGTCTTGGTGGCAGCAAGGCTATGTATCTGTTCCATTATGTCATTTTCACTTTCAACATCTATATTGGAAGTCGCCTCATCAAAGATATACACAGGGCTATCGTGCAAAAGCGCGCGGGCAAGCGCTAAACGCTGACGTTGACCTCCCGATAAATTAGCAGCTTTTTCCTCCACAAAAGTCTCAAGACCTTGCTCAGCTCTTAAAAAATCAGCCAATTTGACTTGTTCTAACGCTCTCCACATGTCCTGATCAGAAGCATATTGATCGCCCATAAGTAAGTTCTCCTTTACGGTCCCTTTAAAGATATAGCTTTGATGACTTACATAAGTTATATTTTCAAGCAGTGATCTTTCATCTATATCTCTTAAATTTGTATCCCCTATGGTTACCGTCCCCTTGTAGCCTTTGTTCTCATTCATCAAAATAGAGGCAACAGTTGACTTCCCGCAGCCGCTTTCGCCTACTATACAAGTAAATTCCCCCTGCTTAAAACTGATATCGATGCCTTGCAAAACCTGGCGAGAAGGTTCATAACCGAACCAAATATCTGACAAATTGATATCGTACGTTAACGGAAAAGTTTTAAAAGCGCTTTTCTTTTCTTCCGGTATGTCCAAAAGGTTAAAAATCTTGTCACTGGCAGCCATTCCATTCATGGCTATATGGAAAAAGCTCCCCAACTGCCGCATAGGCAAGAAGAAATCTGCAGCCAATAAAATGATAAGCAGACCTCCTGAAAGAGATATATCACCTGCTTTATATTGAATCACCGATAAGATGATTCCAAGAGCAGCGCCTCCATAAGCGATTAAATCCATAATTGCTATGGAATTAAGCTGCATTACAAGTACTTTCATGGTAATCTTGCGGAATTTCTCCGCCTCTTGATTCATCTCATCATTTTTAAAGCTATCTGCTTTGTATATCTTTAAAGTCGTAAGTCCCTGCAAATTTTCAAGGAATGTATCTCCTAAGACAGTATACTGACCCCAATATTTGCTTAACAGCTTTTTAGCCCATGTCTGAACTGCGGCTATAGCAACAGGTATTAATGGTACACATATTAACAAACAAATGGCTATGGGAATGTTAACGAAGCACAAGACAGAAAATAAAGTAATTGGTGCAAGCATAGAATAGAAAAACTGCGGAAGGTATGAGCCAAAATAAATTTCAAGCTGCTCGACTCCTTCTACTGCCACCTGAACTACTTCGCTGGTCCTTACGTGTTCATTATATGAATGTCCAAGGCTAAGCAATTTCTTGTATATACATTCTCTCAATTTCTCCTTTACCATTTTAGACGACAGATAGCTCATTTTAGCGGAGCTGACAGTACATACAAATCGAATAACCAAAGCTGCAACTACTATTGCTATAGTTTTCCATAACTCATCAGGCTCAATACTTCTTAACAGCAAAGCTTCTATCATACCAGTTATGCTCATCATCATGGCAATGTTAGCCAAAAGCCCGCACCATTGCAATATAACGTTTCCGGCAATATATTTTTTGCTTCCTGCGACTGTAGTTATAAGTCTTTTATTTATCATCATTATTTAATCCGCCTTTTACTGATTTTATTATCATCATCCTTTATCTGCTTCTTTTGAATTTTCACATAAATATTTTTCGTCATATGCTGCTACACCGGAATCACGAAGGGTCTTTCGTCTATCTTTCTAATATCAAGTTCAACGTCATATACTTGGCGTACCAGTTCTGTCGTTATAATTTCTTCAGGTAATCCCTGGGCAAGCATCCTGCCATCTTTCATAGCAACTATTTCGTCACTGTAATGCAGAGATTGATTTATATCATGAAGTACCATGACTATAGTCAGACCATATTGATGATTCAGCTGTCTAATTAGCTTTAAAATTTGTAATTGATAACGAATATCCAAATATGTAGTCGGTTCATCGAGAAACAGCACTTTGGTATCTTGTGCTAAAGCCATAGCTATCCAAACTCTTTGCATTTGTCCACCGGAAAGTTCTGAAACAGGTTTGTCCTTATGCTTGAAAGTATTAGTCACTTCTAAAGCCCATCGCACTTTTTCTTCATCTTCATCAGCATTGTTGGCAATTCCCATAGTGTGATAAGGACTCCGCCCATAGCTGACTAGCTTTTCAACTGACAAATCTGCGGGAGCCGTATTATATTGGTGAACGATGGAAACTTCTTTTGCAAACTCTTTAAGTTTTATATGGAAAATATCTTTTCCTTGCAAAAGCACCTCTCCGGTGTCAGGCCGCAAATTCTTAGTCATCAATCCGAAAAGTGTCGATTTGCCGCAGCCATTGGCTCCGATAAGCGTAGTAATGGCGCCATGCTTAATTTTCAAGTCGAAGTCTTTCAGTATTTTTTGATTGCCATAAGAAAAGGAAAGATTTTTGACAGTGAATATACTATTGTCCATAGCTTTGTCTTGACCTCCTTAGCAGCAGAATGAAGAACGGTCCTCCGATCACCGACATGATTACAGAAGCGCTTATCTCGTAAGGCGCCGCTATGGTACGTCCGGCCGTATCTGCCAGTAACAACACAAAAGCGCCTAAAACCATGGTATACGGTACCAATACTTTATGATTGCTCCCCACCAATAGCCTGGCTATGTGAGGTACTATGAGACCCAAAAAACTTATAGGCCCTATGATCGCAGTGGCTATGCTTGCCAGCAACACGCCGATAGTCGAAATTATTACACGGCTTCTGGTTACATTTACTCCTAAGGATCTGGCAGTCTTATCTTCCAAAGCTAAAAGATTGCATTGGCCAAGAACAAAAACAGAGGTGCAAAGGCCGATAAGGACATAGATCAAAAGAGTCTGAAAATCATCCCAAGTTTTCATAGTTATATTAGCGTTAACAATGCTGGCAACGCCGGAGTAATTGCTGCCCGTACCTGAGTTAAAAGCGCTCATCAATCCTGTGAACATGGCATTAACTGCTACTCCAACCAGAATAATACGCATTGGGCTCAAGCCACCTTTCCATGACAAAGAATACACCAGTACAAAGGCTATCATTCCGCCAGCAAATGCAAACAACGGCGTAAAAAAATATAGAGTAGGGAAAAATGCTGTAATAAGTACAGCTGTTAAGCTTGCGCCTGAGCTTATTCCAATAATCCCCGGATCGGCCAGAGGATTTTTCATCACAGCTTGCAAAAGTACACCTGAAACAGCAATGGCAGCGCCTCCGAAGACAGCGATAAAAATCCTAGGAAAACGCAAATCATAAATCGTAGCTACATCTTCGTTATATTTAATAAATAATCCTTTAAACAGTTCCATAGGTGTCACCTTTAAACTACCTGTATTAACAGCCAGCAAAAATAACATAATAAGTCCTAGAGCAGTGATTACAAAGGAAAGTATCTTTTTTCTCTTGCTTACCAATGGCTACCTCCTTAAAACGACTTTTATTCATCACCATAAAGCATAGGCTGCAGCTGTTCTAATGCTTGTGCGTAATTAAAATTTGCGCTCATATTGAAAAGCGATGAATCTAGATCATACACTCTTCCTTCCTGCACTGCTTCGAAATGCTTCCATATATCGTTGGTTTCAAATTCCTTAGCAAACATTTCTCTTGCCATATCTGGCAGTCCATGCGCAGCTCTCAAAATGACATCCGGCTTTTTAGTCTTAATATCCTCGGTATTGGCAAATAAGAATTCTTCTCCTTCGCCATCTCCGTAAACATTAGTTCCTCCAGCCAATTTGACAAGGCTGCCTACATAGCTATTATCAGTAGCCACTATATAAGATCCCGGTAATCCCATTAGAACCAAAACCTTGGGAGATTCCTTACCTTCATTTTTGCTTCTATATTCGTCCATAAAAGCGTTATACTCATCCACAAGAGCTTGTGCTTCTTCTTCACGTCCGAACTTTTCTCCCAAATCGGAAATTGAAGCATACATGCCCTCTACGCTTCTCAAATTTAAAAACAAAGAATTGACTCCTATGGAGCCATATTTAGGCTGGAGATCACTCTGTAAAGTATTAGGCGATAATACATAATCCGGATCTAATGATTTAATTATCTCCAAATCCGGATTCATAGCCATGCCTACAGTTGAAATGCCTTCATACCTTGCCGGTATGGAACTATTAGTCTCACATACGCCTACAAGATCAAGATTTAATTTATCACATATGTTTGCAACAGCAGGAGAAGTTGCAATAAGCCGCACATTCTCCGATGATGAAACCTGCGCATCAACTTCTGCATTTTCCTCTGGATGTTGATTAACACAGCTTGTCATGGAGAACATTAAAAGTAACATGAAAACAAATAACAAAACCGTTTTAAGCTTCATACTTGCTCCTCCTTGCTTACTTTCTTTTCTTAAAGACAAAATACCATATGCATGCTCCGGCAACGGCTAAAATGACTGCACCGCCCAATATCCACCAGAGAATTGTACTGTTGCTGTTTGAACTGTGGTTATTTTCTTCATTGGTCTCAGTTGCATCCACTTTGTTCCCTGATTCATCAAACTCCTCAAGACCTTCCGTGCTTTCATTGCTATCTTCATCGTTTAAAGCTTCTCCGCTGTCAACATTTTGTTCATTTGCATTTAAATCGTCAGTATTATTATCTTCGGAAGAGGATGCTGCCGGCTGCTGTGCTTGCGACGAAGCATCAGATAAAACTTCTGTTTGTTCTGCTTTAACACTTGCAATAAAGTCGCCTGAGCCTGATTTTAAATTATCTACAGTTATATAGAAGACTACTTCTCTGCCCATAGGTATGACATACATATTGCAGCGAATAACACAATTCTCATTTGGTACTTTCATACGAAAATCAGTAGTGTTGGCAGTAAAATCTTCCTGCATTATATCTGAAGTAACAGACGAGAAATTCCCATTTTTTGAGCCATCTACCTGAAATTTAGGGTTTTCAATATTATCCATCAAGTTAAGTCGTATTGTTACCCATGTATTGCCAGAAGAGTCTATCTCCACAAGAGCACTTTTATTTAAAGCGCTTTCTGTCATAGATTGACCAAGGACATAAGAGCCTTCTCCTCCTGAATCTTCAATTACTCCTGTAGATGGATGGCGATAATGGGAAGTAGCCGTAGCAGTATATACGCCGCTGGAAGCGGCTTGAACCGGTATAGCAGCAATACCCGCCAAAAAGGCGAGTATTACTACCATACTGCACATTACTCGTTTGAGTGTTGTCGCAGCATAAACCATCCTCTCATTTCTCCTTTCTAAACTTGTGTATTTTTGCTCTTTCTAACTGCAAAAGTTACTCCAGTCATTGCAGCGGCCGCTAATGCAAGAATTACCAGCGGTATAAAGTCTGTCACATCTCCTGTCTTAGGGATATCTGCTGAATTTTCAGCATCAGTTATCGTGCTGCCTTTTTCTACCATAGAATAGATCCCTGACGTTCTGGTAATAACCGTGTAATAGTTATCCTCTACGTCGCCTCTCATAAGGATCTTGTTGCCATCGTCCATACGATAAACTGCCAAGCTGTCAGCATCATACCCTGCAGTTACAGGAAATTGTATAGTGACCATTCCGTTGGCAATTACTTCGTTTCCATCAGCATCAAAAAATTCTATATCATAGAGTTTGAACTTCTTTCCTACGTCATTCAAAGAAGATGCCGCTTGGTCGTAATCAGCTCCGGAAGTTATTTCAGTAATAACAATCTGGATACCTTCTTCAAACACGCCTTTATCTGCATATATCCTTACTCCTGTTTTTGAGTCAACATAATTTACTGCCGGAGACTGTTCAACAGGTTCATCGGTATCAAAGGCCGGATCATCTTCTGTAGTCTCTTTTAACGTAGACCAATCAAGCTGAAGCAGTACATCCTGGTCTCCGGTGCCATCTGAAATATCCTCCATTACCGGGACGAATACATGCAATGGCACATATACGTTCTCATCATTTAAAGCATCTTGTACCAATGGAAATTTTATCTGGTCAGGGTAAAGCTTTCCTTCGTAAATTCCTCCTTGTTGATTAAATTCATCTTTGACATCACTGCCGTCAGAATTTTTCTGCGTAGAAAGCACTTGAGCCGCTTTCATGGTCCCTTCAATGGAGCCATATTGTCCGTACTTGTAACCGGCATCATAATATGAAAGTTCTGCCAGATATCCGAATTTGTTCAAATAAGCCAGCCCATGGAAGTCCATGGTAAGATAGTATTTGCCATCTTCTACTGTCAATTTGACAGTATGGTTTATTGCGTCGTTAGCCATAGATTTTTCTTGGCGATTAGTCTTTATCATTTCGCCGTATATGGAATATACACCGTCAGCCAACGAAAATCTGTCTAATACTTGTTCATCGCTTTCTGACGGATCTTCAGACGGCTCTGTAGTTTCGGTGCGTTCTACCAAAGCATCCATAGCCTTCTGCAGCTCATTGATTGCCTCAGTCACATCAGCAACTCCTGCATCATCATCAGCCATAACTTCCTTTGCCACAGCTAATTTTTCTTCAAAATCTTTCCAGCTGGCATCTGTGTAGTCAGACGCTTCTTTAATTTCTGCTTCAGAAATCAAGGTCTCAAGCGATGATTTGTCTCCTTTTTCTTCCAAAGAATTCATAGCGCCAACAAGTTCTTTTGCCATCTGCTTATTTTCCTCATCGCTGAACTGTTTAAGGTTCAGCACAGGCACCGGGTTAAAACCTGTCGGGACTTCTATTTGCTGCGATGGCCATACATTAGACAATGTCTCTTCAGTATCAGCTATTACAGATTGCAAAGCATCGTATGATTCCTCTGTATAATTTCCCTTTTCTATCTGAGTGGCCAAATACAGCTGATACTGAACATTTTCTTCAGGATTTTCCACTTTTTCAAGGGAAGTCCAATCCACTTGCAATCTTGCATGTTGTTCGCCAGTAGATGGAGAAATGCTAAACATTACTGGTACAAAGACAGAAACATAAGCTGCATTTTCCCATGTGTAATCTGAAGCTGTAACTGGTTCATCTCCTTCCCCAATCATTATTGGGGTCGCATCAGCTGTCAATATGTGTGGATACGCTTTATTAGTAATATCCACTAAGTAAGCTTCATGACCATAGCCATCCGGCCGCATATGAGCAACAGAGTCGGTACCATTTATGGCAAATTCCGAATCAGGATTATTAAATTGGTCAAATACCACCTCCCCGTTTTGCGTTCTATGTTCTGCTAAAACCGTAGCCGAAGTATAAATACTGTTCTCCTCTACAGGAGCCAAATTAAACAAGTTAGTATTTATAGAATTAAGCTCTAAAAGGAATCCATAAAACGAAAGATATCCCATAGGCATATACTCTAATATTGCTGTCGCTTTTCCATCTTTCACCACTATAAGCGGTTTAAAGCCAACATCGCCGGTTTGTTTAGCTTCATAGCTGCTACTTCCTCTTAATGCAGTATTGCCCATGGAGACCGTATCTCTTGTAGCATTCATTAATTCGACATCTGCATAGTAAACGCCGTCTTCTGCCGGTACAGAAAGTTGTTTTACTGGAACTCCTGACGACTTTACACTTGCCTTCGCATTCAATGCAAAACTATTTGATAAGCTCATACCAATTAGCAAGGTTAAAATCATCAATACTGCAAAGCTTCGTTTGATAAGCGCATGCTTTGTTTTCATTTTTTAGCCCTCCGTTTCTTTTTTCATTACCACGAAATAAAGACATCTTTAGTTAGTTATAACTAACTATTTTAGACAACTTTGTTTCAATTATGGCATTACGGTGCTCTGCTTACATTGACCATTGATTCCTCCTTTTTACATAAACTCTTTATTGGCCAGAAGACCAAACTTTTCGTTCACTCTTCTGATGTAATGTTGTAATATCGAGTTAGTTTAGTCTAACATAACAGTTTATTTTTCTTCAGTCAATACAAATTTTGAACCGAAGCAGGTACAGCCAGTTATTTCTATCATCAAAGATCACAATATATTTCTCTATTTTTAATGATTGCATGTTTTGTACCATCATTGGTTCAAAAAATTTTATGAATTTTTGTTTTCTAAACCTAGTAAACAAAGATGGTAAAGACAGCTGTACTTTCAGGCATATGCATATCACCCACACTGCACTGCATACGTAAGCATACACTGCCATGAAGTAAAGTGTCCCGGCCTCTGCCCATAGAAATAAAAGTCAATGAATTTATCGGGAAATATACATATCTTCCTTCGATACCTGCATTATTAAATTGACCATTTTCCCAATACTGCATCTTATGAACACGACCTTCCATCCTTCGTCCATCAGATGCAGACTGTGCCGATACAGTTTTTATCATAAGGTATATCATACCTTCTTGGTCTTTGACTATCAGTTGACAGGGATGCTCAAAACCGATATTCCCCATAGAAATATTATTTTGATTTTTTATCTGATTTCGATATATAGTAAATGGGAAAAAATAACTTCCGTCTCTTAACGACGTGCACAATTCACCGCCATTAAAATTTTGCCGCCCTGAAAAAAGTTCCTTGAGTCTCATCCTATATTCTTGTTCCTCTAATCTATGCATAAACTCATCTGAAAGTCCTGCGCTAATAATTGCCATAGAATCTTTTTTTGCTTGGACAGGAGAAATGTCTAAATATTGTAGATATTGCTCCATTATCCTACGCTGATACTGAAATTTTTTAGCAACTTTTATTCCCGCTGATGTAAGTATAGATTTTCTTCCTGCTATTCTCTTCATCAACGCCATTTTATCAAGACTATCTAAAATGTGAGTCATGCTAGATTTAGGTCTATTCATATATCGTGCAGCATCAGAAATAGTTTTTTTATTTGGCTCCGCTTCCAAATAGTATAACAAAAGCTGTATTTGGCTAGCTGAAAGCATTTCAGACATAGAAAAATCCTCCTCGTTTAGCTTCAATGAAATTAATTATAAAGGAATATATGCGTTTAGTTAGTTAAGGCTAACCCCATCAGAAATATTACCCAAAAGACTTCCACTTGTCAAGCAAATTTATCTATGCTTATTTGATACTTGCTTCAATGTTACTACTCCATAGACAAGTGCTCCTATATTTCCTGCAATCATATCAGTAACCGTATCAACCATGCCTCTTTGCATTCCGCCGCCTGCAATTTTATCAGCCAGGAACTCAAAAATCTCCCATAGCCCGGCTCCCCCGCTGGAAAACATACATGCCGCAAAAATCATGGGAATAACAAAAGGTTTCAAGTCTTCCACCTTAGAAGTCCGCTTTAACAGCTTTTCTATTATAAACATGCCAAATGCAGCCAACAAAAATCCGCTTATAAAATGAACAATTTTATCATAAGGGCCTACGAATCTATATAAATCGATTATAGAGCCAAGAGGAGACGCCATAAAGATAAATACCAATCCGCTGTAAAACAAAGTGTCGTCTACTTTTATTATTTTCGTTACGATTACCATAATCACTATTGAAACAAAAGCCCCTGCTACATTAGCAGCAGGAGGATTTATTCCAATCGCATATGCTATTACAACTGCTGCCGCTGTAGCAGCTGTCAATATTATTATTCCGGTTGTTCTGCCTTTCATATCATAACCATACCTAAGTCGTCAAAATTTAAAATCATTCACACAAAAAAACGGTACCTTCTGCTTTTCCATCCATCGCAAGAGTAATAATGTCTTTTTTCTTGCCGTTAAGCAATATGGTAGATACACCAGCCTGGCAGGCTCTTCTAGCTGCTTCTATCTTGGTATTTATCCCGCCTGTGCCAAAAGAACTTTTTCCCTTAGTATCTATTTTTGCCATAAGCTTATCTATGTTGTCTATCTCATGCAGCAGTTTGGCATCTTGATTTATTTTAGGATTTTTATCGAACACACCGTCTATGTCGCTGAGCATGATAAGTGTATCAGCTGACCACAAGGATGCAGTCAGTGCACTTAGTTTATCGTTATCTCCAATCTGAAATTCTTCAGTACTCACAGTATCGTTTTCATTCACTATAGGAACCACGCCCTCATCTATAAGAGTAAACATGGTGTTTCTTATATGCAGCCGTCTCTGAGAATTTTCAAAATCCGAGTTGGTCAAAAGCATCTGTCCGACATGCAAATCCCTCTCTGCAAAAAACTCTTTATACGCCATCATAAGTTCCACCTGTCCTATGGCGCACAAGGCTTGTTTATAGTTCATGTCTTCTACCTTGTGCCATTTATTTATGGCTCCTACCCCGCAGATTTTTGCACCGCTGGACACTATAACAATGCGTTTACCATCATCTATAAGAGCGATAAGTTGCTCTACTATGTTCTTAATGGCTTCTCTGTTGGGTACTCCGTCTTCTGTTGAAAGCACATTACTTCCGAGTTTTATTACAATCTTCTTGCTGTCTTCCAATATCTTTTGTATCGTTGTCATATCTTTTCAATGTCCTTCTCAATTTAGCTTAATAAAATTTATTACAATTATACCATTTCTATGATAAAATTAAAATAACAAATACGTCATGTATCGAAAGGATTTGCAATATGAATTATGTCGAAACCGCCAAGCGTGCCAAGAAAGACAGCTTTCTCTTGTCTTCCATATCTGAAGGAATAAGAAACAGCGCTTTGTCCCTTATCTGCGAAAAACTGAGAGAAAATCAGGATTACATTTTCGCTGCCAATCAAAAGGATCTTCAGGCGGCCGAAGAAAATGCTCTGCCGTCGCCACTGTTATCCAGGCTTAAATTTGACAGCAAAAAGCTTTCAACATGTATAGACGGTATGCACGATCTGATAGGGATGGATGATCCTCTCAACCGGGTACTGATGAAGCGTCAGCTGGATCAGGGACTTATGCTCACTAAAGTCACCTGCCCTATAGGTGTTATAGGGGTGATCTTTGAATCTCGTCCTGATGCGCTCCTGCAGATTTCAGGATTATGCATAAAAAGCGGCAATTGCGCCATTCTTAAAGGCGGCAGCGAAGCGTCTCATACTAACCGGGCGTTGTTTGACGTAGTTCACCAGGCAGGAGTTGAGGCCGGACTCCCCGACGGATTTTTATCTTTGGTGGACACAAGAGAAGGCGTTGAAGAACTGCTTTCGTGCCATGAATATATCGACCTTATCATTCCCAGAGGAGCCAATGCTTTCGTTCAGCATATAATGGAAAACTCCAAAATTCCTGTCATGGGTCATGCCGACGGTATATGCCATATCTACGTGGCAGAAGATGCCGACATCCCTATGGCTTTAAAAATCATAGAAGATTCCAAGCTGCAATATCCGGCGGCCTGCAATGCTGTAGAAACCCTTTTGCTCCATCAAGACATATACGACAAAGTTATTTCTTCAATAACGGATAAGATAACGTTAAAAGAAGGGGAATATAATCAAGAGTATCTAGACACCGTGATGACGGTAAAGAAAGTCTCGTCCATAGATGAAGCCATAGATTCCATCAACTCCAACGGCTCTCATCATACTGACTGTATAATTACGAAAGATCGCAAAAATGCTGATTACTTTATGGACAGAGTAGACTCTGCCGGAGTATATCACAACTGTTCCACCCGCTTTGCTGACGGATTCCGCTACGGCTTCGGCGCTGAAGTCGGTATCAGTACAGGCAAACTGCATGCCAGAGGTCCGGTAGGATTAGATGGCTTAGTAACTTACAAATACAAGCTTTATGGCAGTGGACAGACTGTGGAACCGTACGCAACCGGTGAAAAGAAATTTCATTTTGAGGACCTGTAAGATAATGTTCCCATGGCAGCATGTCCAATGGCAGCATGTCGAATGGCAGCATGTCCAATGGCAGCATGTCGAAACTCGTCGAACACTCTTGTCAGCTGACTTTTTTCGGAAAATTTTCAAAAAAAGTCAGCGAAAATCGAAAAAATAGCAGTCAACTGCAAAATTTCTACTTAAAAATGACAAAAAATAAAAAATCTTACAAAAAAGTCAGTAAAAAAGCTGTTTTTATGACAAAATCTGAGATTTTTTCGTTTTTTGTCATTTTACGTCTCAAATCAGCCCAAAAATAGAATTATATGTAAGAAATGATGACAAAATTTTCAAAAAAAGAAAATTTTGTCATTTTTGGATGCGGCTCTCGCCTCAGTATGGGCAAAGACAGGCTCTCGCCGCCCAGCCGGCCCGGCGGCCTTACAGTTCCTCAGTCTGCTCCCTGAGCCAGCTTCTTACCTCCGTCTCCAGTCTCGATTCCATCACACGATAGACCTTCTCGTGATAAGCATTAAGATACTTCCTTTCCTCTTCACTCAACATTTCTGGCAGAATAGCGTCTCTGTCGAAGGGGCACAGCGTAATCGGCTCAAAGGCTAGACTTCCGTCCTTTTCCACACAGACCAGCTCATTTTCCAGTCGTATACCGTAGGCACCTTCCTTATACACACCCGGCTCATCAGTAGTTATCATTCCCGGCAGGATAGGCCAATCGCCTCCTGTAGGGCTTATCCTGTTCGGTCCCTCGTGGACACTTAGTATATGGCCTACGCCATGACCTGTGCCGTGATTGAAGTCCAGGCCCTTTGCTCTTAAAGGATTTCTGGCTATCTGATCCAGCTGAGAACCGGTAGTTCCTTTCTCGAATGCAGCCATGGAAAGCTCCAGGTTAGACTTCAGTACTGTGGTATAGTTTTCCCTCATCTCATCGGTCAGCGGACCTAGAGCAATGGTTCTTGTTATATCTGTAGTACCGTCTTCATATTGACCGCCCGAATCTACCAAAAGCAGCCCTTCCGGCCTAAGCTGCCTGTCTGTATCAGGAGTCGGCGCATAATGAACGATAGCGCCGTTTTCCATATATCCGGATATGGTATCGAAACTGAGGTCGAAGCACCCAGGTTGCCGCCGCCTCAAAGCTTCCAGCTTATCGGCAGCTGAAATCTCCGAGATATCGATCTTACCCACATTGTTCTTAAGCCAGAAAATAAACTGTACCATTGCCAGTCCGTCTTTGATGTGGGCGTTTTCCGTGCATCGAAGCTCCGTCTGGTTCTTTACGGCCTTCATCGCTTCGACGGGATCCATATCGTTGAGCAACTTCACCTCTTCAGGTATGGATTTTACCAAAGTGTAACTGGCCTTCTTCATATCTAAAAGCAGTCTACCCTGCTCCAGCTCCTTGATATCTTCAAAGAACTGAAAATACGGGAGCGTATCTCTGTCACCGATGCTTCGGCCGGCAGAATGCAATGTATACAGCCGGTCTTCATCTTTGCTTATGAGAGCGAAGGCGAAAAAAACAGGCGTATGAGACACATCACTGCCTCTTAAATTATAAAGCCAGGCGATTTCTTCAAGTCCGGTTATTATGTGATAGTCTGCACCCTTTTCTTCCATGGCAAGACGGAGCCGCTTCAGCTTGCTTTCTGCTGTTTCTCCAACAGCTTCTAAAGGCAGCTCATATATCTCATTTCCATGGAGAGCCGACCGTTCTTTCCATATCTCTCCCACCAGATCCAAGTCAAACTTTATGTTATAATCTGTTTCTAAAGATTTTCCGAAATCCGCATCTACCACTCTGCCGTCAAAAGCGATAGTGCTTTCCGGCTCTAGGTTTTCAGTAAGATATTCCCGTATGCTCAAAACTCCCGGCTGGTTGATCCTCATCAGGCTTATACCGCTGCCCTGAAGCTGTTTTTCCGCCTGCAAAAAGTATCTTCCGTCTGTCCAAAGGCCAGCGAAATCCCCGGTGACCAACAGGGTTCCGGCGGAGCCTGTAAAGCCTGAAACGTATTGCCTGCATTTAAAATAATCATTTACGTATTCTGAGCCGTGAAAGTCAGTTGTAGGCACCAGATAGGCATCTATTCCTCTCTTTTCCATTTCGCGGCGCAGCGCCAAAAGCTCTTTCCTCATTTTGCTTCTTTCCCCTTTTTCATATCGACTAATGTCAGCTTAATTGCAATATTTGGTTACAGTATTATTATATACAAGCTTTCGGACTTTGTACACCTGATAAATTCATCTCAGCATCCACGGTATATCGGCGTCCAACAGTATCTCGGCATCCTGCCATTGTTCCGCTTATTATTTTATTTATACCAACATCATGGTCGCTATAATGCTGACGGCCGCCACACATGTTTTGTCGGCCATGTCAAGCGTCGCGCAGGCTGCGTCGTCCGCTTCGGTGTCGAAAATGTTTTTCAGCTTTTGCTTTACCCCTTTAATCTCATTTTTATCAAGAATTCCTGTCATCATATCTGTTTTCATTAGAATCCTAATAAGAGGCGCTTTGTCAGTATGAATTTCGTTCGTCAAACAGATGTCTCTGATATAGGATGTACACTCATCCGCATATTGCGGAGATACCTGTATGATCCTGTTTTCTATTCCTAACTTGTTTTTTTCTGTAAGTATTTTAATAAGCTTTTCTTTTTCCATGAAATTTTCTATCTGTCTTTCGTATTCACCGATAGAGCCGGTGAATATCGACAGCAGAAAACTGCCGAAGGATTTGCCATTTTCTTTCATCGCTGTTTTTTCCAGCGGCAGCAGATATTCAGGAATCTCATGTTTTTCTTCCTGACAACGTATCTTGTCGTCACCGTCAACGGTGAATACGCCGGCACCGGCCAATTCATTTAGTCCCAGCGCCGTTATCCCTATCTGATAATCCTGGCTGAATACTCCGTCGTTCCTGCCGGCCTTCATGGCTATCAAAGCATATCTTATCACATCAGACTGTACCATAATCTTCCTCCTTTAATGTTAAAAACGTCTTATTTCCATAACCTGTACAGAATGTATCTGCGCAGAAGGTTTTGTCCCACATCTGTACATATGACTGAACAAGCTTTCTTATATCGTCATCGGTCATTGTTCGGCGATTGTAGATTACCGATATTTCAGCTTCATCGCCGTAATCAAATATTCGGAAAGCAAACGGATTGCATACGCCGATGCATTCGTAAGGCAATATCTTTTTCCACAAAGAACCGCTTCGCCGACTGTATAGCTTTTGATAATCGAATATGGCTGATTCCGCAATCAGAATATTTTTAAGGGCTTTATTGCGCATCGCTTCAAAACCGTGTTCCGCGTCTCTGAGTTCTGCCAGTTTTTTCTCTACATGCCGCGCCATACTCACAAAATCTTCAGCCTCTGGCATACCCTTTTCTGTTATAAAAGGAAGCAAAAAGGAAAAGAAGCCAATGGTGTTCATCGGTTTGAGCATGCTCCTTCCGCTGGTGTAAAACAAAAGGGCATGGCTTTCATCTTTTTCCATCAGAGAAATCATTAAAGAAAACAGCGCTGCGAATTCTCCTGTTTTTGTCTGCCTGCAAAACTTTCGCATATCAGCCAGCATTTTTCCGCTCAGCATATAATGGAAATGCCGCTCTCCACCTTTATCTCCTATTTCATTTCCATCTTTATCTCCAGCTTCCTCTCTTGCCAGATCCGTCACCGTCCCCCGGCCTGCGATGTCAGCCGAAAGCTCCCTGTTAATTTGAGGATTATGCGCCCAATCGCAGCAAACGGATTCGCTCAGGTAATCATCCCAGAACCGGGCCCGGCTCATAACGCTGTCACTGCGGGCAATCTTCGCATAGGCAGAAGCATAATCTCTGAAAAAATTGTTATCTGCTTCCGGCAGATGGGAGCGATATCTTATATCCAGTTCTTCCATAAAATTCAGAAGAGAATAATAGTCAAAGATCAGGTGATGTACTGAAAGCAACAGCAGGCCTGATGTTTTGCCACGAAAATAAACCAGCTCGTAAGGTCTTTCACTGTTCCACCTTATGTCATTCAGCAGCCTCACAAGATAGTCACGTATCTCAAGAGGCAGCAAAGCGGGGGCTCGACCGCAGGCTTTAATAAACGCTTCTGCCACTTCTCCTTCTATTGTTCTCAATGGTTTAACCGGGACATCGGAGCATGTGCAGGATATGTGCAAACGGCTTCCGCTACCTATAAATCGAAGGGAAAAAGCGTCATGGTGCCGTTGTATCTGCTCATAGGCATTATCCAGGGCTCTGATATTCAGCTCCGACGCCGTCGGTATGAAATATATCATCTGATTGAAAAGCCTGTATTTTTCCTCGGGCTGTCTGAGAACCATGTCCTCCAAATCAGCTAAATACTTTTGCATCGGCAACGCCGGTATCTGTCTGTGCTGCCCGTCATGTATTTTTTTTGCTTCATGCTTTTCAGCCACTGCCGAAGCTTTTTTGACTCTATCGGCAATCTCATGCGGCGTCAGTCGCGCTGTCCATCCTGATATATCAAGCCTTACGTCAAACTTTTCCTCCAGAGTCACCAGCAAATTGATCATGTCCAGCGAATCGAACCCCTGAACGACAAGGGGCTCATCACAGATATCATTTCCACGAATTTTTCTTATGCAGTCGTACACCTCTACTGCCGTCCCAGTCGCCGTCTCGACCGCCGTCCCAGCTACCGTTTCAGCCGCCGTCCCCTCTGCGGTCACGGCAGAGGCGCCCTCAGCGCGACTCTTTCTGAGGGCGTCCAGCAACGCTTCTCGGTCCATTTTGCCATTATGATTTATTTTAAACTTTTCAATTCTTACGAACTGCTGAGGTATCATGTAAGTCGGCAGTTTGCGGGCTAATGCTCTTTGCAGATCTTTCGCCTGTCTGTCACGTCCGTCCGAGGCAGTATAAAATGCCGTAAGGCTCTGGCGCTGCTCGTGTGTTTCGCTCCCTTGCCCGTCTGTTGTGACAATAACCTTGCACCTTTCGATACCTTCAGTTTCTTCAAGACACTTCTCAATTTCTCCCGGTTCTATGCGGTATCCTTTGTATTTTATCTGATCATCCGCTCTGCCGCAGCAGCACAGGTTTCCGTCATGATCCCAATATCCTATATCGCCGCTGTCGTACATGACCGTATCCGGAAACAGAATGTCTCGGCAGAAAGCTTTATCCGTCAATTCTTCTTCCGACTCGTAACCATCAGATACTCCGGCTCCTGCTATCCATATCCTGCCCTTTTGTCCCGGGCAAGATACTTTCCTTTCATCATTCAAAACATATACTCTTGTATTTTTTATAGGTTTTCCTACAGGAACAACATCTCTTCTTTTCAGATCGGCTGCATTCAGCGCGAATATGGCAGTCTGAACCGTACACTCCGTAGGTCCGTAGCAGTTAAATAACCGACATCCCGGCATTACTTCCAGCAATTCTGCCGCCGTCTGTTTTTTCATTTCTTCTCCTCCCGAAAGCAGCATCTTCGGTCCAGCACCTGCTTTGCCAATGTTTTTCAGGTGGTCTGTAATCAGGCTCATTATCAGCGGAGTGCAGTCGCATACATCGAGAACCCTCATTTCCTCTTCCAGTGAGGATGGACGTCTTTTGGCTTCTTCGGGAATAACGTTCAGAGTATGACCTCCCAATAACGCGGGAAATATCTGCTGTACCGACAGGTCGAATGAAAAAGAAGCACTTACCCCCACTTGAAGATGTTCTTTATTCAGCAAAGAAAAGAGTTTTTCTCCGATTTCTGATGAAAAGTTCAGCAGAGAGCTTTGTTTTATCTTAACGCCTTTGGGCCTTCCGGTTGAACCGGAAGTAAAAATAATATAGGCATAGGGAGACGCCTTGCTATTTTTTATACTGTTTTCTGTGGTTTTTCCCCGTTGAGTTTTCTCAGATTCCCGGTTTCCAAAAGCCAACAGTTCATCATAGAGGATTATCGGACAATCAAACGGCATGCCGGCGGCATCCTCCGCGGGCAATGTGGAAGGTAAAGCGATGATTGCAGCTGCTTTGGCTTTGGCCACCATATATTGAAGTCGTTCCATGGGAAGCTTATCGTCAAGAGGCAGATAATAAAATCCTGCTTTCAGTATTCCCATCACTGCCGCAAAATGTTCGACGGTTCTTGCGCACATGACTGCTATGCATCCTCCCGCCGGGTATCCCAGATTTTCTATTGCCCCGGCTATATCGTCTGAAACGCGGTCAAGATATCCGTATTTCATCTGCTCCTTTCCGCATATTACAGCTGTTCTATCGCTGTTTGCCGCGGCAGCTGCCTTAAAAGCATTTGCCACGCTCTGCCCGTCTGAATGCTGCATACATGACTCCTGGATACCGGCATAATCTTCAGGCCTGTTGATATTGCAATAAGCTGTATCATATATATAAACCCGCGGACGAGATGAAAACATGATAAGATCGGTGAGCTGATAAACTCTGTCACCCATTGGAAAATTTGCAATGGCGAATTTCTCCAGCAACCCAGCCGGAAAGATTACCGTGCCGGTGCCTATGAGGCGGCTCAAAACCCTTACAGGCTTTTCCTCCGCTCTGATTATATATCCCTCTTCGTCGGTTTGAATAGTATAATTTCTTTTTATTTTTTCTTCATCTTCCGTAGGTACGGCCAGCACCAAAGCAGAGCCGGCATAACGGCGAAAGTCCTCCAGAAAACGCGGCAGATCAAAGTCTCCGATGAACTCATCTCCCAGAGCCAGCATCACTGCGTCGTTATAAAAAGAAGGATCATCAACAGAATATATAGCGCCTGTAAGCCCATGATCCATATTGTGCTGAACATGATAAACCAGCGGTATTTCTCTGTATTGATTGCCGAAATATTGCTGGATTTCCTCTTCGCTTTCATGGACGACTATGTGGATTTTATCCATATTTTCAACGCTGCTGAGCCTGTCCAGCTGACGTGACAAAAGCGGCCTGCCGTCATAAGGCAGCATACATTTGCTTCGGCAGCTGCATATTTCTCTTATGCGCGTCCCGTTGCCGGCCGTAAGTATCAACCCTCGCATAATATTCTCTCACACTCCTTTTCTATGGCCGGCAGTCCTTTCTCAAACCATGTGCTTTTAAGATCCACCGCCATTTTTTTAACGCCCGCTGCATACTCGTCATATCTGCTCAGGATTTGAATACAGCAATTCTGCAGTTCTTCTCTGTCTATCGGCCTATGTCGGAGCATCAAGCCTCCGTGATTTTTTTCTACGGCTCTGCCCGTCTGATAATCGGGAAAGTTGGCCGGTATCACTATCATAGGCGTATGTGCTGATATAGCCTCCCTTACGCCGGTTATACCGCCGTGAGTAATGAATATCCTGCTGGCAGCCAGCATGCTTTTCTGATCTGTGTATCTGCGTATCTTTATATTGTCTGAAAAGCCGCCTTCCTCCAACGCGGCAATAACCAATGGATTGCCTCCGCAACTGGCCGTTATATCCGCGGGAAATCCATCCAGCCCATGCAGGGTATCACGCAGGAGAAACGCCCCGTAGCTTTCGGCCACAGTACCACGGCTTACGTAAATTCCTTTCCTATGCTCGGCCGGAGCAATATCCGCGTCAAATCCTATAAAGCTGCAGGCTCCCGAAAGCTTCTCTTTTTCATCCTGCAAAAGGGGTGAAATATACGCAAAAGACCGTTCCTGCCCTCCCCGGCTTTTTCTTTCTCGTTTGCGCTTCATGGAAATTATCTGCTCATAGCTTGTGTCCCCGGAGTAAGACGGTCTTAGTATTTCGCTGTAAAAATCCCTGAAACTCTCGCTCTGCCATAAAGCCGGAGCATATACAGATGAATTCAGCTCCACACGCGGACAGGGCAATGTCTTTCTAAGCGCCGCTGTAAATCCGGCGTGAGTATCATACATTATTATATCCGGCTCAAAAGCTTCCGACTCCGCCCGCATTTCCTTCAGGACAATATTTTCCATTTCATCGTCTATCTGTTCCTTCAGCAAAATTTTACCGCTGTCTGCCATATACGAAAAATAATCGTAAGCAGCCTTATCTCTGTCTGATTCCCACTTTCCTCCGTTACCGCAATATTCCGATATGCTTTGAGGATAATCGCGGACAATTACGTTTTCAGCAGGCAAGAACTCCCTGAATCTGCCGCTTCCGTATATGAGCAGCCTCGTGCCTTGAGACGTCATCCTTCTGATAAGCGGCAAGTTGGTAAAGAAATGGCCGGCATACGGCATGAGCAGCATCAACGCTCTCTTCATGAGCTGTATACCCTCTCTACTTCCGTCTCAGGCGCGTAAATGACGATGTCGCCGCAAGCAGACGGCTTCAGCCAGTAGCCCGCAGGTTTATTTAATATCTTCTCTGTCATCGTTCCTCTGTAAGAGATACCTCCTCTTACTCTTATCAGCAGCTGAGTTTTATCAGACGAGGCGCATGCGGCGCCACAGTCTTTTTTGATGTCGTCTTCTTTTTTGATGCCGTCTTCCTTTTGGATGTCATCTTCCTTTCCCCTGCCCGGCTCTTCCTTTGTACCATCCTGATGAATTATGTAATCGATATGCTCCACGTCGAAAAAAATGACAATTTCAGATTTAGTGCTGGGTCTTACGGCCATCCATTGAGCTTTCGGACAATGCTCCTTAATGCCGGCAAAGGATACTCCTCGGTTGCTGGTTATCAATATATGCTCTTCCATCATCTCGCCTCCTGTTGATTAAGCGCCATCAGCTTTCCCGCCTTGGCATAAAAATTCAGCAGCATATCAGTGTCAAAATTGTCTGTCATGATGACAGGGCCATACATATCCAGTTGAGAATAAGTATTAACTGTAAAACTCATCCCCAGTTCCTCCATGTTTTCATACTGATACGTGCCCGGAAAGGGCGTGTTCAGGCCGTAAACCACATCCATCTCCGATCCATGAGCCTTTTTAAGTTCTTCCATAAAGTTTAAGGTATCCTCCATGGTTTCTTTCGTATCACAGTAATGTCCGAACATAAAGCTGCCGGCTACATGGATACCAGCTTCCACTGTTTTTCCTATTATCTCCCTGGCATCGTCCAGATCCATATTTTTGCGGATGTTATCCAGCACTTGCTGATTTCCGCTTTCCAGCCCAAACTGAATGCGCCGGCAGCCCGCTCTTTTCATACCCGGAAGAATATCCTGATTTTTTACCAGGGCATCTACTCTTGATTCACAGCGCCATGATATTTTTACTTTGCAGGCGTCGCAAAGCTCGATAAACCGTTCGACTCTTTTCCTGAACACGGTGAATGTGTCGTCTGAGTAGAACACTTCTTTTCGTTTCCTGCTCTGTGCCAGCGCCATCAGGGTTTCCAGAAATACATTCTCTATATCTCTTATCCTGTATTTTCCTCCCGACATGGCCGGCGCGGCGCAGTATATACAGCGTCCCGGACATCCCCGGCTGGAATAAACGGTGACGGTAAGAGCGTCGACAGATTCCGGCACCATGCGGCGATCAATAATCGGCGTCAAATCCAGATTGTCAATATTTCGTCTCGGCGCTCCGTACTGATATTGTCCTTTCTCATCAAGATATATGAGTCCGTTTATATCGCTGAATCTTATGAGTTTCTGATCTGTCCTTATGGCCTCCAGCAGCTCCAGCTGGCTTTGTTCCCCGTCTCCCGTATCTATAAAATCCACATATCTTCTGCGCATGCAGTACTCAGGTTCAAGAGTCGGGTGCGGACCTCCCAGCGCGATAAAGATACCGGGATAGCGGCGTTTGAAATACTTGCACATGTTGAAAGTGGCATCCACGTTTTCTGTATATACAGAAAATCCTATCATTATAGGATTCATGCTTTCTATAATCGCGTTTATTTCTTCTGTCTGATAATTCCTGACGCTGAGGTCTATTATTCTGACATTGTAACCGTGGAGTCTCAGCGTGGCTGCGATGGACATCAGCCCCAGAGGCGGCATGTAATTGCTCCTGGCCAGTTCTCTGTTATCGCAATTGGATTTTATTATGTAAATTACGCTTTCCATTATTCCCTCCTTGTCTGTAAAGTCTATCTATAAAGCCGTATATCCTCCGTCGACGAGGATGTTCTGACCTGTTATCATGGAAGCTCTGTGGCTGGATACAAACAATACCGCGTCGGCAACATCTTCAGGCCTGGCATATCGTCTCAGAGGTATATCCCGCAGGAATTTACGCTTAAATTCAGCGCTCATCAGAAGAGTCTCATTATCATCGTTGATGATGTATGTAGGCGAAACAGCGTTGACACGCACGTCAAAGGCTGACCAGTCCGCGGCTAAAGCCCTGACCAGACCACAGACGGCGCTTTTGCTGGCGCAGTAAGCAGCTCTCATAATGTTTCCGACTACTCCGTGTTGAGATGCTATGAACACGATGCTGCCTTGCCGGTCTATAAGAGAATCCGCAGCAATGCGCTGTGTGAGGAAAAAAGCTCCTTTTAGGTTCAGGTCAAGGGTATGATCCCAGATTTCTTCAGTAACCTCTGACGCCTTTTGCAGCACATTGATGCCTGCATTATTGACAAGCACGTCTATGCCCTGCTTGTCTTTTTTAATATGATTTGTCATGGATATAATCTCATCTGTATCGGTCAGATCAGCATAGTATGTGCTTATTCCGACTTTGCCAAACCTACTTTGAAGTCCGGCGGCCAGATATTCCAGATCCTTTTCTTTGCCAGCTACGTCGGTTAACACCAGCCCTGCCGCCCCTGACTTGGCGTATGCTTCCGCCAGAGCTGTTCCCACATGTCCCGACGCACCGGTAATCATTACTGTTTTTTCTCTGAATTCTATTTCCAAAATCTTCACCTTTGTCTGAATCTGAAGTCTTTTACCGTGCCGTAATGCACGCTGCCACGGCTGAAAAACCTTGCGCCTAAAAGCGCCATTATCAATGCTGTTCCGTAAAGGATTGCAGCTGAAACGCACATTTCGCCCGCTGAAGCAAAGCCCATCATGTATCTTACGAACATCACTGCCGGCGAAGTGAACGGTATATATGAGCACACGCTTGTAAAAGCGCTGTCTGATTCAAGAGCGAATACACAGATAAAGAACTGTACCATGGCCAGCATTTCTACTGGTACCATCGTCGTTGTCAGATCATCATTTTTGCTCACTATAGAGGCTATTGCCGTGTTGATGAAAGAATACAGCAGGAAGCCGCCTATAAACAGCAGCAGAAAAGCCGCTGTTTCGTTTGCTTGTAATGAAGTAAGAGTAATGCCCGCTTCCGTAAGAAGCGAAGTATCAATTCCCGCGATATTCCATGAAACACTGAAGCACAGCACCACCAGCGCCAGCTGTATGAGACCGCTTAAACCCATGGAAAGAGTAACTCCCAGATAGAAAGGCAGCGGTCTGATGGATGTCATTACTATCTCCATTACCTTGTTTGTCTTTAATGAAGCCACCTCCGTACCGGAAGAGCTGGAATACATGACGATGGCCAACACCATCAGCATGAACATGATATAAGTGGTCCAGAAGTTCTGAGGCTGGCCTGCCGGGGTAATTTCTTCAAAGTCAATCTGCCTGTTGGCGTCGGCAAATACTTCAGGCGATATGCCCAGCTGACTGATGTTTATCTGTGTATAGAGATTTTGAGCCAGGTTGAGAAGAGCTGTCTGATCGGCGGCGCTCATGTCGCCGTTATTGTATAAGGTCAGCTTTATTTCTTCACCGTCACGGCTGAAAACAGCATAGGCTCCTCCGTTTTCTTCGATTGCCTCCAGCATATCATCCTCAGAGAGAGTATCATCCTGTTCTAACACCGGCTCTACGCCCTCAAAATAATCCTCAGGCACGTTATCCGACATCAGATATTCCGAGAACATGCCCGTTTCATCTATGACATGAAGGCTGACTTTATCCCTGCCACTCAGTATTCCGTCTACGATGAAGCACGAAGCAAAGCTGGCGGCACAGAGTATTATGGTAACTATGATATACGCTTTGCTCTTTATCTCTTTCTTTATGTAATGCCCAAAGACTGTGGCAAAGTCTTTCCACGAGAATTTTTTACTCATCTTTGTTTTCCTCCTCACCGATAAGATCGAGGAATATTTCCTGCAATGAAATTTCCGGCTTGTCGGATTTCCGTGCCGTTTCTTCTCTGAGAGCCGCCAGTGTGCCATAATATATCCTGCGTGATCTGTCTATTATGCATATGTCCTCGCATACCTGTTCTATAAGCGAAAGCTGATGGCTTGACACCAGTATGCATTTTCCTTCGTTCCTCAATTCCCTCAGCAGATCCATGACCATCTGCATGTTGACAGGGTCCAGACCGCTGAAGGGCTCGTCAAATATTATGATGTCAGGGTCGTGGATGAGACTGGCTATCATCTGGATTTTCTGCTGATTGCCTTTTGAGAGACTTTCCAGCGGACTTTTTTTATATTGAGCTATATCGAGTTTTTCCAGCCAGCGGTCTATGGATTTATCCGCTTCTTTATGGGTCATCCCCTTTAACTGTCCGAAAAACACCAGCTGCTCGTTTACCCTTTCCTTGGGAAACATTCCCCTGTCCTCAGCCAGGTAACCTGTCCTCTTCAGATTGAGATTTCTGTGCTGGCCGTCTATCATCAACTCGCCTTCATCCATGGATAGAAGTCCCAATATTGTTCTTATGGTTGTCGTCTTTCCGGAGCCGTTGCGTCCGACCAAAGCCGTAAGCTTTCCGCTGCTGAAGGAAAAGCTCACGGAATCCACAGCACGAAAATCGCCGTAATATTTAGTAAGATTTTTTATTTCTATCTTCATATCTGTCCCCTCTCCCATCACATCATCTGAGTAAGCCGAGCGTAGTCTTTCGTTATCAGGCGGTAGTCGTATTTGAGAGTTCTCACGAGATCCCAGAGCATCACTGCCATGCAGACGCATATTATACATATCTTTGCCGTCTCAGCCACAGGCAGTCTCATGCTGATGATGTAAATGTTGTATCCCCAGAAGACAGGCTTGAAAAGAAGAGAGGCTATGCCGTAAACCGCCAGTCCTCTCCGTTTTGCCGCAGGCACTTTGAGCCTGTTCATTTTTTTCCTGTTGAAAAAGGTGGCGTATGCCATCAGTACGCCTTTGTCCATCAAGTTGGTGACATTGAGAGCCGCGCTCATATACCAGTATCCGTCCAGCTTTACAAGCGGAATCATGTTGTACAGGCTGACCAGAATGCTGGAGATTGCAAAATAGTACAGCGGAATCACTATCAGCCCCGCATATGTCAACAAAAACGCAGCCAGCAGCGCGCCTATTCCCAAAAATGAATTTACGTATACCCCGGCCAAAGCCACTCTTCCACGCTGCTTCCGGTCTTTTATTTTATATACGTCTGTAACATCGCAATATACACATGGTATAAGAAAGAACAGCATCAGTCCCATGGAACGGATAGTACCTCCGTATTTTTTGCATACCACCGCATGCGCCAATTCATGGGCTGCCAAGCTGAGCAAGAGAAGCAAGATCGTAACTGCTATGTCACCTGCGGAAAAGGTCAGGGTAAAGCCTCCCGTATTTCCGACTGCCGTATTTCCGCTGCCCGTACTGTCGCCGTATGAAAGAGCGCTTATCACGCTGTAAGCGGTTATTCCCGCGCAAGCCGCCAGCATGACTGCGAAAACGATGACAGCGCTTCTGGTGAAAAGCTTTGAGTAAATCGGATAGACTGCGCTTATCACTTTTTCCATATTGAACTCCACCAGCTTTATCTTTGTCAAGTCGATGCGTTTTTTCTTCCGTTCCTCAGAATTGCTCTCCTGATCCAAGAAGCCCCACTGCTGAAATTTCTCGTCAAGTATGCTGCGAAAATTCTCCGGCAGCTTGGCGCCGCCTTTCCATGACGCCGGCATTTCAACGTCAAATTTTTCCAGCAGATATCCTGTCTCTGCTCCTCCCAGTCTGACATATCTGCCGGAATTAGTATTTTTCACGAGATAAAAGGATTCCTCAGAGCCGCCTCCGATGTCTTCAATTATCTCAAGATGTCCAAGTTTCATGACTTTATGCCCCCTTAAACCAGCCTCCGCAGAATTGACAGTATCTGCCCGCTGCATTTTTCTATTTCCTCTTCAGTTATAACAAAAGGAGGGAAAAAGCTTATTCCCTTGTTATAATCATCATTGTTATACATATATACCGACATGCCTCTCTTCTTGAACATTTCCATCACATTGAGGATATCAGCGCCGCTGTAGTGCCGCGGAAGATCTACCGCAGTCATCAGCCCCATGCTCCTTATATCTGTCTTTCCGCTGAGGCCTTCTCTGAGTAACCCCGTAAACAGCTCGCCTTTTTCCTTTACGCGGTATTGCTCATATCCGCGCATACATTGAAGCATGCCTTCTGCCGCTGCCACCGCTGCCGCGTTGCCTCCCTGGGTGGAAAAATGCTCTATGGCAGCTCCCTCTTCCACAAATTTGTCGGCGCAGGCTTTTCCGTATACAAGTATACCCAGAGGCAGATATCCGTTGTTGACAGCTTTGGACATGCATATTAAATCGGGAGTAAATCCCGCCTGTTGATAAAGGAACGGCGTCCCCGTCCTGCCAAACCCAGTGGCCACTTCGTCGTCCACCAGCAGCGCCCCGCAGCGGCGGCATCTGTCGGCAATATGACGCAGTATTCTGAAAGGCACAGGTATTATGCCTCCTGAAGCCAGCACAGGCTCTGCCACAAAGCCTGCCAGCTTATCTTCATTTACATCAAAGAACCGGTCGACACATCTTATCCATTCCTCTTCGTCTCTGTAGTCGCCGGGGATTTCCAGCAGACTGATTGCTGAGACAAGAGGCTGATAATCTGACGTAATCGGTCTGTCCAGGCCGCTGACGCTCATAGCTCCGTAAGACGTCCCGTGATATGATATTGAAAAGGCTCCGATTACTTTTCTGTGGGGCTGACCGGACAACGCCTGATACTGGCGGCATGTCTTTATTGCTGCTTCTGTTGTCTCAGAACCGCTGCAAGTATAAAGAACATGGGAAAACCGTTCTCCCAGCCAGTCTGTAAGCTTTAACGCATATCTTTGCTGAACATCGGAGCTGAAAGCGATCAGATTGTTATATGGCAGTTCTTCCAGCTGTTTCTCGATATGTTTTTTTATTTCTTCGTTGGAATATCCAAGAGGTACATTCCATAGTCCACTGCACAGGTCGAGATATTTTCTTCCGTCTTGATCAAAGAGGTATATTCCCTCGCCTTTCACCAGCGCTGTCTCCGCCATCCGTTCCCTGAAAGGAAAGCTTCCGCATATCACTCTGTTGACACTCATTGCTCTCCGCCTTTCTGCCCTTCGATCGGTCTGTACATGGCTCCTGATTTATTCAGAGTATCGGCTATGGAATCATACATGGAGCATGCTTCTTCTTCCGTAATATTCATGAGCTTTTGCATGTTCTCCCTTATTCTTTCGGGTGAAAAGCGCTTAAACAGCATTTCGCATACCAGCGAGAACTGCGGACTTACGCGAAAAAATTTGGCGCTGGCAGCCGACCATAATACGCTTTCCTGATCCGCACATATGAACATGTAACTGAACTTTGGGAAATACGGCAGTTCTTTGCCTTTCTCCTCCTTAGATGTGAGATTGAACATGTACTCGCTGGTCACCTGAACATCCTGCGGTCTAACGGATTTCAGCCTTGGTATGGTAGAGGACATGTCTATATATACTATTGAAGACATCAAATAGTCGATTACATATGTTTTTGTCTTTATTATGTGACAGTAGCTGTCCTTCATAAATTCAGGCAACTGCGTGCATTTGGCGCACCAGCTGCGGGCGATACACGAAACGCATCCTCTTTCCTTTATCAGATTTTCTTTCTTCACATAGCAGCTCTGAGTCAGTTCAAAGACGGCCTGACTGCAGGTTCCCACAGGCTCCTTGAAATTGGAACAGACGTATACGTTGCCGTCCCCTTTGAGCTGTATGCGCGGCATCTTATCTACAAAACAGCTGTTGCTGTTGAGAAAGCGGCAGTAATTTTTCAAATAGCCGAAAGCCAGCGGCATCTTTTCAAAAGTATGTTTCTCTCTGAAAGTTTCTGCATCTTCAAGGAAAGCTTCGTAGTCCCCGGCAGTGTCCATCGTAAATACGTAAAAGCAGGCCTGCTGAGTCCCGAAAGCTTGCTCCATTTCTTCAATTATTCCGCGTGCTGCCGCATACGGTATCTCTTTGATTTTCTGCGGCGACGTATACGCCAGGTCGTTGACCAGCAGTCTGTCGTCTTCTATCCTCAGAAGATTGCTTTCTATGACATCTGCCTCCATATTTTTTTGACGAAATTCCTCAAAGGATGTGCTGCTGTTTCTCATATATACGGAGGAATTAATGCTTGCCAGCTCATTGAGGCAGCGGCGTTCCTCATCATTCATCTCTTCGGTCAGCACTTCTATATGTTTCACATATCCGTCCAGAGGGACTCCCGTATATACGCCTGTACGGCTTTTAAGGAAGCCTCTGGAAAACGGCACGTATCTGGCGGCAGAGTCCTTCAGCCTGTTCTCCCTAACCGCGGCGGCAACATCCGCCGGAATGCCGTCCATCTTTTTTAAGGCTTCCGCGGTAACTTTTACTCCGTAAACTTTTCCCGCTGCTATAAGCGCCGAAAGCTGTTTCAGCGATGTTTCATCGGTACATTCTTCAGTTAAGCATATCTTCCAAAGCAGTGCGTCGGAATCCACCTCTGTTAAGACGTCCATTATTTTGCCGTCTACGGGGCAGATGAATCGCAGCGATGCCTCTTCAGCGGGAAACAGTTTGATTATGGTTTCCAGATATTCTCTTTCTGCGATGTATGCTCCCTCGCACGGGATGAGCTTTTTATTCTCTCTGGCAAGGCCTTCGTAGGCTTTGATGATAATCCTGATGTCTGTCTCTATAGCCTGCGGGCTGCGGTATTCCTTTTCTCCTGATATAGTTTCACGTCCGTACCATATTCCGTACTTTTCGGCATCCTGAGGCAAAAGAATCTTCTGCTCATAGGGCGAAACCTCCATTATCGGCAATGCTTCTGCTTTTTCTGCTTCTCCGTCATCTCCTGCTTCTCCGTCTTCCGCAAGAAATTCCATGAGAGCCTCTTCAGGCTTTGCCCCGGACATTAAAACTATATCAATGTCTTCCAGCTCTTTGAGGCGATGGGTAAGAGCGTTTACCAGCACTTTGTTTTCTTCATCTGCATATACAGCCAGCGCATCATCGCAAACAGATAAAATATCTTCAGCCAAGTCATTAAGCGACGGCAGAGTGTCGTCAGTATACATCATCGAATTGATTCCTCTCAGCTTGAGGCTGCTTCTCAAGCATGCGGCAGCCGCTGTCTGCGCAGCCGTGAAAAATCCGTTTTCGTTTTTTTCCAGTTTAAGTATGCATATGTTACGCATATTTTTTCTCCTTACTTTGCCAATTACTTTACTAATTTGCAAAAATATTCGTTCTCGTTATATTTTCGCATTTCTATGTTGCCGAACCGGCTTTCTTCTGCTGCCTTTTTTATATCATCGCAGCTGAACAGCCTGTAGCAGGTCGATGTAAGCAAAATTTTCTGCTCCCTGCACGGCATGATTTTAGCCATATTGACGATGGCTCGTTCTTTTTTATAATCTATTGCTCTCTGAAAGAGAATTACTGCAAGGTTTCCGTCCCGATCCGGCAAGCTCACAGTGTTCATCATATCGATTTCAAAATTTCCTGTATTTTTCTTCGGCAGATCCTCTATGTCGAAACACAGAGCGCCGCCGTCTTTAAGGCGTTCATACATGTCGTCGAAAAATTCTTTAAAAGAGCATGGTAACAGACGGATGCTGGTGGCTCCTATCATGATGATCCCATACGGTTTGCTCAGCTTCAGCTGCGTCATATCCTGATTCAAAAGCTGAATTCTCTCCTTAAGTCTCCTGTATCTGCGGTCGAGATTTTCTTGAAGCTTCATCAGCATATCTTGCGAAAGGTCGACTCCCGTAACTTCAGCGCCTGTCCTGGCCGCCGGTATCGTCAGCCTGCCACTGCCGCAGCACAGATCCAGTACCGGGCCTCCATGGAGAGCGATCGCCCCGGCGAAAAGTGGAAACTCATCTTCACCGTGACATATCTGATCGTACAGTTCCACCGTATCTCCATAGTAGAAGTCCTGCTCTTCTATGTATGTCGGGAACTCTCTGAGCAGCTCCTCGAAAAATCCAAAATATTTGTCATCCATTGCCATGCTCCTTTATTATTTGATGGTAGCACATTCACGTCATCCTCTGTGATATCTTTGCTTATTCTTCTACTCTTACATTAGGTCGCTACAAATCCGATGATTGCAACTAAACCGGTTCCGATAGCGAGGCCCTTGCCTACGCCGTCAATGAAATCATAGAAAGCGCCCAGCTCTTCAACTGATTCCATTTCTTCAAATCTCAGTTCTTTGTTCTCCAGCATTTCGGTCTCCTTTGATATTCTTTCAGTTATTTGTTTCCATATGTTTACTTATGTCCGTTCTGTGTTTGTCAGCTCTATATTTGTCAGCTCTACGTTGCTATGTAAACATACAGAACGATAGCGCCGCCTACGCCTAAAGCAAGGCCGCATACGCCTTCAACCCATCCGAGCTCCTCAACAGTTTCCAGCTCTTCAAAATACAGCTTCTCGTTCATAACCTGCTCCTCCTGTTAATTTACGTTGCTATGTAAGCATAAACAACAAGTCCGGCAACAAATCCGAGTCCAACGCCGGTTCCGAAGTCTTTCCAGTCCCAAAGATCTTCTACCATCTCCAGCTCTTCAAAATACAAGTCGTTAGTCATCTGGTATTCCTCCCGTTTTGACGACCTGAATGTGCCATCTATAGAGTAAAACAATTTTTAAGCTCTTTTCAACGCAGGTTTGGAAAGGATCTGGTAAAATCGCAGTAAATAAATCGCCGGTTTTATGTATGATTATCTATGTGATTTCATTAAAAAACGCCCCTGATTGTTGAAATACCGCGCATGACTTCGGCTCACCGCCTTTTCTTAATTTTTACGAAAAGATAACATGCCCGGATGCCACGCCTGCACATGCGCCCGACAGGCACACAAAAAAACCGGAGAGTGCTTACTCTCCGGCATAAAAAATTTCTTTATACTGTTTAATTTAATATGGATACAGACTTCCTCTACGTTACAGTCCAGCCTGAGCTGCAACCTCGGCAGCGAAGTCTTCTTCTTTCTTCTCGATTCCTTCGCCTACTTCATATCTAACCATTTCAACTACCTGCATAGGTTTACCAATTTCTTTTGCTACGTTTTCAACATATTGTGCTACAGTAATATCGCTGTCCTTTACGAATTTCTGATCAACCAGACATACCTCCTTAAGAATAGCCTTTATCTTGCCTGGTATGATTCTTTCAAGAAGCTCTTCCTTCTTTCCTTCGTTGAGCAGCTGCTGTCTGGCGATTTCTGTCTCTGATTCCAGCCATGCCGGATCCACCTGAGACTCATCAACAAACTTAGGGCTCATAGAAGCAACCTGCATAGCTACGTCCTTAGCACATACAGCAATTTCATCAGCTGAAGCTTCTGTCTTAATACCTACGATAACACCAATCTTACCGTTTCCATGGATGTATCCTGTATAAACAACTCCCGGCGTAGCCAGCTTGTAAGTTCTTCTAATATTCATATTTTCGCCGATTTTAGCGATAAGGCTGTTAAGCGCATCGCCTACGGTTTCTTTGCCTTCATAAGGAAGAGCTTTGAAAGCTTCCATATCGTCACTGCCGGCTACCAGCGCTATATCAGCCAATTTTTCCACAAATCCTACGAATTCGTCGTTCTTTGCTACGAAGTCTGTCTCTGAGTTTACTTCTATTATTGCTGCCTCTTTGTGCTCGTCGTCAAATGATACTCTTACAAGACCTTCAGCCGCGATTCTTCCAGCTTTTTTAGCAGCCTTTGCCAAGCCTTTTTCTCTCAGATACTCGATAGCTTTTTCAATATCACCGTATGTTTCTACGAGAGCCTTCTTGCAGTCCATCATACCTGCGCCGGTTCTCTCTCTCAGTTCTTTTACTAATTGTGCAGTTACTGCCATTTTTTTATCCTCCCGAAAATTCCGCAACGACTGCGGTCATGCCGCAGTCGTTATTGCTCAGTTATTATTCAGCGTCTGTCTTTTCTTCTGAATCGCTGTCTTCAGCTTCTTCAGTCTGTTCTGCTTCTGATTCCTCTGCTTCTTCAGCATCATCTGCTGCCGGAGCTTCCTGCTCTTCAGCCTCAACTTCTTCCGCGCCTTCATCAAAGCTTTCGCCCTGATTTGCTTCAATAACAGCGTCAGCCATTCTAGCAGCTATAAGCTTAACTGCTCTTATAGCGTCATCGTTGGCAGGAATTACATAATCCACATCATCAGGATCGCAGTTGGTATCCACGATTCCTACGATAGGAATACCGAGAATTCTTGCTTCTTTTACAGCTATTCTTTCTTTTTTAGGGTCAACAACGAAGATTGCGCCCGGCATTTCAGGCATGTCTTTAATACCGCCTAAAAACTTCTCCAGCTTTTCCATCTCAGCTCTGAGCTTGATGACTTCTTTCTTTGCCAGCTTATCAAATGTGCCGTCTTCCTCCATGGTATAGAGGTCGTTAAGTCTCTTAATTCTTGTAGCGATAGTCTTATGGTTAGTAAGCATTCCGCCTAACCATCTTTCGCTTACATAGTATTCTCCGCATCTCTTAGCTTCGTCTACGATAGCCTGCTGAGCCTGTTTCTTGGTTCCTACGAAAAGTATAGGTTTGCCTTCTTCAGCTACGCTTCTGATAAAGTCGTAAGCTTCTTCGATTTTCTTTACGGTCTTCTGAAGATCTATAATATATATACCGTTCCTCTCCGTAAAGATATAAGGAGCCATCTTAGGGTTCCATCTTCTTGTCTGATGTCCGAAATGAACACCTGCTTCCAGTAACTGTTTCATTGAAATTACTGCCATTTTTAATCCTCCTGGTTTCTTACTTCCATCAGGCTCGTCCTGAACACCGCTTGCAAAACCGTTCCGACCGGCTTTTTAACGCACCCTTATCTCAGGGATCCCCATCAGCGGGAAACCGCGGCAACCACATACTACCTGATGTGCTAATTTACTCGCGCGCTTACGCACACTGCCTTAATACTATACAATAAAACTGTTGAAATTGCAAGTATTTTTTGCAGGGTTACGGAGGGTCAATATATTTATGGTTAATATCACTTACATCCAGTAAGGAATTATCCATCTTGTTGCTTAAGATATTAGAATGATAAGAGCAATCGGTATATCGGAAATCCCCTTGGGCTTCGCACCCGTTTTTAAGTCTGCTAACCAGCTTAAAACAGTGATTTTTTGAAATTCGAGAATGTGTTCGTGTAATCAGGAAAGTATTAATAATATTGTTGGAATAATATGCTTGTGTTCAATATTATGAGTATGTTATTATATCATCAAAGATATGATGGGAGGTGGAAATATTGAAACAATCTCTTTTTATCTTACATGAATATCCTTATAAGATATTTTATTATTTATACAAATTCAAATTCATTTCATAAGCGCATAGTTCAATATACGATAGAACTATGCGCTTATTATATTACTGATTATATGTTTTTTATCTCTCGATATAGAAAAAAGCTTAGAAAATGTGAAAGGAGAAGAAAATGGGTGCTAAAAATTTGTTTATAAAAAGAAGTATAGTATACCTCTTGATTATATCACTCTTAATTTCTTTCGCCGGAGTCTCCACATTTGCATCAACCACTATTGATAAAATTAAATTAAGAACAAATACATTTTTCAATGAATATATTGATTCATGGGCTAGTGAACGTACTATTTCCAGCATAAAAAAAATAACTGATTTCTCTGGCAATCCATATTTAGTTATAGAGTGCTCGCCTACCGGCTACCTAATTTATAATGAAGATGCCGGTGTAATAATGGAAGAAAGTGAAAGCAGCCCTTCTCCTTATCTAGACATTTCTCATGGTTTATATGGCGGGCCAACACAATATTATTCACAAGATATTAATGCAAATATCGTAAAACATACCATTACTGGCAATCCGCTTAGTTCCAATCAAATATCAGCACTTTCAAACTCAAGTAAAAATGCACAGGAAATGTTAAATAATCAATATGCAAATAATGAAGTGCTTAATTACATTAATAAAGGAATTCAAAATAAAGAAGTTTCAATAATACCTGCTGCGGTAACTAATTCATATATAAGTTATGGAAAGACGTTCTTTGGCAATTTAAATACAAGTACCAAAATGGGGTATTATTCTGTTGGTGATGGATTATGTGGATATGTTGCTGCGGCAATGGTTCTCTTATACTATGATATAGGTAAACAAACCCTGGGCTATTCCACCACATTGAATGGCTCCAAAGTTGCGAACGTTGTGAAGACATATCTTGATGATAAAAGGAACATTGATGTAACATGTTGGAGCGCTATCACTGTAAACATTCCTTCCATTCGTTACCAGCTAACCAATAGAGACATACCTGTAGTATACGTAAATCGCTTTGACGACCCAAGGGGAAGCGGTACTACCGATCATTGTATCGTAGTTTACGGTTATGATAATTCAGATGGATTAATTGCCCATTTCGGTTGGGTTGGATACGAGCATGTAAAATGTACAAGCCCTGCTTTAGCTTTGTTCGTTTCTTCTGCATGCGCAATAACGTATTATTAAAAAGGATTTGCGATGAATGACGGTAGCAGCAAAACTAAAAAAGTTTTTTTCATAAGCGTTATATCGTTAATTATAATATTGATACTGATTTATATCGTTATAGATTCATCAACAACTAATAGCATAAGTCATGAACAAGAATGCCAATATAGTCCCATGCTTATCGGTGAAGTATTAGACATATCGTTTGATCATTATGTATATCAATATCCTTGGTTTTATTATTTCGGAACCGATATAGATGAAACAAAGATCATAAATCAGTTTGAAAATAATAACTCTGTATGTAAGGTTACTTGTATAGGTGAGTGCAAAGATAACACAAGAAGATATTTAATATCGATAGGAGATGAGGGTTCATCGCTTTACTATTTAGAATTTTATGCCATTCACAAGCCGTTTTTCAGCAAAGCTGACTATTCTTATATATTATATGATGGATGTGTCAATGTCATAAATGGCGATGAAGAATATAGTATTTTATTCCCTTCTGTCATGTTGAATTATAATTATAACGAGCTGCTGCAAGCAGGCGGTCTGACTATAACAGAAGGAATCAAATATCAGTTGAACGATACTTGCAACACCTTAAATACGGATGTGTATAATTTCTTTTTAAACTTTTATCAAAAATCGCCTTTATACAATATTGTTTCTGCTGCGAATGACCAAATAACACTGTCATTTAATGACGCTATCTTAAGCGCAGAATTAAACCCGGAAGAAAAAAGGCGTTTAGACAATATCTATACCGGCACATTTACTTTAAAGTTCGATGAAACCTCCGATAAAGTCCTGATTATTTTTCAACATACGTAAGAACGAATTTAACCCAGCCTGATGAGAACGTAAAACACTGCCGCCAGCAGAATGGCGAAAGTCAATGCTATCAGCCAGCCGACCGGCTTTTGAAGGACATCGTCATCCTCCAGACAGTCGCGCGCCGGACGTGGCTTTGAAGTGAGCAAAAGCCTCGGGTTGTGCAGATATTCGTTAGCCTTGGAGAAAAATATCCCCAGTCCGTTACCCACAGCCAATCTGGTCTTATCCACCAGAGCAGATGACCACAGAAACGCATATTTCAAAGGTTTGCGATAAAACCAATCAGTATCTAGCGTTATCTTCTGAGCAGGCTTCATGTGTTTCACATACATGACGAATGCGATTGCTGCCGCCGCGAACAACTGAATATACTGGGTAACATGATCTGCCGTAAACGGATGACCGTCGGTCTGATACGGTGTAAGACCGTAAACCAAATTCGGCAAAACACCTGTAATTATACAAGCGGTAGCCCCGATTATCATGGCTATTTTCATGTTGATAGGCAAAGTTCTTTCGCTTATCTCCGCTATATCCGCGGAAAGTTCTTGATCTTGCCCCTGCTCATGTTCTTCTTTTCCGAAGAACACAAAATAATTTATTTTAAGAGTTACAGACATGAACGTACCTATGCTGGCCAGCATCAGCAACAGCTCAGCCCAGTGAAATCCGCTTTCGGCTGCTGCGTTCATTATGAGGGATTTGCTGACAAATCCGTTGAGCAATGGGAATCCGGCAATGGCCATAGATGAAATTAAGAAGCAAATAGCCGTCACCGGCATCTTGCTTGCCAATCCTCCCAGCTGGCTTATCTTTCTTTTCCCTGTCACCTTGATTACTGCCCCTGCGCACATGAGCAGCGTTCCTTTATACAAAATATGATTGAACGCATGAGCAGACGCTCCGTCTATACCTGTTTCTCCGCCTATGGCCAGAGAAGCTATCATATAGCCGACCTGGCTTATTATATGGTATGACAAAAGCCTCCTCAAATCGTTCTCCAGCAAAGCCATGCACACGCCCCATACTGCCATGAACACGCCGAAATAAAGCAAAAGTTCAGTGCCTGCAAATAATTTTATAAGGCAAAATACGCCCACTTTTGTAGTATATGAGCCCATGTATACGGTGCCGCCCATAGTAGACTCAGGGTAAGCGTCGGCAATCCATGCGTTAAGTGGCGGAATGGCCGCGTTAACTGCTACTCCTGCAAGTATCAGCCAATAAGCCGCATCACCTGTTCCCGCTAAAGGCTCTATTAAAGTGGAGCCTTGCGCCAGTTTTATCACTATTCCTGCAAGCAGCAGATTGCCGCCCAGCATATGCACCAGCAGATACCTAAATCCCGCCTTGCTGGCAGCTTCAGTTCTTGATGCTACTACGATGAGCCATGAAGCAACCGCCATCATTTCCCAAAATACCAGCATGCCTATCCAGTGAACCGAAAATACTACGCCGATACTACTTCCTGCGTATATGGCCTCCACCGCCTGTTCACGTCCATCCCTGACGTGGAGATTATATATGGCAGCAACTAAAGATATAAGGGAAAATATTATTCCGAAAATCATTGACAGCCTGTCGACTCCTGTCCCGCTTCCCCATACCAAAACTGCCAGTACGGTCAGCACCGGTCCCAATACTACGATTGCTTTTCGTATTTTTTCATGTACGACGAGCATGAGCAGACCGAATATTATCAAAATCAACCCCGGCTGTAAAAAGTCTCCGAGAAGTGAGTTTTCAGCGAAAAATCCATCAAGCACTTTTCTCACCTCCGTCTTTTGTTTTATCGTCATAATAATCTTCTCTTCTTTGAAAAAGAAAAGCCATGATTTTTTTCGCAATCAATATCAATATCCATGCGCCGGCAAACCCTATTATTATATCAGCGCCCGGCAGTTCATTCCAAATCATATGGTAATGAGGTTCCGCAAATAATATCTCTACGAGCAGAGTCAAGAGAATAACCGTGCCAAGTAAAACATATATCTTCTTATTCCGCAAGGTAAACTCCTCCTTCCCCTGTTACAGACTCGGCCGCCATCTGAGCCATCTGATAAAGTTTAGGGCCCGCATCAGGTTCGCACCCCAGTATCAATCCAGTAATGCAAGTAAGCATCAACGGAGTTACCATCGCAATTACAGCTTTCTTTTCTACAGTGTGACTATAACCGTCTTGGTGTTCTTCCAATGTCTCCGGCTTCACCTGTTGTTCCTTTGTTTGCTTAAAGAACATGCTCACTACAGGCATGAGATATGTAAGCGCCAGCAAAGCTGCTGCTATCAACACAGCCATAGCAAAAGGTCTTCCCACCGTCAAAGCTCCTTCTAAGATATTGAATTTGCTTACAAAGCCTACCATCAACGGAAGGCCTGCCAGACCTAATGAAGCCGCAGCAAAGCATACAGACGTTACCGGCATCTTTTTATATATACCGCCCATCTGACTTATCTCAGACAGTCCCAGATTGACAAATATAGCACCGGCCGCCATAAATAAAGTTATCTTTAAAAACGCATGGGCTGCGATGTGGAAAATTGCACCTGTTACGCTGTAAGGCGAGAGCAAGCTTATACCAAGCACTATGTAAGATAATTGTCCTACCGTGGAGAAAGCCAGCCTAGCCTTGAGATTGTCCTGTCTTACCGCTATCAGCGAAGACAGCAGCACGGTAGCCAAGGCGAACCAGCTCAATATGTAAGCTCCGCTGCACCAAGATGCGCTTTCAGGTCCAAAAACGTACAGCACCACTCGAAGCACGCAGAAAGCTCCTGCTTTTACTACTGCAACAGCATGAAGAAGAGCGCTTACCGGAGTCGGAGCCACCATGGCGGAAGGCAACCAACCGTGCAAAGGCATCACACCTGCTTTGACTGCTCCGCCTAAAATCATCATAAAAAACAAAACGCACATGAGTCCCGCGCTCATGGAACCGGGCTCTATGAATCCGCCTGCTTTGAAATCCAAAGTTCCGTATTCAGCATATACCCACACTATAGCCGCAAAGAATATTTGTCCGCTTATCAATGTGTACGCCAAATATTTCCTGCCCGAAGCTTTGGCCTTATCATTTCTGTAATGAACCACCAGCGGATATGTGGCTATAGTCAGCATCTCATAAAAGATGAAAAATGTTATGAGGTTAGCAGCAAAAGCAATTCCGATGGCAGAAGCAAGGCATACGGCAAAAGCAGCAAAGTATCCCGTCTGATTTTTTTCTCCATGGCCTCTCATGTAACCTATGGAATATATAGAAGTCAGTATCCAAAGTCCGCTGGCAATGCAAGCAAACACCATACCGGCGCTGTCGGTTCTTAACGCAAGCTCAATGCCGTCCACTATAGTCCACAGCTTTGAAACATAAACGCTGCCTCCTGCCACCGCAGGAGCCATGGAAAATACCAGACCGGCCATCGCCAGCGCCGCTGCCATAGTTATAGCCTCACGCCAATTGGGCTTTATTCGATTGCCCAAAAACAATATGAGTATAGCTGCCAGTAAAGCGATTGCTATGGCAAGGGCCGGCCTCGCGCTGATTATTTCTGTCGTGCTCATAACAGCGCCACCTCCTTGAGAGTAGGTCCTATAACGTCTCCTACTATATAAGAATTAAACAATCCTATAAGAATGATTGCCAAAATAACTATTACCATAGGTATCAACAGCTGCCATGGAAGTTCAAAATGACTTTTCCCTGAAGAGAGCCGTCCGCTACCGGAACCTTTACCTGAACCTTTTTTCGCCAGAAAAGCTGTATCCTCTCTCTCCGAAACGGTCTTGCTCTCCATAAACATCTTTTCAAATACCCTGAAGAAATATATGGCGCTGAGCAAGCTGCTTAATATAAGGACCGCTACGAATAAATACTGACCATTTTCTATAGCGCCAAGGGCCAAATACCACTTGCTGAAAAATCCGGCAAACGGCGGCAGTCCCACCATTGACAACGCACACACCACCATGGCCATAGACGTTGCCGGCATATCCCTATAAACCTGTCCCAGCTGAGTTATTTCATGAATACCGTACTTATACTTGAGAGAACCGGATGTATAGAAAAGACCTGACTTCATGAACGCATGGCTCACTATATGCAGTACCGCTCCTACAAGTCCGTAATAATTTCCTATGGCAAATCCCATGGCTATGTAACCTACCTGACCGATGCTGGAATAAGCCAAGATCTTATTATACGTTTCATATCTCAAAGCTTTCAGCGAGCCGAACAGAACGCCGCAGACAGCCAGCACTCCGATTACATCAAAGAAAAGATCCATTACAGGAGTGTTTTCCTGGAAAACAAAGAAGAAAAATCTCAGCATGGCATAGGCCGGAACTTTGATCATAATACCCGCTATCATCGGGTCTGCGCCGGGGTGAGCGTAAGAATGCGCTGCCGGCTGCCATCCGTGCAGAGGAAAAAGCGCCATCTTTATCCCGAATCCTATTATCATACATGCTACTGCAAATATTATAAGCGGGCTTTCTCCCAGTTCAGCTACCGAGCGGGACAGGTCCTCCATATTAAGTGTTCCTGTCGCAGCGTATAAAAAGCCTGCCCCCATCAGATACATGCAAGCTCCGATAGTGCCGATAAGAAGATATCTGAAAGCTGCTATAGGCCCTTTGCTTTCTCCTACAGCGATGAGTCCGTATCCCGAAATGGCTGTGATTTCCATAAACACATACAAATTAAAAGCGTCTCCGGTGGAGGCCATTCCCAAAAGTCCTAAAGAAAGGAAAGATAACATAGAATAATATCCGGAAGAGCGGACGTTGGAACCTGAAGGCGACCCTGCGCCCAACTCTTCTCTTTCCAGACGTTCAAAAGGACTGCTGAACAAAGCTGTAATCCATGAAGCTATAGCCACCAACAAGATGATTACACCGCTGAGTCCATCAACTACAAACTCTATACCGTAGATCGGAGGCCATCCTCCTATATAATAATGAATCGCTTCTCCTGTTTTAACAACTTGCCAAAGCTGCAATCCGGCGCATATCGCAGCAATAAACAGTGCAGATATAACCGTTCGCTTACCCCAATCAGAGTTAAAATGGCTGATCAGGGGGCACAGCAACGTAGCTATAAGAGGAAACAATATTACCAATATGGGAAGATGTTCAAGAAGTTGACTCATCTAAGCTTCCCTCCCTTTCCGGTTATCTCGTCTTCCTCAATAGTCCCATAAATGTCCTTTATCCTCATCAAAAGCGCCAATCCTACTCCGGTAGTTCCAAGGCTTACCACTATAGCCGTCAGCATGAGAGCATGAGGTAATGGGTTTATATAAGCATCTACCGAAGAAATCTGGTTCATGGCTACAGGTAAAGTTGCGCCTTCTTTCTGGCCAAAAGTCAAAAAGAAGAATATTATAGCCACCTGCATCATATTCATACACATAAGTTTTTTCAAATAATTGCCGCAAACTATCATGCCGTATATGCTTATGCCGAACAATATCAACGCAAGCATGTATATGCCTCTGTCAGCCAAGAAATATTCTAATTTTTCAATAAGCTCAGTCATTAAAATCTGTCCTTTCAAGCACCACTTCAAGAATAGTGATTATGACACCTGCCACACACACCATAACACCTATTTCTACCATCAAGATCCCATCAGCATGAATCTCTGCCTCTGTCTCTGCCGAAAAAGGCAGTTTGCCCAGTTCCATAAACTTTCCACCGTTAAACATAGGCAATATACCGGTAAATGCAAATAAAAACGCTCCAAGACCGGCCGTTATTATGCCCAGTTCTTCTCTTGCCTTCTGTTTTCTTTTAACATCAAATTTAGGAACTATGCGATTCAGCAAATATGCGCAAGCCAACAGCGCTCCTGCCTGAAACCCGCCTCCTAAGCTGACTTCACCGTGAAATAATACATAAAGACCATATATTAAAGTTATGGGTACAACAATTCTAAATGCCCCGTCCATTAACAGGCTCCCAAAAGTTGACGTCCTGTGATACTCTATGATTTCTTTATCTGACTTTTGCGGCACTTTTTCTTTCGCAGATAATATGGTCAGTACCGCTATTCCGGAAAGAAGCATCACACATGTTTCAAACAATGTGTCGAAGCCTCTGTAATCTGCCAAAACCGCTGTAACTATATTTTGGGCATGGGTATCTTCGTATGCGTTGCTTATGTAATATTGAGAAACATTGGTATTGGCCGGAGTATCCAAAGCGCCTATTGTAGGCAAAAACTTGCCTACTCTCACGGCGCCTATCCCAACCAGCACTATAACTATGATGAGACCAAACGCCAGCTTTTTTCTACTCTTTTTTTCTTCCATCTTTTTTTCCTTTACTGATCGATTTAACTGCGATTATAAAATAAACAGTGGAGACAGTACCTATTATAGCCTCCGTGAAAGCTACGTCAGCCGCTCCGACTATAGCATACAGAAGCATGGCGGTAAAACTGAAAGCACAGTATATGATGATAGCAGAAAGCATCTTTTTGCCTAAGATTATTCCCATAGCTATAGCTATCATAGCTATAAGAAGCAAGCCTTCTAAAAGTAAAATAGGCATATCACCGTACCTCCCTGTCTTTTACGCTCTGTTTATAAGCAACTCTCACAATAATATGGGTACCTATAGGGCTGGCAATAAAAACAGCTAAAAATACAGCAAATATTTTTATTCCTGTTGCAGAAAAGCCTTCATAAATCAAGAATCCAATGCTGCAAAGCACTAAGCCTGCTGATTCGCATATACCTGCCGCATGTAGTCTGGCATAAAAATCTCTGAGTCTGAAAACGCCGATAGCCGAAATTAAGAAGCATATAAACCCCAAGCTTAAAAAGATAACAGTAAAAATTTCTCTAATGGTCATCCTTTCCGCCTCCTTTGCTTCCCAAAATTTTAGCTACTATTACCGAACTTATAAAACCAAGTACTGCATATGAAATAGCAATATCCACATACATATCTCGTCTTCCGTCTATAAATCCTATAAGTATCAAGATAAGAATTATATTGGTACACATAACCAATATGCCTATAAACCTGTTATATACTCCGGCATTTATAAAAAGGCGGATAAGCATAAGAAGCGTCAGTATTATTATTCCTATAAGATAACATATAAAAAAAGTTTCCATGTTTTGCTTTCTACGCCTCCTTTGGGATGTCTGTAATCTCAGCTTCAGGCATAGGAGTAAACTGACATGTTTCTCCAAACAGTTCCGCCACCTTTAGCGGCATCGTACCGCTGAGCATATCGCAAGCTGCTTTTTTATTAATAGCATGAACTTCAAATACCCCATCTTCCATAACATCTACAGTGATGGTTCCGGGGGTTAAAATTATAGAGTTAGCCAATACAACTGTTGCTATAGGATTTTCATAAGGCATTGAGAAATATATTATTCTAGGTTCATAATCTAAATGTATTTTAAAGATTTCACGTGATACATCCAAAGTAGACTTGAAGATTTCTTTTAGGACCCACAGACCATATGGGATTAATTTTAAGAAGTTAACACCTAAGACAAAAAATTCTTTCCCCGTTTTGGGGTTTTTTATCATCAAAAATGGAAAACATACTATAGAAATTACCAGTGACGAGACAAATCCAATCAACAGAAACCTTGTTTCAAATTGACCTGATAATAATATCCATATTATAAAAAGTACTATGGTAAGGCTCAACAAGTGAGATAAGCTTTGTCTCCTTCGCCAGTGCATCAAAACATCCTCCCGGTTTTAAAAAAGCTAAAACTATCCTATGTTAATTATACATAATCATACAAATTATGTCAAGAAATTGCTAAGATTGCCAGGAGGATATTTTAAAGTTTTGATATTTGATTATTTGTTGTTTTTTCTTTGCAAATCACCCTCTCTCTTTGATTATATAAACCGGTCTCTTTTTATTTTCCAAATAATCTTTTGAAAGGTAAGCTCCCAAAATATATATAAACAGCATCTGCAAACTGCTCAGCATAAGCAGCGCAAATATAAGAATATCAAATCCGGTAATCGCTCCGTTTGTGCCTATGCTCTGGATTAAATTGATTCCCATAAACGTCATACCTCCTGCAAACAGCAAGCATCCAATTAGTCCTGCCAGTTTAAGGGGGGCTGTAGAGAAAGACAAAATTCCTTCAAAGGCATAGGAAAACAGGCTTTTGAAATTCCATTTGCTCTTTCCCATAACTCGCTCAACGCTTTCGTATTCTATCCACTTGGTATCAAAGCCTACGAAAGAAAACAGTCCCTTCATGTACCTGTTATACTCTTTCATTTCCAATATAGCTTCTGCAACCTTTCGATTCATCATTCTAAAATCTCCATGGCCGTCAGACATATCCATATGAGTAAGCTTCTTGCTCACCTTATAAAAGGCTCTTGAAAAGATTCCTCTAAGCTTGCTGTCGCCTTCCCGCCCCATCCTGAGGCCTCCGCACAAATCGTAGCCTTCCTTGCTTACAGCCTCATACATGGCAGGAAGCAGTGCCGGTGGATGCTGCAAATCCGCGTCCATTATCACCATATAGTCACCGGAAGCTTCGCTGAGTCCTGCATACATGCCGGCTTCTTTTCCGAAGTTCCTGGAAAATGCCACATATCTTACATGGGAATCTTCTGCAGCAAGTTCTTTTATAATTTCCAGAGTCTTGTCGCTGCTGCCGTCATCTACAAATACAAACTCATAATCTGCTTCCTCTATTTTTTTAAGCACCGCTGCTGTTTCCCTATGAAAAACGGTCAAAGACTCTTCTTCATTGTAGCATGGGACTATTACGCTTATCTTATTCATGAGAAACTCCCCTTTCTTTGAAAATTCCGTATTTGCAGGCTATATAATTAAGCGTCACCGTAACCGCGCTTACAAGTATCTTTGCCAGCATGTTATCTGCCCGGAGCAAGTCCACCATTATGTAGAGAAGGACGGTCTCGGCAGCAAGAGTTGTAAGTCTAAGAGAAAAGAACTGTATAAATTCTCTTATTCCGGAGCCTTTAGAGCAAAACACTATCTGCCTGTTGGCGAAAAAGGCAAAAGTAACTGCTCCCAGCCACGCCGTACAGTTTGCTGCTATATAATTTACCGACGCAGCAACCAGAGCAAAATAGATTACATAATTTATTGCTGTAGTGATTCCTCCAGTCATGATATAACGCACTATCTGTGATTCCTGTAACTTTTTCATACTCTTTTCCTTCTTCCCCTTTTAATCAGATTCTTTTCTTTTTTGTTTACAATTATGGCTATTCCAAAAGACAGCAAACTTATTGCCGTGCCTGCCCAAAACCCCGGAGCGCAGTACGTTATCTCTATATCGTGTTCTCCGGCTTCCAGAGGGAATCCTGCAAAAGTTGTGTTTACCTTTTCCACTTTAACTTCGTTTCCATCTACCTCTGCACGATAACCCTCTTTATATGGCATCGAAGTGACGAAGTATCCGTCTTGCTCCATGTCTACAGAGCCGCAAAACACCTGGTTGCTGTCCAGATCCCAATAGGATACCGGCATAACATGTTCTATTTCAGGCGGACCGGCTTCGTATACCCGGAGATTCTTTATCTCGTAATCTCCTCCGCTTTCTTCAAGCTCAAACTCTTTAGTTTTTTCATCTGACGTCAATACATACGTAAAGTTATAATTTTTATTAGGATAAGCTGCGCTTTCAGATGAAAGCTTGTTTTTTATTCCATCTATGGTAATCGACACTTCTCTATCGTCGCTTCTCTCTATGTCAAAAGATATTATTACCGTTTTTTGTTCAGGTATTTGAGCAAGTTTTATCTTGCTGCCCGAAAGTTCCGCTTCTATGGGACTGATTCGGCTTCCTGTAAGAGCCTGAATATTGTAAGGAAACTCCAGTTTATCTAATTCCGCTTCAGAAACCAGACTATAAACGCCATAGCACACAGGGAGCACATTCTTGTTTTCTGCTATAACGTAGCCGGCTCTCTCGGCTATGGTTTCATAACCGCAGGGAATCCTATCTTCGTCAACAAGCACGTATCTGATTCCCATAAAATAATTGAAGAAAATGTTGCTGCTGGCAGCCAAAGCAACCCTGTTTCTAGCTACAATAGGATTTTTCATAATATCATAGAAAAATTCACTGTAGCCGGTATTGGTCACCGAGGAATACATGGCAGTTTTTTTGATGTCCCCTGACGGCAGCAAATTGCTGTTCAGATAGCTGTTGGTCAAATAATCGAATCGATATCCTTTATCGCCTATGATCTTATCTATTTCATCAAGTTCAAACCTGCTCTGCCTCATGTCATCCGACTTTATATATTCTTCCCCAAAAGTATTGACACCATAACTTACGCAAACAGATATCGCCATCATAAAAGACATCGCTGCTACGGTCTGATGCTGTTTTGCCTTATAATTATCTTTTTTTATAATGAAATCTATTAAAATCCACAGCATCAGCAATGCCCATTCCACCAGTATCAATAAGCGCCACTGGGAATAAAAAGCCGGTATGACGCACATCAGAGCAGGAATCAGCTTAAGCTTTTGTTTTCCCCTGTAAACATTTTCAAATACATCTGAACATATCCACGCTATAAGAGGTAAGAAAGGTATGAGCATTTTGCTTCTGGCATATAGAAAGCCGCTAAAAACCAGCCAAATAGCCGGGACAAGGCAGCATATCAGTACTGCTGCAGAAATACCCCTTTTTCGCTTGTCATAAAGAGCCAGCAGCAAGCCGTATAGCGCAATCAGAGTGAGACCTACGCCGTAAGCGCTGTGCAAAAGCCCTTCGGAAGTTAAATCCAGCAGTGGGATAGGCTCATCAGCAAAGGAACCTCCATCCTTTTCAGTAGACAGGATATCCAAAGCTGTAGGCAGCAGAAGAACGGCTGCCATTCCTACCGACAGCAATGCGGAAACCGTCGCCTTTGCTCCCAGCAAGAGTTTCTTCTCGTTTTCCGTTTTTAAAACACAATGAACGAAATACATTGCCAAAACTACAAGACACGTCGGCGCATAAAAAAAGCTGTGTATACATATTAAAAATATCGACAACATCAGCAAGAAGCTTTTTTTCTTTTGCAAGAACGTATCTATCCCTATAAATGCCGTGAACATAAACGGCATATAGTTGACAAACATAATCTGATGATGAGAATGAAAAAAACATGTGGCAGTGGCCGTCATAACAGCGCCCGCCATTGCAAATCCAATACTCATGCCTTTTCTTTTCAGCCATGCGAAGCACAAATTTACAGAAGCTACAACGCCCAGAACGGCATAACCTGCTATTATATACTTCATGGATATACCGGGAAGCAGGCAGCTTATCATCACATCCGGCCTTAAAAGTCCATAATAAGCCAAATCATAAGCGTTTATCCCTCCGCCTATGTTGATATACTGAGGAAATAATGTGCCCTGCTCAAGCATAGTCTGCCTTATGGCTTCTGCCGCTCCCACGTGCTGGCTGTACCAATCCCCTTCGGAACCGAAAAAATCCCCCTTTTCCATCGGCAAGAAAAGCAAAGCCAGCATAAGCCCTGTAAGCACCAGGTAAGGGATGATTTTATTGATTATTTCTTTTCTTTTTTCTATTGTTTTAACGGTAGCTATCATGTTCAAAACCCTCTGTCGTTTTATAGTCTAATAGTACCAACCCTTTCTTAAATAAACATCAAGACAAGTCTTAAAAATTCTTAAACAAATCCTTAAAAACAAAAAAGAGCATATGGGAAAATCATCTCCATATACTCATGTTGGGCCATATTTTATTTAATTATACTCTTTCCTTTATACCTCTGAAATACGCCGTATACTTCTACTTCGCCTTTATATAATTTTCTTTTCTAATGTATATGTCATCGCTGTTTTGAAAATGTATCTGCTGCTCTTTTACCATGAGTATCCTTCTTCCGCATACTCTTTTGCCTTCTTGATTGCATCTTTCGCGCTCCTTCCCGGGCGGATTCGAGACTTTCATCCGTTAGAAATGTGTGCCGCCGGGAGCACCGAAAAAAATAGGCTCCGATAAAGCAATCGACTTTACCGAAGCCTATTTTAGTTATAAATTTATATTAGTTAATATTTTTCCGTTTAATTGTCAACGCTGTGAAAACTCCCATGCATGATACCATAATCGCAAATGAGATAAGAAAATCATTATTATCTGCTGTCTTTGGGATCTGTTCGTCTGCTGTCTTTGGGATTACGGTATCTGCTAATGATATCTGATTATTCCCATCTATGTCGCTGTAAAGCTTTCCGCACTTGGTACAGGTGTAATACTCGGTATTGCCTGGTTCCTGGGCAGTTGGCTCTTTAGCTTCTACTTTTACCATGTTGTGGGTATGAGTCAGTTTTGGTGTTACTGTTCCGTCAGCAAGCTTCAATCCGCAGTCTTGGCACCACACATCGCCCGTATAGCCTTCTTTGTCTTCTGTTGCAGCTATATATCCGCGTATTTCGGTATTGACATGGTTATCGCTGTCTATTGCACCGTATTCCGTTCCGCAAACGCTGCACTCGGTCTTAGAAACACAGGTGGACTCACCGCCTTTATGTTTCTCAGTATCAAAGATTGCTCCACATGCACATGTATGCCAGTGGTTTTCGGTGTCTGATTCCCATTTACCGTCTACATCCACATGAATGCCGGTTGCCGGCAATACTTTGCCATCAGCTATCTTGACGCCACAGCCCAGGCAATATGTATCTCCGCTATATCCGTCTTGAACACAGGTGGCTGCAACAGCGTTGCGTATTTCCGTACCGCCAGCATGATTTTCCGCATCGACCGGAATCGTGATGGAGTCTATCGTTATGCTGCAAGCTTCGTCAGCATAATATTTACCTGCGCATTTATCACTTGAACAAGTCCAGTATCCGACGGTTCCTGTTGAATTGCAGGTAGCCGCTACCTCAGGATGGAAAGTAACTCCTGTGTGGGTATGCTCCAGTACCGGAATCTCTGTGTTTTCGTTGCGTGTAAAGCCGCAGACGCTACATTCTTCGTGTTGAAGCCCGGTCTCATCTTCTGTGGCAGGCTTATCGATCTCCCATGTGAATTTATGCGAGGCTCTGGTACTTTCGATTATAATACCGCATCCGTCGTTAGCGCATACTTTCCAGTGGTTGCTGCCGTCGGCTTGCCATTCTTCACCAGGCGTATGCTCCAGGGCTGGTATCACAAGGTTTTCTTCAGTAGTCTCGTTTTTGTTTTCGTCGAACAGTTTGTGACAAACTGAGCATTCATAATATGCGGCTTTGCCGTCTGCCTCACATTTGGCTGGTACTTCCGGGATGAGCTTGCCGTATGTATGCTCCTTGCATGAAACATTTACCGTCGTAGTCAGGCTTGTATCAGGTGAGACGTCGATGTTCTCCGCGTTTTGCAGCTGCGGTTCGATCACTATATCCATTGAACCCGCCGCTGTCGCATTTGTTTTGGCCTTGAGGGTCAAAGAGAAAAGGTCGCCGTTGATGTCTCGTGCAGTAGCGTAGTTGAATACACCTTGCATCCTTTCGGTATTGAAATCCTGGATCAAAGGACTACTTACCAGCCATTGCCCTGATACAATCTCAAACACATCTGTATCAAGAGAAAAAGCGAGTGCTCCGGCTTTGATGGGCTCTAATCCACTGACAGATACAGTAATAGTGAATGTGTCTCCCATCTGTACATCATCGGCAGATTTTGTGACGACTATCTGGGCTTCGTCTGCAAAAGCGACGCTGAAAGAAGCAAAGACCATAGCCAGGCACAAAACAATCACAGTTATTTTTTTCATTAGTTCACCTCATTTCGTTTGATTTCAGTAATTTTTTTATTTCAACTTAACTTACTGACAAGCGGATAGTCGTCCGGGTAGAAGACGTGGTACAGCAAATATGTTGCGTCATCGCTGGTCACGCTGCCGTCTTTATTGAAGTCGCAATCCTGTCTTAAAGGATAGTCTGCCGGGTAGAAGACATGATACAGCAGGTATGTTGCGTCATCGCTAGTGATGAGGCCGTCGGAATTCAAGTCATTTTCAACATATGGAACAATCTCGACCTCAAAATTCCATGTATAGTCACCATATTTTATCGTCAATGCCTGCGTCCCGATTTGCGTATTATCAAAGCCTGTTACCATATCATCCGTTATATCAAGCGTTGAACTTGTTCCATCATTAAAATTCAATTTTAATTTACCGCCCGCAGGGTCAAAAGTTTCCCGACCCTGAATGTATTTGGTTTTTGTTGGCCAATTACATATTTCAACAGAAGATAGTATACTCTCCAACGGTTCAACAGTTACTGTCATCGGGTCATGACCACCGCCTACATCATATTCATATGTAAAATAATCTGGTTTCTCATAAAATGTAACTATGCCGGTTTTAGCATTGTAGTCCCCTTCGCTGACCGATATGATTCGTTCAGGATCAGGCAAAATAGCATTCATATCAACAATCCATCGCCTTCCTTCAGATATTATTTTGGTAGATATATGCTGATTCTGGTAATGAGGACCTCGAAGGTTAATATTATTCTCAATATTAAGACTGCTTAGCATATTATTATAGCAAGTTAAAAGATCTAGCTTATTATTTGCCTCTAAATTTAATTCTTTTAAAGGATTATTATGGCACTGTAAGATTTCTAATGCCATATTTTCACTAACATCAAGCGTTTCCAACTGATTATCGCTAACCGATAATGATCTCAATTGCGTGTTATTGCTAACATCAATGCATTTTATATTATTTCCGTACACCTGCAGGTGTAGCAAATTTTTATTATTTGTTACATCAATATTATCCAAGTTATTTCTCCCAGCATATAACTCTTCCAAGGCGTAATTGTGGCTTACATCAAGGCTTGAAAGTTCATTGCTATCACAACATAAAGATTTTAAGTTTGGATTTTTTGTTATATCCAGACTCTTTATTTTATTAACAAACACATCCAGTTCTTCTAATTTATAATTATTACTAACATCAATTTCTGTTAATTGACTATGCATACTAGTTATGTACTTTAATTCCGGATTATTGCTAACATCTATTGCTTTTATTCCAGTGTAAGTGCAATGTAATTCTTCCAGTTTATGATTCCCACTTATATCAAGTTCTTGTAATTCTAATGCATCGCCAATCACTAACTCTTTTAATTCACCGCAACCGGTAACATCTATTTTTTTTAATTCAAAATTAGATCTGCAATCTAAGTTTTCTAATTGATGGTTATTTTTTAAATTCAGTATAACTAAATTGTTATAAGATACGTCCAATGTTTTTAAATTATCGAAATATTCAATTCCTTTTAAAGATTTAGTCCCGTAAAATTTCTCTTCTACCAAAGTAATCAAAGTAACCAATTCAGCCATATTTTTTGTTAAATATTTTTCAACACCATTAGATGTCGAAATGTAATCTCTAAAGATCTCATCCGGAAAATTATTTTCACATATATGCAGTTCTCCGTTTTCATTAACACACGCCGGGACTCCGCTGAACGTTCCCAGCACATGGCCGTCACATGCCTTAGCTGCGCCCAGTTCATCGTTTGCTTCTGCCGCAGAGTTATCTGAAAAGTCATCAGTGGCAGCAAATGTACTAAAATTAACACTGAAAGCACTGATCAACAAAGCAACAGACATAAAAATTGATAACATCTTTTTCATAATAATTCTCTCTCCTAATCCAATAAATCTGACTTTCCTTGTCTTTTACAGTTGTGTTCAGCTAATTTTACAAAAACTACTTGAGAGTTCTGATATGTTTTAAAGTGGGTATTTTTCTTGCATAAATTGTGCCATATCATCATTTACATTTTTTCTAACATCTAAAATCAATTGCTGACAAGCGGATATTCGTCCGGATAGAATACATGGTACAGCAAATATGTTGCGTCATCGCTGGTCACACTGCCGTCTTTATTGAAATCACAATCCTGCCTCACAGGATAGTCTGACGGGTAGAAAATGTGATACAGCAGGTATGTTGCGTCATCGCTGGTGATAACGCCATCGGAATCCATATCGCCTGCGCGATATTCGTCCGCAGGTATAATATGCGTTTCTTTGTATTGGCAAACGGAACATATCCTATACTCTAGTCCATCTTCTTCAGACGAAGCTGGTTTTTCCACTATCCAACTGCCAAAAGTGTGCCCATTAGGACCTATAGTTCTTGTTTCTTCTTCACCGCACTCACATACTCTATACTCTGTTCCGTCTTTAGTACAGGTGGCTGGCTCACGCACCTGCCAGTCAGAAAAAGTATGAGAATGCTCAGTTAGGTGAACAAAAACCAACATCTCTCGTCCGTCTTTACCCACATCATAATTATATGTAAAGTATGGTATGCTTTCTTCAAAAGTAATAATACCTGTTTCAGAATTGAAATCGCCATCGCTTATGAAGCTGATCCTGTCAAAATTATTTGGAGACACCATTTTGCCCATATCGACAGTCCATGCGCCATCCTTGGCGATGAGGTATTGGGATGGGGAATTTAGACTGCATATTAGATTATTCAATTGATGGTTTTTACTCACATCTAGCTCCGCAAGTTGATTACTTTCACAATACAGCCATATTAATTTAGGATTATTACTTACATCTAGCTTAGTCAAATTATTGTCCCCACAATCCAATGTCACCAACTCAGAATTATTACTTACATCCAGCTCTATCAATTGATTTCCTCTACAAAACAACCCTACTAATTCTGGATTGTTACTTACATCCAGCTTTGTCAGGTAAGTGTACAAGCAAGTCAGACTCGATAATCGGGAATTATTACTGACATCCAGCTCTGTTAATTGGTTGTGTTCACAACCCAAGCTTGTTAACTCTGGATTATCACTGACATCCAGCTCTGTTAATTGGTTATTCCCACACCACACTTCCTCTAATTTGGGATTACCAGTTATATCCAGCTCTGTCAGTAGGTTGTTGTCACAGTGCAAAACCGTTAATTTCAGATTATCACTGACATCCAGTTCTGTTATTTGATTGTATCTGCAAATCAAAACCGATAGTTCTGGATTGCTATTTGTATTAATCTCTATCAATTGATTATTATCGCATCGCAATTCCGCTAATTTGGGATTACTAGTTATATCAAGCTTTGTAAGTTGATTGTCATAACAGTCTAACCTTGTCAACTCTGGACAATTACTTACATCCAGTTCTGTTAGTTGCTGATCAATACACTCAAGCTCCTTCAATTCCGAACAATTACTTGCATCCAGTTCTGTCAATTTATTATCGTAACAAAACAACTCTACTAATTTGGGACAATCACTTACATCCAGCTTTGTAAGTCGATTACTTCCACAATTCAAGCTTGCTAATTCTTTTTTGTTACTTGCATCCAGCTCTATCAATTGGTTAATTTCGCATCGCAATTCCGCTAATTTGGGATTACTAGTTATATCAAGCTTTGTAAGTT
>ERZ826764.142-NODE-142-length-107039-cov-15.080395_pt1 | contig 107039 bp, 113 predicted proteins | sample MGYA00519870_ERZ826764 | MGnify/ENA primary metagenome ERZ826764 (study PRJEB31778, sample SAMEA3449239) | human gut metagenome | biome: human gut; feature: human-associated habitat; material: faeces | place: United Kingdom | collected 2010/2012 ... | reverse complement strand
GTTTGTCCCGTGATTGTTGTATACTCCTCAGCCGTGATCCACTTGCCGACGGCGGCGTGTACCATAGCAACCGACCACAAACAGTTGTCATAGTATCTCTTGACCTTTGCATAGTTTTTACTCATCACCGCTCACCTCCAGCTCAACACCGTTCAGCATAGCCAAAAAATCAACGTTTGCCTTTATCCTGTCTATCTCGGTGACTTTGGGCTTGCGAAAATTGTCTTCCGTCAGTCCCATGCTCTCAACCATAGATTTTTCTAAATCCGTCATGTTGTACCTCCTACTTCACTCAGTCTCACGATATACTCTTCCTCACTTGGAACAGGTATTCTGTAATCGTCATTACCACCCTTGAATGTCACTGAACCCCCTGCTTCGACTGTTAGATTTCGCAGAAAATCATCTGGTATTAACGATGATATGTCGGTGACGATTGGTGTTTCTAGTTCGTAGTATAGGATAACACCCTGCATTGCCTGTTTGAATGCTGTGGCATCGGTGTAGGCGGTATCTTTGACCTGAATCTGTGAAACTGCGGTACTATCTCCGTCTAGTGTAATTGTTTTATCGACAAATACACTTGAATTTCTAGCAACTGTTATATATTTACTGCACAGTATATTATGAACAGTTGTTCCGAACGCACCTAATCTTTTAAATCCAATCGTTGACGCTGGCGCATAAAAATAATCTCCTACTGACTGACTAGATGTTTTCATCCACTTCAGTGTCCCTAAGTCAACGCTGCTCACGCACTGAACATATCGTTTATTCTCATAATCAATATAGTTTCGCGCCGTTCCTGCCAACCAGCCGTAGCCAGGCAGTGCCTTGATAGCGTCGGGGATTGGGTACTCGTTGCGGTGGAAGGGGGCATAGGCTGTGGGGGTGTCGCCCTCCGATATCATGATTTCACATTCAGATAGTCGATTAATGACGTCAGTTAATGTAGAATTGTTTACAACACCAACATACAGATGCCCGTCCTCTCCAGTTGTATAGGTAGCCGTGCCTTCAACTTTTCTGAAATCCAAAAAACCAGTAGCATTGACCTGCTTTTTCACATTCAGTAGCAAAATTATAGCTGACTCTTTTAATGCTTTAAATCCTATTGTATATGTGGTTTTGGGTTTTAATTTTATAGATTTCGCCCAATACCCCTCTAAGTAATATTCATAATCATCACTACCAACTTTCAGCATATCAGTGCCGTAGTATAGATTTGCTCCCTGCTCCACAATCTCTTCCGTACCTGCACTAATAATCTCACCTGCATTATACGGATAATAGGCAGCAGGGAAAATTTTCTCAAATTCTTCAACGCTCGCAGGTTCGTTGCCTGAACCAAACATTGCGGTGAGGTCATAAATCTGTGGGTAGACTACCAAATTATTGACAGTTGCTCCTGACTTAACCATCAGCGGAACTATATATACACGGGCGTCTACATTAATGGGTGCTATTACGCCACTTCCATAATTGGTGTCCATCACAACACCACTACCTGTAATGTATGAACGATATGTCTCTGCTGAGCCACCTTTAGGGCAGGATTTTTCCAGATACACATGACCTTTAATCGGAATAAAGCTATCCGAGAAGTAGGCATCTCCGCCAGTTGCAGTGCCGTTTGCTACAAACTTGCCATTGTCAAGCTTTGTAAATGTAACACCGTTCACTGTATAGTTTGGGCGAAAATTGTTAAGGTTAACAACCTGATTAAACACGATAGACCTACCACCAACATTCTTAACCGACATCAGCTTTGTCCCCGTAGGAATAGTTTTCTGATATGCCGTATCACTGTCAGTTTCAAATTTGTGTGTGATACCCTGACCGATGGAATACAGTGCATTTACCCTACGTTGCAGTTCCTTGTCCGTCAGCTTAACACGTCCTATTTCAGCTGTGTTTTCAGCGATTTTTCCGACAGCCGTCACATAATCATCAGGCAAACTATCAGCCACCGCCTGTGCTGTCTGTGCGGCGGTTTCAGCCGCAGTTCTGTCCTCTGCGACCTGTGCGGCATGGTCTGCCACTGTCGCCTTGTCAACCGTGACCTGTTCCGCCATTTCCTGCACCGCCTGTCTATCTGCCGTAGTGCTGTCAGCGCAGGTCTTGGCGGTCTTTGCGTAGCCTGTCGTTATGGTCTTGTCGGCTTCGGTCTGCTGTGCTGATGTTGCCGCCTGCGCTGCGGATATTTTAGCGTTATTCTGTGATGTGACCGCCTGCTGACGTGCGTTTTCTGCACCCTGCATGGCGGTGTCTGCCTGTGTTGCGGACGTTTCTGCAGATGCCTGTGCTGTTTCCGCACGGCTTGCCGCCTGTTCTGCGGTATCTGCTGATTTCTCTGCGGCTGTGGCAGATTTAGTGGCGTTATTTGCCGCTGAAGTAGCTGTGTCTGCAGCGGTGACGGCTGTCTGCATATCTGCGTGCGCCTGTCTGCCTATGGCGTCTATGCGGTCTAGTGCGTCAGCTGCCACACTTGGTGACGGCACGGCATTATCACCGATTGCCGCACCGATACGCAGGCGGAATATGCGTGATTTTTTAACTAAAATATACTCGTCGCCAGACAGCTTCTTTGCACATATCTGACACGATACGGTCTGCGCTGACCGCAGTATATCTGCCGTAGGTGTCCACTGTCCGCCTGTGATATCGACCTCATAGATAGTGCCGTCGCCGTAGTCGATAGTCAACACATAGCGGTCTGCACCGTCTACTGCCAGCCCTTCGACCGACACGGGTCTTGCATTCGTTTCACCGACGTAACCCAGTAGGGCTGTGCTTAGGGCTACGTCATACTCTGTGTTTAGTGTTATTGTCAATTTAATCACCCCTCTTTACTCTATTGCAATGTAATCCACATAGTATGTTCCTGTTGGCACGGTTCCTGTTGCCCCAGCTCCCATGCAGACACTCAGATAGTATGACGTTCCTGACACATAGACGTGGGTGCAGTAGTTCTGATATGGTGTTGGTGCACCTGTCTGCCGTAGCGTTGCTATTACCTGTTTAGGTGCAAAGGTCAGTCCAAGTGGTATCTGCATCAATGGATTCGCTTTCGTCATCTTGTATTCCACAGTGCCATAGTGTATCTTGCCGGCTCGGCTCAGTATCTCATCGATTTCCTCCCCGGCGTGTTGCATCGGATAATCGTTTTCAGTGATATCCTGCGCCAGTGTCAAATTTTCATCAGCCATTATCTCGCCCCCCTTAAAGCTGTTCTTCAACGCTCAGACCTACCGCTGAAATATCAGCACTCAGTCCGCCGTCAAAAGTAAATCCTAAATTTGTTATTGGTATGTCATAGCTGTCTGCACCGTTGGTGTAGGTCACCACGTCACCTATGTCGAAACGTGGGTCACCAAGTCTGTGGTACAATTCGGTAGTGTACCATGAAAAACCTCCTATTCTGCGCCACAGCGATTGTAGCAGTGATTCGGTCATGTATGGATTTTCAAACTCTAGCACACGTCCTTGCGTGGTATCTGTCACGCCAAGCGACAGCGTTACATCATCACTCACTTTGCAGATTATGCCCACTATCACATTCTGCCTTTCAGACAGCGTAGGCAGGTCTATTGTGTTGTTATCCAATGTTTTCACGCTCTTGCCATACCACTTTCGGACGTACTTTCCGTACCTGTCAACATACCCAAATTGACCCTGTGCAGATGCAAGGTAAGACAGCATTTGTCGCATGGTCACGTCTTTGGGCAATGAGCCGACCTTGAAATAGAAATACTTTGAGTACAGCACCTTGCCGTTCTTATCTATCAATCGCCTGCCGTTCTTGTCACGCAGTAGCCTGACTTCCGTATAATCATTTCCATTCTGCAAACCTAATTGTCTGCAAATGTCGTCCTCGACTGCTTTATTCCAGTTTGGCATAGGGATATGCGGCACATATGGCTTGTCCGAGAAGTACAGCCTGTCCGCCATTGTCAACTGGACACTGCCTCCCGACTTTTTCGACTTCACGCAGGTGAAATGTCCCATTGGTATCTTTTCTTCGTCAAGCATCTCTCCAAGCTTGCTTATCTGCTCCACTGTCAGCTTTGAAAGCTCAGCGTAGGTGTAGGATTCTAGGGTGGAGTAGGTGGTAAATGCCGAGCTGTCTTTCATATACAAACTGAAAACATACTCATTCCCAAGATACTTAGTTCCGTCGTCAACCAGTTCCGCCGTCACACTCTGAGAGCAGACAGCTCCAAGCTCTATATCATCACTCAGAGAGGTTGCTTGAATGTCCGTCTGAACGTTCTGAATGCCGTCATATGCCACAGGTTCTCCACTCTGAGCGTCCTCTATCCACATACCCCACAAGGCTTTGTAATTCTCTATCCTGCTTGTTATCTCATTGCTTGCTATGGTGTACATATGCCCTCCTAACGCTCTGCGAATGTGACAGTACAGCTCTTGTAATACTCACCACCGTCAAGTCTGACAAGCCCCTGCGGTACATAGTCGCTTGCGTTGGCAGATATAGAATAATACTTGCCATTGTGCCAAAACTCCAGTTCTGCAAAGTCGGGTCCGTCCTCGATAAGGGATTGTATCTCGGCCGAATCTGCGACAGGAAGCATTGTCCACTTGCAAGGCAGTTTATATTTGCAGAACTTTCTTGCACCCACAAACAGACCTGTTGTATTCACTCGTCCTGAACCTGCCGTCCATTCGTAACAGTTTACAGGGCTCCAGCTATCAGGGTCAGGGTCTGTCACCCACACGCCGTTTATCTTTAGCAATGTTCCTGTCAAAATGCACTCACTCCCGTCTTACGTTTATACTGATTGTTGCTGTCCTGCATACACTTGAAAAGCACCTTGCTGTCAACTGTTCCGAAGAACACAGGATCATAAGCTTTCAGCCAATCAAGTATAGCGTTCAGCACCCTTAACACCTCGTCAAGCTTGCCGTTATCAAACATACCTTGCAGTTTGCTCAGCGGTGAAATTACCTCAGGGTCTGCTTTTGCGTTCCTGTTATCGCCCACCATTGCAAGGGTCGGTGCTGTCGCAAGTCCACCTGTGGCAAGCTTTGGTATCTCAGGTATGCTTATTGTGTCAAGGTCAAAGCCGAAGGTTTCTCCGCCTATGCCAGGCACCCAATCAGGCACATCAAAACTCAGGCTGTTAATGCCGTCGATTATCCAGTTGACCGCACTTTCAATAGCACTGGTCATTTTATTTACTGCACCGATTATTAGGTTTATAGGTGCTTTCACAACGCTGTAAAGCGTATCCCACACGCCTTTAAAGATCTTCTTTACACCCTGCCAAGCCTTTTTCCAATTGCCTGTGAAAATGCTCTTGACGAACATTATAATGCCATTGAGAATGGTCTTTACGCCTCCGAAAGCGTCTGAAAAGGTCTTTTTGAACCACTTGCCTATGCCTTTGAAAACGCCCTTGACAGCGTTAAGAAGCTTTGTGAAGATCTCCTTTATCTTTGCAATACCCTCAGATACGGCATTGTACAGACCTTGTATGATATATCCGCCCATTTCAGCCATGACCTTACTAGGGCTGTGAATACCAAAACAGTTCTTGAAGCCCTCAATAAATGGTGTAAAAACATGGTCATAAAGCCAAGTGCCTATGCCCTTGAAAGCGTCAACAATACCTGTGAAAAGCCCCTCAACGATATTACCGCCACAGTCCTGTATTTTCTCTGTAAAGTAGTCACGGATACTGAAAACAGCGTCCTTGATAAAGCCCCACAGCACCGATACCGCACCACCTATAGCTGAGCCTATCGCCTTGAAAAGCTTTGTGGCAATGCCGCTCCAATCTATTGTAGAAATGAACGTCCACAGCTTTTCGCCTATGCCCTGCCAGTTTACAGTTTGCAGGAAGTTTATTGCCGTATCAAGCAGACCTTTCACGCCCTCAGAGATAGTCGTTCCTGCCTTGCCCCAATCAATCTCATCAAACCAGCCGTTCACAGAAGTGCCTATGGACGAGCCAAAGCCCGACCAATCAAAGGTGGTAACGAACGAATAAAGATAGTCGATGATAGCTTGCCATTTTGAAGCAAGGGTCTTGCCGATAAGCGACCAATTCGTTTTCTTTATACCGCCGTTAAGAAAATTAGCCGTACCCTTGCCGAAGCCTGCCCAATCGAACTTCTTCATAAAGCGGTATCCTGCGCCAAAAATTGTGTTTATGCCTCCGCCGAAGCTGTCACCAAGTCCTGTCCAATCAACGCCGTTTATAAAGCTGTTCAGACCGTCTGTAAGCTTATCCACAAAGCTATTCAGCTTTTTCTGAATACCGTCCCAGTTGATGTATGCGAAAGCTCCGTTGACCTTTTCAGCCACAAGAGAGCCAACTCCTGCCCAATCGCCCGACTTAATGGCGTCTTTCATACGCTCCGCCCAATCAGGAAGCTGAACGTTGTCGCCGTTTATGGCTGAGTAATCAATGCCGCCCTCTGAACTGTCTGTATCGGACTTGCTCTGATCCGGTGCAACTCTTACAACGTCAAAGTCTGCAAGGTAAGTGTCCTGAGTTTTCTTTATCTTCTCCGCTGACTTCTGAGCCTGCTTTGTCGCCTGCAAGGACTTCTGATAGGTGGTGCCGAAAAGCTCAGAGATAAACGCCGCCACAGTTTTTGTCGCCGTCGCTACGCCCGTCATAAGCGTATTGAGATACGGCATTACTGTGTTCATTATCGGTGTGAAAGCTATGGTGAGGTTTGCTTTTATTTCGTTTAAGGACTTGGCAAATTCTTCGTTGCCTGAAACAGCGTTTGCAACAGCGGAACGTATTCCTTTCAGCAAAACAAGCACGCCTGCCATTAAGAACACTCTTTTTGCCGCAGATTTGAGCGAATGTGTAAACTTGCTCAGCGGTTTTGAAGTGCTGTCGATAGTTGTTTTAAGCCTGCTGAATTTGGATTTAACTGCGTCAACAGCCTTCGAGCCTGCCGAACGCATTGTCTTGAAAGCTCCCACAAGTGTAGTCTTTATGGTTTTGCCTGCAAATGAAGCGACTTTTTTTAGTTTCTCAATAGCAGTTGTCCCTGTTTTTCCGCAGTTGCTAAATGTTTCCTCATATTCGCTAAGTTTTGTTTGAGTTTTATCTATAACTCCCTGCTGACTTATAAGCTTACTTTCAACGCCATTAAGTTCTGAAACTATCTTTGCAGCTTCTTCGTCTGAACTAGCGTTTGCAAGAGCAGCTTGTAGCTCTTTATACTTAGCCTGCAACAGGCTCATTTTTTCTGTTGCATTTTCGAGTTGGAGATTAAGCCTTTCAAATTCACTTTCAGGTATTTCAAAATCACCAAAGCTCTCTGTCGCTGTTTTAGCCGCCTCGTCAGCTTTTGCCGTAATTTGCTGAGCGATATCATCAACCTCAGCCTCTATCTTATCAGGGTCATACTCAGGATTGTAATGTATCTGCACAACTTTAGGCTTGATGTTTTCGATTTGGTCGGTGGTGTTTTTTATATGCTCATTGGCTTTATCAATTTCAGCCACCACCTTTGCAGTAGCCTCCTGCATACTCTTCTGAGCGACCTCCGACGCACTGCCAAAGCCCTCGTCTACGGCTTTAGTGGTCTTATCCATAGCGTTCTCAACAGCTTTCTCCGCCTGCTCTACTGGCTTTGAAAAGCCGTTCTGTATGCTTGCAGATATCTTGTCAAGCTGCTCCTGCACCTTGTTTTTTATCACAAGGTCAAGAGATATAACACCAACGCTTGCTCCGTCTGCCATTACTTATCACCTGCCTTTCCGAACATTCCCTTGAACAGCCTTTCAAAGTATCTCGCAGTTTCAAGCTTGTCTTGATCTGTGAACGTTTCTCTTGCTTTCTGACTTCTGAATGCCGTCCACTCTGAGCGTATCTGCTTTTCATACCTGTCGAAATTCTTTATGATGTCCTTGTTGTCCTCACTCCTGATACGAACGATCTGACCCAGTGGCGTATCGTGCATAATCCCTGCAACGAGCCTGTACCAATCGCTGTAATGCAGATTTTCCTGCTCTGAGGGCAGGATATTGTACTGCTTTGCAATGGATTGTATGATAAGCTCTCGGTCATAGTCAAGATCGTACCAGCTTTCTTCAAATTTACTCTGCGTTTTCCTGTGGAAATCGAGCCTCTGTCTTTTCTGCGTCCTCGCCTGTTACCGCTGAGATAACAAGAGTGAAAAGCTGCTGATATGCCGCCCAAGGCATATTCATTGCCTCTATCTCCTTGTAGTCCTTTGGTGCGAACGCAAGCTTGAAAACCTCGTCTATCATATCAAGGTCTTTCTTTTCAGCGTTCTTGTCGCAGATGTCAAGTATCTTCTTGACAGTTTTCTGCCTGTCGTCCACAGGGTAGACCTTGTCGCCTACTCTTATCTCAGGTGTACCTGTAAGAAGCTTGCTGTCGAGTGTATACATCTTTGCCATAGCTATTATCCTTTCTGATATATAAAAGTAGGAGAGCGCTTTGAACGCTCCCCTGTTTTGTCTGTGTTCTTACGCTGTCGCCTCTGTAAACTCAGGCTTGCCGTCGGAAGCAAAGTCGAACGCAAGCGGTGCGACTGCTGTCGAATCTCCGCCACCCCATTCTGTTACGCTGACAACGCCCTTGATAACAAGCTTTGCTCCGCTTGGGAAGTTCCACACAAGGGTTGTGGTCGCCGCAGCACCTGTTTTGAGTGCAAGGCTCTCGATGTAGTCATTGCCTGCGTCACCGACGTTTCTCTTGCCTGAGATACTGATAGTGATAGACTTACCAGTGAGCAAACGTCTTGTCCACCCCTGCTGATCAAAAGGCTTCCACTCCTCGATATTGCCGTCAATGGATACTGAAAAGCTCTCCATATCGGCAATAGTCACAAGATTGCTCTCTGTCGAGCCGTCGCCGCCTGTCTTGTCTATCTTGAACTGGTTTTCATATACGGGATAAACTCCTGTTGTGTTTGCCATACTCATTCATTCCTTTCGTAATATACTGTTGCCTCGATAACATATTCACACACGCCTCGCTCGTCCCTGCCAACAGAAACAGGCTCTTTGCATTCGAGATACTTTACCGTAAATCCATCACCCTTATACTGACGTATATCGGATAGGATATCAAGAATGCTTTGTGCCTTTATCTCTGCCTGCGTGGGAGTATCAGTCCAATGAATAAGCACCGAGATATGTTTTTCAAGTGTTTTTGTGCAGGCTTTTCCACCTATGCAGATACGCTGTGGCTTTGAGGTCTTTGCGTTGTACACGCCTATACACTTATCAAGGTTGCCGTCAATAGTGCCTGCATACACGTCCTGCAATTCAAGGATATCGCTCAGCATATCCGCTATGTTAAGTAAAGTCATACGCCTGTCCTCTTTTTGAACTCTGCCACAAACTCATTCTTAGCAAGGTCCTTTTTACTGCCTGTGATATATGGCTCAAGCCAAGCCGCACCTGCGTTAGGGTTATTGCCTTTCTGAAAATGATACTCAGGGTGATAGTACAAACGTCTTGCCTGCGGAGAGCCTGTCACAAGACTTGCACCGCTTTCGTCAGCGTGGACAAAGGTCTGATTATTCTGCATATCGCCTGTATCGAACGGCATTGTCTGAGCACTCACAAGGTCTGCCCTCACCTGCTCCATAGCCACCTCAGCGGACTTCACAGCGGCGTCCTCGATAGCTTTTATTGCCTGCACATCAAGCTTTATTTCAATGCCCATTATATCAGCTCCAATCTTGTGTAATTCACCCTGCCGTCAGGGTCTTTGGCTTTCTCAGAGCCATATATCTTGTACGTCCTGCCGCCTATGACCGCATAGCCCTCTATAATAGCGTTATCAGGGGCTATATCTCCGCAGAAAAGAGCCTCGCCTGACAAGGTTATAAGCTGTTTCTCTGCGGATAATTTCTGCCTTGACTTCTCAGAGTGAAAGCATTTGCCCTCAAATATGACCGTCTGCTTCTTTGAGCCGTCACGATTAAGTCCGTCCGTTCGATAGACCTTGCAGGGCGTTTTGCATACCCTTTCAGGTACAAGCTGAGGAAACTTCATCACATCAGCCCCCTGTAACATAGTCCTGTCTGCATAAGCACATTGTAGACCTGACGTGTTGTGATAACGCCGTCAAGAGATACCACCTTTGACTTATCGAATGACATTGAAACTCCGCTTATGCTGTAAGCGCTCAGAGGACTTTCTAACAGCTCCGAATTGTCATAGATGAATTTCATCTGCAAGGCTGTGGAACGCTTTATACGCTCTCTCTGAAAGTCTGTGAAGCTGTCAATGCCCTCTGCTGTTATGCGGTTGAAAGTCAGCGTGTCGATATCGCTTTCTGCTCTTTGCCGAATAGCCGAGAACTGTTCTTCGGAGATATCACACTCAGGACAGATATTGCAAAACTCAGTAGAGGTGAGGTACATATCCCTCACCCCTTACTCGCTGTACTCTGCTGTGTCAACGTCAGCGTAAATGCTGTCTATCTTTCCGCCCTTGCCGTTCGGGAAAGTGAAAACATCTGAGAACGCTCTGTTCTGATAGAGCCAGCCGTCACCCTCTGTGTGTCCGCCCGGAGCAAAGCTGTAAATGCTGTTGATCTTAGGCACTATCTTTGTGGTCTCAGGTGTTGCGATAAGCACGTTTATCTTATGCGAACCTGCGACTTTTTCATAGTATGTATCAAGTGCAGACTTGCTCGGTGTGCCTGATACCTTAGTGTAAGAACCGCTTGATTCGGTGTAATACTCCTTACCGCTCACGATATCGGTATCAGCGGTCTTTACATATCTTGCGGCGCAAGGCTCAAAGCCGCCGTCCTCAGGGTCAAAGTTGAAGCGGTCATAGAAACGCTCATCATCAATGACCTCCATGATAGGCACTCCGTCAATGTCAGTCACTCTTGTTCTAAGACCAAGTCCTCCCTCTGCGATCTGTGTCATTTCTATCTTTCGTGTGAACTTGTCAGACTGCTCCAGCAGGTCCATAATTGTGGAAGTCACATACATAATGAGCGAGCCGTTAGACTTGTATCTTCTCAGTTTGCCTGCTGAAAGAAAGCCTTTGAGCTTATCGAACACGTTACCCTTTGTGTATGATGAAGCGGCTGTTGATGAGTGATAGCCCTCAAGCTCTGCCGCTCTCTGAGCTGTCTTTGAGAAGAACAGAGCGTCCGTTTCGGGAGCAGACTGTGTTTTCTCGAATACCTCTGAGATATTCTTGATAGACGCTGATGAGTTCGTTTCGTCAACGTCAGCCTTATCCACAAGGAACTCAACGTCACGGTCGTGTGTGAGTGTGAAAGGCACGTCCGTCTGAACATACTTACCTGTGTTCCAGCCGCCGTTTCTGTTGTGGCTCTTGTAGCCTGATGTTGACATCTGTGTGAAGTGGAAAGTCTTTGCGTCAAGCCACCTTACGTTCTGTGTGATGAACGGACTTGACAGTGTTTCCTGGATCCTTATCTCCAAGAGTTCGGGATTCCATACTTCTGCATAATTAAGATTTGGCATGATTCATTCCTCCTGTTTTTACTTGAATTTGTTCCAGCGTTTCTGCGCTGTTGGTTTGCTCTGTGGCTTCTTTTCATCAGTATCCGAAGATCCTGCACCGACCTTGAAGCCGCCCTGCTTTTTGCCGTCGGACTTTTTGCCGCCCTCGCCTTTCATATCTGGATACTTCTTCACCACCGCAGAAAGGGCGGCGTTGATATCCTGCTGACTGCCGTTTCTCACATAGCTTTCAGCCACCGCAACGGCGTCCTCGATACAGTCGGGCTTGATACCAAGCTGCATAGCGGCTATCTGAGTTTTGAGCCTGAGTATCTCCTGATCCTTTTCATCAGGTGCGTTCTCGGCACTGTCCTGCTTGTCGGGCTTATCCTCGTTTGGCTGTTCCTGCTTATCTTCTGCAGGCTTATCAGCACCCTCACCGTTCTCGTCAGCCTGACTATCGTCCACCGCAGGCTGTTCCTTGTCGGCAGAGTTCTCATCTGCCTTGTCCGCAGGCTTTTCCTCAGCCTTTGGCTCGTCCTTTTTCTCCTCGTGAGTATCGGGAGTTTTCTTCTCTTCCTCATCAGGGAGTTTCTTTTTCTCGTCCATTTTCTGACCTCGCTTTCTTAAATTTGTGTATGAAAAAAGCACCCGTTAAGGTGCTTAGTTCCGATGTTTACTAATTGACTATTTTTTCTTTGTTGGCTAAAACAAAAGTCAATGCGTTCTCACAGCGTATAAGAGCGTTGATATACTCGCTATTATCATCTGCCTGCTTGCCAATTTTCATTTCAATTTCTGCGATTTCTCTTTTTGCTCGGCATAAAATATAGACATCTTTTATGCTTAGTCCCATATTATTCTTCCTTTCTGATTTTGGGTATAAAAATACCGCCTCGCCGTAGCGGAGCGGTTAGATTTATAACTGACCGATATAATCCAAAATACTTTCGCACATCAAGCCTTCTTCATTTGGATTATAATTTTCATCCAAACAGTTCAAAGTCAGGTAATCACCAACTTTATCTTCTATGACATCAAGTTCATCATTTGGGTCAATACCAATAGAAACAAGAAACTCTTTTTGTTTTTCTGACATTATAATCACTTCCTTTTGTACTTGTTGATTTTGTTCTTGCCTGTTTTCCATATAGTTGCGATAGTTCCAGTTTGGGGATTTACATTAACAGTTGCTTTCTCACCAATAAATCGTTGGCTTGGTCTGCCCAAACTATCAATTTTAATTTCATCAATATACAGCGGGTTTATAAGTGCATCTTTTATATCATTTACAGAAACCTTTCTTTCGGAAGCTCGCTCTTCCATATGTTTTGAAAATTTCGTTACACCAATTCCATTAGATGTTGTTAATTCAATTTTATCATCTTTTTCCTTTTCTGTCAAGCCGCCATACACTTTCTCCCTAGAATAATCCCTCCGCAGAACTTCGCTGTTAGCGTTTATAAAGGCTTTCAATTCCTGCTGTGCCTGCCTTACTTTCTTGCGGTAGGCTTTTGCTGTGTCGGGGTCGAGAGTGCCTGCCGCAAAGCGTTTTAGCTTGCGTATCTTTCGCTCCATTGCACGCTGTTTCTGCTCAAGCTCTCGCTGCTCTTTTATCTTCTCCGCCGGTATCGGCTCAGGTATCTGCGTTCTGCCATGTATATACTGCGTCATTGTGTGACGGCAATTCGGGTGAAATAGCCCGTTCTTTACGGCATATGACAGCAGCCAAAACCACTCACCGCAGTAATTTGACTTGCCTTGAAACTCGTCCTTTTCCCCCTCCCATACTGTGAACACATCATCAATGTATACTTGACCTTGCCAAGGCTCACAGGTCTTTGAACAGCCGCCATACTGAGACACAAGCACCGTATCATACCCAAGCTCTGCAAAGCGTTTCGCCGCACCCTGCAACGCTGCTCTTGTGGAAGTTGTCCTAAGAGCCATTCGCACATAGTCGGCAATGTTCACTCGCTTGCCGTCAGCGTATACGATACAGTTTATGCCCTTGTCGAGGAAGTCCCTTGTGGCAAGGTCGATAGCCTCGTTAAGCGTCATAGAGCCTGTTCCCATTGCAAGCTGTACCCTGTTCAAAGTCTGCCTGTAAATATCGTCTGTCATTCGCAGAGCGGCTGTTTCAGCGGTCTTTTCAAGGGTGGTGACGTTTTCCATAAGCTTTGCCATTTTCTTTTCGTTCACGCCAAAGAAATGCTTGTCGGGGATAGGCGTTATAGGCTCGTCAGAAAGCTCCTGGGTGCTCCTTTGTGCCTGCTGCTGACCCTCTTGAAACTGCTCCGTCATAAGCTGTCTTGTCTGATCGTCGATAACGTCAACGTACTCGTTCATAATGTCGAGGTTTTCACGGCGGAAGCTCTCCATATTTTTCAGCTTCTCAGCCTGCCAAGCAGACCATTCAAAGCCGTATCGCTGTTCCTCAGCCTTGTGCCTTTTGAGATTGCGTTTCAGTGAAGATATGAGCCTTAACTCTATCTCCTCAAATATCTTTGCAATGTCCTTAAAGTTAAGCAAACTCGTCACCTACCGCAGTAGGCTCACCCTCTGTAAGCCCCTTTTCCTGCATTATCCGCTTGACCTCTGCGGCTTTCCAATCTTCCTCTTTGGAGCTTCCCCACAGCTCCTCCACCTGCGTTTTGACCGACATAATACCATATGTGCTTGCCTTGCCCACAGTTTCAACTCTGCTGTCAAAGTCAGGTGCGCCATACTCGCCGAAGTCAACGGTCACTTCATAAGTTTCAGGGGCTTTGCCCTGCATATTGTCATAGGTCATAAGCACCGCAGAAACAAGCTGCGGCAGAGCCTTTTCAAGAGCCGTTGTGATAGTGTTTCGGGTGTTGCCTGTGACGTCTTTCTTCTCTCGCTGAGCGTCAGCACTCGACATCTTGCCAACGTCTATGCCCAGCGTGGCAGGTGATACAAGCCCTTGCAGACACATAAGTAGGCAATTCGTATAGCTTGCCACAAACGCTTCGTACTTGATATCAGGCTGAACTACTTCTATCTTAGGCGCCGCACCCTCTGCCGAAAGCGGTGGGTCAATGCTTATGTAACTGTTGCCAAACTGATTTGGCGCTTTAAGCTTACCGTTTGCAGGATCTCTCGGTATCATGCTTTCGGGGATATACTGCTTTACTCTGCCTGCTCTGATAGCGTCCCACCATTGTGAGATCACCTCGTCCAAAGCGTCAAAGCAATCAGACTTACCGCCGTCAAAAATGCTCTTGCCTCTGTTTGGATATTTCCGTGATGAAAAGAATTTCAGCGGCACAGCCATTATATACTCGCCCTCGAACTCAGTTCGGGGCGGTATCTGTGCAAGGCAAGGCACGTTGTCCAAGCCGACCTCGTGACCGTTATCGTCATACAGACGGCTTTCTATGTACCCTTTGCCGTAATGCTCTTCAAGGTGAAATTTCTTTGAGCCTGCATAATGCACAGAATGAAAAACGACCTCGTTCAGCAGACCTCGCACAAAGTTATACTCCACTTTGTCAGCGCCGATAAACTCGACTATTGGCGTATCAGAAAGCTCAGTATCCACAGATATTTTGAAAGCTCCGTCGCCGTCAACAAGTGCGGTAACTATCGCCTTGCCTGTCAGCTCTGTGAAGTCTATATGCTCGGAAATATTATCAAAGTCAGCCTTTGCTTTGTCCCCTGTGACTTTGATATCGTCCATATCAGAATAGACAATGTATGACAGCGTATCGGCGATTATTGCAGGCAGACCGCTATGTATCTTGCGTATCTTTTCATTCTCAGGGACGCTGCTCCAGAATGAATTTGTGCCTAAGTTAAGCTGACGAAAGAACTGCGAAAGCTCTGCGGCGTCACCACGATACCAAAGCTGTGACCTTATCACATCTGTCATAAAACCTGTTTTCTCAGTGATAGTTATACTGTATTCGGGTGCAGGCTGGATATCAAGCCAGTTTCTTATCATATTTTTCACCTTGCTTCCTATACTGAATTTAGTCAATCTTCACACTTCCTATCTTTTCACGATACGGCAGCCAGGCATACTGACAGGAATTGATAAGGTGGTCGTTGCCGTCCTCCGGCTCAGCCTTATCCTCTTTCCAACTGTATATGTTAAGCTCGCCTGCGTACTCCTTGCAATGCTCAAGGATATAAAAATCACCTGCCGCCAGCCAAGCTGACTGCAAGTGTATTCGGTCGATTATTTTCGTTTTCTTGAATGCCGGGATAAAGTTATATATGCTGCCTGTGAGCCGCCCGAACTTCTGACATTCAAGTATGGTCGCCTGATCTGCGCTGTCGATATATACATCTCGTGCAAAGCCCCACGTCCTGCGGTTTTTCTCCAAGAACGCTGTGAATATTTTCGGTATGTCAGAGGGCGTGAGCGGCACTTGTCTGTCACGATTGTTATACACTTCCTCGTCAAGAGTGACGCACTTTCTGTCAGCCGTTATGCCCACAAAGGTGAACGCTATGGTATCAGGTGAGGATTGCAAGTAAGCGGTGTCAAGCCCGGCTGAGAAGTACACATAATTGAAAGCTTTCGCCTGCTCTGCTGTCAAGATATTTCGCTTTTGCAGGTCAAACACAAGCCCTGTTGCACGTCCTCTCAGACCGAGTATCTTGTTCTTATACAGCTTTGTGCCTTTCGGAGCGGCAGCCATTTTCCGTTTGATATCCTCATCAGTAAGTGAAAGATTATCACGAAAAGTAAAGAACCAGTACCGCCAATTGGGTACAGGTTCTTCTGTAAGCTCTTTCATTATCTCCGCAGGCACGTCACAGGCGTATTTCTGATACGGACGTGAGCGGTTTACAAACTCTTTATACACAGGCAGAGAGGGGTCGTCAGGGTTGAGGGTCGCCATAAGGTAATCGTTACGGGTTGACATCTCACGGACAAACTCGATATCAGCGGTATTTATCTCGTCGATATAAACGCAGCCGAACTGAGCGCCCAGCACCATTTCCCACTTATCCTTGTTGTCATATCCCAGAACATAGATTATCTTGCCCTCAAACTTGATATGCGGCAGTTTGTAGTCCTTATCACCGTTGCCGAAGTACCGAGCATTGGCGTGCAGGTCAAGAATGCCGTTATCCTGCTGAATGATAGTTTCCTCAGCCTTTCCCGTAGTCTTAGCGGCAATGACGTGAAGTTTCTTTCGGCTTGCCGACACCATACGCATGAACTTTATGCCTGCGCCCACAGTTGTTTTGCCGCTTGCGGTAGTCCCCTCAAGGAAGTCCGCAGACACACCCCGAACGCTGTTGATGAAGTCCATATACTTCTGCGACAGAGGAAACTTACTCGTCAAGCCCCTCACCGCCTATCTGAGCGAAAACGTCCGAAAGCTTTTCAGAGGTCTTGACCTCCGCCTGTATCTTAGCAACATACTCTCCTGTCATTTTATTGAGGGTATCGACGGCTCTGATACGGTCAGCAGGGTCATTCTTGCCGTCCTTAGCGATATCAGACAAGAGTGCCTGCCTCTCCTTTGCGGTCATTATACGCTCGTCCTGAGCTTTCTCGGACAATTCACGGATATACTCCGCAACACTAGGATTATCTAGGATTTTGCAGGCGTCAGCTTTCGCATACTTCTCGCTGTATCCTGCCTTTATAGCACTCTGAACGGTGTTGCCGCTCTGAGCATAGTATTCTGCAAATTTCTTTTGCCGTGCTGTCATAGGGGCACCGTCCTTTCTTTATGGTATGAAAAAAGCCCCGATTTAGTGGGGCTTTGAACACTCAATATTATTAATTTTATTGGTTATATTTCGATCTATCCAAAACAACTTTTAAATCGCCAAAAATAACCGTGGTTCCGTTATTATATATTTTTGCAATGCCACATATAGCATTTGTATCTCTTCTATACAAACCCTCAGGGTCATAGTAATCCGTAGTTTCAAAAAATCTGACTATATAAGGGTCTTCATTATATTTATTCTTCATATAATTTATCATTTTGTCATAACAAAATTGATATTTTATCGAATAAAATATATTATTCTGTTGAACTTCTTGAAGGGTTAATGTATCATCAAAATCATCTACAATGCTAACCTCTTGGGCATATTTATAGCCTTCTTTATGAATTTGACTATCTAACTGCGTTATAGTTTCATTGCGTAATCCTTCCACTAATTCTTCAAGTGCTGTTTTGTTGAAGTTTGATTCTGCTAATAAATAATCTTTAAACATTCCTTTTAGCTGATCTTCGCAATTACAACATATGCAATTTCCATTCTCAAATCCATCATAAAATATTCGGCTTTTTGCCTGTTGTCCACATAAAAAACATTTTGTAGTAAGTTTATTGCTTTGATGTTCCTCCATTTTAAACGGTTTATTACCATTAAATTTGACTACCAAGTACAATCACTCCTCATAATAATATTTCTTAAATAATATCACTAATCAGAGCGAAAATCAACGAAATGCACCGAATTTCTATATACTGCATAAATAGCATTTGTATTTTTTATGCAGTATATCAAAAATTCGACATTTATGAACTTTTTACGACACAACGCAAAAGACACCCCGTTCGGAGTGTCTCTTGTGAAAATATTATAAGGAGTTTTGTAAATGTTGGAGCAGATGTTGAGCTGGCACGCTCTCGACCTGCAAATCGAAAGCCGCAGTATGGGGATACGGCTTTCAGACCCTGCCCGAACGCCCACCCTTACGAGCAGGCATTGGCAATGTAAAATTCAAGGAGTGCATTTATTTTCTGTCGGAAGCACGCCGACTCTGGTGCAAGCTTTAAGTATAGCCCTCTGAGCCTGCATACGCTGTTTTTCCTCTTATGGTAGATGAAAAACTTGGCATCAAAAAACGAAACCTCGGCTATTCCACCCGACGACGCACAGCCAAAGTGTGCAGGTTTTAAAGTTATACGATACCGATATTTTACGTTCTCGGTCTACGAACTGTATAACAGGCTTGGAGTTCCGTGTGGGAATTGCACCCACTCTGACTTTGCGGAACATACGGAGCATACGCTCCGTGGGTAAAAATTATTGGAGGATCTTTATGAAAGTCAGATAGTATTTACACTATCCTCAGTTTAAATTATAGCACACCTAAAACGAACAAAACGAACACACTTGATTATTTTTTCAAATATCTTTTGACCGCCATTCTACAGCCGTCCGCTGTACCTCCGACCTTGTGTCCTATCTGTATCCAAGTAAAGCCTTTTACAAACCTGAGTACAAATATCTTCCTCATTTGTCTATCCTCTATCCCCTTGATAAACTCCTCAATAGCCCTCTGCTCGGCTTCAAGTCGTGCCTGCTCACACAGCAATGAAAGTGTATCACCGCTTGGCAAGAAGCCGTCTATGCGTGTGCTGTGTGGTGTGTAGGACGGCGGCGTGCATACGCTGATACTGTCGGCAACGTACTTGCCCGAAAGCTCTGCCTTGATGTCCTCAATGGCTGAGGCGTTCCTGCGGTAGGCTTTCAGGCGTGGCATGGTCATTGGGTCGTTTCTTTCCATAGGCTATCCCTCCTCGATATCCAACAAACTAAGCTGGTTATTTTTCATATCAAATACTCTGTCACGCCATTCAACGCCGATATAGTCAAGAACTCTTCCCCAGCCGTACTTTGTGCCGTCAGCATCTTCACAACACTTGTTCATCCAGAAATCCCACTCTTTTTCATTTCTTTCACGAAGCCTGTCAAATCGGTGAGGGCGCTGTTCCATATGTATGCCGAAACCGCACATTGAGCAGCCTGTACGCTGAGCCTTTGTTGTGCAAAGCTTTCCGTCAAAGTCACGTTTTATCTCGCCATAGATTGTAGGCACAGGCACATTCAGGTCAAGTGCAAGTTGTAGCAAGTCCTGCCTTGTAAATATGGCAAATGGCGCTGAACGTATCGTGCTTTTGCCAAAGTAATTGCAGCCGTTAAGCATTAGCGATTTTTCACGTCTGCCACCCTCACTTGCCATAAGTCCTAAGAACGGCACACTCTTGTGTTGCTTTGCCCAATCATCACACGGCTTTTCTTTCATCCAGAAGCAGCATTGTGATGATACCTTAAACGGCGGTATCTTGTAGTCAACGCCTTCGTTTTCATTTTCGTAACCGCCAAACAGTTCAAGCCAGCGCTGAGAAAGCTGCATTCTTGTGTGCTTGCGAAAACCGCCATACTCTCCCGTTTCACCCGTTATGATAGCGTGACGAACTGTCTTGTTCTTGTCCGTAGGGTGTGCAAGCAGTTCTATTTTTGCGGCTGTTTCTTTTGATAGTACAGGAAAACCATATTCCCGTATGATATCTATTTTTGACTTGTATGGGCTTAACTTTATCACACCAAGTTGCTCGTGTATCTGCTGAATAGATTTGTCTTCAAGACTAGATACCGATACACCTGGAACATAACTGAAACCACAGTAATCATGTATAAATTTCAAAAGCGTTATGCTGTCAAGTCCGCCTACCGATATGTGCGTGTTCAGATTTCTTTTGTCACACTCACGAATGAACTCCCTTACTCTGACCTCAGCGTATTTGACTTTGAACTCATACGGCATTTTCTGCTTAGTTTGGAAAGCTGCTATCTTCTGTTCATTGTCTTTGGTACGCTCCTCATAGCTTTTCACTTTTATCCCTCCTCAAATCTCGGGCATTCCGTCACAGTGTATGAATGCAACGTACCGCCCTTTTGTGCCTCGTACATCCTGTGCTGACGTGTCTTCCAACCCTCGACAGGTCTGCGGTCTATGGACCATGCACAGCCTGTGAGGTATTCTCCTGTTATCTTGTCCTTTGTCGGTACTGCGTGGCGACAGTGCCAATAGAGGGTGTGGTCAGTGTGTTTCATTCTCACACCTCAACTCTTCCAGCCTGCAATACACCAACGTGTTGCCACAAGTCTTGTCAGCGATCTCTGCCTGATAGAAGAACTGACCTGTCTTACTGCTCTTGCGGATAATGCACCCTGTCAGCTCGTAGCAATCAGATCCGTTGTAGCTCACCCTGCGTCCGAGACTTTTCTTTACTTCGTGTATCGTCATAGCTCCTCTATCCTCACATAAATGCCAGGCATGTCCGCCCAAAATTTTTCACATATCTCACTCGCCACAAGCTGGTCGTCTGTCCAAAAGCCGCATAGTGTCATGCAATCCTTGAACATCTTCTGCAGGTTGTCTGTGTCAGGCTTGCTGGTCTTGTACTCTCCGTCCTTGTGCTTGCCGTCATTTGGAAATAACCACTTTGTTATCAGCCTTATCCCACAGATATATTTCTCAGGCGGTCTGTGCCTTGCTAGGTTTGCCGTGAGCTTTTCTTTTGCAGCCTTGACATCGGGTGGGTCATAAAATATCGGCTTGCCGTTTCTCACTGCCACCTTGTGCTCCTGCGCTGTAGCCGTCGGCGGTATCATCGCCATAAAAAATTCAGTCATCATCTTCCTCCTCGCATTTGAAATCTACTCCGTGCCACTTGTGTGACTTGTCATCATACACCAATGCTCCCGACTGTTTGACCATATCCCAAATGTATTTGAGTACCTGCGGCTGTTTCACGAGCCACCAAAGCGTGCGTGATTTTCGATAGTCGAAATCTTCATTAGGCAGCTTATGAAAAAGCGGTGGCATTTTCTTAGCTGCATTAACAACGTCTTGCCTTGCCTTACTTCTTGTTGCTTTCATCTGCGTGTGCTCCTCTCGTGCGTCATTATTCTGATTACTTTTTCGTCGGGGCAGTTTCAAGCCCCCGACAAAAAGTATTGTTTATAATAATAGATTTGTCTGTCCGTCCGACAAACTCGGTAATTTTCGATATTGTCCGACAAGAAAAAAGTTCGATTTTGTCCTGACACTTTTCGATTTTTTTTCTGTCTGTCTAAAGTTCAAAAATTCGATTTTGTCTTGTTTGTCTACTGAGCTTTTAAGCCGCATTCTCCCTCTTCTATCCAAAAGCCACCATGCTCTTTGAGGTATCTTCCAACGGTCTTTTCGCTCTTTCCTATGTACTCCGCCAGCTCAGAAATGCGGCACTTGCCGTTCTCCTGCACACCGCTGAAAGCTGTTTCAATGCTCTCCTTGCGCTCCTTGCTGCGGTCTTCATTGGTCTTCTTCTTGCTGAAATTCTTCTTCCAATTCGGTGTGATGTCCTCTACCTCGCAGTCTTTAAGCACGCCCACAGTATCCTCTCTGTGAACAGGATAATCAAACCACATATTGAGGGGAGCGAACTTCGGGAACTCTCTCAGAGTGCCCTCTATACGCCATGCCGTGCGGTTTCTTACTGCAAGCTTAGCCTTGTCTATGTCGGCCATCATAAGCTTGTATGAGTTCGGGTGCAGGTACTTGTGCGTTATCTCAAGCATTTTTGACGGCGTAACAAGATCGTCCTGTGAACAAAGGTCATCAGTATTTCTGTAAAATCTCCTCATCCAGTTCTCACAGATACGACAAACAGTTTCGTCCTCCTGCTGCTTGTAAAGGCTGTCTGAAATGTCAAGCTCTGAAAGGTCAAGAAGTGCGTCAGGGTCACGGGCGAATACTCCTGAACCGCTGGCTCTGTCCATTGAACGCTTACCGCCCTGCGCTCCCTTTGAGTGGTGGTGGCAGTATATGACCGCACAGCCAAGCTCTGTGCATACCTTGTCAAATTGGTTGCAAAAGTGCGCCATTTGGTCTGCTGAGTTCTCGTCGCCTGTTATGACCTTGTAGATAGGGTCTATTATTACAGCAATGTAATTCTTCTTGCTTGCACGTCGTATGAGCTTCGGTGCAAGCTTGTCCATTGGTACGCTGTGACCTCGCAAGTTCCATATGTCTATGCTGTTGAGATTTTCAGGCTCTAGGTGCATTGCGGTGTACACGTCCTTGAAACGGTGCAGACAAGATGCTCTGTCAAGCTCTAGGTTGACGTATAGTATCTTTCCTTTGGTGCATTGCCAGCCAAACCACTTGACCCCCTCAGCTATCGCCACGCACATCTCGATAAGCGCATAAGACTTGCCTGCCTTTGACGGACCTGCAATGAGCATTTTGTGACCCTGTCTGAGAACACCGTCAATAAGTGGCGGAGCAAGCTCAGGCAGGTTATCCCACTCAGCACTCAGGCTCTCAGGGTCGGGGAGATCATCATTGATACTCTCTATGTAATCTTTCCATTCCGAAAAGCTTTCTTTGCCTATGTTCTTGTCAATGATGAACTGTTTCTTGCCGTTCCTCATTACGCCTGGCATACGGCTAAGACGTGAGGGATTGCGGTTTTGTTTATCTATGTCAAGACCGCTTTCCTTGCAGACCTTGTAAAGAAAATCAACACGCCTGCGGTATTCATCATAGTTTGGAGCGTCTATCTTGACGATAGCGTGAACGCTCTTTCCACCGCTGTATACAAGCACAGCGATAGGAAGTTCAAGCTCTCTCATCACAGCATTCTGCTGTTCTATAGGCATACTGTCGCTTTCAACAAGAGCATAGCGGTAGTCTGTTACATTCTCGTTCTTTACGCCCTTGCCGTCAAGAGGATTGAAGCGGATCCACGCTCCGGCTTCTTCCTTGTAGTCGCCAAACACAGCACCAATGTCGCCGTTACATTCGCCAAGCCTCTTGATAAGCTCCCCTGCCGTCCTGTCACAGCACCCCTTTGTGGGCAGATACCTGGTCTTGCCGTCCTTTTCTGTTTCCCACGTTTGCGTAACATAGCCCACGTTCTCTCCTGCTTCAAAGAGTGTTTCAAGATATGTGACTATCTCCTTGACAGGATCCCATTGGGCAGGCTCGGTTATCGGTATGCCCTCACCGCCGTTTACAAGGGGACTGCTTTCTTCTGCAACTATCTCGCCGTCCCAATCGTATGCCTGAAACTCATGGGGGCTGTATCCTCTTTCCTTTGCCATTTGCACGATAGTTCCTGCGGTCACGGGCTGAGCATTGCCGTTAAAGCCTTGCCACTTGTGTTGGCACTCACCGCTGTGATAACGGCTGTCTGACCTTGACCAGCTGTCCCAATCGTTCACGGAATAGCCCTCGTGCTTGAGAGCCATTCCCACATTGACCCATTCTTGATAATCACAGCTTGCAGGGTCTATGTATTCAAGCATTTTAAGCAAATTTGTGTTATCCATTCACTTCTCCTTAGTTCTCAGGTGTGTATGTTTTCGGGTCGATATCTCTCGGCACTCTCCAACCATTGGCAGAAATACGAGCTATCATCCTGCTTGCACTGTCAAAGCTCCAAGAGCCAACGTGTTCAAAACCCTTGCTTTCAAGCAGCCTTATCTGCTTTGGAGTGGTAAGTCCTGCATTGCGGCGCTTTTCAAGGCGGTCAAGGATAAGCTTTGCCTTGCCTGCGTTGTCTATATCGTCAGGGAAAATGCCCAACTTTTCAAGCCTTGCCTTCTGCTTGTCGGTAGCAGGAGCACACTCCCAGCCAAAAGCAGGAACATAAGAGGACAAGTCCTCAGCCTGTATTGACATTTCATACTGCAAAGGGTCAACGAGCTTTCGCTTGCGTGTTTTCATTTCTTTGAGCTGCTTTGCCAAAGACTCTTCACGCTGTGCCACAACGTCCTCGCTTGCCTGCTTTTCGGCTTCTTCGATATCCACTGCACAGCCTGCCTCATTGGCAAGGTTTTCGGTCATTTTCTCAGCGACCTCTTCATTCTGACAGATAAGGTGTGCAGGTCTGCAAAGCTCGTGGCGTTCTGTGTGCCATAGGAAATCAAGCAGTAAAAGCTCTGTCTTTCCCTCGCAAAGCCTTGTGCCTCTGCCTACCATTTGACAGTAAAGCCCACGCACTTTTGTTGGTCTTAGTACGATAACGCAGTCAACTGACGGACAGTCCCAGCCCTCTGTGAGGAGCATTGAGTTGCACAGCACGTTGTATTCGCCCTTGTCGAAAGCTTCAAGTATCTCCGCTCTGTCTGTGCTTTCTCCGTTGACCTCAGCAGCGTTGAACCCTTTGCTGATAAGGATATCACGGAACTTCTGAGAGGTCTTGACAAGCGGCAGGAACACAACTGTCTTGCGTTTCTTACAGTATTTGAGCATTTCATCAGCTATCTGATAAAGATATGGGTCAAGTGCCGTGTCGATATCACTAGCCTTGAAATCTCCTGCCTGAGTTGAAACTCCTGAAAGGTCAAGTTTTAGCGGTATGGTGATAGCCTTAATAGGTGAAAGATAGCCCTCTTTGATAGCCTGCGGCAGGGTGTATTCATATGCAAGGCTGTCGAACACCGAGCCTAAATTCTTCATGTCGCCCCTGTCAGGTGTAGCCGTTACCCCAAGTACCTGAGCTTCAGGAAAATGGTCAAGCACTCTCTGATAGCCGTCTGAGATAGCGTGATGAGCCTCGTCAATGATAATGGTATTGAAGTAATTTTCCGAAAAGCCTTTGAGCCTTTTCTCACGCATAAGGGTCTGAACTGAGCCTACTACTACACGATACCAAGAGCCTAAACAGCTTTGTTCTGCTTTCTCGGTGGCACAGCCAAGCCCTGTTGACTTCATAAGCTTGTCCGCCGCCTGGTCAAGCAGCTCGCCCCTGTGGGCAAGGATAAGCACACGCTTACCCTGCCGCACACATTCTTCCGTAACAGCCGAGAAAAGTATTGTCTTTCCCGTTCCTGTGGGCAGAACTGCAAGGACTTTATTTATTCCCTCAGACCATTGTTCGAGTATAGCAAGCTTAGCCTCGTTTTGGTATGGTCTTAAATTCATCATCAGAACGCACCGGCTTTCCAGCCCCCTGTCTGAGCAGGCTGACTATACTGTGGTGTCTGCGTCTGAGCAGGCTGAACGGTAGTCACATTCTCGTCATAGGCATAAAGCTTCTTTATCTTGTTGGACTGCCTGTCCTCACCGTCCTTGTTCTTGTAGTTGTCAACGTAGACGTGACACTTGCCCTTTTTGCCTGTGATAGCGTTCCAGTTCATTTTCAGCGGTTCACCGTGCTTTTTTAGCCCGAGAGCCAAGAAAAGTGCTGAGAGTTTCCACTCAAACTTGTTACAAAGGAAGAAATTCTCTGTTATCTCCACGCTGTCCTCAGCTCCCCATATGGTGAATGTGACCTTTGCCATATTGCAGGGCGGCACTTTTGCCGACCCCTCGTGTCTTGCACGTTCGTACTTTGCAACGGTGAAGTCATAGTCCCCCTCAGGGAGCAGGACAAAGTCCCCACCCTCGTTGACTATCTCATCTTCCCAGCCGTATTCCATAAAATTATCCATAGTGTTGTCCTCCTTTTAAAATGGTACTTTCTGATTTTCTCTGATAAGTGGCAGCATTTGCTCCCAAGCACCTATCAGACAGCCCTGCACGAAGTCGTCAGGATAGTTGGTAATAGGGGTATCATAGGGGAAATAGTTTCTCTGAGATACCACAAGACGTATATCCGATTCGCTTACGTTGTTGGCTCTCATAAGGTCTGCAAGCGCTTTCGGTATGCCCTCAGGGATAACGATAGGTGGTGGTGCAACGTCCTCAAAGCCGCTGAGATCAGTAAGAGGTTCTTCTGCCTTTGGTGCAGCTGTCGGCTGAGCCTGCTGCAATGTCACTGCGTTTGATGTCTTATGAGGTGGCTGCGGTGCTGCTTTCGGCTGTGCAAGCTGCTCTTGCACACGTCTTGGCATCGGCACAGGCTTAGGCATTTCAGCAGGCTGTGTATACGCAAACAGGTGAGCTATACCACTATACTCAAAAGGCATTTCAGACGGAAGTCCGTCACGATTTTTAGCATCCCAGCAAGGGTGATGAGTGGTGTACATAACACGGTCGCCGCCCTGAGCCTTGAACTTCTTGCCGTCCTTATCCACAGCTACTGCATATGTTTTGTAGTTTGCAAACAGCACCATATCTGCCCATTCTTTCACAAGAGGCGATATCTGAGAAGAAGTTTTCTTGCCGAGCTTTAACTCCCAACGGTCATAAGCACCAAGCTCGTCAGGCTGTTCAAACTTTCTCATCTGAGCGTGAGCGGTCAGCACAACGTGTATGCCGCTGTCAACTACCTCCTGCAAGAGATTAAGAAACTTGCCTATCTCCTCTTTTTCGTAAACATAGCCGTTGCCGTAGCCGAAATCTTCAATGCCTTTCTTCTGATGAGCCGAGCAGATAGTTTCAATGCAAAGCTGTTCAGCCCAATCAAATGTATCAATGACAAGGGTCTTGCAGAGCCTGCCGTTCATAGCTTCCTTTACCTCGTTTTTGAGCATTTCCCAGCTTGACGGCTTAGGGAAACGTCTGATGTTCAGCTTCTTTGTACTGCCCTCAGTATCAATAAATACAGGGTCAGGGAACTGAGCCGCAAAGGTGGATTTGCCTATGCCCTCAGGACCATATATCACAACTTTCTGTGCGGAGCTTACAACTCCTGATGTTATCTCATACATTAAAATGCACCTGCTTTCCAAGTTTTCGTTTCTGTGTTTTCTTCTTTTTCGTTGTCCATCGACCTGCCGTCCTCGATAATGATACTGCACTCGTCACCTGTGGAAACTCTAGTGGCAATCGCCTGCAAGCCCTGTTCTTCAAGCCACTTGCCGAAGTCATCAAGGGTGTCGGTATCCATTTGTTCAAGCTTGTCCAGCAGGACAAAACCGCAGTCAGGGTTGAGCTTTCTCACGATAGAGGTAGCGACGATAAGCTGTTCTGCTCCGCTTATACTGTCCCACTTATGCCCGTTATACAGCAGCTCTCCGTCCTCAACTGAAAGCCCCTCAAGAGGCAGGTCGGCACTGCCCAGCAGGTCAGTTTTAGCCTGCCTTACGTCCTCTATCTGCTCAGTGAGATATGTATACTGTGAACGGTAGTCCTCAGCGTCTATCTCAGCTTTCTCCCTGTCAAGGTTTGCTCTTATCTTCTTGTTCAGCTCCTCAATATCTGAGATGTTCTTTTCAAGCTCCGCTGTGCTTTCGTCCAAGAGGTTTTCTGCGTCAAGGCTTGCAAGCTTGAAGTTGTTCGCTGCCGCTTCATAGCTTGCTTTTGCACGTTCATAGGCAGACTTAGCAATCTCCAACTGCTTTTCGTAGTATTCTTTCTGGTCACGCTTACGCTGATTTTCGCCGTTGCGAGCAAGTATATCCTGCTGTTGTCTGATAAGCTCCGAAGCCGAAACAGGCTCGGCAGGGACGTTTGCGTACACAGGCATTTCCTTTGCGAACTTAGACTTCTGGTCAGCTATCCTGCCAATAGCGGTACGCTGGTCATAGAGGGAATGTTCCTTATGCTCCAACTGATAGAGCGTATCGCCCACGCCTATTATTTTCAGCAGAGTTGAAGCTTTTTCCTTGCTTGACTGATTTATGAACTTAGGCAGGTCAAGTGCGAACTGCTCAACGAAGCTGTTCAAAAGCTGCTGACCGCCTTTCTTACCTGTGCTGTCCGTGACTTTGAGAGAGCTGTTCTTGCCCGAACGCTCCACCACGATTCCGTTGTCGAGGGTGATCTTCAAGTGCGGTTCGACAACAGACCCCTCACGCTGAGGAGAGGACGGCTTATACTTATCTCCCCCAAGTGCCCAAGCGATAGCGTCAAGGACAGAGGTCTTGCCCTGCCTGTTCTTACCGCCGATAACAGTAAGCCCATTCTTTGCAGGCTCAAGCTGCACGGCTTTTATCTTCTTTACGTTCTCAAATTCAAGTGAGTTTATTTTTACTGACATTTTAGTTCGCTCCTCTCATATTTTCAAGCTTATCCCTTGTGCTGCATATTTTTCCGTACACTTCTCCGATATCAAAAGCTCTACGCTCACATGCCGACATTCCTTCGTAGATATCGAGTATATCTGCACAGGCTTTGTCTGCGGTATCATATGCTTGACAAATCTGTTCTTTTGTGCTATCATCAATTTGTATGTTATCGGTATCTTTTGATACCACCTCCGAGCTTGTGCCTGTTGCCGCAGGTGCAGGCTCGTTTTCTTTTAGGTACTCTGCCAAATACACACCACACTTAAAATCTTTTTCGCTTAGCGGACAATTTTCGCAACTAACAGTAAATCCTGTACAGCACTCCACCGCCTTTTCAAACTCCTCTTTCGTTATCATCTTTATCCTCCCTTTCAATAGGTCTTACGCTCATATACTGCCTGCCGTCATAGTCCATCTTCTTAACAGGTTCAATCCCTTTCTCACGGAGCGACCTTGCGGCATCGCCAAGCCCTCTGTCGAAATCCTCACGGGTCTTGTAGAATGCACATCTACGGCAGTAGTCCTTCGTTGGCGTTACTGTCAGCGCACCGCATTCGTCAGGCTTGACATTTGAATGGAACACGCAAAGGCTTACCGCTCCACTGCCGTTGTCAAGGGGCTTGTCCCTCTTAAAAACCTCTCTCATCACTATCATCGCTTTCGTCCTCCTCAATCTTTCCCCATTGTTCAGCCATCGCAAAAGCAATACCTTTAAACGTTTTGCTCCTTACCTTAGCACGATCTTTGCCAGAATGACGTGTTTCTTCCCATGTGCGTGATTTACCATTAGAATATCGTCCAAACAGCTTGCCATTATCAGGCTTGTCCCCTGTATATGTTGGCCGTAGGACAGGCAGCCCCTTTAGCCATAAACACGTCGCCTTTGTGACAAACTGTTCTGAGTCTTCCGGTCCGTTTGAAAACATATATGGGTGAATTATTTGATCTGCCTTTCTGAATACAGTATTCATACGCCCTATAGGGTTTTCCACTGCAATTTTTGGTGCGTTCGCCGACACAATCTGCATAAAAAATACTATTGATTCTTCACGGTGTTTCATACGCTCGACCACCTTTTCAGCAGGTGTGCATTTCAAACTATAGTGGCGTGTAGCCACGTTGGTCAGGTATGTACACGGTGGGTGTGCGATAATCATATCCCATGTTTCAACAGTATGCTGCTTGCCGTCACAGGTGAAGAAATCGGTATTGCCATTGATAATATCCAAAACATCATTGCATATATGCCATTCAGGGTGACCGCCTGAACACATCTGAATATCGCAGCTGTACGCTTCGTGTCCTTTCGCACGGAACGCTTTGCAGACCTCTTGAGATTCCTCACAGGCTATCAGAACTTTCATTGTTCTTATCCTCCTCATTTTCAAAACGTTTCCCCCAGTGTCTATCCACCACGCTCAGCACAAGATACATCACTACATCTATCCCTGCAAGCACAGCTATTGTTATCAGCAGTATTCCTACAATGTTCATTACCACTTTCCTTTCATTTCAACTTCGACCTTGACCACGGGTCTGCCTGCTTCTCTCACTGCACGCTTTATGCTCTCCTCTGCTTCCTCGTAGGCAGTTTCTTTTACGCTTACATACCACCTGTACGCTACATACATTGTAAGCACCACCAAGAGCGCTACCGCTGCGGCACATCTGATTATCTCTAACACGGCTATCATTTTCTCACGTCCTTTCCGTAAAGCGTGCGGAGTTTTTTAAGCCTTTTCTCGAAGTTGTCGATATCAATGCCCCACACCTCGTAGGCTATCTCGGTATTGACCGAGTGTGGCATCCATGACTTCACACCACGCTTTTCCATTTCTTCCTTAACAGCTTTCTTGATCTTGATAGTCTGCGTTTCACCTGTGCTGAACAGTTCCTTGATATCCGCATTGGTTATTTCTGGCTTTTCATAGTACAGCCGCACCGCCATTTCAATGTCAGGTGACCTCATTTAGTCCACCTCCTCGATTGTCAAGACAGTTTCACGAGGGCTAACACTTGCCTTTGTCAGAGCCTCGTACTGACTCTTTGCAGCTACTGTGAACACCCTTTTATCGTGAAACTGGTCTATCGTTGTGACTTTGTAAATTTTCATTTTTTGTGCCTCCTCTAAATCATTTATTATATTAAAGCAATAACAGTCTGAACGTTTCTTTTCCTTTAGGCGTAATAAACACCTGCGTGCTTGAAAAACCTGTTTTCTCATTAGAAAACTCCTTGACTTCAAACAAGCCGTTCTCCATGGGCTTTGCATATGGCATAAGCTTGCCCTTTTTATCTCTGTAAAGATACTTTTTATCAAGCAGGAAATTCACAAAAGTATTTTGCTTGACTTTAAGTTCCTTAGCTGTTTCTCTTATTCCCGTCAACAGATTTCTGTCCACGAGTTCATCAAAGTAATCAGCTTTCGGTTGCATAATCTGTTTATCAACAGTAAGCTGTGAAACACTTACTTGCAGAGCTTTTACCTTTTCATTGGCAATTTCCAAAGCCCTTTTCATAATCATCTCAGGACTGTTCCACGCTTCTTCAACTCTTATGAAGTACTGACGGAACTGCTTTCCTTTTTCACTTCTCTGCAACATACAGATCTCCTTTGCCATTGGGATTGTAAGTTGGTGGTCGGTAAGTTCACGACTTACCTGCCTGTTTCCCTCAGTACGAACCTGCTCATTTTTGAGCGGGTTGAAATCCTCACCCTCCGTAAATCCGTATTCACACATTCTCGGAAACCAGTCTTTATAAGCGGTCTTGACTTCAAGTGCCTCGTGTAGTTCCCTGCCCGATACTGTTGGGCGTTCAGCATTTTCATAACTGATTTTGATTAGTTCATTCATTAGTCATCTGTCCTTTCTCAGTGGTGATACTATAATCACCATTGCAATAAACAATTTTCACTTCTAAGACATCTGCTATTTTTTCAGCAACACGCCTGCTGTCAGTTGCGCCGCACATAAACGCTTTAATTGTGCTTTCCTTTACACCTGATTTCTCAGCTATTTGAGCATACGTTAAGCACTTTGATTTCGCAATCATTTTGACTTTTTGCTTAAAATCATCAAACATAATTTGTCACCTCCTACAATCATAATAAAATTGGGTTGACAAAGTTGATGAAATATGATACTATATAGAAAACAAAGTTTAAATATTATAAACCACCGACTCTATCAACGCTGTCACCTTTTATTGTTGAGTTTGCATCAACTGAGATTAGTATAGTTGATATTTTCTAAATTGTCAATGGTTTTGTTTGATATTTTCTCAACTTTGTCATTTTATACAAAAGTGAGGTTGATATTATGTCAATTATAGACAAGATTTGTGATTTGATGAACTATAAAAAAATCACGCAAAAACAACTTACAGATTATTTAGGCTTAGATAAAAGTACTTTCTCACAATGGAAATCAGGTAAAAATCAATCATATCTGAAATACATTTCTCAAATTGCAGATTTTCTAAATGTTCCAGAATATTACTTGAAAAGTGAAGACTTAAAACTTAATTTTATACCACATGAGTTGGATGATGAATATATTATCGAATGTCCTGTATGCGGTTATGACTGTACGCATTTTATAGGAATAAAACCTGTGGACTTTGGCACTTATAAAAGTGACGGAATAGCTATTGAATTTCACTGTGAAGACGATCACACTTTTTACCTGATTATTGATTCATACAAAGGAAATACTTATGCAGTTTACACTGATGAATCATGTACTCAGTTTAAACCTGCAAATCTAGGAATGGAGTCAATGTCTACTTCGCTACTAGACATGGTAATAAAAGAAATCACAAAAAAATACCATGCTCTTGACGAACATGGTAAAAAAGCTGTGGAAAGTATACTAGATATAGAGTATAAACGTTGCACAGAAACAAATAGAAACAAGTCTAAAACAATCACATTCAAGCGCTTTAACGTGAATAAAGCTTCGGCAGGCTGTGGATATGATTTGAGCAATTCAGATGTATGGAGAGAAATTGAAGTAATAGATACCCCAGAAGCCCATGAAGCGGATTTTGCAGTTGAAGTTGATGGACACAGCATGGAGCCTACGATTAGTGACGGCAGTATTGTATATATAGCCACCGATTCTGATGTTCCTGTTGGTGAAATTGGATTGTTCCGTCAGAATGGTGCGGGTTACATAAAAGAAAAAGGTAGTAATCGCCTTATTTCACATAATCCAGATTATCCAGACATTCTTCCTGAAAACGGCGAAATAGTTTGTATTGGCAGAGTTATTGGTATAGCAAAACTTCCAGATTAAGTCCAAGAGGATAACTTCCTGCTGATACTTCAAATATCAATTAGGAGAAACGTATATGGGTAAAAAGAAACGCAAATCAGAGCCAGGCTGTATCGCCACTATGTTTGGCTACACAATATTAGCTTGTATTGTATTTACTATTTTTAATTTAGCCAAAACACATCTCTCTACTAAAGCCAAAATAATCATTTTATCGGTTATTGGCATACTTCTTATTCTCAAAATATTCGGATTTTTTAATCGAAAATATACAATGTCTCAGCTTGATAATATGGAAGGTCATAGATTCGAATTTGCTTGTGCTGATATCTTGAAGATGAACGGCTTTTATGACGTAAAAGTTACACAAGGCTCTGGAGACTATGGCGTCGACATTATTGCAAGAAAAGGTATGCGAAAATATGCAATACAATGTAAATGCTATAGCCACAAACTTGACAATAAACCTATACAAGAAGTAATTGGTGGACTTGCATATTATGGTTGTAACAAAGGCGTTGTTATGACAAATCAATACTTTACTGAGCCAGCAAAACAGTTAGCAAAAGTTAATGGAATAGAGCTATGGGACAGAAATGTTTTGTCCCGTATGACCAAAAGAACAAGCAAAATAAAAATGCGTCTCAAAAAGGAAGAGCATTTACAAGAGCATAATCCTTCTTCCAAAGCAAAGCAACCAGTTACCGAAACCAACAGCTTTCAAATTTATTCTACCCCTAAATATGCAGAAAAAGCTACAATGATAGACGCACTTGATGAATACCCTAGTATTTGTAAAAAGTTCTTGAAAGAAAATGCCGAGTATATAGTCTGCTACTATAAAATGACTTTTGATGTAGTTCTAAAACTAGAAAAGATAGATGTTTTATACAAGCAAAATTCAGCATCATTCGAGTTTTTGTATACGCCGCAACTTCCCATAAGCAAGCTAAAAAAGTCGCTTAAAGACTTATCGGAATACTTAAGCATTGATAATATTTCATTGCATTCATCTTGCTCTACTTCTGGCTGCTTTGCAATACAAATGCCAATGCCTGATTACTTGGCTAAAACATCCAGGTTTATTGATAAAAATAGCAAATAAAAAAATCTCGCCCCCAAGTGCTACCAACACTCAGAGGCGAGCAGAGCGGATACTACCAGTATCAGCTCAAAACGAACAAAACCCAATCACCACAAAAGGGCTTATTCTGCCCTTTTATTGTAGCACACTTTTTTAGGAGTGTCAAGAATAGGAGGAATATTTATGCCAATCTACAAAATGACGGACAAGAACGGAAAGAACATCAGAAAAGACGGTCTGCAAAAATATCGTGTGCGTATCAATTATACAGACAGTTTCGGAAAGTCTCATCAGATAGACCGTGTGGCGTTCGGTGCAGAGGCGGCTAAGCAACTTGAACTCCAGCTTACACAAAAGCTCAATGCTAAAGAGATAACTCCGAAAATGACTATCGGACAGCTATTCACGGAGTACATCACCGCCAAGCGTTCAGAGGTCCGTGAAACGTCATTGGACAAGTCCTTAAGAATACTGAAAAAGAACGTCCTGCCCACCTTTGAAAGCGTGAGGATAGATAATCTGAACGTACCAATGGTGCAGAAGTGGAAACAGGAGCTGTCAGAACAGGGATTGGCTATCGTCACTCGAAAGAACATTTACGGCGAATTTCGTGCAATGATGAACTATGCTGTGAAAATGGAATACATTCCGAAAAATCCCGTTATCACCGCAGGCAACTTCAAAGCGCCCCTTGAAGCCAAGAAAGAAATGCTTTTCTACACGCCTGACGAGTTCAAGAAGTACATATCGGCAGCTAAGAATTATGCTCAGACCGCAGAGGACGGCGGCTCAATGTACGAATGGAACTACTATGTATTTTTCAACATAGCATTTTACATGGGTATGCGAAAAGGCGAGATATACGCTCTGCAATGGACGGATATAAAAGACGGCTACATATCCATCACAAAAAGCATTGCTCAGAAGCTCAAAGGCGGTGATCGTATCACGCCGCCAAAGAACAAGCCAAGCATACGGACGATACAGATACCAGAGCCATTAAGAGCAGTGCTGTCAGAACATTACGAACGCTGTAAGAAAGCTGTACCGAAGTTCAATGATAATATGTATATCTGCGGCGGTGAGCGTCCTATCCGTGACACGTCCCTTGAAAAGACCAACAAGAAGTTTGCAGACTTGGCAGGTGTCAAACGTATCCGTATTCATGACTTCCGTCACAGCCACGCTTCCTTGCTCGCCAATGAGGGCATAAACATTCAGGAGATAGCAAGACGTCTTGGACATTCCAACATATCAATGACATGGAACACCTACTCGCACCTCTACCCACGAGAGGAAGAACGTGCAGTGAAGATATTGAACACAATCGTGTAAAAATCGTGTATATAAAAGAAAACCACCGTAAATACGGTGGTTTTTGTTCGTTTGGCGGAGATGGAGAGATTTGAACTCTCGCTACGGTTTTGCCGTACTACCGCATTTCGAGTGCGGACCCTTCAGCCACTTGGGTACATCTCCTTGTGTCAACTATACTATTATACAAGTAATCACAAAAAAAGTCAAGCCCTTTGTGCAAATTTAAGCACAAAGAGCTTGTCCATTATCTATTGCTGAGCACGCCTCTGCATATCCTTAACATATGCAAGCGTTTCAGGAGTGTAGCCTACCATTGCGTTGGGACAACATTGGGAAAGCAATTGCATAAGCCCCATGGCGGTGTCCTTGCCCTTGGCATATACGTTAAAACGCAGTACATTCTTCTTGTGCTTCGTGCAGACGATTATCTCGTTGGTGTAGCTGATGAAATTCATACTCGCTGTGTGCTGGTAAATGCCGTAGGCTTCCTCTCGCCAGCACATCTGAAATGGCGCTTTTTTGTTGGCAAGCACCCTGTCGGATACGATAATATAATCGTCCTGATATTGTATGTTGGCGTAAAGCTCGTCAGCCTGCTGTAAAAGATCGGGATTGGCTTTGAATATGCCGCTCTTTTCAGGGTGCGTCCTACGTGACGTACCAAATATAAGAAAAATAACACCAGGCGTAAGCGCAAAAAGTCCAAGTATCAATACGCCGTATTCACCGGCTACTACCGCCGCAAATGAGATAAATCCACCCATTAGCGTGAGTATCACACCGCCAACTATCATTGCTATCATTCTTTTTCGTATGTTGGCAAATACTGCTTCTCGTCCCATTTTCGTTACCCCTCTTTACTTTTTATCCGTGATTCTGCTTTGCCACAAGGCTCTCTCCGCAGTATATCTTCCTGAGCTTCGGCTTCTCTATCTTGCCCGTCGGGTTTCTCGGTATGTCTGCAAAAATTATCTTGTGCGGACGCTTGTATCTCGGAAGCTTCTGACAGAACGCCATTATCTCTTCCTCTGTGCATGGGTGGTCTGGCTTTAGCTCGATTATTGCCGCCGCTATCTCGCCCAAACGCTGGTCAGGCAATCCAATTACTGCCACGTCCCTGATAGCGTCGTGACTTCTCAAAAAGTCTTCTATCTGTACAGGGTAAAGATTTTCTCCACCACTTATAATAACGTCCTTTTTGCGGTCAACAAGGTAAATAAATCCGTCCTCGTCCTCCTGAGCCATGTCGCCAGTGAAAAGCCAGCCGTCTTTGAGAGTTTCAGCCGTCGCCTTTGGATCTCTGTAGTAGCAGGTCATAACGCCAGGACCTTTTACGCAAAGCTCGCCCACTTCGCCACGCTTTACAGTGTTGCCCTTATCATCAACTATCTTGACCTTCCAGCCAAAGCCTGCCTTGCCTATTGCACCTACCTTGTCAATGTTATCCACACCAAGGTGTACACAGCCAGGACCTATAGATTCGCTAAGGCCATAGTTAGTGTCATATTTGTGGTTAGGAAAAACCTTTTTCCAACGTGCAATAAGTGACGGCGGAACAGGCTGTGCGCCTATGTGCATAAGCCTCCACTGTGAAAGCTCATACTTTGAAAGTGTCACCTCGCCGCTGTCGATAGCGTCAAGGATATCCTGCGCCCAAGGCACAAGAAGCCATACGATAGTACACTTTTCCCTTGATACAGTATCAAGTATAAATTCAGGCTTCACGCCCTTGAGAAGCACCGCCTTGCCCCCTGAGATAAGGCTTCCGAACCAGTGCATCTTCGCACCTGTGTGATAAAGGGGAGGAATACAAAGGAAAACGTCCTCCTTTGTCTGACCGTGATGGTTCTGCTCAACTCTTGCGGCGTGCATAAGGCTCTCGTGATTGTGCAGGATAGCCTTCGGGAAGCCAGTTGTGCCTGACGAGAAGTAGATAGCCGCATCGTCCTCATCAGTAAGCTCTATGTACGGAGTAGTGCTTGCGCAGTTTGCAGTGAGCCTGTCATAATGCTCTGCAAATGACGGACAGTTCTCGCCAACATAGAAAAGAAGTCTGTTCTTGCTTATCTCATCAGCTATCTCCTCAACTCTGCCGATAAATTCAGGACCAAATACAAGAATATCCACCTCGGCAAGGTCAAGACAGTATTTTATCTCCTCTGGAGTGTATCTGAAATTCAGCGGCACTGCAAGCGCACCCGTCTTGAGGATACCAAAATAAATAGGCAGCCATTCAAGGCAGTTCATAAGCAGGATACCCACCTTGTCACCCTTTTTTACCCCACGGGATAAAAGCAGATTGGCAAAGCGGTTAGCCTTTTCGTTGAAAACGCTCCAGGTTATCTCACGGCGATAATGACAGACTGGGTTAGGCTCGATAAGCTCATATTCCTTCCAAGTCACACGTCTTGTCTCCCTTATCTCGGGGTTGACTTCCACAAGCGCCACGTCGCCGCCGAATTCTCTTGCGTTGCGCTCCAATATATCGGTAATTGGCATAATAAACTTCCTTTCGCAGATAAAAGCCTTAAAGCTTTAAAATCATAATACAAATAATAGTTTACCACATTTCACTCTTAATGTAAAGAGCTTTTCCACCGCCAATTCGCACAAAAACGCTATGGTTTTGTTGTACAATAATGCAACACATCTTATTATGTGTTGCATTTCCATAGCGTTTATCTAGAAAGTATATGAGCGTGTTATAAAAAAAATAAGAACCAACGGGCGAACGCTGTTCGCCCCTACTCTATTGCCATAAAAATTTAGGCAACGATTTTTGTTGTAAGATACTTTACCTTACCATTAATTTTCGATTTTACTTCTATGCTCAATGTCACGTCAGTTGACTCCCAACAAATAACTTCAACATAATTGTCGTGACGTGTAATATCAACTTTTGCATTATCAGAGTTTGATACCATTGTAACATTAGTAATTACATAATCACCTTTATTATTCTCTAAAAATATCTGATTTATGTCCAATGGACCAGAAAAGTAAATATCGCCAACCGACACATAATAATCCGTATTATCCTGTGTCGTAGTAGTCTCTTTCTTAGTAGCCTTAGTAGTCGTGATAGTCGCAGCCTCAGTTTTGCGCTGAGTGGTGGTTTGGGGCGCTTCCGTCTGCGCAGGTTCTACATAGTCATCATAATTATGACCGCCGTAGTCATTGTTGTCCTCAATATATCCATTGTCGCCGCCAACCTGTTTGGTCTGCTGAGTGGTCTCAGCCTCGGTCTTTTTAGTCGTCGTTGTGGTTTTGGACTTGCTTTCGGTGGTGGTCTTTTTCGTGGTGGTCGTCTCGGTGGTGGTGGCTGACGTGGTGGTGCTGCTCACGCTTTCGGACGTGGTTGAAGCAGTCGTTGCCTTAGTCGTTGCCGCCGCAGATGAACTGTCGCTGACATCGCCGCAGCCCACAAGCCCAGCCACCAGCATATTCGCCAATACCACAAATGAAATCGTTTTCTTTACACTTCTTCTCATTTAAGCTCACGCTCCTTAAACTTCATTGTGTTAATTATACAGCATTTCCTTTTTTTGTCAAGAGCCTTTTCTTGCGAGAATTTGACATACATATTCACAAGTGATATACTATTTTGAATGTCAAGCTGTCGAAAAAAAGCATAGATATCAACATCTTTTGGTGTGTATGGGACGGCGTCCCCTACATGGTTTGTAAAGCATATAAAAATTGTGCGAATACAGCCAACAAAAAAGACAGCCCCACATGGGAGCTGTCCCTTAACTTAAAAAGTGTACCGTTTCAGATCTTATTCTTCTGCCTTTTGTTCCTCTTTGCTCGCCTCAGCCGCTTGCTGTGCCTTGAGAAGATCCCTGATCTCTGTAAGAAGCACTATGTCCACCGGTGGCTCTGCAGGCTTTTCAGGCTCTTCATGCTTGCCAAGTGACGCAAGCTTGTTTATGACCTTCATTATTACAAAAATAACGAACGCCATGATTATGAAGTTGATCACTGCCGTCAGAAATGCACCGTAGTTTATGTACTGATTTCCAAGCAAATGTATCTTGCCCTCTACGTCAGCACCGCCTATACAGCCTATTATCGGGTTGATAAAATTCTCCGTAAATGACGTCACGATACCCTGAAACGCAGCACCTATGATAACGCCCACTGCCAAGTCCATGACGTTTCCTTTGAGAGCAAACGCCTTGAACTCATTTACAAACTTCTTGATAAATCCTTTTTTCTTCTCTTCCATAACGGTTACGACCTTTCGTTTTTTGTTCCGAGCCACGCTCTTATGGTCATTTTATCACATATTTTGACCATTTTCAATAGTTTTTCTACAAAATCGTACGGTTTTACGTCATTTTGCACATATATGTTAATACATTGTAAATGCTTTGTAAACAAATGTGAAAAGGTATTGCATTTCCCGAAATGGTGTGCTATAATGATTAAGCTGTTTGAGTGAGGGACATGACGATGGGATATAGCCAAGAGGTAAGGCAGCGGACTTTGACTCCGTCATTCCGATGGTTCGAATCCATCTATCCCAACCAAAAACAAGCTAAATCGAACAAACATTGGGGTGTCGCCAAGTGGTAAGGCAACGGACTCTGACTCCGTCATTCCGAAGGTTCGAATCCTTCCACCCCAGCCACAAAAGACCGCAGATCTTTTTCTGCGGTCTTTGTTTTTTTATACATTTTTTCAGTAACCCAAAAAGAGGTTTTGCAACTAAGTATAAGTAAACATAAAAAACAAAATGTGAACAAAAATAATTCGGGATTGCGTGTTTACAAACTGGTAAAAATGTGTTATACTTAAAGTACAAAAGAATTTCATCAAAGGAGGTCTGAAAAATGAAAAAGATAATAAACAGAAAAAATGCAGCGGCAGTGGCTTGTGCCGCTATGATGATATGTGCGGCAGGTGTCGTGCCTGACAGCGTGCTAAGTGTGAGTATGCCTGTGCAGGCGGCTGAAGCTGCGGAGCAGACAAATCTGCCTCAGGTCACAGGGCTGACATCTAAAACCCCTGATATAAGCTCCATAAGACTTAGCTGGAACGCCGTGAATGGTGCGGACGGCTATTCTGTTGGAATGCGTTCAAAGGGTCAGTATCCTGAGATAGCAGACGTTACGGACACTACATATCTTGTTACAGGTCTGCCTGCGGCAACGAGGGAGAACTTCAAGGTAAGAGCATATAAGATAGTGAACGGTCAAAAGGTCTATGGCGACTATTCAGTGAACTACAACTCCGCCACAAATCCCCGCCCTATAAGCGGTCTTAAAGCTCAGACGGGCAATGCTTCCGTTAGCCTTTCATGGAAAAAGGTGGGCTGTTCAAACTATCGTGTCTTTATGCTGGAAAACGGCAAGTGGAAGCAGATAGCGCAGACGGATACAAACAGCTACACTGTCATAGGACTTGACGCAGGAAGCTATAAATTTAAAGTAAGAGCCTGCAAGCGTGACGATAAGGGTGCAAATCACTACGGCAAATATTCGCAGGAGATAACGGCACAGGCTGTCACGGTGAACAAGGTCACTGGTCTGACATCTAAGACCCCTAACACAAGCTCTATAAAGCTTAGCTGGAACGCCGTGAGCGGTGCAGACGGCTATTCTGTGGGAATGCGTTCAAAGGGTAAATATCCTGAGATAGCTGACGTGAAAGGCACGACCTACACTGTCAAGGGTCTGCCTGCGGCAACAAGGGAGAATTTCAAGGTAAGAGCATATAAGATAGTAGACGGAGTTAAGATATACAGCGACTATTGTGAAAACTACAATTCCGCCACAAATCCAAGGAAGGTAACAGGAGTAAAAGCTTCTGACATCACCGCTTCGACCCTTGACCTTAACTGGAAGTCTGTAGGCTGCACAAGCTACAAGGTGTTTATATACACAAACGGCAAGTGGAAGAACATAGCTTCATCTACGGTAAATTCCTGCGCAATAAACGGACTTTACGCAAAGACTACATACAGATTCAAGGTAAGAGCCTGCAAGACGGACGATAAAGGTTCAAATCACTATGGAGCATATTCCGAGGAGATAACCGTCAAGACCCCAGACCACACTGTCGAGGTCATAAACGGCATGAGCTATGTTGACGGAGTCCTTTTGGCGAACAAAACATATTCCCTCCCTGCAAGCTATGACCCAAAGGGTCTGACCAAAGAAACATCAGCGGCATTCAAAAAGATGCAGACCGCTGCATATAAAGACGGCATAAGCCTGTGGGTATGCTCAGGATATCGCTCTTATTACGATCAGAAGTACCTTTATGATATGTACTGCAACCGTGACGGCAAGGCTGCGGCAGACAAATACTCCGCAAGACCCGGCTACAGCGACCATCAGACAGGTATGGCAATAGACGTAAACAACGCCAGCGACTCATTTGGCGGCACAAGAGAAGCCAAGTGGCTTGCCAACAACTGTGCGAAATATGGTTTTATAATTCGTTATCCAAAGGGCAAGGAGGCTTACACCGGTTATCAGTACGAGCCTTGGCATATAAGATATGTAGGCACGCCTTTAGCACAAAACATAACAAACAGCGGACTTTCTCTTGAAGAATACTTCGGGATAACTTCGCAATACAAGGATTGACATATGGTTCAGACCGCTGTTCACGGGCATCTGTGGGCAGCGGTTTTCTGTTATTTTCCTCGCTCACTTATCACTTGAAATCTTGCATTTCAACATGATCTGTGTTATACTATATTTAAGGCAATACCGCACAAAGATTGTGCGTCAGATGCGTAGTCAGATTTTTGTGTGATATGACGGAAAATCTGCAAGCAGATGGCGTGCAAAGCCGTCAGGCGGGCTTTGTGCGGTGTTGCCTTGTATATTTCCACTAAGGAGGTCATCTCTATGCTTCTTTCAGGTAAGACGGTCGTTCTCGGCGTCAGCGGCAGTATTGCGGCTTACAAGATCCCAACTTTAGCAAGACTGCTCAAAAAGCAGGGCTGCAATGTTCAGGTACTCATGACACAGAATGCCACTCAATTTATAAACCCTATCACTTTTGAATCTCTCACAGGCAACAAGTGCCTTATAGATACTTTTGACAGAAATTTTCAATACAGTGTTGAACACGTTGCTCTTGCAAAGCAGGCTGACATTGTTATGGTCGCTCCTGCTTCCGCTAATGTTATCGGAAAGATAGCATACGGCATTGCTGACGATATGCTCACCACCACTGTCATGGCTTGCCCTTGCAAGAAGATGATATCCCCTGCCATGAACCACAATATGTATCACAATCCTATTGTACAGGACAATATCCAGAAGCTTGAGCGTTTCGGCTACGAGATGATCGCTCCTGACAGAGGTATGCTTGCAAACGGTGATGACGGCGACGGCAGAATGCCTGAGCCTGAGGTGTTGTTTGAATACATTCTTCGGGAGCTTGCTTTTGAGAAGGATCTTGCAGGCAAAAATGTGCTTGTTACGGCTGGTGCGACCATGGAGGCTATCGACCCTGTGAGGTACATCACTAATCATTCAAGCGGAAAAATGGGCTGTGCAGTGGCTAAAGCGGCTATGCAAAGAGGTGCAAAGGTGACGTTAGTGGCAGGTCACATGGAGGTTTTGCCGCCTATGTTCGTGGACGTTGTGAACGTAAAGTCTGCGGCGGATATGTTTGAAGCTGTCACAAAGCTTGCTCCTGAGCAGGATATTATCGTAAAGGCGGCGGCTGTGGCTGACTACACGCCTGTTGCGGTGGCTGACAACAAGATAAAGAAGTCTGACGATGATATGAAGATAGAGCTAAAGCGCACGAAGGATATTCTTGGCTATCTCGGTCAGCACAAACGTGACGGTCAGGTCATATGCGGTTTTTCCATGGAAACGCAGGACGTTATCAAGAACTCTGAGAAAAAGCTCACCAACAAAAACTGCGATATGATATGCGCAAACTCACTAAGGACCGCTGGTGCAGGCTTCAAGACGGACACTAATGTTATCACCCTTATCACTGAGGGCGGTGCTGTGGAGCTGCCTATTATGACCAAAGAGCAAGCCGCTCACAGGATACTTGACGAGCTTGCGAAAATGATATAAGTGTACGATAATATGTACAGATAGACAGATCACGAAAGGAAATACGCCATATGAAACGTATTGAGATATATGAAAACGGCATTAATATAGTATTTGAGATAACAGACGAGAACGAGGCGAAGCTTCTGCACTTCTCTGCTCTGCCTTTTGATGAAGCCAAGACGGCTTCATACATGGGGCTGAAAACTTTCAGACCTGTAGAGATACAGGCGAGCGGTATCGACCGCCCTGACGAGCGTCACGGCAACAAATATATTGTGACCGCTCCGGGCTGGAGAATGAAGTTCAAGGACTTCCGTGATGTGAACAATGACCATGGCAGAAAGCTTGAGCTTGTGACATTTGATGAGGGCACAGGTCTTGAAGCTGTGTCCCACTATCAGTTTTACACCGGCACGTCTGTTGTACGCTGTTGGACTACCCTTACAAACAAGGGCAGCGAGGTACAGACCATTGAATATATGTCCTCCTTTGCGCTGACGGGCGTAGAAAAAGAGGGGCTTAAAAAGCCTGAGGACAAGATGAAGATATGGGTATGCCACAACTCATGGCAGCGTGAATTGCAGTGGCAGGACTACACTCTTGAACAGGTGGGGCTTGCTTCATCTGCAAAGCCTACGGAACAGCGTTCATCAAAGGTATTTGCCTGCACAAACGTTGGAAACTGGTCGGCAAAGGAATACATACCAATGGGTGTGCTTGAAAACACTGAGGCTGGCTCGGTGCTGTTTTGGCAGATAGAACAAAACGGCTCTTGGCACTGGGAGCTTTCGGACGTGGGAGGGCATTTCTATTTACAGCTTTCTGGTCCGTCGGAGATAGAGTCCCACTGGTATAAAAACCTTGCACCTAACGAGAGCATAGAAAGCGTGAAATGTGCAGTAGGCTCGGTGACAGGAAGCTTTGATAAGGCTATGGGCGAGCTGACGAAATACCGCAGAAAAATACGTCGTCGCAACAAGGATAATCAGAGGCTTGCGGTAATATTCAACGACTACATGAACTGTCTGTGGGGCGACCCAACGGCTGAAAAGGAGTTTCCCCTTGTGGACGCTGCGGCAGAGGCAGGCTGTGAATATTTCTGCATTGACGCAGGCTGGTATGCTGACGGCTTTTGGTGGGACGAGGTCGGCGAATGGAAAGAGAGCAGAAAGCGTTTTCCTAACGGCGTAAAGGAAGTTGCCGACTATATCCGCAAAAAGGGCATGATACCTGGGCTTTGGCTTGAAATAGAGGTCATGGGAATAAAGTGTCCGCTTGTGGACAGCGTTTGCGATGACAGTTGGTTCTTCACACGTCATGGCAAGAGGGTCTATGACAGAAGCCGTTATCAGCTTGATTTCAGGAATCCTAAAGTCCGTTCCCACGCTGACGAGGTAATAGACAGGCTCGTTTCTGAATACGGCATAGGCTATATAAAAATGGATTACAACATAGAGCCCGGCATAGGCACTGAGCAGAACTGCGACAGCGTTGGCGAGGGTCTGTGGGGTCATGAAAAGGCTTACCTTGAATGGCTTGACGGTGTTTTTGCTCGTCACCCTGACCTTATTATAGAAAACTGCTCCAGCGGCGGACTCAGAATGGACTATGCAATGCTTTCAAGATACTCCATTCAGTCCACCTCAGATCAGGACGATTACAAAAAATACTGCACCATTGCGGCGAACTCCCCTACTGCCCTTTGCCCTGAGCAATCTGCTATCTGGGCTTATCCTATCACATCAGGTGACAGAGAAGAAGTTGTTTTCAACATGATAAACGCAATGCTTCTGCGTATCCACCAGAGCGGTCATCTTGGCAACATCGACCCTGAGCGCAAGGCGCTTGTTAAAGAGGCTATCAGCGTTTACAAGAAGATAAGGGCGGACATAAAGGAAGCAGTGCCGTTCTGGAGCTTGGGGCTGTCCAAATTTTCGGACGACTGGGTATCTCTCGGTCTGAGAAACGGCAACAAGGCTTATCTTGCCGTATGGAGGAGAGAGGGCAAGAGCGACACCTGCGTTTTGCCTATAGGCTTCCTCAAGGGTGTTGACGCAAGGGTGAAGTGCATTTATCCTGATTTCAGTGAGACCCCTGTGGAGTTTTCAAAGGCGACAGGCAATGTTTCCGTTAAGTTTGACAGACCTTATATGGCTAGACTTTTTGAGATAGAGTGGTAAAAAAAGTTACCTGCCAATAAGGGTAACTTTTCCCCACACCGCACCTTTTGATTTGTCTGATTTTACGGACAGTTGCTCGCCTGTGGGAGATATTATCGCTGATATTCCGCAGTTTCCTGCACGGAGAACATATCTTCTGTTCTCAACAGCTCGCATTATGCAGTGGCGGTAATGCTGTTCACGGGCGGAGCTTTTGCCAAACCATGAATCGTTGGTGGAAACGCATATGAGCTGTGCTCCCTGTTCTTTCTGTCGGCTCACAAGACTTGGGAAAATGGACTCTATGCAGATAACAGAGCCTATGGTCATGCCGTCTGAGGCGAGGGGCTTGGTGTGTCTTTCGTCTGCACATTCGCTCATAGTGTCAAGGTGGAAAATGCCTGCAAAAGGTGTCTTTTCACCGAAAGGCACAAGCACTTGTTTCAGGTAGGGCGAAGACGCAATGCCGTTTTTATCATAGGCGAAAAGGGCGTTGTAATCCTTGCCGTTTTCAAGATAGAACGAACCTGTCACAAGGGTACACCCATGGGTTGCGGCAAAGTCTGATATAAGGGAAAATTCTTTCAGCTGTTCGTCATAGTCTTTCGACACGGCAGTTTCAGGAAGCAGAACAAGGTCAGTACCCCACCGCCAACAGCTTTCCATTATAGAAAGATAGGAGCGTGCTGAGTCAAGGGCTTTACGGTGTGATTTTTCCCTGCCCTCCAGACTATCCTGTGCGCAGATAACGTCTATCTGAGGGTAGATGTTATCTAGCTTTTTGTCGAGGTTTATGGAATAAAATCCATAGCTTAAATTTGCCCCCTGCAAAAGCAGTGCAAAGGCAGTGTAGGCAAAACGCTTTTTGCTAGTATATATCTCCCCATGCAGACCGTTGAGCAGGAAAATTACAAAGCTTGTAAGGCGGCAGCTTATGAGCGTGGCGGATTGCAGAAGCAGTGGAGAACTTGTTACAGCTAGCCATGCCGCAGACCACGGAAACGCCAAAATCGGAACTTTCTCTTGAATCCACTCCCCTGCTGTCAAAAGCAGGCAGAGCAAAACTATCTCAGACAAACGGTGTTTGAGATGCGGTCGCAGGGGCAGGAAAAGGCTCAGTGGAAGATACATAAGAATACACTCCCACAAGGTCAGACCTAACCACGCTAAAGTGGCAAGAGGTATAGAGGCAAAGGACGGCAGAGGACATATTTTCCATATAGTGAGCATAAAAGTGAGCTGAAAAAGATAATATGGTACAAAAAAGCACAGAAAATCAAGCCTGAAAGCCTTTTTTTCATGGCAGACTGACAGGCAATGCACCATTGGCGCAAAGATAAAAAACGCAAGCCACGGCAAATTCAAGATAGATTGCATAAGTGCGCTCACTATACCCGTGAGGGCGAGGAACGCTCTCCGTGAGATTTTGGGGTCAATTATTTTCGAGATATTCATGTAAATATTATGACCCGAAAGTCGCACATAATTCACAAAACTATAAAGGGAGGCAGTAAATTGGAGATCTTTATTCCGCAGTTTGTCAGGACGGCTCTTGACAGGCTGAATGAATGCGGCTACGAGGGATATATAGTCGGTGGCTGTGTAAGAGATAGTTTGCTTGGCAAAAAACCTCATGATTACGATGTCTGCACAAACTGCACCCCTGACAAAATGCTTGAAGTTTTCGCAAATTTCCGCACTATTGAAACCGGGCTGAAGCATGGGACGCTCACTGTTTTGATAGAGAGCGAGCCGGTGGAGATAACCTGTTATCGCAGTGACGGAGAGTATATAGGGCATAGAAAGCCTGCTCAGGTGACATTTGAAAGCTCGCTGGAGGAGGACTTAAAACGTCGTGACTTTACTGTGAACGCTATGGCATACTCACCAAAAGAGGGGCTTATTGACCTTTACGGTGGACAAGGCGACCTTGAAAAGGGCATTATAAAATGCGTTGGCGAGCCTGAAAAGCGTTTTGACGAGGACGCTCTGAGGATATTAAGAGGGCTGAGATTTTCTTCATGCCTTGGGTTTGAGATCGAGGAAAAGACCTCAAAGGCTATACTTGAACAACGTGAGCTTTTAAAAAGCATTTCTGCCGAACGCATTGCGTCGGAGCTTAAAAAGCTTCTCTGTGGAAAGGGTGCAAGGAAGATATTGCTTGACTATCGTGAGGTCATAGCGGTGTTCATACCTGAACTTCGGGAAAGCTTTGATTTCAGGCAGAACAATCCTCACCATTTTCTTGATGTTTACGGTCACATTTGTTTGAGCGTTGAGAACGTCAGACCACAGTGGCAGATGAGGCTTACTATGCTTCTTCACGATATCGGCAAGCCGAGAATGCACACTGTTGACGAGAACGGCATTTCGCACTTTAAAAAACACCAGTTCGAGGGGGCTTACATGGCGGAGAAGATATTAAAAAGGCTCAGGATAGACAATGCGTCGGCGAAATATATTTATGAGCTTATATGGGAGCATGACAACAGGATACCTGCCACGAAAAAATCGGTGCGGAGATTTATGGCTCAGCATGATTTTGACTTTGTTATGGATTATCTGGAGGTGCGCAGGGCTGACACATATGCCCAGTCGGACTACAAACGGCAGGAAAAGCTTGCAGAACTTGACCATATCGCAGAGCTTGCAATGGAGATAAAAGAGGACAACGAGTGTATCCACATTTGCGACCTTGACATAAACGGCAAAGATCTTTTACAAATGGGCTTTGGCGGAAAGGATATCGGCATTGGGCTGGAGCTTGCGTTGAATGGTGTTATAGACGAAAAGGTGGAAAACAAAAAAGAGGAGCTGAAAGGCTACATTGAAAGCAACTTCAAAAGGCAGGATAAAGATAATACTTAAAGGGTCGGCACTTGTGCTGTGGTGCGTGGTGATATTCATGTTCTCGGCAAACAATGCTGACGAGTCCAACAAGCAATCAAATGCGGTGTTTAACACAGTGATAGAATTTGTCAACCCTGTATATGACAGCCTTGACACTACAGCGCAGGCAGAATACAAGGACACCGCCACGTTCATCATAAGAAAGCTTGCGCATTTCAGCGAATACGCCTTGCTTGGAATACTGGCTTTTATAAATCTTGCTATGGTGAAAAAGCTTGGATACAGAGGGCTTTTTGCGGCAGTTTTTTCTTGCATCTACGCTTCAAGCGATGAGATACATCAGCTTTTCGTGCCGGGGCGTGCAGGTCAGGTGCGTGATGTCCTTATCGACACAAGCGGTGCAGTGGCAGGAATTTTACTTGCCATACTAATACGAAAAATATGGCTCAAAAGCCGTGAGAAAAAATCGTGATAACAAAAAAATATCCGTGGGGGCATTTCGCTCTCACGGATATTTTATTCTAGCAAAACCTATTGCAAATCATATCGTGACCCATTGGTATCGCCTCATTCAAAGCCTAGGCTTTACTTAAATCACTTTATCTCAAGTCTTTTGGTTTCAGGCTTTACCTCCTGCATCTTTGGCAGGTCAAGGGTCAGGATACCATTCTTGTACTCTGCGGCGATATTGTTGGTATCAATGCCTGTAAGGTCAAAGCTTCTCTGATAAGAACCGTATGTCCTCTCACGGCGGATATACTTGTCTTTCTTATCCTCTGTCTCTGCCTTATGCTCAGCGGTAAGAATAAGATCGTTGCCTGAGATGTCAAGCTTGATATCGTCCTTATCAAAGCCCGGAAGCTCTGCTTCCATTACATATTTGTCGCCCTCGTCCTTGATATCGGTCTTGAAGCTCTGGAGTGCATTTTCTCCAAAGAAATCATTCTCAAAATCATGGAATGCGTTAAACAGGTCGTAGCTCTTTCTTTCAAATGGTGTAAGTCCAAACATATAAATTCCTCCTTGATGTGTTATATCTTAAATTGTCTTGTAAGCTTTTATCATTTATTCTGCTCTTCCATTGGTATCATTTCCTTTCTTCATTGTCTTTATGATACCCCTGTTATGTGTTCATTGTGTGAAGATATCGTGAACATTAGCTGAATTTTAGCACTCTCATTATGTGAGCGCTAGCATATTAGTTTTATGAGTGCTAAAGCAATGTCATGACATGATATGATAATCAGCGGGCGAACGCTGTTCGCCCCTACTGCGTCAACGCCTATCACTGCTTATCGAAGCGGTCTTTAAGAAGCTTCAAGGCTTTCTTTTCTATCCTTGAAACATAGGAACGTGAGATACCAAGGCGTTTTGCGACTTCTCGCTGCGGCAATTGCGGCTGACCGAAAAGGCCATAGCGCAGAGTGACTATCTGTCTTTCACGCTCATCAAGGGAGCTTTCGATATAGCGGTAGAGCTGTTCACTGCGAATGGAAAGCTCTATTTTGTCGGCAACGTCCTCTCCGTCTGCGATTATATCTATAAGGCAAAGCTGATTGCCGTCCTTATCGGAATCAACAGGCTCGTCAAAGTGGATATCGTTGGCAGACTTTTTCTGGGAGCGGAAGTGCATTAGTATCTCGTTCTCCACGCACCTGCTCCCATAGGTGGCGAAGCGACAGCCTTTCTTGTGGTCAAATGTTGACACAGCTTTTATCAGACCGATAGTGCCGATAGAGATAAGATCCTCCTGATCTGTGGAATTTGAATAATACTTTTTTATAATGTGTGCCACAAGACGGAGATTGTGTTCGATAAGCTTATCCTTTGCCGCCTTGTCACCCTGCGCCATTCTCTCAAAACACTCACGCTCCTCCTTCGCTGAAAGCGGTTTTGGAAACACGCTGCGGCTGTCAAAATGCAGTGCGAAAAATAGAAAATTCCCCGTAAGCAGTTCAAACAGTGCTGAAAACATATTTGTCCCTCCTTATATAAAGTATCGCTCATACGCTTTTTAATCATATGATTTTTAGGGATTGTACTATTCTGATTTTGACATAAGGTCGCAAAATGTTTCTGATTTGTTAAATTTGCTGAAATATTGATTGTCTTGTTTGCTAAAATCACGAATATTGTTAACGTTTTGTAAACAGACGGCATTTTACTTTTATCGTTAATCAAAGGGTGATATAATTATATCAGATAGGTATATTTTTTGGGGGTGAGCGCTCATGACAAGCATAAAAGGACGATCGGTATTCGGAAGCATTGCAAGAGGAAAGCTGACCTTTTATCATCGTGACGAATTTATCATCAACAAGATAAAAGTGTCCGACCCTGAACTTGAATACAAAAAATATGTCAAGGCTAAAAACGCTGCTCTTGTGGAGCTTGGGGAGCTTTATGACCGTGCAAGGTTAAGCGTTGGGGAAGGCGACGCTCAAATATTTGTGATACACCAAATGCTTATCACCGACGAGCAATACGACAGCAGTATTCGCACAAAGATACTTGACGAGCATTTCAATGCCGATTATGCGGTTGCAAGCACTTCAAGAAGCTTTGCGGAGATGCTGGCACAAATGGACAGCGAATATATGCAAAGCAGAGCGGCTGACGTCAAGGACGTTTCAAACAGACTTTTAAGACACATATTAAACTGTGCCGACAAGCTTCCCATACTCAGAGAGAATGCCATTATCTGCACCGGTGACCTTATGCCCTCAGAAACCCTGCTCATGGACAAGACGAAGATAAAGGGCTTCTGCACAAGGTCTGGTTCTGTGAACTCTCATACTGCGATACTTGCGAAAAATCTTGGCATACCTGCCATTGTGAACGTTGGAACGGAGCTTTCTGACGAATACGAGGGCAAGGAAGCCGTTCTTGACGGCTACAGCGGAACACTTTACATAGAGCCTGATGAGCATACTCTCAGACAGCTTGAATACAAGGAAGCCGTTGAGGGCAGGAAAAAGGAACTTCTCACAAGGCTCAAAGGAAGAAAAAACATCACTCGTGACGGACATGAGATAAAGATATATGCGAATATACTCAACTCTGAGGAGCTTGAATCGGCGGTAAAAAACGACGCAGGTGGGATAGGTCTTTTCAGAACAGAGTTTATGTGCTTTGACAGACCTGCTTTTCCTGACGAGGATTTTCAGTTTTACACCTACCGCAAGGCATTGGAGGCAATGGAGGGTAAAGAGGTCATAATAGGCACTTATGATATAGGTGCAGACAAGATACCTGATTGTGCAGACATGAGTGCTGAGAGAAATCCCTCTATGGGCTGTAGAGGCATACGATTTTGTCTTGAAAGAGAAAGCATATTCAAAACACAGCTAAGGGCGTTATACAGAGCGTCTGTTTACGGACAGCTTTCAATACTTCTGCCTATGGTCATAGACGTGAGCGAGATACTGAGGGTGAAAGAGCTTATCGTGCAGGTCAAGGCAGAGCTTATAAAAGAGGGCAGGAAATTTGCCGACAATGTTAAGCTCGGGGCAATGATAGAGACCCCTGCGGCGGTGATGACAAGCGATATCATAGCCAAAGAGGTGGACTTTTTCAACATCGGCACCAACGACCTTGAACAGTTCGCTTTCGGTCTTGACAGGCAAAACCCATGCTATGACAGAGTGTCCCCGAAAAATCACAGGGCACTGCTTAGAATGATAAAAATGGTGTGCGACAACGCCCATGCAAACGGCATAAAAGCAGGCATCTGCGGTGAGATAGCAGGCGACCCAACGCTCACAGAGATATTTCTGGAGCTTGATGTGGATATGCTGTCGGTAGTTCCGTCAAGGGTACTGCCGCTGAGAAAGGCGGTAAGGAGCATAAGTCTTAAAGACCCGAAAAAGGCAGAGAATGACCTGAAGCTGTTTTTATAAAAAGGATAATTTTCCTCATTTCATATAGGCGGTGGAATACGTTATCGTGCGTGTTCCACCGCCTTTTTGCTTTGCTTGCAAATACGCTAATAAGGAGAGCGAACTGTTCACCACTACAGATATTTAAACAAAGAATGTATTTTATCTTATGGTCTGTATGGTTGTCTTATGAAAATCTTAAGCGTTTCTTAAAGCGGTTGACAGTTGGAACGGGCTATGATAAACTTATATACGCCACTAAAAAATACGTCTGAAAAAGATAAAACACAAGGAGGAGAAACTTTGAAACTAAGAAACATAAACAGAGGTCTGGTTCTTGGCGGTGTGCTTGCGCTGGGCGTTGTATGCTACACAGCGTATGATAACAACCAGTTCAAGACTTCCAAGCCTGAGATAGAACAGACCATGAGGGATTATATCGCAGACTTGACAAGTGCAAACGTTGGAAGCAGTGATAAGTTAAAAAGTCAACTTACAGATTTTGTGGATAAGCATTATGCTGACTACACCACTTCTGACAATGAGTACGCTTCGTCAAAGTCAGGACTTCTGGACGAAATAAACCAAGCTGAAGTTGCAACGCAAGGAGGAGATATCACCTCGGCTGAGTATGACATAAAAGAGATGTCAATAAACAAGAGTGGAGCTGACGGAGCAAAGGTCACTATGATATACAATGTGTGCTATGACGTATCAAAGGGCGACCCAACTTTTCTCACAACCAACGGCATAAACACCATGACAAGCGGTAACTACACAAATTCCGACAACTATGAACCCAGCACATCTTCATACAAGGCGATTTTCAGTTATGAAAATGCTGAATTTTATCTTTTGCGTACATCTGACGGCTGGAAGATAGCAACGTCCAGCGACTATGGATATGGCGAGGATTACAGCTTTGATGATAACAACAGTGACAGCGTGGCTGATGAAAGCAAGGCTGAGTCTGAGATAGTTCCGGACAGCAGTGCAGAAAATACTGACAGCGAGGGGGCAGACAGCGTTGAGTGATACTATTCTAAAGATAAGGGGGCTTAACAAGACCCTTGGCAAAAAGCAGATACTTCACAGCATAGATATGGAGTGTTACAGTGGCGAGGTCTACGGCTTTCTCGGTCCTAACGGTGCAGGAAAGACCACAACTATAAAGATAGCAGTGGGACTTTTACAGCTTGACGAGGGGGAAATATCCATTAACGGAAAGGATATCAGAAAAGACTTTGAGGGCGCAATGGCAAACGTTGGAGGCATTGTTGAAAACCCTGAAATGTACAAGTATCTTTCGGGCATGGAAAATCTCCGTCAGTATGCAAGAATGAGAGAGGGAGTAACTGAGGAGCGTATCAAAGAGGTGGTGGAGCTTGTAAGGCTTTCAAACCGCATTAATGACAAGGTGTCGAAATACTCTCTGGGTATGCGTCAGCGTCTTGGCGTTGCGCAGGCTATCCTTCACAGACCAAAGCTTCTTATCCTTGACGAGCCTACAAACGGTCTTGACCCGCAGGGCATAAAGGAGCTTCGTGACATACTTAAAGAGCTTGCTCACAAGGAAGGTACTTGCGTTGTGGTATCGTCACATCTCATGAGCGAAATGGAAATGATGTGCGACAGAGTGGGCATTATCGCAAACGGAAAAATGATAGGCTCATACACAATGGAGGAGCTTATCTCACAGTCTGACAGCTCAATTGCTGAATATGTACTTGAAGTTGACGACCCACAAAAGGCTATGGGTCTTATAAAGCTCGCAGACGAGGGCAAGCGTATCGACAAGGAAACAGGTGCAGTTGTCCTTTCTATCCCTGCGGAAATAGAGAAGAAAAAGATAGCCTCGGTGAATAAGACGCTTATCGAGGGCGGAGTTTCACTTTACACTGTTCACCGCAGAGAGAACAAGAAGCTTGAGGACGTATTCATCGAGCTTACAGGAGGAAAGGAAGGGGGCGTACAGATTGGCTAGATTTTTCAGACTTGTGAAAAACGAGTACATAAAGGTTTTCAAAAAGCTATCCACAAAAATAATGATCGTGCTTATAATAATATGTGCGCTTGGACTTTCAGGCATTGCACTTTTTGCAAAGCACAATATGGAGAGCAATAACTATTCAAGCTATGACGCAACTGGTGATTATCAGGAAACCATAGATTGGCTCAAAAACACAAACGGCGACCCTAACGAGATCGCAATGTGGCAGTATCTTATAGACAACGATATCGACAGCGATGATTGGAGATATGATGTACTGTCAGCCGTGTTCGCAAACGGCACTGGTGATATGTCAGGGATAAAGAAGTATCTTGACGACAACGATTGGCGTGGCTTCTGTCAATACAGGCTGGATAATGACATACTCACAGAGGGCGAAAAGTGGGAATATCAATACAGGCTCGACAAGGATATTTCCTTTGACAAGTCAAACGAGAAGAAAAACGATCTTATCATGACAGTTGCAAACGCAAAAAACACCATTGCGACCATGGGCGACGCAAAGTCTGACGGTCAGAACAGCAGAGCAAAGCTGGAGGATAATATAAAACTTGCAATCTATCAGCTTGACAATGATAAGCTCGACAACACAGCAAACCAAATGACGCTGTTTGAAACAGACGAGCCTGAGCAGATAACATTCTGGACAGTGTTCCTCACAAGCACCTCCCTTGTAACGGTAGTCGCACTGCTTGCTATCGTTATCGCAGGCGGCATTGTATCCTCTGAATTTTCACAGGGAACTGTCAAGTTCCTGCTTATAAACCCTGTGAAACGCTGGAAGATACTCATGTCAAAATACTTCACTGTCATCACAGTGGGTTACATAATGCTTTGCATACTTTTCGTGGTGATGATACCTATTACAGGGCTTATGCTCGGCTTTGACGGCTTCTCAACGCCTTATATCTATGTAAGCGGCGGCGAGGTAAAGGAAATGCCTACACTGCTTTATGCGGCAGAGCAATATCTGATGAAAAGCGTTGAAATGGTGGTAATGTCAACACTGGCGTTCGCTATCTCGTCACTTGTAAGAAGCACAGCCCTTGCTATCGGCGTCAGCGTATTCACAATGTGCATAGGCTCAACGGTCACACAGCTTTTGGGTCAGCTTGGACAGGATTGGGCAAGATTCCTTGTGTTCGCAAACACAGACCTTGCTTCTATCTCAAAGGGCTACTCAATATTTGCTCAGCACAGCCTGACATTTGCCGTGGGCGTTCTTATAGCACACATGGTGGTGTTCCTGCTCACCGCATGGGACGGCTTTACAAAGCGTTCTGTATAAAACAGAATAAAAACATCAAACGGGCGGAGAAATTTCGCTCGTTTTTTGTTGCTGAAAAGGGTAAACAAATGAACAGATTATCATATAAACATAAGATTGACAAGGGTGAATAAATATTGTATAATAGTCGAGTTGATACAGAGATCGTTTTAATTTACAGGAGATAGATATATGTTTGAAACTTTAGTTGACGTTTTTCTTGACGCATTAATAGACAGCCTTAAGATCCTGCCTTTTCTGTTCGGTGTTTATCTGCTTATAGAGTATATAGAGCATCGTTCTGCCGACAAGCTTGGAAAGGCTCTTAGAAAAATGGGACCTTTTGGTGCGATAGGAGGAAGCATACTTGGAGCAGTGCCGCAGTGCGGATTTTCCGTTGTGGCTTCCAACCTTTACTCAGGCAGGCTCATCACAATGGGAACTCTCATTTCGGTATACCTTGCCACAAGCGACGAGGCAATACCAATGATGATAGCAAACCCTGCATTTGCCGGCAAGCTTTGGCAGCTTATTCTTATAAAAGTAGCTGTGGCTATAATAGCAGGTGTGCTTGTTGACCTTATCTTAAAGCTTATGGGCAAAAAGCAGGACGAAGAGCCTTTCAAGGAGATATGCGAGGACTGCGACTGCGAACACCACAGTATTTTGCACTCGGCACTTCACCACACTGTAAGCATAATACTTTTTATATTTGCGGTAAACCTTATTCTCGGTGCGGTAATGGAGTTTGCAGGAGAGGACACAGTAAAGACCCTGCTTATGTCTGACAGCATAGTTCAGCCGTTCATAGCAGGCATAATAGGCTTTATCCCGAACTGTGCGGCTTCTGTTGTTCTCACTCAGCTTTATATCGAGGGCGTTGTGAGCTTCGGCTCGCTTATCGCAGGACTTTGCACAGGGGCAGGAGTAGGACTTCTGGTGCTTTTCAAGACCAACAAGCACAACATGAAAGAGAATTTCGCCATAATGGGAATACTTTATGTTTTCGGTGTGGCAGCAGGCTTTGTGGCAAGTCTGTTCTAAAATATGACAGACAGATAAAAGGAGCAATTCGCAATGAACTGCTCCTTTTTGTTTGCAAAAAATCTTCGTATGTATAATGGGCTGTGATAGGCGGGCGACCCAAGGTTGCCCCTACACTACATCATATCCTCAATAAGATAAGGCAGGCTTATGCGGAAGCAAACGCCGCCTTTTTTCATATCGTTTTCTACCTCTATGCTGCCCTCGGAAAGCTCGATTATCCTTTTTACAAGTGCAAGTCCAAGACCGTTGCCCTCTGTTGCACGGGAGCGGTCGCCCTGATAGAACTTATCAAATATCTTCGCCTTTACGTCAGGGGCTATAGACGGACCGTTGTCCCATATCTCCGCCGAAATATTCTTCTCGTTGCGGAAAAGCTTCACGCTTATCTTTCCGCCCTCCGGGGTGAACTTGATAGCGTTGTTGATGATATTCTGCCATATCTGCGCCATAAGCTCCTCACTGCCCACATACATGATATCCTCAAGGTCGATATCAAGGTCGATTTTTTTCTTCGACCACTCAGGTTCAAGCACAAGAAGTATTTTTCTTATCTGCTCGTCAAGAGAAAATCTTGTCTTTTTGCCCACTGTTTTCTGATTTTCTAGCTTTGTGAGCCTCAAAATATTTGACGAAAGCTTTGAAAGCCGTGATGTTTCGTCGATTATTATCTGCGTGTATTCCTCACGCTCCTGCTCGGTTATATCGTCAGATTGCAGAAGCTTTGCAAAGCCCTGTATGGAAGCCAGAGGCGTTTTGAACTCGTGGGAAACGTTTGAGATAAAGTCACCTCTCAGCGTTTCCGTACCTGCAAGCTCCTCAGCCATTTTGTTAAAGTTCTGCGCAAGTATGCTGTATTCAGGATCAGACGGCTCTCTTACTCTTACCTTAAAATTGCCCTTTGCTATCTCAGCCGCCGCCGCACTAAGATCTCGTATAGGCTGTATAATACTTCGGCTCATGAACGCTGTTATAATAGTACCGATAACGATACAGACCATAAAAGCTATGATGACAACAAGGTTTACTACCCAGTAAACGCTGTCGCTTGAAAAGCTGTCTATGATAACGAACTTATCATAGACCTGAGAGATTATAGTTGCGTTAGGCACAACACCCTCTGAGGACACATAATATCCCTTATGCACGATATCTGCAAAATGGTCATGTACTCTTGAATCGTTTTTATCCACCACTGACAGACTATAGGCTGAATTGTTCACAATGGAAACTATCTCGTCCACAGTGAAGCCGCCCTTTTCTTCAAGCTGATCCATTGCCATGGAAAGCTCCACCAACTGCTGTTCGGCATTGCTTTTCATTACAGGGCTGCACACCATTACAAGCACTGACACCGATATAGAAGCCGACACCAGCATCACAAAGAAAAACATAAGAGTCAGCTTGAACTGCAAACTTGTTTTATTTTTGGTCTTTTTCTTATCCAAACCCCTCACCCCTCAAGCTTATCCCTCACTGCTTTTTCACAGCCTTATAGCCAAGTCCACGAACCGTGACAATATCGAATGACTCACAGCTTCCGTAACGCTCTCTAAGCCTTTTAACGTGAACGTCAACAGTACGCTCATCAACGTCCTTATCCATGCCCCAAAGCTCGTCAAGGAGCTGGCGGCGTGTGAATATCTTGTCAGGGTAGCTGAGCAGTTTAAAAAGCAGTTTGAACTCCATTTGCGGTATAGTTTCCGCCGCTCCGCCGTCAACCGCCACGCTCATAGCGTCATAATCAAGCACGCAGTTTCCCACAGTAAGAGAATGTTCCGACGCCATTTTTGAACGCCTTAAAAGCGCACCCACACGGAGTATCATCTCATTTATATCAATAGGCTTTACCATATAATCGTCTGTGCCGGCAGAAAAGCCCTCCTGCTTGTCCTCGAAGGTCTCCTTTGCGGTGACCATAAGTATAGGCAGGTTGAAATCAGCCTTTCTGAGCTGTCTTGTAAGCTCGTAGCCGTCCATATTCGGCATCATTATATCTGAAATTATAAGGTCTATATTCGTTTTTTCAAGAACGTCCAAAGCCTCCAGACCGTCATTTGCAAGAAAAGTCACATAGCCATGCTGTTTAAGTGCGGCAGACATGAGCTTTCTAAGGCTTGCGTCGTCCTCCACCACAAGTATCTGAAACATAAAATATCCTCCCTCGTAAAAAAATTCCCCAATAATGACATTATAGCTTATAATTGTGAACTGGTGATTAACATTTATTTTTTTCAAAAAACTCTCCGAAATCCCCTGAAAATTCATATTCGGTTCACACAGAACTGGTATTATATAATCACAGCAGAAGATACAAAAAAAGCTTTGGTAATTGGTAAAACTTAAAGTCAGGTTTTTGTCTTCTTTCCCTCTGCGATTCCCCAAGTCGCTGATACATTTCCTCGTCTTTAGGTTTTACCAAATACCAAAGAATCCCTTTCATAATTCTATAAAAAATTAATGCTCATTTCAGCCGATGGAAGTGAGTATTAATTTTTTTATTGCTCTTTTAAGACAAGATACGACAAAAAAACCGCAGAAGCCATATAAAATGACCTCTGCGGATATTTTTTTGCCTTTATTAGCCGTTAGCTGCAAAGCTTTTCACGAAGCTCAGCCGCCTTTCCAAGAAGCGCACAGATGTAGCTGTCCACATCAGGCTTTGCAAATCCACCAAGCGCTGAACCTTTAAGCTTTCGCTGACCTGTTTCTCCGGGGATAACAAAGTTATCACCGTTTTTTTTCTTTTCGATAGCCGACTCCAGCATATAGATCTCGCTTGTTATGGTGTCGATATATTTTAATGTATCAAGCTTATCATAGCCGCCAAAAAAACACGTTTTCAGACTATCCATTATTCTTCCCCCTGCCTTACTGCTGTTTTGTACAGCAATTGTTATCAAAGCCTACAATCTTTATTTGATTTAATTATATCACAAATACTTAGCTTTGTCAATAGGTTTGAAAATGAATGTTCACATTTAAGTAATTTTATATGAATTTTCGTGGCGTTTTCTGTTGAATAATTATAGATATAAAAAAACGCAGCCCTTGCAGACTACGTTTTTACGTTATATAAGTCTTTTTATTATAGTAATGTTGTTGTATCTTGAAAAATACTCAACATTTGAAATAACGATACCAGTGGCAGTGTTCTGGGCGTGTACCATTTTGCCGTCGCCAATATAGATAGCAACGTGGTAAATGCTCGAGATCGACGCTCCGCCAAAGAAGATAACATCGCCCTTCTTCATGTTGTTATATGAAACTGTAGTGCCGTATAAAGCCTGCGAAGCCGCATAGTGCGGAAGATTTATTCCCACCTGTGCGAACGAGAGCATCACAAGACCCGAACAATCCGTTGCACCAAACTGTGAACCGCCCCATACATACGCTCCGCCCACCATGCTTTTGGCATATGAAACAACAGTGTCTATTTTAGAACTGCTTGAATAATCAGGCTTAGGTGCAGGCGCTGCTGTTGTTGTGGTAGTGGTCTTTTTGCTTGTTTCAGGCTTTGGCTTAGCTGTTTCCTGCGGAGTTGTGGTAGTCTGAGCCGTAGTTTCGTCAGGCTTTTCCGTCTGAGCCGGCTTCTTCGTGGTAGTGGTCTTTTCACCGCTGTTGCCACTCTTTTTGGTGGTGGTAGTCTTTTTCTTGGTGGTGGTCGTAGTCGTGGTGGTATTCGCCTTTGAGGACACCTCCGCATACTTATTGTCCACCTTATGTGACTTATCTTCAAGATTGCTCTTATCGTTCTTTATCTGCTCGATAAGCTTGCCCGACTCCTGCTCCATTTTCAGAAGCTCCGCTTGCTCGCCCGCCAAAGTTTTCTGCTCCTTGGCATATTCCTCAGCCTTTGCTTTGAGCTGTTTTATCTGCTCATCAAGCTCCGCCTTGGTCTTTTCAAGCTTTTTATACTGATCCAAAAGCTCGTTAAGCTCGTCATTATCGTGCTTTGCAACTCTCGTCACAAGCTCTATCCTCATAAGAATATCATAAAAATCAGATGAATTTATCAGCACGTTTGTGTACGAATCTGCTCCTCCTGCAACATACATTGCACGAATACGCTCCATAAAATCGTCCTTGCCCTCGTTTATTGCAGTTTCCTGCAAGTCAAGGCTGTGCTGAGTGTCAAGCTGTTTGCCGTCAAGCTCTGCCATTTGATCTTCAAGCTCAGAGGAATATTTCTCTGAATTTGCTATCTTTTTCTGTATGGACTTATATTTTTTCTTTATAGCCTCAAGGTTGTCCTGCTCGTCGGCAAGCTTTTTGTCAGCGTCAGCTATCTGCTTGTCAAGCTCCTGCTGTTGCTTTTTCAGCTCCTCAAGCTGACTGCTGTATGTATCGTTATCCGCCAAAGCGATATCACTTACGCTTCCGTCAGAAAAACCAAAGGCGGCAAAAGCTATGCACAGAGCCATACAGCCTGCGGCTATTCTTTTCATGGGGTAAATTTTTTTCATAATATCAGTTCTCCAAAATATGAGCGTATTATATATTTCTCACGCTGTAACGTTTATGTAGTCCCTTCTATTATAACGCAAAACCCCGTTCTTGTCAAGAAACCAACCGCTAAAAGCCGTATTTTCGGCATTTTAAGACAATTCGCTACACATATTTTGTGCGTTATTGCACCTATTCTCCTCCGAACATCTCACCCAAGGTCTTTCCTATAAGCTCGCCTGTATACTGAGCCTGAGTGATAGAATTGCCGTGGCTTCCCACCTCTATAAGAAGCGAGCCGGTGGTCAAGTCCTGATTATAGTGGCGATAGTCGAAAAGTACAGGCCTTGTAAGCCCCTGCCAGTCGCTCTCCAGTGCCGACTGCAAGGCACAGGCGAAGTGAAAATTCTTCATATAGTCAGGCATACCCATAGTGCCGTCATCACACCCTGATATTATCATAAGCTGAGCCGCTTCCCTGCCCTCTATCTCCGCCACAGGTGCAAGCCTTGTGCCGTCCTCACGCTCTATGCCGTCACGGTGAACGTCAAGACACACCTTTATAGAGGGGTACTCCTCCAATATCTGCTTTACCGCCATTCGACTTGAATCGTAAGAGCCATCATAGCTGGGATAATCATGCACAAGTGTATCGTGGATATACGCAACGCCTGCTTTGTCAAGCTGTTCGCATATCTTGTCCCCTACCGACAGCATATTCATTTCAGGGTCGGTGGTCTTGCAGGAAAAGGAGCTGTCATAGTGGTCTTTGTCTGTCGGCTCAAAGCTTTCCGTGGCGTGGGTGTGATAAATAAGTATCTGCGGCTCAGAGGAATTTCCGTCTATTTGAAAATCATACGGCTTTGAGCTTTCCTCGTAAAGCTCATCATTTGAAAGCTCAGTGCAGTTTCTCACCTGACCGCCGCCGTCAAGGTCGAAATACTGCTCGCCGTCATATCTGCCGTAGGTGTATTTTTCTATAACACCGTCATTCCCCTCCATGCTTGCAGGGTATGGTATCTTGTCCGTCACATCCTGAGCAGGCAAAGGACTTGGCACTTCTGCGCTTACAGAGGGCGTTTGCTTCTCCTGTGGCGCCATATCCATATCCCATATGCTGTGCTTTGACACCACCGCCGCTTCAAGTTTACTTGGATATGCGGTCTGCGCAGCTGCTTTGCTATCATCATCAGCGGAAAAATAAGGTTTGTATTCTCCCATCGCCACCCCTGCAACCGCAGCCGCCACCCTGCCGAACCTGCTTGCAGATCTTGCATAAAGCCATATCCCCGTTGGCATAACGAACGCCACAATTATAACTGCAACACAACGCAGGCAGACTTTCTTTATATCCAATGCTGTCACTCCCATATACATCTTAGTATTATAATGTATATGCAGGACGAGCCGTCATATTACCTGCCCAGCTTCACCTTAACAGGCTTGCCCACTGTCATAGAGTCATGAGTTACGTTGCAGTCATAGCATAGTATCTTCACGCCCTTTCGGGAAGCTTTCTCCAAAGCCTCTCCGAACTCAGGGTGAGTGTCATAATTTGGAGTGAAATATTTCACATCGCTCATCTGAACGAGTATCATTATATAAGACTCATACCCCTCGTCAAGGCAGTGAGAAAGCTCCTCTATATGCTTCACCCCACGGAGGGTAGGAGCGTCAGGGAAAAGCACAACGCCGTCTTTCTCCAGCGTACAGCCCTTGACTTCCATGAAGATCTTCCTATCCTGCGACTCTAAGTAAAAATCAAAGCGTGAATTGCCGTATTTCTTTTCGGGATAGACCGAGAAGCCCTCGCCAAAAGGCATTTTTTCTCTCAGCCACTCCCCTACCGCCTTATTCGGGGCTTGGCTGTCCATGTTTATAAGTCTGTCACCTTTTTCCACTGCAACAAGGTCAAAAGCGGTCTTTCTCGATGCACTGTCTGAATGTTCAAGCCAAACAGTACACCCCTCGATCAAAAGTTCTTTGCATCTGCCCGTATTTTTCACATGGCAGACCTCGGCTTTGCCGTCTATCTCAACGTTGGCGATAAACCTGTTCGGTCTTGATAGAAATTTGCCTTTATGTATATTATCGTATCTCATAATTCGCTCCTTTTATTCTTACTATTCACATTATACCACAAATATGTTTGATTATAAATACCTAAATCATTCATTCTTAGCTTTGCTGATTTGTGGTTCGATACGAAAAGAGAAAAATATTTCACAAAATCTATTGACGTTATTTGTGAAATATGTTATAGTTTTGAGTATAGGTTATATAACAATAATAATTTATTAAAATTTTAGAAAGAGGTATTTATAATGAAAAAAATAACTGCACTTCTCGTTTCACTTATAATGTCATGCGCAGTAATGGCAGGCTGTTCTGACAGCAGTTCTTCAAGCTCATCAAAAGCAGACAGCACATCAAAGGCAGAAACAAGCGCAGCCGCTGACGAGTCAACTGCTTCAGAAGCAGGCACAGCCACAGATCTCGAGGATACTCTCACAGCGCAGTATACAAAGAAGATACAGGGCGAGAGCCTTGCTATCGACATGACAGTGGCAAGCGAATATGACAATTCATCAGCTGTTGTTGAGATAGCAGGCGGCAATATGCACATGAAAATGAACTTTATGGGCGTGGATATGGACATCTATAATATCGACGGAGTTATGTACACACTTGACAGCGAGTCAAAAACGTATTACACTGTTGATATGGAAGAATCTATCGACGACTTCAAGAGCGAGATAGGCTACGGCATTAACGACAGCTACAAGTTCATAAGCTCTGAAACAACTGACGACGGTCTTATCTGCGAAACTTTTGAAAGCACAGAAGATCCTGATATGGAGCTTGAATCAGGCGTAACTCTCGACACAAGCGATTCTGACGATTATTCTTTCACAACAACATTCAAGTATTACTTCAATGCTGACACAAAGGATATTGTTAAGATAGAAACTATCTCTGACGGCTCAACGACTACTGTTACAATAAACTCATTCACAACTGAAAACGTTGAAGTCAAGCTCCCTGACGATTTTGACAGTTGGACAGAACAGTCTTTCGATAAGGACACTGAAGATATCCCTTATGACGCTGAACTCGATGTTGAGTCAGGCGCTGAGTCAGCCGAGTGATTCTTGTCATTTTTCGGAGGCAAAATATTATGAACAAGAAAATGGTAACTATTATTGCAGCTTTGGCAATGTGTACAGCAATGGCAGGCTGCACTGGGAACGATACTGCAAGCTCTTCAAAGGCTGAAACAACTACTACAACAACGGCTGCCGCAGAGTCTGCCGCTCCTGCTGAAAGCACAGCAGACGAAAGCACAGCTGACAGCACTTCCGCAAACGCAGGCACAACAGATTATGACGTTGACGGTGATTTCAGAGCTTTCGAGCAGATGAAAGACAAGTATGAGGGCAACTATCTTGCGAACCTTACAGGTCAGATGTCAAACAACGGCACAAAGTATACTATCTGCATAAAGGACGGCAAGGCTTATCAGGCACTCACAGTTCAGGGCATGAAGTCATACACAGTTTGCCCTGGCGACGGAAAGCTTTACAACGTTTCAGAAGGCACGACCACCTACAGCATTGAGGACGACAACGGAAATCAGTGGAAGTCAGCCGACATTCTTTTCGGTGCGACCCTCGATTTTGACCACGCATATATTGACACAACAACAAACGTTGTTCAAGAGTATTATAACCTCGACAGCAGTGTTTCAGGCGGTGAGGGTCAGATAGTTTACGGCTTTGACGGCGCTACATATGACCTTAAGCAGGTAGTTCTGCTCCCAGAGGGTGCTGACGAATCAAGTGCAGTTTACTTCACTGTAGATTCCATAGGCGAAGCAGACGACAGCCTGCTTGCTGTTCCTGATCTTTCTGCTTATACAAAAGAATAATTTTATCTGATCTTTTTCCAACATCGGGCGGACAGACCACTGCGGTCTGCCCGCTTTTTTGCATTTCCAGCAAAGCGTTGTGCAATATGACGGAAAAGAAGTTCAAATATTTTTGAAATTTGTGAGAAAAATAGTCTTAAACCCCTTGACAAAATCGTCAAAAGGGTATAAACTATACTTAGCACTCGAGAAGAAAGAGTGCTAACACTTAAATACAATAAGTGCTAACAAGAAGAACGGGTGGTGAGCAAATGGACGACCGCAAGCTGAAAATACTTTCAGCGGTAGTCAATGAATATATCGTAACAGGCGAGCCTGTAGGCTCAAAGGCGATAATGGCTCACGTCAAAGCGTCCTCAGCGACCATAAGAAATGAAATGGCAGAACTTGAGAAGCAAGGCTATCTCGAACAGCCACACACCTCCGCAGGCAGAATACCAACATATAAGGGCTACAGGCTTTATGTTGACCAGCTCATGGAGCAAAACCAGCTTACAGCAAATGAAAAGAAGATGCTGGATTCAATGATACCGCAGGAATATGTCACAGAGGAAGACCTTGTGAACAAGGCTTCAATGGCATTGGCGGATCTTACGAAATGTGCGGCGGTGGTCGCAAACGCAACGCCAAAGTTCTCGCTTATCTCAAAGGTAGAGGTAATACCTACAGGAAAGAGAATGTACGTTATTTTGATGATAACGTCCAACGGCTCTATTAAGAATAAGGTTTGCCGATTGGAGTTCGACCTCAGTCAGGATCAGCTTGAGTTTTTTGATAACTTCGTAAAGGAAAATCTCAACGGCGTGCCTATCGACAGTCTTTCGGACGCTTATCTTGAAAAGCTCACAGAAGCAATGGGAACGTACATGATGACCCTTTCACCGCTTGTTTCCGAGATAATGAAGATGACAAAGGAAATGAGCAGCGTGTCTATCAAAGGTCAGAGTAATCTTCTCACCTGCAAGGACTTCAACCAAAATGAGATAATAAGCTTTCTCGATAATCAGAAGGAGCTTAAAGGATTTATTGACGAAACGTTCTCAGGGCTTCACGTTATGTTCTCCCCTGAGCGTGACGGGTTTGTTATCCACAACTCCTCTATTATAACAGCTCCGTTCTCAAAGGACGGCAAAACAGCAGGTGCGCTGGGGCTTATAGGTCCTATGAGGCTCGACTATGCGAAGTTTATCCCATATCTCGAGTATTTCACAGGAAAGATATCGGAAATGATATCCGAAAAGCCACAAGAGCAAAACAAAGAAGATGACGAAAATAAATAAAAAGAAAGGCAGGCGGCGTAAATTGAGTAAGGAAACTGAAAAGGACACCGAGCTTGAAAAAGAGGAAAACACCTCTGCTGAAAGCGAAGAAGTGAAAGAAGCGGCGGATACCGCAGAAAATGCCACTGAGGATACAAAGAAAAAGGCGGAGGAGAGCGAAACAGAAAAGCTGAAAAAAGAGCTTGCCGAAGCAAATGACAAGTATCTCAGACTTATGGCTGAATATGATAACTTCAGAAAAAGAAGCGCAAAGGAAAGACTGGAGCTTACAGACACAGCAAAGGGAAATGTGATAAACGGCTTCCTGCCGGTGTTTGACAACTTTGAAAGAGCGTTAGGCACAGAAACTCAGGACGCAGTTTATAAACAGGGTGTTGAAATGATCTTCAATCAGTTCAGCGACGCACTTAAAAAACTCAACGTTGAGGTAATGGAGCTTGCGGGCAAGGAATTTGACCCGAACGTTGCAACGGCTGTAAGCACAGTTGACGACCCTGACCTCGGTGAAAATATTGTGGCGCAGGTGCTTCAAAACGGCTACACCATAGGCGGCAAGGTCATAAGACACGCAATGGTAATAGTAGCAAACCCATAAACAAAGACATCAGGACTTAAGGTCTTGATATAAATTAAGTAAATTTTGAAAGGACTTGATCTTATGAGCAAAATCATCGGTATAGATTTAGGTACAACAAACTCTTGTGTAGCAGTTATGGAGGGCGGCGAAGCCGTTGTTATCCCTAACAGCGAGGGTGCAAGAACAACTCCGTCAGTAGTTGGCGTTTCAAAGAACGGCGACAGACTTATCGGTCAGGTAGCAAAAAGACAGGCTGTTACAAACTATGACAACACTGTAATTTCTATCAAGAGACATATGGGCTCTGACTACAAGGCTCACATGGGCGGCAAGGATTACACTCCACAGGAAATTTCAGCTATGATACTCCAGAAGCTGAAAGCTGACGCAGAAGCTTATCTGGGCGAAAAGGTAACAGAAGCCGTTATCACAGTTCCTGCATACTTCACAGACGCACAAAGACAGGCTACTAAGGACGCAGGTCAGATCGCAGGTCTGACAGTAAAGAGAATCATCAATGAGCCAACAGCCGCTGCACTTTCTTACGGTATCGATAAGGAAGAGGATCAGAAGGTCATGGTTTACGACTTGGGCGGCGGTACATTCGATGTATCTATCATCGAAATGGGCGACGGTGTTACAGAAGTTCTTGCCACAGCAGGTAACAACCACCTGGGCGGCGACGACTTCGACCAGAGAATTATCGACTGGATGATCGCAGAGTTCAAGAAGACTGAGGGCGTTGACCTCTCAGGGGATAAAATGGCAATGCAGAGACTCAAGGAAGCTGCTGAGAAGGCTAAGATAGAGCTTTCATCTACAGCATCATCAACTATCTCTCTCCCATTCATCACAGCAGACGCTACAGGTCCAAAGCATCTTGAAATGACACTTACACAGGCTAAGTTCAACGAAATGACAGCTGACCTTGTTGAGTCAACAATGGGACCAGTTCGTCAGGCACTTTCAGACTCAGGTCTGTCAGCTAACGAGCTTCAGAAAGTCCTTATGGTCGGCGGTTCTTCAAGAATACCAGCCGTTCAGGAAGCTGTTAAGAAATTCCTTGGCAAAGAGCCATTCAAGGGCATCAACCCAGATGAGTGCGTAGCACTTGGCGCTGCATATCAGGGCGGCGTACTTGCAGGCGATGTTAAGGACGGTCTGCTCCTCCTCGATGTAACTCCACTGTCACTTGGTCTTGAAACAATGGGCGGTATCTGCACAAAGATCATCGAGAGAAACACAACTATACCTACAAAGAAGTCACAGATATTCTCAACTGCCGCTGATAATCAGTCAGCCGTTGATATCAACGTACTTCAGGGTGAGCGTGAGTTCGCTAAGGACAACAAACAGCTCGGTATGTTCAGACTTGACGGAATCGCTCCTGCTCCAAGAGGCGTTCCACAGATCGAGGTAACATTCGATATCGACGCTAACGGTATCGTACACGTTTCCGCTAAGGATCTTGGCACAGGCAAGGAGCAGAACATCACGATCACTTCTTCAACAAATATGTCTAAGGACGATATAGATAAGGCTGTCAAGGAAGCTGAGGCATATGCAGCAGAGGACGCTAAGAAGAAAGAGGACGTTGACGCAAGAAACGCAGCTGATCAGCTTTGCTTCCAGGCCGAAAAGTCACTGGGCGAGTTCGGCGACAAGGTAGACGCTGCTGACAAGTCAGCTTGTCAGGCTAAGATAGACGCTCTTAAGGAAGCCCTCAAGGGTACTGATATCGAGGCTATCAAGGCTAAGCACAAGGAGCTTGAGGAAACATTCCAGGGCGTTGCAACTAAGGTATATCAGCAGGCTGCACAGGCACAGCAGACAGCAGGCGGTGCCGCAGGCTTTGACCCTAACAACATGGGCGGAGCAAACGGCGGCAGCAACGGCGGCGCTTCAAACAACGGTGGCGACGACGTTATAGACGCTGAATTTACTGACGCAGAATAAATCATAACGGCTGCCTCTGCTCCGATTTTTCGAGCAGGGGCTATTGCCGTATTAAAAGGCTGTGTGAAAAGCGTGAAAGGACTATACTTACAAAAAGGAGGCAAGCCCATGCCCCAAGACTTTCACGATCTGCAGCTTACAGAGCATGGGCGTTTATATGGCTGAAAAAAGAGATTACTATGAAGTGCTTGGCGTTTCTAAAACTGCCACAGACGATGAATTAAAAAAGGCATTCCGTAAGCTTGCAAAGCAGTATCACCCTGACCTTCACCCTGGCGACAAAGAATGCGAGGAGAAGTTCAAGGAAGTAAATGAAGCTTATGAGGTGCTTTCAGATAAAGATAAAAGAGCAAGATATGACCAGTTTGGTCACGCAGGCGTAGACCCGAACTACGGCGCAGGCGGTGGAGCCGGTGCAGGAGGCTTCGGCGGATTTGGCGATATGGGCGATATTTTCGATTCCATTTTCGGTGGATTTGGCGGAGGCTTTGGTGGCGGACGTTCTGCTAACCCTAACGCACCAAGACGTGGCGAGGATATAAGAGCGAACGTCGTTCTTGACTTCATGGAAGCCTGCAAGGGCAAGACCGTGAAAATTCGCATAAACAGAGCCGAAAAATGTCCTGACTGTCACGGCACAGGCGCAGCCGCAGGTTCTTCGCCTAAGACCTGTCCTGACTGCCACGGCACTGGTACAGTAAGGATAACACAGAGAACGCCTTTCGGAAACATCGCTCAGACCACGACTTGCAGTCGCTGTGGCGGTAAGGGTCAGATAATCGACAACCCTTGCCATACCTGCAACGGTCAGGGCAGAGTAAAGAAGGTATCTGAAAAGGAGATAAACGTTCCTGCTGGCATCGACGATGGTCAGACGCTTAGAGTAGGCGGTGAGGGCAACTGCGGTATAAACGGAGGTCCTAACGGCGACCTGCACATCAACATTACAGTTCGACCTGACCCTATTTTCGAGCGTGACGGCTATGACGTGTGGACAGAGATACCGCTTACTTATGCACAGGCTACTCTCGGTGACGAGATAACAGTTCCTACAGTTGACGGCAAGGTAAAATACACAGTGCCAGAGGGTACACAGACAGGCACAGTGTTCCGCCTGAGAGGAAAGGGCATAAAGAAGGTGAACAGAAACGACCACGGCGACCACTACGTTCGTGTAACAGTTGAAGTTCCACGCAATCTGACCAAAGAGCAGAAAGAAAAGCTCCGTGACTACGAAAAGTCCCTCGGTGAAAAGAACTACGCAAAGCGCAAAACATTCTTTGACAAGCTCAAAGACAAATTCAAATAACAAAAAGGAGAACGGCACAAGCTGTTCTCCTTTTTGGTTTGCAATAAAAAATGCCGCAGGAAGCCCCACGGCAATTATCATCTTATCAAGCCATACCTGTGTGCTTTTTGATAGCCGCAAAGGACTCCGCACTGATAACGTGTTCCATACGGCAAGCGTCCTCTACTGCAACTTTCTCGTCAACACCAAGCTTTATGAGCCACTGTGAAAGCAACGTATGACGCTCATACATTTTCTCGGCTATCTCCAAGCCCTTGTCTGTCAAACGAATATAACCGTCCTTGTCAACAGTTATATAGCCGTTCTCACGGAGATTTTTCATTGCCACACTTACGCTCGGCTTTGAAAACTCAAGTTCATTTACTATATCTATGCTTCTTACCTCGCCTTTGCCCTTGCGCTGGCTGAGAATAAGTATCGTTTCGAGATAATTTTCAGCTGATTCTCTTATCTGCATTATAACGTCCCTCCCTAGAACAAGTTTGTCATCAGGTCATTACGACTATTATATCACATTTCAAGCCGCATTTCAAGTGCAAGCACGCTTTTTCGGCGATTTCGATAAACTTTACATCAACGAATTGTGTTGATGTACAAAGGCACTGCCCACAAAAAGCAGTGCCTTTAAAGCTGTCTGTTATTTACTGTATACCGCACTCCTCATAGTCTTTCCACTTTTCGGCATGCTCCTTATCCTCAAAATATTTGTATACAAAAAGTGCAGTTGACGCAACAACAAGTATCATCGCACCCATTAAAGTCCAGAACGACTTTTTTCTTGAATAGTTTGACATAACAAAACTTCCTTTCTTTCGCAATAGCATACAAAAACTTGCGGCTATCACTCATAGCTTTGTTATAATTATACTACACAATGCTCTTTCTGTCAATTATTTTCACAGGATTTTCAGATATATTTTTCCGAGTAAAAGTGCAGAAATTCCTCAAGGCAAAGCCCGCCTGCGGCAATGATACGAGCGGCTTCAACGCCCACATAACGATAATGCCACGGCTCAAAATCAATGCCGGTCATCTGCTCTTTAAGGCGAGGATAGCGGAGGATAAAGCCGAAATCTGCGGCATTTGCACAAAGCCACCGAGATTCAGGCGTCTTGTAAAAATCGTCGCTCACATCATTGTCACCCTCTCTGCCGAGATCCACAGCAAGCCCGGTGTTGTGTTCGCTTGACCCGGGGAGAGCGAGAGTTCTGCCCACCTTTTCCACAGCCTTTTCATAACTCAGACCGCCCCACATTTCGTGAGATACTTCACGCTCCCAAAGCATCTGCTGATATTCAAAAGAGCGATAGGCGGAAATAATTTTCAGCTTTATGCCGTCAGCTTCCGCCTTTTTGAGCAGAAGCCTGAGCCTATTTCCTGCCTGAGATTCCATAAACTTGCCGTTCACCTCTGTCAACTCCACACGATCGTAAAATCCCATATCTATGGGATTGAATTTATCCACAAGCATAAGATAATCCATATACTGACCTCCTTGTCCTGATGGGGAAAAATGTTTTAACTTAGTATATGCAGATGTGTGTGGAGAGTATACACGGCGAAGCTAAATGAGGAGTGAGGAATGAGGAGTGAGGAATGAGGAATTAGCATAGCTGACCAAAGTTGTGCACAAGCACCGAGCGTAGCGATTTTGCGGCACAACAAACTAGCCCGAATGATCTGTAGGGGCGAACATCGTTCGCCTGTTCTCAGAATTTGTAAAATTTTCAAGATTGTAGGGGCTTGGCTCAATTTCGGTTTCACCGAAATGCGACAGCCCGATATTTCTCGCCCGTTGAATTGTTGAAAAATATCACACGATGTCACTCCAAAATAATTTGGCATCAAGGATATGGCAAGCACAGCATCGCTCCCCTACACATTTCAAAAAGCGGTGCAAAATTACATCATATCACAAATTGCAGCGTAAAATGCCCGTCACGGCGAGTGACCTATATCCAGCACCCGTCAACTCTGACGACCTGCCCGTGAATGTAATCTGCTCCCTCTCCACTGAGAAAACGCACAACATTCGCCACATCTCTCGGCTTGCCTATCCTGCCTGCCGGTATGTCATCAACTATCACACGAACATCTTCCTCCGTCAGCTCGCCGTTCATTTTCGTGTCTATCATTCCGCAGGATACGCAGTTCACCCTTATACCGCTTATGGCAACTTCCCTCGCCAACGCCTTCGTAAATCCTATAAGCCCAGCCTTTGCCGCCGAGTATGCAACCTCGCAGGAAGCTCCCTTTTCGCCCCATACGGAGGTTATATTTATCACATTTCCACTGTGTTCCCTTATCATCTCAGGAAGCACCGCCCTGCTCATACGCATTGCGCCAAGCAGATTCACGTTCATCATCTCGCATAGCTTCTCGTCAGTCATGTCAGTGAAAAGCTCTATATCCGCTGTGCCTGCGTTGTTTACAAGAAGCGTAACAACGCCCAAACTGTCCCTGACTTCCGCCACGCATTTATCTATACTGTCCTTGTCGCCAATGTCGCAGTAAAAAACCTCTGCACATAAGCCACGCTCTTTAAGCTCAGATACCAAAGCTTCCGCCGCCGCCCTGCCATTCTTGTAGCATACAGCCACCTGCCAGCCGTCCTCAGCAAGCGCCCTGCATATCTCCGAGCCTATCCCACCAGAGCCACCTGTTACCAATGCTGTCTTTTTCATAAAAATACCCCCCGCAGATCATGATATACTGTAATTATATCACACCTGCGGAGGTTTTTCAACGGCTACTTTTCGTTCTCGTCTACCCATTTTCTCGCCCAGCCTGCATTCTGCTCCTGACGATTGTATACTCTGCCGTTTGGCGCAGTGTAATTGTCCGTCACAACATATTCCTGACCTGCCGAGATAACGTCATGGGGCTTGTATACCTTTGTGCCGTCTGAAGCCTGCGGAAAACGGCTCTTGTCACGCTTTTTCATGGCTATCACTCTCCTTTTTATGTTATTATCCTGCCCGAAGCTTTTGTGATTATCAGATGAAAAATCTGCATAACAGTTGAAAATATCACGATAACGTGGTATAATCATCTTATACTATTTTTATCGGGAGTATTAAAATGGAAAAATACAACAAACAAAAAGCTATACTCACCGCACTGCTGAAATGGGTTGAAACAGAGTTCTTCGGAATTTTCGTATTCCTCTTTTTTATCGCAGTTGCAAAGCCTTTCGGTGCATTGGCAAATATAATTTTCGGTCTTACAGGACTTCTCACAGTGGTCTGCCTTATGGCTGACTTTGGTTTGAAACAGGGAGAGGAAGCCAGAAATAAGGTCACATTCCACGGTGAAAATGATTGCCCTAACTATGGCTTCACACTTGGTCTTATTGCAAGCATACCATGCTACATAACAATGATACTGCTGATGATATCAAAAATCAGCGGCTCGTTCAACTTCATGCCTGCCTATAAGCTTCTCGACGCCTGCTTCTATCCTCTTATAGATTGGGCTGCCCACTCTGCCGACGTGAAAGATATGTCCCCATTTGTTTTCATCATGACCGCCATATTCCCACTACTCTATCCATTTGCCACATGGATAGGCTTCAAAATATCCTACAAGCAGATAGACGTAAAAGAGCGTGTGGTCTACAAGCACAAATAAAATCAAGCCTGCCGTATCAGTCCGATACGACAGGCTTTTATCTTTTGCATCAAGCGAACTCAGTTCGCCCCTACACATTAAACTATTTCATTACTGAAAATCTATCTCTATATCTTTTAGCGTCACATAGTTTACTACATTGCAGTTTTTATCGCTTGCAGTGTTTGCGATAAGCGTTATCTTTGCCGTGCCTTTCACATAGTCGGCACCAATATCCGTCTTATAGTCATACGTGTAGCTCTCTCCGGCTTTGAGCAAAGTGTTCATGGTGTTTCTGTCGCCATTTTCGCCATAGCTCGTGAAATTGCCCTTACTGTCCTCTGTGGTGATATACTGGTCAGTCGTGAAGTCAAGCGCCATGTCTTTGTCCCAGTTGTTTGTGTATGTAATATGGCTTATGAACTCGCCTCCGCTTACCTCATAGGAGTATTTCGCCGTGAGCCTGCCGTCCTTTGTTGTAAAGGTATTGTCCCCAACGTCCTCAAAATAGTCGATATATCCAATATCAACTTCGTCGGCCATATCAGAATCGTCCTTGGCGACAGAAGTCACTGCTTTCTCACTAGGGTCAACATCGTCAGCGACCTCAGCGTTTTTCTTTTCGTCAGTGTATTCGCAGTTCTCATTGAGCCAGTTTTCAAGCTTTTCTGCCTTTTCACCGCCTATATCAAATTTTAATATATCTCCTGCAAAAAGCTGAACATACAGATCTCCGTTAGCAGTAAAATAAGCCGTACCGTTGACGTCAAGTCTTTCTACATAGAAGCTTATTGTTATTCCGCCCTCAATGTAATATTCATCATCATTTGTTACCGACAAATTAATATCAGGGTCGCTCTCATAAGCGTCTCCCTCATAGACCGCATTGTATGAACCATTATCGTCCTTTAACAGGTCAAGCAGCTTTGAGATGTCGGTATTAGTATACTTTCTGAGCCTGCCCATTCCTGCGTCATTGTAAGCATAGTCCACATGAGCCGTTTTTTCAAGACTTACGTCATTTATTATGTCATCAAGGGTCATATCGGTCTTGCAATCAGGTGAGTATTTCCAATCATCATACCACGCCACAGAGCCGTCATCAAAGACCACCGCCAAATAAACGCTTGGTGACAAGTCCTTTATTGAATAAATATCCGCTTTTGTTGTTTCCTTTTTGTTTGTCTCATAGTTTTCCGTTTCAAGAGTCATGGTGGTGAGCTTGCTGTCAAGAAAAGACTTATCAACATGTCCCATTGAAACATATTCCACATCGTTATATTCAAACGTCTCATATTTTGCATTCATTGCATATTCGTCCCAAGGAACTCTATATGACACTGTTGCTTCCTCGTCTGCCATCTGCTGGTCAGCCGCAGACTTTGCCTTTATATCTTTGTCCGACCTGCCTGCAAACATCATAACGCCCGTCACAGTAGCGATAACTCCGCAAGCCGCCACAGCCACCCACTTTTTCCACACTGTTTTTATCTTTACTCCGCTTCCGCTCTGCTGACATTCTTCTATATAATGTTCGTCAACGTTTTCCAAAGCCTTGAAAATATCCTCTCCTGTTGTTTTCATAAAAGAACTCCCTCCTTTTCAAGCAAAGCCTTTAACTTATTTCTGCTTCTGAAAAGGCTCGCCTTAACTGTGTTCAGGTTCATAGCATACTTTTTTGATATCTCTTTTATGGGCACTGCAAACCAATATCGCTGGAGAAATATATTTCTGTCTCTCTCCTGCAACTCACCAAGAAATTCGTTTATAAGCCCCTCCAGGTGTATCCCGTCGCAAAGGCTCTCGGTGGTGTCTTTGTCGGGTATGCACTCGTCAAGCTCCTCCAATACCGCCGCTATCTCGCCTTTTCCACGCTTTGCGGTCTTTGACGCACGGTATCTGTCAAATGCGATATTTCTTGTTATCCGCCCGAAAAATGCCGACAGCATTTTAGGTTTCTGCGGCGGTATCGAGTTCCACGCCCTGAGCCATGTTTCATTGACGCACTCCTCCGTGTCCTCCCTGACTCCAAGAATATTGTAGCCCACAGAATAACAGTATCCGCCGTATTTTATGTCCGATTGTGAGATAGCCTGCTGATCTCTGCTTTCATAAAGCTCAATTATCCTGCTGTCCTCCATTTTTCCGCCCCCTTACATTTAGGTAACACCTCACAAGGCTCGCCTAACTTCATTGAAAGTCCTTTCATCTATAATGACGAGATATCCGCCAAAAGGTTTTATGAAAACATAAAATAATTATAACATATGATAAAAAATTATGCAACACAAAAACGACGTCCCACATCACTATGGAAACGCCGTTTATATGAAGAATGATTTTATGACAACTCGTTAAGAAGATCCATATACAATTCGTTGTAATCTGTTCTGTTATCCTTCAGGAATGCAATAGCCGCACGAGGGTGGCGGTTGAGCGCACCTGTGAGCATATAAGGCACGTCATAGCCCCACTGTGAACCCTTTGCCCTCTCCTCAGCAACGTACTTTTCAACAAATTTCAGTGTAGGAGTAAGCTTGTAGTTAGGATTTCTCAGGAAGCTGAGCATCTGCTCCATAAAGCAGTTTCCTGCACCTCTGCCCATTCCGCTCATTGTAGCGTCCGCAAAGCTTGCACCGTGAGAAATGCTCTCGATAGTGTTTGCAAAAGCGAGCTGCTGATTGTTGTGCATATGAACGCCCACCTTTTTGCCACTAGCCTCAGCCACCTCGCAATACTGCGCAGTAAGTCTTCTCACCTGCTCAGGGAAAAGTGAGCCGTAGCTGTCAACAAGATAGATAACGTCAACAGGGCTTTTTGCCACAAGGTCAAGAGCCTGTGCGATATCGTCCTCACGGCTTGCAGAAACAGCCATGATGTTGATAGTAGTTTCATAGCCCATGTCGTGGCAGTAATTTATCATCTCCAGTGCACCAGGCATCTGATGAGTATATGTTGCGATCCTTATCATGTCGATAACGCTCTCACTCTTTGGCAGGATATCTTTCTTGAAATCACATCTGCCAACGTCAGCCATAACAGAAAGTTTCAGAGGACTGTCATTCTCGCCCACGATAGCTCTGATATCCTCCTCATCGCAGAACTTCCACTTACCGAACCCCTTGACGTCAAAAAGCTCCTTAGAAGCCTTGTAGCCGAACTCCATGTATTCAACGCCTGATTTTATGTTAGTTTTATAGAGTTCTTTTACAAACTCGTCTGAAAATCCAAAATTATTTACAAGTCCTCCGTCACGGATAGTTGCGTCCAGAAGCTTTATATCAGGACGATATGACATAAGGTCACCTTTCTGATTTATCGTCTTTGCCTGATTTGCCATTGTGATTACTTCCTTTCCAAAAGCAGGTACTTATCACGCCTGTATAAAATTTATCGCTTTAAAGATTTTATGCTTTTAAGCTTTTATGTATTAAAGTATAACACTATTTTTCTTCCCTGTCAATAGCCCCAAAGCCCTTTAAACACATTTTTTACATTTTAATAATATTTCCCTCCCTCAAGCCTGAACTTTTGTACATTTCCAACTATCAAAACGACGCAGTATTGTGATAAGTACTGAAAAATATCCACGCTCCTTGACAAATCAGACTTATAGTTGTATACTCTAAGTGTACTACAACAGATAATACAGTTGGTACAGCAGAACAAATGAAACGAAACAACAAAATCGAAAGGAGGTATTCAAGGTGATAACGCTTGATCTTACAGGAAGAGCACCTATTTACGAACAGATATGCAGCCAGTTCTCAAGCCTTATATCAAAAGGCGTGCTGAAAGAAAACGATAAGCTGCCAAGCTCAAGAATGTTGGCAAAGGAACTGGGTCTGAATCCAAACACAGTCGCCAAAGCCTACAGCAGACTTGAGCATGACGAGATAATCTATTCTGTGGCAGGAAAAGGCTGCTTTGTGGCAAAGCAGAAAGGCTCTATAGAGAAAAAATTGCTGGAAGAATTTAAGCTCCATGCCGCCGCCGCAATGCAGGCAGGCATAAGCCTTGGATCGCTTACCTCCGTCCTTGAAGAACTGGCGGAGGAACAGAAAGAAAGGAGTGACAAAGAATGATAGAGATAAAAGACCTGTCACTTACATTCAAAAACGCAGACGAAGATCACGAGGCACTGAAAGCCGTCACCCTGGATATCCCCGAGGGCTGCATATACGGCTTTGTAGGCTCAAACGGTGCAGGAAAATCCACGCTTTTGCGTGTCATAAGCGGAATATACCGTCCCGACAGCGGAAGCGTCACAATAGACGGAAAAGCCGTCTATGACCAGCCGCAGGCGAAAGAAAACATCTTTTTTGTCAGCGACGAAACTGTGCAGTTTTCAAGGCTGTCAGTAAACGACCTTAAAGGCTTTTTTAAGCTCACCTACCCACGCTTCGATGAAGAGGTCTTTGACGAGCTTGTGACAAAGCTTGACCTGCCACGGAAGAAGCCCCTGTCTCAGTTTTCAAAGGGCATGAAAAGGCAGGCGATAGTAGCCTGCGCCCTTGCCAGCCGAACAAAGTATATCCTCCTTGACGAGGCTTTTGACGGCCTTGACCCTGCCATGCGCAGACTTATCCGCACCATGATAGTTGACGATATTTTCGACCGTGGTGCGACCCTTATCGTGTCCTCCCACAACGTTACCGAAATAGGCGAGCTTTGCGACAGAGCAATGCTCCTGCACAAAGGCGAGGTCATTTTCGCCAAGGATATCGATGATGTAAGAGAGGGCTTTGAAAAGGTGCAGATAGCCCTCCCTGACGGTGAGCTTGACCACACTGTTATAGAAAACGCAGGCGTCGAAGTGCTCAGTTTCAGAAACCTCGGAAGAGTTTCCACCGTGGTGGCAAAGGGCGAAAAAGCGGATATCACCGCAAAGCTTTCTGCTCTCTCCCCTGCCGTTCTGGAGCTTGTCCCTCTCACACTTGAAGAGATTTTCATTTACGAAATGGAGGTGCGTGGATATGCTGTCAGTGAAGAATAGAATAATAAAGACCTCACGCCGTGACTTCAGAGTAAACAAACTGCTTTTCATCATCACAAACCTTGTGCTGTTCATAAACTTCATCATGCAGATGTCCATGCGGAAGTTCATCACCTACTACAGTGAGAGCGTGACGAACAGTTACACAGGCTATGGTCTTGCCCAGGCAGGCTCTGTGGCGATAGCGTTGTGTGCAGTATTTACAGTTTTTACCCTTTTCCATGAGCTTTACAGCAAGCCACACGCAGACCTTGCGTATTCTCTCCCAGCCAGTGCAAAAGAACGCTTCTTCTCAAAGCTTCTCACCCTGCTGAAACTGCATATCCTGCCGGTTATATTCTGGAACATCATTCAGTTTATCGCCATACTCCTCACAACGGATATCACACTGAACATGTTGGCAAGATATTCCGCCGTATTTATGTTCTTACAGCTTTCCACAAGCCTTTTTGTGATACTTGCGGTGCTTTTGTGCATGATATGCTGCGGCAGGCTTGCAGAAATGCTCTACACAGCGGTGATAATAACAGCCTGCGAGGTTGCTCTCCCTGCTTGCATACACTACTCCACCATTAACCCATACACCGTACAGTATCTATATGACCTGGAAAACTTCTTTAACTACTGCCCTGTATGGAGCGCTCTCCCAGCAAAGCTTATGGACCTCGGCTACTCCACAAATCTCCTGCTTCTTCTTATTGGAAGCACCATTTTCTCAGCACTGCTCATCACACTGCTGTACTTTCTCTACAAAAAACGTGACGGCAAAGACACAGGCAAGCCATTCGTATTCAGCGCCTACCGTGAGATTATCCTTATCCTAGCCGTAGTCACTGTCACGACCTACGTCCTCTCCGACACAAGCAATCTGATACTTCTCCCATCGCTTTTCTTGAGCTATCTCCTTGTGCGGATACTCTCCTCAAACAGAAAGCTCACAATAGTCCGCTTTGTAAAATGGGTAGGCATTTTCGCAGTGTATATGATTGTCATATTCGGCGTGAACATTCTCGCATACTTCTGTGACGGCTTCACAGGCAAGATAAATGGATCAAGACTCAGCGACGCTAACCGTGTGTGTGTAATGAATTCAACAAGCGACGGCGTAACGTTCCACTATCTTTCCGACACACTATCAAAAGACGAAGCCATGCAGATAATATATATATACAATAAAGCACTTGATACCCGCAAAAAGAGTTTTGCTGACTATATCGACCACTTCAAGCCGCATGAGATTTCGCCAAATTCTGTAGGTGTAGCAATAGATGTTTATACTTCAAAAGATGACCACACTAACCTTGACTTTATCGACGTCTCTTTCGAAGTAACAAATGCCGAAGTGGACAACGTCACAGAGAAGCTTAAATCCCTAAGCTTTGTTGAACCCGAACAGACGTCATATGCCTACTAGAATTATTATATCGGCCACGCAAACCGCTTAAATACGCCACTTGTGTAGGTTCAAACAGCGTTCGCCCGTCGAAGCAACAAACCAACTCCCCTAACTATGTGTAAAAGAACAAACAAGAACCCCCTCCGAGCCAAGCTCCGAGGGGGTAACTTTTTTCTATTAATCCATGACCGCATTGGCAAGCATAAGCTTGATACGGTTCTCCTGATTGACCTTTGTCGCACCCGGGTCATAGTCGATAGCGACTATATTTGCGTCCGGATAAGCCTGCTTAATAGTTCTTGACATACCCTTTGCAACAATGTGGTTAGGCAGACAGCCGAACGGCTGAGTGCAGATTATGTTCTTTGTGCCTGTTTCTGCAAGAGCCGCCATTTCAGCAGTGATGAGCCAGCCTTCACCCATTTTTACGCCCTGACTAATATACTTGTCAGCACACTTTCTAAGGTGTTCAAAATCATGAGGCGGCTGGAAAATGCCCTGCTCGTTGATGACCTTTATCTGCTGTTTCTGGAACTTGTAAAGCACGTCATAACCAATGCCGTACATAAGAGTGCGGCTTGTTTTCTTGTCATAAAGCTTCTCGTCATTGATAGCGTCCGACGCACAGTAAAGCACGAAGTCCAACAGTCCAGGCACGTTAGGCTCACAGCCCTCAGACAGCAGGAAGTCGTTCAGATGATTGTTCGCAAGGGGTGAATACTTAACGTATATCTCTCCCACGATACCTACCTTAGGCTTCTTCTCCTTTGTCCTAGGAAGCGCCGCAAAGTCTTTGAGCATAGCATTGTAAATGCTCTTTGTGTGCATATATCTGCTCGGGGTAGCAAACAGCTTTCCAAGCCTGTGCTGCCACCTTGCCAAAAGCTCGTCCGTAGAATTTTTCTCTATCTCGTAAGGCTTGCACTGATTGTACAATAGCATGAGCATATCACCGTAAAGCACCGCATAAATAAGCTTCATTGCTATGGCAGGGGTGATATCTATGGAAGCGTCCTTTTCAAGTCCGCTGAAATTCAGCGACAGAACAGGCACTTCAGGGAACTGCGTTGACAGCGCCTTTCTTATAAGGTGGATATAGTTTGAAGCACGACAGCCGCCGCCTGTCTGCGACATAAGCAGAGCCGTGTGTTCAAGGTCATACTTGCCGCTTTTGAGAGCGTCCATAAACTGTCCGATAACAAGAAGTGCAGGATAGCAAGCGTCATTATGTGTGTTTTTTAGTCCCTCGTCTATAACGTTTCGTGAACAGTTTTGCAAAAGCTCCATGTTATAGCCGTATTTTTTGTATATCGCCATGATAAGCTTGAAGTGTATAGGAAGCATATCAGGTATAAGTATAGTGTATTCCTCACGTCTTGACTTGTCAAAATAAGACCTTTTTACTCTGTCCGAGCCTGCGTGTTTTATCTCTTTTTCAGCCATTACATTGCCTCCTTGTCCATTTTCTTCTCAGCATTTGCGCTGGCTTCTTTTTCCTCCAGTGCCGCCGCCAAAGACCTGAGTCTTATCTTAGCCGCACCGAGATTCGTTATCTCGTCTATCTTTAGCTGAGTGTAAAGCTTGCCCTTTTCTTCAAGTATAGCTCTCACCTCGTCTGTTGTAACAGCGTCGATACCACAGCCGAAGGATACCAGCTGAACGAGCTGCATATCATCATTCTCGCATACATACTCTGCCGCTCTGTAAAGCCTTGAGTGATAAGTCCACTGATTGAGAACGTCAAGGGCAGGAGTGTCCACCTTCATTGCCACGCTGTCCTCAGTGATGACCGCAAAGCCAAGAGAAGCGATAAGCTTGTGTATGCCGTGGTTTATCTCAGGGTCGATGTGGTAAGGTCTGCCTGCCAGAACGATTATTTTCTGACACTTCGCCCTTGCCTCAGCGATTATCTCCTGCGCCTTAGCCTCGATATCCCTATGGTATCTCACCTGCTCAGAATAAGCCTTGTTAAGCACTCCAAGCACCTGCTTTGCAGTGATGTTATACTTTGAAAGCGCTCTTGCCATTGCCTTTGCAACGTGCTTTTTGATGTTTATGTCAAGATAAGGCATGATGAAATTATCATCATTCAGCTTGTCATTGTTAGCCTTTAGAAGCTCAGGATAATAAGCAACAACAGGACAGTTATAATGATTGTCCGACTGACCCTCGTCAGCATTGTAGCTCATGCAAGGATAGAATATAAAGTCCACACCCTTGTCAAGGAGGCTCTCTATATGGCCGTGACAAAGCTTTGCAGGATAACATACCGTATCAGACGGAATAGTTTGCTGACCCTTGTAATATGTATCTCTCGTTGACTCCTCAGACAGCACCACCTCAAAGCCAAGGCTTGTGAGCAGTGTTGAGAAGAACGGCATAAGGTCATAATAAGACAGCGCAAGCGGCAGACCTACTTTGGCAATAGTCTTTTCAGGCTTGTTGTCAGCATAAGAGAGTATCTTGTTATACTTATACTCTATCATGTTTTCCGTTCTGTCGGTTATCTTTATGCCTGCACCCTTTTCACAGCGGTTTCCTGAAGTAAATCTTCTGCCGTCATTAAATCTTATTATAGTAAGGTTACAGTGCGCACCACAGCCACCGCACTGAACGGCTCTTGAATTGTAAGCAAATTCTTCAAGCTGAGCCTTTGTAAGAACGCCTGACTTGCCGTCCCTGCCCTGAGATTTTTCTTTTGCGAAAAGCGCACAGCCGAACGCACCCATAAGTCCCGCAATGGCAGGTCTTATAACGTTTCTGCCAAGTTCCATTTCAAATGACCTGAGCACAGCGTCGTTAAGGAATGTTCCGCCCTGAACGACTATATTCTTGCCAAGCTCGTCAATAGACTTGGCTCTTATTACCTTGTAAACTGCGTTCTTGATGATAGACGAAGAAAGTCCTGCAGAGATATCCTCAACGGAAGCTCCGTCCTTTTGCGCCTGCTTTACAGATGAGTTCATGAACACTGTACATCTTGAGCCCAGTTCCACAGGTGCTTTTGCAAACAGACCGAGCCTTGCAAACTCTGCAATGTCATATCCCATTGCACCTGCAAAAGTCTGAATGAACGAGCCACAGCCTGATGAACAAGCCTCGTTGAGCATAATGCTGTCGATAGCGTTATTCTTTATCTTAAAGCACTTGATATCCTGTCCGCCGATGTCGATGATAAAATCAACGTCAGGACAGAAATAAGCCGCCGCCTTATAGTGTGCAACAGTTTCAACTATACCATAGTCAACGCCCAGACCTGCCTTTATAAGATCCTCACCGTAGCCTGTTACCGCAGAAGCTTTTATGTTAAGCTCAGGGGTAGCAAGATTGTATATCTCCTCAAGCTTTGAAGCGATTATATCCAGCGGCTGACCCTTGTTTGAGCAGTAGTGCTGATAAAGAAGCTTTCCGTCAGGTGTGATAAGCACAAGCTTTGTGGTTGTCGAGCCTGCGTCTATGCCAAGATAAGCGTCGCCCCTGTAAGTTCTGATGTCTTCATATTTAAGATCAGACTTCTTGTGTCTTTCCACGAAAGCATTATATTCCTCACGGCTTGCAAACAGTGGCTTGCCTACCACGATATTGTCAGTAGCCTTTGCGTTCACTATCTTATCGATAGCCTCATCTATAGTCATTTCCTCCGCCAGCGTGTCAGCATGAAGTGCCGCACCGAAAGCCATATAGCATGAAGAATTTTCAGGAAGTATAGCGTGTTCCTCGTCAAGGTTCAAAGTAGTTCTGAATGCCTTTCTCAGTGCACTGAGATATGTAAGCGGACCGCCAAGGAAAAGCACCTGACCGCCGATCTTTCTGCCCTGCGCCAGACCTGAAACTGTCTGGTCAACAACAGCCTGAAAGATAGAAGCAGATATGTCCTCTTTTCTTGCGCCCTGATTAAGAAGCGGCTGAATATCAGACTTTGCGAAAACACCACATCTTGAAGCGATAGGATAAGTCTTTTCAGCCTTAAGAGCAAGGTCGTTCATCTCGTCAGGGGTAACGCCCAAAAGTCCTGCCATCTGGTCGATAAAAGCACCTGTGCCACCTGCGCAAGAGCCGTTCATACGCTGTTCAACGCCCCCTGTGAGGAAGATTATCTTAGCGTCCTCACCGCCAAGCTCAACCACAACGTCAGCCTTTGGATACTTCTTGTTTACAGCGATAAAAGCAGAAAAGACCTCCTGCACGAAAGAGATACCGCTTGCCTCAGCGATGCCAAGACCTGCCGAGCCTGTTATGGCTATCCTGAACTTGTCCTCAGGATAAAGCTCTCTGATAGTGCGAAGCTGCTCAGCGACCGTTTCCCTGACCTTTGAAAAGTGTCTTTCATATTTGTTATAAATAAACTCGCCCTCGTCAAGAATTACCGTCTTGACCGTGGTCGAACCTACGTCTATGCCTAAATCATAAATCTTGCCCATAGTAAAAACCTCACTGATTCTCGTTTGTACACTCTTAGTTATTATATCACACTTTTTCGCAAATTACAAGCTTTTTATATTAACAAATATGTATGCGTTCAGCTCAAAAGCCATTCAAAAACCAAAACGGGCGAACGTCCGTCACCCCCACTCTGTAGTAAAACATTGTAGAGGAGAACAGTGTTCGCCCGTGTGATATTCATTTTGTATCTATGCTTATTCCTGCTCTAAAAGGCAGTCAGTAAGATTAAGGTCATAGAGATTGTTGTAGGTAGGCTGCTGAACAGGCTCGCCTGCAAGTCTGTAGAACTGCTCTGAGCCATACTTCTTGATGAAGTTTGTGGTGTGGCAATTTATTTTCAGCTCCTCGATAAACTTCTTCATAACATTGCTGTCAGCGCCATAAGCATTCTCAAGGAAGTCAAAAGCATATTTCAGACCATTCATAGACTGCTGTGTAACGTTGTTTGCGCCATGGAGCAGATTGTTGAAGGAGTTCTGCAAAATAACAGTACAGCGGTTTTTGTTATCTCTTCCCTCGTTCGTACACTTATCAAGATAAGCTTCAAGATTGTGGAGAATCCAGTGCTGTATCTTCTTGTTAGACGGCGAGATATTTCTTGCTCTTACCGCCTTGTCAAGGCTCTTGTTGCAGTCCATGATGTGTTCACTGATTATCTGACGGCATGAAAGACCATTGTTTATCTTCACAAGAATATCTTCCATTCTTGGGTGGATAAGTCTTATCATCTTCTCCATTTGGATACAGCTTCTCATTGTGTATGTGATGCCGTCCATAAGCAGATTCATAAGAGCCACAGCTTCCTCAGTGCCTGCCGCTCTTGCGTCAGCAATGTTCTGAGCAGTTATGCCGCCCTCGAGGATAGCGTCAACGTCATATTTCTCACGATAGTAGTTGAATCTGTCATAATATTCCGCAAAGCTCTTTGAGAACTCTGGGTTCTGTACATACTGAGCAGCCAGAGCGTGGTCAACAAGAATACCGCTCTCCTCATAAAGCTGCATCATTTCAGAAAGGTCCTCCCAGCCACGGGCAGTAACAAAGCGGTAGTTGTTCTTATCGCTTGCGTCTACCATATAATAGTGGTCAGGGTGAAGCTCAAGATATGATATGATAGCTGGGTGAACGCCTGCATAGTAAGCATATTCTTTCCAAACGCCGAAATCAGGCTGACACTCGACCCTCTTAACACGGTCGAGAGTAACGATATCGAACTCAGAAACAGACTTGTTGAACTCAGGCGGGTTACCTGCTGTAACAACTACCCAACCTGCCGGAACCTGATGAAGTCCGAAAACCTTATACTGCAAAAACTGGAGCATTGCAGGAGCAAGGGACTCGGAAACGCAGTTGATCTCATCGAGGAAGAGAATACCCTCTTTAATGCCAGTGGCTTCGATAGTGTCATAAAGAGTAGCCACGATCTCACTCATCGTGTACTCGGATATCTGCACGTCAGCACCGGTGTAGTTTCTATGTACAATAACAGGCAGACCGAGGGCAGACTCTCTTGTATGGTGGGACATGGAGTAGGTAACAAGGTTTACGCCAGTTTCCTGAGCTATCTGCTCCATGATAGCGGTCTTACCGATACCAGGTGCGCCAAGCAGGAACACAGGTCTCTGATGTTCTATGCTAATTCGATAATCGCCAAATTCGTCTTTAATGAGATAGGCTTGTATTGCATTAAGTATCTGTTGTTTTGCTTCTTTAATATTCATAAACATTTCTCCTCAGTGCAGTCTGAAGCTGTGAACAAAAAGCACTGCACAATTAAATAATCTTACCATTTTATTATAGACTATCTCCAAATTAAAGTCAATAGTCATCACAAGTTTTGTCAGCTTACACAAACAATTGAAAATATTTTAGTTATTCTGTATCAAAGTCATAAAATTTAACTGTTAAAATATTGATATCAGAACAGAATTTTCAACAGACCTTTAAGTTTTTTCAAACGTTTTCGTCCATACCCCAGCCGACCTCATAACCTCACTGCTCACTTGGTTTTGACATCTCCCAAACAATGTGCTATAATAATAAGGTATAAAATTTTTCTCTCGGAGGTCTGATCTATGCTTTATGAAATAAAAAATGATAAGCTCTCTATCTCAGCCGACACTTTCGGTGCTGAGCTTCACTCTATCAAACTGGACGGCAAAGAATATCTCTGGCAATGCGGTGACGCTTGGAAACGCTACGCTCCTATTCTCTTCCCGTTCATATGCTCCCCTAAAGACCGCACCTACAAGGCTGGCGGTCAGGAATATCACATGGCTGCAAACCATGGCTTCGCCCGTGACAGCGAATTTACATACGCTGGAAGCACCAAAAATTCCGTAAGCTTTCTCCTAAAAGATAATGACGTGACACTTGCTCAATACCCATATCACTTTGAGCTTGAAGTCACCTACTCCATAAAAGGTTCAAAAGTCACCGTCACAAACACAGTAAAAAACACTGATGAAAAGGCTATGTACTTCTATCTCGGCGGTCACCCTGCTTTTATCTGCGATATCCAAGGTGGCAAATGCACAGTTGAGTACGAGAAAAACGAGCATATCGTTCAGCCTATCCCAAACGGCGAGAGGACTATTCTTGACGGTGAAAAGACTATCACTCTAACAAGAGAGCTTTTCGACTATGACGTTATCATGAAAGACCACCCTGCTTCAAAGGCTGTCACCCTGAAAAAGTCTGACGGCGGTTTCGTAAAGCTTTCATTCCCACATTCTGACTGCATTGCCGTATGGACTTCCACAGGCAACCCTGACGCTCAGTTTATTTGCCTTGAGCCTTGGACTAGCGTGCCTGTTTACGAGGACGACGCTTTTGAGGATATCGAAAACAAGCCTCACGCTATCAAGCTTGCACCTGAAGCTGTTTACACCTACAGCTACACCGTGGAGGTGGGCTGATGAGAGCGGTAATACAGAGGGTCACAAGTGCAAAAGTTGAGGTCGAGGGCAAGGTCACAGGCGAGATAGAAAAGGGCTTTCTGATACTTTTCGGAGTAGGTCAGGAGGACACTGAGGCTGACTGCGACAAGCTTGCAGACAAGATATCAAAGCTTCGCATTTTCGCTGACAAGAACGACAAGACAAATCTTTCTATAAACGATGTTGGCGGAGATATTCTTTGCGTTTCACAGTTCACCCTTTATGCAGATTGTCACCACGGCAACCGCCCGTCATTTATCTATGCAGGCAAGCCTGATGAAGCCAACAGACTTTATGAATACTTCTGCAAGGTCTGCGGTGAGAAAATTTCAGGCAAGGTAGAAAAGGGCGTTTTCGGTGCAGACATGAAAGTTTCACTGCTCAATGACGGTCCTTTTACTATCATTCTTGAATGCAGAAACGGAGAGATAATTCCATGAACATACAGATATTCGGCAAGTCAAAATCCTTTGACACAAAAAAGGCCGAGCGTTATTTCAAAGAGCATGGAATAAAATTCCAATCTGTTGACCTGCCTACAAAGGGGCTTAGCAAGGGCGAGCTTAACTCAGTGCTTGCGGCTGTTGGCGATATTGACAAGCTTATCGACCCAAAGGCAAAGGGAGAGCAGGCAATGCTCATAAAATATCTTGGAAGCACCGAGGAAAAGATAGAAAAGCTTCTTGACTATCCCGAGCTTTTTGCCGCACCTATCGTAAGAAACGGCAAGAAAGCCACAGTAGGCTTCTGCCCCGAGGTGTGGAAAAGCTGGGAATAGCCCTAGATGAAAATACTGTGAAAATTGCCGATATTCGTTGAAAGAAGCTTGAAAGTGTGGTATAATACCATATGGGAAAGTATTTTCAGAAAGAGATGTTTTAAATGGTAATTGATTTTCACGTTCACGCCTTTAATCCAAAGGTAGCGGAAAAGGCTGTTGAAAAGCTTCAGGCTTGCAGTGGAATAACTCCTTTCACAAGAGGCACTGCAGAGGAAACCATACAGCGTTTTGACGAATGGGGCATTGACAAGGGCGTGCTGTTATCAGTGGCAACAAAGCCTTCACAGCAGAGAGTTATAAACGATTGGTGTGCCCAACAAGACGGCGGAAGATTTATAAGCTTCGGTGGAATACACCCTGACGCTGAGGACTATGAGCAGGAGATAGCCCACATAAAGGAGCTTGGACTTCACGGCATAAAGCTTCACCCTGATTATCAGGGCTTTATGATAGATGATGAGCGCATGGACAAGATATATGACGCCATTGAAAGAGCTGACCTGCCTGTCATATTCCATTCGGGCTATGACTGCGTTTCCCCTGACCTTATCCACTCCACACCTGAGAGGGCGCTGAACATGATAAAAAAGCACCCTAAGCTCAAGGTCATTCTTGCACATCTTGGTGCAAACATGATGTGGGAGCAGGTGCGTGACGTTTTGGCAGGAGTTGATGGTGAAGTTTATTTTGACACCGCTTTCACAAGTATGTGTCCTGACGAGCTTATGCAGGCTATCGTTGAAAAGCATGGGGCTGACAGGATACTTTTTGCAAGCGACTGCCCTTGGGACAGTTCCTACCTTATAAAAGAAAAGATACTGCGCTTGAACATTTCCGAGGATAACAAAGATAAAATTCTCGGCGGCAACGCAGAAAGACTTCTTGGCTTAAAATAAAATTGTGTAAATTCTGAAAAGAGGATATAAAAAAATGAGATCAAAACTGCTTGCGGCTGTGCTGGCTTGTTCTGCGGTTTTCGGGCTTGCGTCATGTGGGGCAATGCTTCCAGAAAGCTCCTCCGAAACGGAGACCACCACGGGTACTGCCGCCCAGAGAGTTATAGAGACCACAAAGACCGCCACAATGGGCGACGATTATGATGAGGACGATGAGGATTACGAGGGCTACACCACCACCACTTCTGTGACGGCAGGCACACTTGAAAACCCTGACGTAAGCATTGACGAGGGCTACGACCCTGACATAATCGCAACGGCAACAAAGAGGACGACCACCACCACAACCACAACATCTGCCGAAACAAAGGCGACTAAAAAGACCACCACCACAAAGTTCAAAAAGGACGCACTTTTCCCTTTGGGTGATGATGTGAAATACCCTGATTCTATCCCATTTCTTGTAAAGTCAGACACCTCTTATCTTAATCTCAGATACGGTCCGTCAAAGAAATATGACGTGATAGAAAAGATACCTGACGGCAAGACCATAAACGGCTATGGCGAAAGAACAGACGGTGACGGAAACATATGGGTATATGTAAAATACAACGATAAAAGCGGCTGGGTAATGAAAGAGCTTCTCAGCGGCACTGAATAAACGGAGGACAAATAATGGACAGCTTCAAGGAACAGATAGTTCGCAAGATTCCCACAAAGAACGATAAGATACAGAAAATTTTCATCATGATAGCAAGCGTGGCACTTGCCGCACTGTGCTTTATCTTCCCTTTCGGCACGCAGTTTTCTGTAATAGGCATTTTTCTTGCCGCCGCCGCACTTTATGGCGGTTATTATCTTACAACAAAACTCGATGTGGAGTATGAATACATTTTCACAAACGGAGAAATAGACGTTGACAAGATAACGGCTCAGCGTTCAAGAAAGCGCCTTATCACATTCCGTTGCGGCAGTGCGACAGATTTTGGCATTGCTGACGAGAATTTCTCTGTACCTGAGGGCGCAACACAGGTCCTTGCCTGCGCTTGTGACGATAGCCTTACAGACTACTACATAACATTCAACCACAAAAATCTCGGACTTACAACGGTTATCTTCACACCAGATGATGATATGCTGGCACTTATAAAGCCTGCACTTCCGAGAACACTGAGGAAATAAAAATGAAAATATTTGTCGGAACTGATCTTATTGAGATCGAACGCATAAAAAAAAGCTGTCAGAGCCGACGTTTCTGTGAAAGGGTTTACTCCGAAAAGGAGCTGACCCTTTTTTCACAGAAGAAAAGCCCATACGAATCCATGGCGGCGAACTGGGCGGCTAAGGAAAGCTTCGCAAAGGCTTTAGGCACTGGGGTCGAGGGCTTCGCCTTGAACGAGGTGTCATGCTTGCGTGACGAGCTTGGCTGTCCTTATCTGGAGCTTACGGGGAATGCGCTTTTGGCGGCTGAAAAGAGGGGGCTGACCTTTGCGGTGTCGCTTTCCCACATCAAGGATATCGCTTCGGCAGTGGTGATAGCTTATGAAAAGGAGGATAAAAATGGATAGGATATTAACAGTGGAACAAATGACATTTTGCGAGCATGAGGCTGAAAAATATGGCGTGAGCCTTGCTCAGCTCATGGACAATGCGGCGGCACAGCTTGCGGAGGTCATTGCGAGCAACTCGTCTGCGTCCTCAAAGATAGTGCTTCTTATTGGCAAGGGAAACAATGGCGGTGACGGACTTGTGGCGGCAAATTTGCTTGCGGAACAAGGCCTCAAGCCTGCGGTGGTCCTATGCTGTGGTGAGCCTGACACTGACCTCTCCTCGGCAGCGTATGCTAGGCTCGATAAGAGCGTAGAGGTGCTGAAAGCTGAAAATGCGCTGGATTTTATCGAGGGTGCAGACGTGCTTGTGGACTGCATTTTCGGAACGGGTTTTCACGGAAGCCTGCGTGAAAATATCCTGCCAGTGTTCAGAGCTTGTGAAAAATGTGAAGGCATGAAGATAGCCTGCGACCTGCCGTCGGGAGTCAATGCACGGAATGGTCAGGCTGACAAGCTATCGTTCATGGCTGACGTGACAGTGACCTTTCATCGTGGCAAGCTGGGTCTTTATTTACAGCCTGCGGTGGACGTTTGCGGTGAAATTCTGGTAAAAGATATCGGTATTGACGAGCGTTGCGAGAATACCCTATACCCTGTTATAACGCCTTTTGACGTGGTAAAAGCAAGGGCGGCACTGCCTTTTAGACCTGCTGACGGACACAAGGGCACGTTCGGCAAGGTGGTGAGCGTGGCAGGCTCGGAGAGCTATATAGGTGCGGCAGGGCTTTCAGCAATGGCGGCAATGCGAACAGGCGTGGGGCTTTTTGAGCTTTGCACTGCAAAAAGCGTAGTCAACTCCCTGTCGGCTGATATGTATGAATGTACATACTCGGCAATGAAAACCGACAAGGACGGCTTTATGGTGGCTGAAAATGCGGAGACGATACTGAAAAAGTGCGAAAAGGCAAGCTGTTTGCTAATAGGCTGTGGGCTTGGTCACACGGCTCAGACAGAGAAGCTTGTGGCGGAGCTTATTGAAAATGCGGAGATACCCATAGTTTTGGACGCTGACGGAATAAATTCACTTTGTCCGAATATAGATGTACTGTTGAAGAAGAAAAGTACAGTTATCCTCACCCCTCACCCTGCGGAGCTTGCAAGGCTTTGTGGCGTGACGGTGAGCGAGGTCATGTCGGACAGACTTGGGTTTGCATATAGGCTGTCAGAAAAATATGGTGTGACAGTGCTTGCGAAGTCGGCTGACACCTTTGCTGTGGACGGTGGAAAAGTTTATCTTTGCACCGAAGGCACAACTGCGCTTGCAAAGGGTGGCTCAGGGGATATGCTTGCAGGCATTGTTTCCTCCTATGTGGCTCAGGGGTGCGATGCTCTCGATGCGGCGGCACTTGGGTCGTTCACACTTGGCTCGACGGCTCTACTTGCAGGATACAAAAGATCTGAGCGTGGAATCATTGCAAGAGATGTTATTGACGCTTTGCCACGATTTTTGTATGACCTTGAAAACGCCGACTAGGCTGTACTAAAAACAAAGACCTTCTTCTTATGAAGAGGGTCTTTTTTAATGGAGGGCAAAATGAAAAGAACAAAGGCATTTTTTCTCACGATTTTGGCGGTAATGGGCTTATGCTCATGCGGTGAAAGCACCGAAGTCAAACCCGTAAAGTTGGCAGAGGATTACAAGACCCCGGCTGAGTTCACCATTGACGGCACGGAATACGTCGCAAGCTTCACCCGTGAGGGCGCAGATATGTGGGAGTGTGAGATAACTGCGCCAGAAACTGTCAGCGGTATGGTGATAACCTGCTCAGGAGAAAGCGCACGACTTGAATACAAGGGTTTAACCTACGAAACTGGCCGTGGAAACATACCCGAAAGCTCCGCTGTCACAATGACTGCCGCTGTGCTTGACAAGCTTATTTCGCAGAAAGGCGTGACGTATCTCAAAAATGACAAGGGAGATATCACCGCCACAGGACAGATAAAAGGGCAGGATTTTTCGGCTAAAATCAATGGTGGAAAGGTAAAAAGCTTGGAGATATCAGGGGAGGTAAGCGTAAAATTCACATAAAAAAAGGTGCAGAGAAAATCTGCACCTTTCTTATGTATGGAAATAAATTATTTACCAAAGTTTGCGCAAGCGATAACGTTACCGTCCTCGTCCTCAAATCTGAGGTCAGCAATGTAGAAATCAGCCTGGTTTGGAATGCCCCATCTCATAAGTGAAACATACTGTGGATCAGTTGAGTTTACAAATGTAGCGCCGTCCTTGATACCAGGTCTCATTGTAAGCTCATAGGAACCCCACTCAGAAGTCCACTCAGCCTCGCCGAAGTCATAGAGGTCGTTCCAACCGTTTTCACCATCACCTGTTGTAGGCTGTGTAACAAATGCACCCATGAAGTTACCAGGAACGAGTGATTTTGTGCCGTCGTCACCAGTGAACTCGCCAACTGCCTTTGTAACTACGTCAGCCTTGATAGTGAAGATCTTCTCAAGATCAGCTTCCTGACCCTCGAAGAGCTTCTCCATGTGGAATCTGATCTTAGGGATCTTGTAGTTGCCCTGATCGTCCTGATCGAGAGTCTCGACCTTGAGCATTGGAATACCTGCAAGCTCCTCAACAGAGAGATTTACATGAGACTCATCGTTCTCGTAATCCTTCTCAGCGAAAGGTTCAACGATAGAAGCAACGTCCATATCCTTCTTGAAATATACAGAAGCCTCCTCATAGTTCTTCAGAGTAGCTGGCATTTCGGAAATATCCTTTGCAGCCTCACCCTCAGACTCTGTGCCGGAAGCGGCTGTTGAATCAGCTGTTGACTCAGGAGCGGCTGTTGTTGTAGTAGCCTCTGTTGTTGTAGCAGCTGTAGTTGTTGTTGTAGTGGTTTTTGCCTCAGCCTTTGATGAAGAAGAATCATCAGAGCTGCCGCAAGAAGCGAACATAGCACTTGTAAGTGTAAGTGCAAGAGCGCAAGCTAAAAACTTTTTCATTTTAATAACCTCCGTTTAATTGTCATGCTATACACATAGCCTGACCTATATTTACTTTTGTATTATAACACAACTGTCACATATTTTCAATATACTATTTGCACAATTTAAGCACATGATTTCATATGTTTTGCACAGAAATCGTTTACAAATTAGTGCAGGTTACACAAACGAACAAAAAAACAGAGCTTCCCGAATGACAGAAAGCTCTGTATAAATTCACTTATTCAAGTGTGTTATCTGTGAGAGATTACTTTCTCTTAGAAATAACGATAGCTGCACCAGCAAGTGCTACGCCAGCGAGTGCAAGACCAGCTGTTGCGCCTGTAGCTGCTGTGTTGTCAGAAGCTGCTGCGGAAGATGTAGCTGTTGTAGTTGTTGTGCCAGCCTTTGAAGATGTTGTGCCAGCTGCTGTTGAAGATGTAGCTGCTGCAGAAGACTTGTCGTCCTTCTTAGAATCGTCCTTCTTAGAATCTGTGCCTGAAGGTGTTGAATCAGCTCCAGAGCTTGACTCCTCAGCTACTGGCTTCTTCTGAACTTCCTTCTTGTCCTTGTTAGAACCAGCCTCGAAGAGAACGTTGCCGTCAGCGCCAAGAACCTTCATACCTACAACGTCGATACCCTTAAGGTCTGCTGCCCAGTTGTTGATACCAACTGCTGCGTAATTATCAGCATCGCCGTCTGTTGTTGCGAAAACAGGAGCGTCGCCGAGGTATTCAAGAACGTATGTGCCTTCCTCTTCTGTTGTGTAGCAGAGAGTATCCTTTGGCTTATCGTCCTCAACCCATGAGCCGCCAGCCCAGTCCTTAGCGTTCCAGCCACCAGACTTTGAGTTGAAGTTGATTGATCCGCCACCGCCGATCGTGTTCCAATCGTTGTTGTCAACCTTGATTGTGAATGAAGCACCGTAAACAGCTCCAAGGTCAGAGATAGCATCCTTGTTAGGCATATCTTCGTCCTTACCATTGAAGTATACAGCGAAGAGGTCATCCTGAGTCTGTCTAGCGATTTTAAGAAGGTCATCGCTTACGTTGAGCTTTGTGCCTGCTGCGGATGCTGGGATCATTGCCATAGAAGCTACGATAGCTGCTGCTGACATACCAGCGAGAATCTTAGAAATTTTCATCGTTAATCTCCTCCATATGAATATAGTTTTATGAATTGTCATTCAATTCTAGTCTTATTATAGCAGACTTTCTCCCTAAAATCAAGGGGTTTTCACTTTTTTTATTCCAAAAAGTGTTGAAATTTCTAACAATATTGTCACACTTCTTTTGTGCATTAATCACAGAAAACGTTATCATCTCTTATATTTTACAACAATTTCCCGTCCTATCTGTCATTGAATCTCTGCAAGAACTGCTTTGTTCTTTCGTTCTGGGTCTGACCGAAAACTTCCTCCGGAGTACCCTCCTCCACGATATAGCCGTCGTCCATAAAGATAACATGATTTGCCACATCACGGGCAAATGCCATTTCATGGGTGACGATGACCATGGTCATTTTGTCTTTTGCAAGCTCTTTTATTACCTTTAATATCTCCCCCGTCAGCTCAGGGTCAAGTGCGGAGGTCGGCTCGTCAAAGAAAAGTATCTGCGGCTTCAAAGCCAATGCTCTTGCGATAGAAACACGCTGCTGCTGACCGCCTGAAAGCTCGCATGGATAAGACTTGCCTTTAGTTTCGAGTCCCATTTTTTTCAAAAGCTCCTCACAGTTGGCTTTGGCTTCCGCTTTTGGCTGTTTAAGGACATGGAGAGGTGCTTCCATTATATTCTGATTTACAGAAAAGTGCGGAAAAAGGTTGAAATTCTGGAACACAAGACCTATTTTCAGGCGGATATCCCTGAGGGTCTTAGAGGGTGCATACACTGCCTTGCCGTTTTCCGTGTGGAACATATTCACGCCGTCAACGTTTATCTCTCCGCCGTCTGCTTTTTCAAGCTGGTTTATACAGCGCAGAAGCGTTGATTTACCGCTTCCTGACGGACCTATTATTGCGACTACCTCGCCCACCTCAACGTTAAAAGAAATATCTTTGAGCACCCTAAGGCTGTCAAAGCTTTTGGAAATATTTTTCACTTCAAGAATAGCCATATGAGTTCTCCTTATTTATAATAGTCGAATTTCTTTTCGATAACGGCAAATGCCACCGTCACGATAGCGTTGAGTACGAAATAGAATGCGCCAGCGATAAAAAGCGGTGTTATTGAGCTATACAGGTTCATTTGCTGTTTTGCCTTCATTGTTATCTCAGCGAATGCGATAACGTTTGCGAGAGAGGTATCCTTTACAAGGACGATGACCTCATTCGATGTGGCAGGGATAACACGCTTTGTGACCTGCGGCAGGATTATTCTAAAAAAGGTCTGCATTTTTGTCATGCCGAGCATTGAAGCCGCTTCGTACTGTCCCTTTGGGATAGCCTCGATACCGCCTCTGAATATCTCTGCGAAATACGCCGCATAGTTAAGGACAAATGCTGTAACAAGGGCGATAAACATATAGTTCTCGTTGTTTTTTATATTGGTAAGCACGTCATATACACCGCCTGTTTTACCCTGTTTTGCAGCACTTGCGATAATAAGCGGTACTGCATAGTAGATAGCGATTATCTGAAGCATGAGCGGCGTGCCACGCATGACAAGTATATAGAGATTTGTCAGCCACGAGATAGGCTTAAAGCGGCATTTTTTCAGCATTGTCACAAGCACTCCCACAGGTATTGAAAGCACGATGGTCCATGCGAAAAGCTTCAGGGTATTAGGCAGGAACTCCAGCAGGATCTCCGTGACCTTTTTTACTTCCTCAAAAGTCATAAATATTCATTCCTTAACAAAATATTACGATAACACGTCACCGTATCAGCGTATTAATACATTATACTACATATTTTGCGACTTGTCAAACGAATTGAATTAGGAATTAGGAATGAGGAATGAGGAATTGACACCGCCGTACATTGTGACGTACAAAAAGTTTGTTTAATGAGAAAGTTTGTGAGATAATCATGCGAACGCAGTTCGCAATGAAAGAAATCATCGCCGCAGGCGATACCTTCATTCCTCATTCCTCATTCCTCACTCCTCATTTATTTCCGCTCAGCGCACCTCGTTCTTCAAAGCCAAAACCGCTTCACGGACTTTCGCCATAAACTCTTCGGGAGTTTCGCCGTTTGGATAAATAGGCTCACCGTACACTACTTTGACCTTATATTTGCTAAGACGCTTCCAGTTGAAAAGCCTTGGTAGCTTTCTGTCTGGTGGGAATATCTCGTGTCCGCCTTTGATGTAGGCTGGTACTATAGGTACATTGGCTTCGATAGCAAGAACGGCTGCACCGCTTTTGAACTTGCCCATTTCACCAGTTTTGCTTCTTGTACCCTCCGGGTGAACCAGCACACCCCATTTCTGACCAAGCTTTTTACGCAGAGCCGCCATTGTTTCGTCTACTCTGCCGCCCCTGTCAACAGGCACCATACCGCCTATTCTTACTATAAGTCGGCTGGCTAAACTGCCGTTGAAAAGCTCTTTTTTCGCCATACAGCAGAATTTTGCAAAACGCTCGTATCTGAAATTCAGGGTGAGGAAGATAAAATCAAAATTTGAAACGTGATTTGCACAGATTATATAACCGTCCTTATCAGGTAGATTTTCCTCGTTGGTGACCCTGACCTCATAGAACGCCGTTACGAGATTTCTGTAAAAGCGGTAAATACGATAGTCTATCTTTTTCTTGTCCAGAGGATAGAGCATTGATCTCACTGTTTGCGGCTTTATGCGGTTTGGGTTTTGCACGATGGCGATAAGCTTGCCCACTGTCATGTTCTTATCCATACAGCCGTCAACACGCACACCACTGAACTCCTCTATCTCCAATGCAAGCTCGATAGCTGAGAGGGAGTCTATGGTGAACTCCTGCAAAAATTTTGTACTGAGCTTGACTTCATTCGGCTGAACGTGTGCTATTTTTGCCACGGCGTTTCTCACCATTGACGGGATATCCGACGGGTCGATACTATTTTTCGCCTGCTTTGTAAGGCTGTCAAGGTTATCCTCCATGACCATTTTCTTCAGCAGATAACGCTTTGGCTTGCCGATAGCTGTTCTTGGTATAGAATCCACAAAATGTATGCCGCTTAGTTTCATTGCCTGACCTGCGGATGAGCTTATCTCTTTTAGCTTTTCTTCCGTCTGCTCACGCTTATCCTCAGCACAGACCACAAAGGCGTGTACCTCGTCATAGCTTCCCTCTTTCGCAGGCACTCCGCAGACCACAAGCTCGTCAACGCTCTCGATACCCCTATAGACCTGTTCGATATCGTCAGGGGCGGCTTTTTTGCCTGTGGATAGGACGATATTTTCTTTACATCTGCCGAGAATAACGATATTTTTATGCTTATCGAACTTTGCAAGGTCGCCTGACTTGAACCAGCCGTCAGGATTGAAAGCTTCATCTGTGGACTTTTTGTCGCCATAGTAGCCTATCATCATATAAGGTGACTTTATGAGAAGCTCACCGCTGCGGTCGATTTTGACTTTTATATCAGGATACGGCTTGCCGCAGGTGTCAGCATAGACGTGCTTGCCATATGTGCCGATAGTTGGTATGCTCGTTTCGGTCGCACCGTAGTTGTTCACAATATTAAAGCCTGTGCCGTAGAAGAAATCAAATGTATCCTTTGACATTGGCGAGCCTGCGGAGCAGAGAAATCTAAGCTCACCGCCCAAGGCTTTGTGTATCTTTGCAAAGATCTTTTTGCCGCTGTTTATGCCGTAGATCTTACGCTGATGAAGTGCAACAGGAAACATTTTCTTGAAAAGTGCTGAAGATACTTTGCTTGCGTTGATCTGCTGCATTATCTGGGTTTTCAAAAGCTCATAGACCTTTGGCACGCCTGGGAAAACTGTCGGCTTGAAGTTTTGGAAGCCTGCGGAAAGACCCTTTGCACTGAGAGACTCAATAAAGCACACTGTTCCACCTGTGAGGAGAGGGGCTAAGACCTGTGCAAAAAGTCCGTAGATATGGCTGTTTGGCAGGATTCCGAGATAGCGTTCGTTATCGGTTATGCCGTTGCACTGGCAGACCATTTTGCAGGAATTTATTTGTGAATCGTGGGTGTGCATGATGCCTGAGGCTGTTCTTGTCGTACCGCTGGAGAAGATTATCACTGCGATATCAGGGTCGCCTACTTCACCTTGGCGGAGTATATTTTCCCCTGAACCGTCTAGTCTGTCAAGCTGGTTTTGGATATCGAGAACAGGTATATTTTTCACGCTTGTAAGCTTCTTTGCCGCCTTTTGAGAAGCGACAACGCACACAGGCTGTGACTTTTTCACCAGTGCGACAAGCTCTGCCGCAGGAAGCGAATAATCCAAAAGGACGGCTGTGGCGTTTAGCTTTGCACAGGCGAGAAATGCGATATTCCACTCAGGTCTGCCCTCAGAGGCGATACAGACCCTATCCCCTGCCACGACGCCCAAGGCTTTAAGGCGGCTGCAAAAAACATCAGCCTGCTGCAAAGTTTGTCCGAATGTATATTCCTTTGTTTCACCCTCGTCATTCATCATCACGAGAGCGGTCTTGCTATAGCGGTTTATTGCCGTTTTTCTAAATTCGTTATAAATGTTCATGGCAGTTTCCTTTCCGCACCTCAGACTTTCTGAGAGTTGCCCTTCATTGTATGTTCAAGTGCCTCGACAGCTTTTTCGGAGCTGTCAAGGAGGTTTTTGAGATTTTCCTCACCCAGTGCGTCAACGAACACGCTGAAATATTTTTCAAGACGCTGCTGCTTTTCTTCAATGGATTTTTCACCTTTTGGGAGGAGTTTCACCTGCACACGGCGTTTATCCTCAGGGTCACGCACAAGGCTAACAAAGCCTTTTTTCTCCATTGCACTGAGCACTGACGTTGCTCGCTGACGTGATATCATAAGGTCACGGCTTATGTCTGAGGGGTAGACTATGCCCTCGGCTGTGCTAAGATAGACTATCACTTTGCTTTCGCCCTGAAAAAGCTCTGCAAGGTCGTCCATATATCCTGTTTCAAAAAATCGTCTGAAAACTTCTCCAAAACGCTGGGCTGTTTTATCGTTCATTGTTATTCCTCCAAATGTCAAGGCGGTTGATTGTCAACACTGTTGATTATACACCCTGTTAATGAATTTGTCAAGTGCTATGGGCGGTATGGTACAAATTGTTGGTTTGTCAATGATGTGTTACACATTTTTTTATTTATTATATATAAATTCGTATACTTCACCAAATTTAACATAGTCATTATATACACTTTGTGGAGTTTTCCAATCTAAAGAACGGGTTGGAATATTATTATACTGATAGTTCCAACGTTTAAGCTGTCGCTTGAAGTCCTCAAAATCATAGAATTTGTGTGTTGCGTAAAAGTATTCGTTATCCTTGCGATGAGAGCGTTCAACCTTGCCATTATGACGTGGCGTCATTGGCTTAATAAGCTTATGTATACAGTTATGTTGCTCACACCAAAGATCAAGCAACGAGGGCTTATCCTTATTTGTTGTAAATCGGTTTGTAAACTCTGAGCCGTTGTCGGTCTGTATGCACTCTATTTTGAATTTCCAAGCGTTTTGCAAGGCATTAACAAATTGATATGTACTATATGTGCTTTGCTCTTTAAACGCCATTAGAAAGCGTTTACGGCTGTACTCGTCTATTGCGGTGTACTGATAGTATTTTTCAATACCGATAATGCAAGAAGTCGGAACAACTTTAACATCAATTTGAACACGCTGACCGCAATAAAACATTGTTTCGTATTTCTTTGGCTTTATCTTCGGATTTGGTAGCTTTACAGTAATAGCGTTAAGCTTTCTGAGCTGTCTGTAAAGGCTTGTGATAGAACGCTTGTAGCCTGCTTGTACAAGCTTAACATAGAGCATTACAAGCCCTGTGTGCTTGTTTCTGCGGTGATAACTCTTAATGAGTTTTATTTCACTTTCTGTATGAGCAGTAGGAAAAGAGTTAGGGCGGTGAGAACGATTAAGCAGGCTCTTTGTAGTGCCGTTATAGCGGTTTTTCCAACGATAGACATATTGTCTATTTGTATTGTACTTGATAGCGGTTTTTGTAACTCCGTACTTAAGAGCATATTTCACAAGGCTTTCACGATACTTTGCAAGCTGATTAGAAGTTTTCATTTTCAATCGTCCTTTCGTCATAACCATAGGTAAAGAGGGGGAATCTTGAACGGCGTTCCCCTCTTGCAGAGCATTGAAATCATTGAAAGCATTGAAATGTTGAAAACTCTGTAAACTGTTGGTTTCCAACATTCCAACACTTCCAACAATTCCAACACTCAGCAATTCACCCCCAGCCGTCCGCATGATAGATTTCACAGATAGAAAAATCAGAAATCATTCTGAGAATTAAGTACGCCGAACTTTTCACAAGTACGTCAAGACAAAGATTCTAAAGTACGATAATAAGAATGTCGCCAATCAGAATAAAAAGACAATTCATCATCGGACAAAAGATGAACAGCATAAAAAGAATCTAAAAGAACAGAAAGTTCTTGAAGTTTATAAAAAAGAAAATCATAAGAATAAGAAGAATCAACGAGATATTTTTTAAAACCATTAAAATAATCATTCAAAATAGAAATAGCTGAACGTTGCATCTCATAAACACTATAACCATTTAATTTCATATCCATAATAAAATCAATCCTTTCTAATATTTTATATGCCCTCATAATCTTCGAGTTCAAAATATCTTGTGTTTTCATAAAAAACTCCTATGCCAATATATTCGCCGTGTTCACCAGTGATATTGTGAGTATCACAATAATTATGACATTCGCCAACAGTTTCACCAAAGAATATTTCATTATTATATTCATCAAAAACAATTGCAACTTCTCTCATTTTAATCAACCTTTCTGCGGTTTGTGGGTTATCCGCTTTCCCTTTGTCTGTATATATTATAACACGTATACACGTACATTGCAATAGGCAAATTACACGGATATACGTATGAATATTTGTACAAAATATACGTATTGACGTATTAGCAAAAATGTGATATACTAAATCAAAGGAGTGATTTTAATGTCAAAAGTAAAATTTACAACAACGATTGACCAAGACATTCTTGAAAAAGCTAAGATACAAGCAATCAAGGAGAAAACAAGCGTAGCAAAAATCATTGAGAAATTGCTGACAGAATATTTAAGCAACAAGAGTGAGGGATAGAAAATGAGTGATATAATCAATTCAAGTGAGGCATTAGCAACAATGCTGTTAGGTTTTGCGATAGTAAGCATAATAATCAACCTAGTGCTATTTATAGCCATAGTATGCACAGCGATAAACACGAGCAAAACTAACAAGGAGTTGCAGGAGATAAAGCAAATACTTATTGATGAAAAATATAACAATATTCAATAGCATAGAACACCGCTGAGAGCCTAAAGGCAACCTCAGCGGTGTTTTTTTTACCATTTGCTTTGCTTACGCATACGCTTATTCTGTTTGCGATCAAGGGGAATATTATTGCTCTCACTATCACGATTACGCAATATTTCTTCATCAGATATGTAATCTTTGTTGAGCATATTCGTTACAAGTTCCGAAGTATCGTAAAGCTTGCGGTACTGGTTACGTTGCAAATGTGTGACCGTGGACGAACACACAGGCGTATATGAATGATTTTCGGAGTACATTTCATACTCCTCTATATCGTACTTATAGCCTGTCATAAGCCGTGTAAAAGGGTGTCTGAAATGTGTTCGGCAGGCGGTAACATCAGCGGTTATATCACGTATCTGTTTGTCTAAGAGGTTAAACCGCTGAACTGTTGCAAGTATCATCATACGGCGTTTTCTGCACTGGCACAAATGCTGATAAAGACTTTTTGGAACGCTGTTGCGACCGCCCGAAAAATCACGGCTGTTAAAAATCGTTCCTATCTCGTCAATCAAGACTAAAGTATTTTTCGGGGCATTTAAAATATCCTGCGGAGAGTTTAGAGGATAGATTTTTGTATATTCGGGAAAGCCCGAAAGCTTGATATTTGTGACAATATGGAGTTGCGGATACTTACAGCACAGTTTGTACGCCTCAGTCACCATAAGAGAGGTTTTGCCTGCACCGAATTTGCCGACGTATAAATGTATGCCCCAACCTTGGAAAAGCTGTTTCCAGTTGAAATAAAGGGCTGTAGCCTTATCGTAGGCTACATAAGCCGTGAGGGCAGGCAGACGGACGAAATAATCTAAAATAACCATTTATTTATCACTCCAATTAAAAATAAAATAAAGTATAACAGAGATAATGTACAAAGCAAGAATAGTCCACACGGCTACCACCTCCTAGGATTGAAAAAGCGTATCATAGCATTATAGAGCATTTTCCACAGCAGATAAAGCATTATGCAGGCGAATATAAATTCAATACATAATACACCGAACTGTTTCCAAGTGGTTATAGTGTCTATTGCGGACAAATCACAACCTAAAAGTTTAAGAAGTTGGTAACAGGAATTTTGAACATCATACAACATTATTATCACCGCCCTTTTCAAGTTCCTGTTGGTCTACATACCGCTCTATAAGCTTTTGACGTGGAAGGCTCATTTGTGTATCAAGCTTAAACCGCTTGATGTCAGAAATAAACACAACCACACCACAGAGGGCAGAGAAAAAAAGGACAACCAAAAGTATCATCACAAAGAGTTTGAGTATAGCTAACATATCAATATCCTTTCTTATTGTAATGCCATAGGATAAGCATTATTATGAAACATAAAAACAAATATAATGAGAGGTCTATCATATTAATCACCGAAAAGGTACTGTAAGAGGGCAACTGAACAGGAAATGACAAAAAGTCCAAATATAACAGAGCCTATTGTAAAATTATAAGAGCCAAGTTGGAGACGAAAAGCGAATATCTTGTAAAGATGTTCGTATATAACGTGCATAAGTTCAAAGAAATCCATACAAACACCCCTTACTTTACTACCCATTTAACTAAACAAATTGCTAACATGATAGTAAAAAATGCAATAAGTATGGTTATAAATATAGGGGGTAAGATGCCGATACTAGCCGTCATAAACTTAAAGAAATCGGACGAGCCGTCAAAGATAGAAGATATATCAGTTAAATTGAAATTAAATGTACCATACTGTTCATCATATTTCTTATTATTTATATAATCGTCAAAATCTTCTTTTGTATCAAAGTCTGTGCCGTTTTCAAGTCCGTCATAGTCAGTAATCTTGCTAGGTGGAAAAGGGTCATCAAGCATATCTGAAATAGGCTTATCCGTAGGGTATTCAACGCCGTTTATCTCTAATGGTTTATAATCGGGATAATCTTTGAATGAAAAGCCGTCAGAAACAACGGTGTAAAAATCGTAACCATTACCGCCATACAAGCCATTTATCTTACTTGCTACGGCATTGTCGGGTAGCTCTTTGTAAAAGGTCTTAAACTCTGCATTATTGGCGTAGAAGTCCTTTGCATAGCCCTCTGCACCTGTTTCATACAAATATCTTTTGCCCACAACAACGATATACAAGATATCCTGTTCACCGAGTTTGTCAGCACCTTTGATATTTTCAAGATTTATCGTGTGCGTGTTAGTCATATTCGCACCATTGGCAATAGGCAGACCGAAAAGCGGTGTAACACCATTGCAGAAAGCCGAATTTGCAACGCCGTCAGCATTATCAGAGGTCATTTCACCAACGTTACTTGAAGATGTATCAGTGGAAGAACTGTCGGGTGTACTAACAGTATCATACTTTGAATCTGTTGTTGTATTGGATTTTGTTTTTCCGTAAGCTGTTGTAAGTACGTATTTCGACTTATCAAGAAAAGTATAAATCGCTCCGTCCATGGCTTTTTTAGTGCCGAAAATATTCGGGTCATACGGCGTTATGAACAATACATACTGATATGTATATTGAGTTGCTTTCGGGTCCTTATCAAGAGCCTTTTGCATAGCCTGCTTGTATTCGTCAGTAAGCTTGACAGTAACATCAATATTGTTGTTTGTTATAGTTTCACCGTCATTTTTTGCACCTGGAGCGGACAATGTTCCCGAACGAGACATACCAGTTGTGAGTTTTCGGGAATAATGAACGGAAAAGGGAACAACGGGGGCGTTAGGGTCATCCCATACAGGGGTTTTTTTATCTTCCCAATTTAAAACAGGAACGTTACTATATATTACCTTGGATTGACCGCCTGAATAATCGTAAGGATCATGGTCGTAGTAATCGCCATTTTCAGACCGCCAACCAGTAGCGGCATCGTCATAGAGAGGTTTATTTTCTGAGGTAACAAAGACACACGCAAAAGCATTATAATCAGTCTTTGATACAAAGCAATGAAGATTGTTACCAAAATAAGTAATAGAAGAACTAGATTTACAAAATATAATAGTATACGTAAAACCACTGCCGTTAGGGGCGGCAATAACAGTATAATAATCGGTTTTGTCACTATCAGGAATACAAGAAAAAACATTCTGTTTGATAGTATCATTCCATGTAGTGTAAGAAGTGCCGATATCAGTAGCAAACGCAGGAACGGCAGACAATACAGAGCATATCATACACAGCATAGCGGACAAAACAGCGGTGAACCGCCGTAGTTTAGTTTTCATATGTTGTTTTCTCCTTTCGTAAAAAAATAGAGGACGGAGCAGATGCTCCGCCCCCAAGCGGTTGTACACGAAAATTAAGCTTTACCCTTTGTAAGCTTTCTTACAACACCGATACCAACACCGAGAAGTGAAGCACCGACAAATGCCATTACAAGCGGATTGCCTGTCATTGTTGTCCAAACCTGACTTACAACTGATGTAATTGTGCTGATACCGCTTGTAATTGCGACATCATCAGCAAGAAGTGAAGCACCCATTGAATATTTCTCCTTTCATTGATTAAAGTATATCAATACCTACAACAACAGCCTTATCCTGTCCGCCGTAAGTTCTGATTTCATAGTTGACTTTGATTGACGTGTCAATAAGTGCGGAACTGTCGGGAAAAGTGTCCTGCAATATCTTTGTAGGAACTTTCACAGCCTGCACGGCATATCCTGTTACGCCATTTTCTTCTTTAAGGCAAAACAGCGTGTAGTTATCCCACGGCTTGCCGTTTTTAAGCGTTCCAGAGTTTTTCTTAAAACCTTTGATTATATACATAAACGTACACTCCTTTCATTTACTGTACAATTATTTGTACTCTTTGCTATGTTTAGATATTACCACACAACACGCGAAATGTCAATACAAATCAAGCTTTTTCGTATGTTTATATTTTTGTAGGGCGTTTTTTTGTACACATTGTACAACTAGCACGATTGTATTTTCTTTTTGAAATAAAGAGCCTTTTTCCGACACTCATATTCACCGCTAAGAAAATACTTAGCCATATGAATATTATAGCTGTCAAGATACGGCTTGAGGAATTGGTGGGAAAGTACAAACCTTTCAAGGCTGTCTGCCTCATCACGGAACATTTTAGGATTGTCATAGTTTTTCATTTTCATTCGTCCTTTCGTTATGGTTGTAAGTTTTCATCTTTATCAAGATTATACTTCAAATTATATGATTTGAGGTCTGTTTCCTCAAAAATCATGCCGTCTTTATATGTAACTATCTTGTCAATACGTCTAACAAAGGCATTCCACGTTTCATAATACTTGTGCTGAATAGCGGTGTACTGTTCTTCAAAATTCCAATTTGATATGATGTACACCTTTGTAAAACAAGCTATCCTATTCATATATCTTGCAGGAAGTTCAAGAGGGTAACCATCAAGGTAGTTAAGCATATTATCAATAGGCAGGCTGTTTCTGAACTCCTCAAAGACAATAACATCTTGACCGTGGTAACTGTCAAAGGGGTGTTTATAGTCAGTGATACGATAGACTTTATCATAGCCGTATTGCTCCATAACACTTCTTGTTTTACCTGTTCCCGATTGTCCACAGATATATGTGACCTGAACATCACGGAACACATTTCGCCATTTATCAAAGACGTATAAATCACGGACTTTTTGAAGACGGTCAATTTGATTCCAAAGTTGCGGAAATTCTTCAAGAATTCTGATATCGTCAGCACCTTCTTTTATACGTTGTAGAATATCCTCATTTGTAAGTTGCTTACCGCCTTTTGTTACACGCAGTTCGCCCCACTCCTGCACATCGCCTATGCGAGTATCTGACTTCTTGCAATAGTCGCTTGCTTGTTGTGCTGTGCCGTTGGCGAACTCTCCGTGAAAGAACTGTGGTGGAAACATATTCTGCAGGGTAGTGCCACGCTTGCGGTTTTTAAATTGGATAAAGCCTTGAATATGCTCGGTATTCTCGTTGTGACCTCGTTCACGCTGAAAGACGTAATAGTTTACTTCCTCATACTGCATAATGAAGTTGATCACCTTTTCATCAGTATCAAACGTAAGGTCTTTGAATTTATCCTTTTCTCCACAGGTCTTGACCTTTGACGGATTATTTATTGTAAAACACCAATTACAAGACTGTTTCGGCATTATTTATCACCCCTGTGCAATTATGTTTGTGCGTGTGCGATTGTTTTTGCATATGACCGCACAGCCGTAAACGGCGTGTTTACTTGCCTTACTGCCTGCTTGTGCAATTGTGCGATAGGGGGTAAAGGGTAATACTAACCTTTACCCCCTGCATACCTACTTCCGATTTTTTTCGGATTTAGGCATAAAAAAAATAGATGTGATACGTTTTGTAACACATCTATTGTAAACCTACAAGTGCTATGGGCGGTATGGTACAAATTGTAGGTTTGTCAATCATATTGGACACTATTATTAAGAAATTCGATAGGCGAAAA